>Ga0308158_10001782_pt1 | contig 21722 bp, 16 predicted proteins | sample PhyBR2_FD_201038 | JGI IMG/M metagenome (GOLD analysis project Ga0308158, IMG submission 201038) | Phyllosphere microbial communities from UC Gill Tract Community Farm, Albany, California, United States - DLSLB.R2 | ecosystem: Host-associated > Plants > Phyllosphere > Unclassified | place: USA...
CAATCCATTCGGAATGGATAGCGATATCCCCTTCGACGAAATGGAAGCGCGGATGATCCAGGAAGCGGCTGATCGCGTCTGAACTGATATCCAGGCCATAGACCTCGAAATGCTCATCCTGTAACAAACGCTCAGTGAGATGATTACCGATAAAGCCGTTAACGCCAAGGATCAGCACGCGGGTACGACGTTGCAGCGCTGACTGCGGTTTTGAATAGAGCAGTGCGCCAGGGACGATGCCCAGACTCTGCGCCAGCTGGCTGCCATTCATGTAAACGCCATGCTCGGACTGGCCGGTCTGGATTTCCAGCGCGCCTTCGCCACAGGCGATCAGGAATGGCTGCTTAGAAAGTACCGTCCCTGGCTTTGCCTGATGCTGCTGCGGATGAACCCGGCTCTTCCAGACGATAAATTTAACCGAACCGGCAAAGGCGAATGCGCCAGGCCACGGATCGGTAACCGCTCTGACCAGATTGTGAATCATCTGAGCAGGCTGATTCCAGTCAATGCGGCCATCCTCGGCCGTGCGACGATCTACCCGTGTCGCCTGACTTTCATCCTGTGGCCATTCACTCACCTCACCCTCGCGCAGACGAGGTAAAACGTCGCCGAGCAACTGCTCTGCAGCCTGGGTCAGTTTACGATGCAGCGTCAGCGCGTTGTCCTGATCCTCAATAGCGACCTTCTGCTGCGCCAGAATATTACCGGCATCCGCGCGCTTCACCATGCGATGTAGCGTAACGCCCGTTTCAGTTTCGCCGTTGACCAGCGCCCAGTTCAGCGGTGCCCGGCCGCGATATTTTGGCAGCAGCGAGCCGTGCAGGTTAAAAGCACCCTTTTGAGCGCATTGCAGGATCTCATCACTCAGCAGATGGCGATAGTAGAAGGAGAAGATCATCTCTGGTGCCATGGTACGGATGCGGTCAAGCCAGATCGGGTGATTCGCCTCGTCAGGTGCATAGACCGGAATGCCATGCTCTGCCGCCAGACGGGCTACTGAGCCGAAAAAGTGGTTTTCGGTCGCCACATCGTTGTGAGTAAAAATGGCGGTGATTTCATAGCCTGCACTTAGCAGCGCATTGATGCCGACACAGCCCATGTCGTGATAGGCGAAAACAACGGTCTTCATGATTGAATATCCTGTACTGAAGGCTCTTCTGGAGCGTGAACAATGCGTTGAACGAAATAGCGCGGACGCGCCCGAACGTCGTTGTAAATGCGCCCGATGTACTCCCCGAGCAGTCCCATACCCACAAACTGGGCGCCGATAAACATGAACAGCACGGCGAACAACACGAAGACGCCGTCACCCGCCCAGGCCGCACCAAAAAAGAGTCGCAACACGATCAACACCAAAGAGAAGGCGAAGCCTGAGAGCGCAATCAGGCTGCCGACCACGCTGAGCAATCGCAGCGGCGTGGTGGTCAGACAGGTCACCAGGTCATACATGAGGTTAATCAGGCGCATAAAGCTGTATTTCGAATCGCCAAAAGCGCGCTCGGCATGGATCACCGGCAGCTCAATGGTGTGTCGGGCAAAGGTGTTGGCCAGGATCGGAATAAAAGTGCTGCGTTCGTGACAGTTGAGCATCGCCTCGACGATGTGGCGACGATAGGCGCGCAGCATGCAGCCGTAATCGCCCATCGCCTTACCGGTGACCCGCTGAATCAGCCGGTTGAGCGTGCGCGAGGCCTTCCGACGGAACCAGCTGTCCTGGCGCTGCTGACGGACGGTACCCACCACGTCATAACCCTGACGTGCGGCGTCAACCAGCCGCGGGATCTCTTCCGGCGGGTTCTGCAGATCGGCATCCAGCGTAATAATCAGATCGCCACGAACCTGGCTGAATCCGGCCATGATGGCGGAATGCTGACCGTAGTTGCGGTTGAGCAGCACGCCGGTTATCCGGCTGCCGGGAACGGTGGCGGCCTGTTCAATCAGTTCGGCAGAACGATCGCTGCTGCCGTCATCCACCAGCAGAATTTCATACTCAATCTTAATTGAGTCACAGGCGGCGCAGGTGCGCTGAAGCAGCTCCGGCAGACTCTCCTGCTCGTTATAGACCGGGATGACCACGGAGAGCATGTTGATCGGTTTGATATCGCGCATCTCAGGCTCCGGCAATATCATGTAAAGCCTGAATCACACGTTCGACATCCTGATCCGTCATTGACGGAAACAGCGGAATCGAACACATCTGCTGGCTGTTACGTTCACTGGCGGGCAGACGTAAGTCGGGATAGCGCTCGCGATAATATTTGTGGGTATGCGCTGCACGGAAATGCAGGCCGCTGCCGATATTTAGCGTCTTCAGTGCCTGCATAAAAGCATCACGCGACAGACCACAGCGCTGTTCATCAATGCGAATAATAAACAGATGCCACGCATGCTGATGGGGCCAGGCGGGCAGTGACAGCGGCGTGAACGGCAGTGCGCGCAGTGCTTCCAGATAGCGTTCAGCAATTGCACGGCGGCGGGCAATAAAGCCCGGCAATTTCTGTAACTGCACCAGCGCAATGGCTGCGCTGATATCGGGCAGATTATATTTAAAGCCCGGCATCATCACTTCCGCCTGCGGCAGGCGCCCCTGGGTCTGGCGATCAAACGCATCCACCGCCAGGCCATGAAACTTCAGACTGCGAATGCGATCGGCGAGAGCGGCATCATCGGTCACCACCAGGCCCCCTTCTGCGCAGGTGATATTTTTGATGGCGTGGAAAGAGAAGATTGCTGTACCGCGATGTCCGACCGGCTTTTCGTGATAAGTGGTGCCCACCGCGTGAGCCGCATCCTCAATGATGGCGATGCCATGCTGCTCAGCCAGCTGATAGATTGGCGTGAGATCGGCGGACGCACCGGCGTAATGCACCGGGATAATGGCGCGGGTCCGTGAGGTAATCGCCTGGGCTATTCGTTCTGGCGTCACCATCAGGTTGTCAGGATCGACATCAATCATAACCGGCGTAGCACCCAGCAGCGTGATCAGGTTCAGGGTAGAGACCCAGGTCATGGACGGTGTGATCACCTCATCGCCAGGCCCAATCCCCATCGCCATCAGCGTGACATGCATCCCCGCAGTGGCAGAGCTCACCGCAATGGCGTGCTGGTTGCCGGTCAGTTGAACAAAAGACTGCTCCAGTTCGGCGCACTTTGCGCCGGTTGTTATCCAGCCAGAGTCAAATACCGCTTTAACGGCAGCCAGCTCTTCATCACCGAATGAAGGGCGGGAAAATGGCAAAAAATCCATGCTAAAACTCCTGCAGATCAAACCCATAAGCTGTCGGGCGTTGTTAATCAGGCACAGCGCCGGAAAAAGAATTGAAATAGCGATCTATTGACACCCGGCAATGGCGTTTTCAACACCACACTTTCCCTTTCTGGAATTGAGGTTACCGGCCTGCTAATACAAACTAACGTATGAAAGTTAACTGAACATTAAATGAATAGCGTGAATCACAATAAAATCAAGGAGGAGTGCGTTAAGAGTTTCCGAAAAAGTTCACTATTAAATTGCTAATAACCTCTATGACCTCAACTCTTTTTAATTTATTGATATTTTGTTTAAAAACAGTAAGCTCTGGCAGTTATCAGGCCATAAATCAGCTCACCCAGTAAAAGAGACATTAGGGTGATATATTTAACCCACTGATTTAATTGGACTAAAATCAACCAGTTCATTACCTTCTGATATCGACAATAAAAAGTGCCCCATGACTTCGGGAAAATCACAGGTTAATAAGACGGTCTTAATGTATTCTTAATATTGTTCGTTATTAATGTTCAGCCCTTACAATAATCATTACACTTTGGTGAATTTCAGGTGACAGTCAGTTAATATCTGTCCGTTCATCTGTGCCTTCAGGGTAAAAGCAGCGCTAAATAATGTGAATAAGATCGCGGTTTCAGGCGTTAACGTTTGGTCTGTTTAAGAAAGAGAAAAATAGTGATGATACGCGCCGCCTGTTTATGCACTCTGTTTGCCCTGCTCAGTCCGATGCTTTACGCCGCACCGGTAACGTATGCCATAGCCCCCGATAAAACGTCGATTGGCCTTTCCTGGCGTGCCTTTGGTCACGACTTTTCACAGGCGAGACTGCAGGGCGTGACCGGCACGATGACGCTCAATCCTGATGAAGATCGTGACGATCGTATTGAAGTCAGCATTCCGGTTGGAACGCTGGTGGCCTCAAACAGCCTGTTGACCTGGCAACTGAAAAGCGATCTCTTTTTTGATGCAGAGCGTTATCCGCAGATTCACTTCGTGAGCAGCCGCGTGGCCTCACTGGGTGACGGGAATTACCGGATTTTTGGCGTGTTGACGGTTAAAAATGTCAGCCGGCCAGTGGTAATGCTGGCCTCACTGGACAGCGGAAAGACCCTTGACCCGGCGGCACGCTCGCTGGCGCTGCATGCCTCGACAGCCATTTCCCGCTCCGCTTTCGGCATGGATCGACTGGTCGGGGTGGTTGATGATCGCGTTAACATTGCGCTGGCGATTGCCGCGCAGGCCAGATAGCCGTTACTGCACTCTCCGCCGCGAGCAAGCCGGTTTAACTGAGCACGGTCTGTAATGTTTCAGCGGTGGCAGCCAGCTGAGCCGATGGATTGCGGCCAATCAGCACATATTGATAGCCGTTGCGCTTCCACCAGGCCAGCTGCATGCCGTGGCGCTGCTCCCGCGCAATCGGGTTCGTGTCCTGTGGCGCGGGTGAAATACAGAGTGCCATCGGGCCATAATCAGCATGCAGCCAGGCTATCTGCGCAATCGACGTGCGTTCATAGCGCAGGATCCGCACCATTTTCAGTTCAGCCCCCGGCAGGTGAAGTTGCTGGGGGTGCAGCTGTAATCCTAAATCGAGGCGGGTACGCTCCAGGCCTCTCTGCAGCATGGCGGTATCATTGGGCGTATCGGCCAGCGTTTCAGCACTGTAGAGCGACATATAACGTGCCTCCAGATCGCGGATATTCTGGCTTTCATCTTTCTCTTCATCTTCCGGTCTTGCCAGGAAACCGATGCCGCTGCCCACCAGCAAAAAGCTGACAGACGCAGCAATCAGTGCCCGACGGCTGTAGCCTTTGGCTGGCATTGACTCTGGTGCCGTGATGGCTGCCAGTTGCTGTGCCATTCTGGCCTGCGGTGCCTGTTCCAGCAGCGGCGCAAAAGCCTGTTCAAAATCGAGATTACTTTGCTGTAAATGCTCAACCCGTGCCGCCAGTTCGGGATCCCCTGCCATCGCCTGCTCAAACTGCACGGCTTCCTGTGGCGTCATCTCACCATCCAGCCAGGCAACGATTGCCTCATCGCGCCACGGTGGCGTAAAAGTTTCCCTGTTCATCTCCGTTTCTCCTGCGGTGCGGGCGAGGTCGCCGGCTGTCTGGCCAGCGTGGCACGTGCGGCGGCCAGACGGCTCATAATAGTGCCAATCGGAACCGAGAGCGTCTCTGCCGCCTCCTGATAGGTCAGACCTTCGACATACACCAGAAACAGTGCATTACGCTGCGCCTCGGGTAAGGCGTTAACCTGTAGCATAATGCGCTGGAAATGGCGGTTGTCGTCGCTGGTGGTGTGGTTATCTGCGGCCAGCAGCGCATCGGGATCCACGAATCCCTGTCCCTGCCGGACCTTTCGCGCCCGTAAATCACTGGCCCAGATGGAGTGAAGGATCGAAAAAAGCCATCGATCAATGCGTGTGCCCGGCGTGAACTGCGCGCTGCGTTCCAGCGCGCGTACGCAGGTTGACTGCACCAGCTCTTCTGCCATGTCACGGTTGTGTGACAGCACATAGCCGTAACGCCAGAGCCGCGTCAGATGTTCCGCAAGGTGCTGACGGATGTCACTGTGAGTGATTTTTCGCTCCTCCCTGCTGCATCAGACCTCGGGGTGGCCATTGATTGCGGCCTGCAGATCGCGGTACTCCTCGCAGTCTGTGCCACAAATCCCGGCAATGGTTTTTAACTGTTCGCGCGCCAGATCCGGACGCCCTTTGATCATCCAGGCTTCGCCCAGATATTCACGCACTTTAGCGTAACGGGGATCAAGTGCAATGGCGCGCTGATAATAGCCAATGCCCTCGTCCGTGCGGCCCAGTTTACGGGTGGCGTAACCACGATAGTTCCAGGCTTCGCGGGTATCCTGATTTTTCAGCGTATCCAGCAGGTTCAGCGCCGCCTGATATTCGCCCTTTTTCGCCAGATGCCAGGCATAGCGGGTTTTATCGTCGTCACTCAGCTTGCTGGTCTTCTCAGGCACACAACTTTTAGTGTGACTGTCATAGACCTGACCTTTGGGGCAGTCAGGCGTCTTTTTATCACTGTCATTGTCGCCCATCGCCATACTCAGCGGAGAGTGCAGCATCAGCAGCAGTGCCGGAACGGCAAGCAGAGAAAAACCAGAACGCGTTGTCATAATTTATCCTTATCGGGTCTGTGAGACAGGCGATAAAGCCCGCCGGATGCAGTCCGCTAGCGCGGCGCTGTACGGTAAACAGCTCAGCGCCGGTTTCTATTCGATAAAAATAAAATTATTTTTTTGCCAGGGTGCCACGCTGAATCAGAACGGTAGTTTTTCCACCGCACAGAAACGCCGTTCCGCCAGGGAGATCACCGCAGCTTCCGCAATCGCCTGGGCTTTCAGTCCATCCTCAAGGCCAGGAAGATCGTCAACCTGCTCACCGTTCAGCGATTGGATAAACGCATCCAGATGAGCATAGTAAGTTGGCTGCACCCGGCTGAACCAGTCGGGCAACAAGCCTGGCTGCTGAATCTGCGCACCCTGATAGCAGCTGACGCCGCGCTGTGGCTGAGAGGCTGATTCCAGCATCCCGTGCGGTCCCATCACACTGATGCGTTCATCGTAGCCATAGCCGGTGCGGCGGACATTATCGAGCTGTGCCAGCGCCCCGCCCTGCAGCCGCAATAGCAGCGTGCTGGTGTCCACGTCGTCAAATTCCCTGATCGAGGGCAGAGCCAGCGCTGCACCCATCGCAGCCACCTCGGTCACCTCCTCTTCAGCCAGCCAGCGCAACAGGTCAAAAAAGTGGATAGCCTGATCGCGCATCTGTCCCCCGGACGCCTGAAGATAGGCCAGCGGCGGCATGGCTGAGGAGCGGCAGACCATCTGAATCAGTTCCGCCGGGCCGATCCGCCCCTGGCGGAGTTGTTGCTTCAGCTGCTGATGGCTGACATCAAAACGGCGATTAAACCCTACTGTGACCGGCACGTTGTAGGGGAGAACATTAGCCACGGCAGAGCGGGCCCGCTCAAGAGAGAGATCGACCGGTTTTTCACAGTAAATAGCTTTACCGGCGCGGGCTGCGGCTTCCAGTAAGTCAGCATGGGTCGGCGTCGCGCTGGCGATCAGCACCATATCAATCTGCTCATCATTTATCGCCTCGGTGACAGACGCGGCCCGGGCACCAAAGCGGGTCGCAAAGGCGGCGGCGCGCGCGGGATCCGCATCCGCGACCCATACCAACTCAACTCCGGGGTGCGCCTGAAGATTCGCGGCATGAACTTCACCAATAAAGCCACACCCCAGCAGGGCAACACGTTGCTTTTTATTCATTTTTTTGAACTCCATCATAGTCCGGCAGAAAGATGCATCTGCAGGATAACGCTGCGTTTTACACTGGCGGCACGGTGTTTTGAGGTGTTTACCTCACAGGAGAGCGGCATGTCGCTGAAAGAGGTCGCCCGACGGGCAGGTGTGGGACTGGCAACCGTGGATCGGGTGCTCAATGAACGTGGCGGCGTCGCGCCGGAGACGGTTCACAGGGTGCTGCAGGCAGCACGTGAAGTCGGGCTGAAGCGGATCCTGCCGGAGGAGCATCGTCATCCGTGGCAGATAGAACTGCTGCTGAGCAGCAACGATTCGTTTTTCTTTAAGCAGCTGGCACAGGATTTTACCGAGGTTGCCTCGCATCTGGGCTATCGCCGGTTAACGCTGCGCCGCACTTTTGTCCCCGAGGCTCAGCCAGAACGACTGGCAAAGCTTATCAGGCAGGGCGGTGAAACGCGGGATGGTCTGATCGTTTTTGCCCATGAACATCCGGCGATCTATGAGGCGCTGGACCATTGCCAGGCACGTGGCGTACCGGTGCTCTCACTGGTCACCGATTTACCCGGTGCCGCCCGGCTCTGTCATGTGGGGATCAATCAGTTGCAGGCAGGACGTACAGCCGCTCAGCTGATGGGCAAAATGCTGCATCAACCCGGTGAGGTGTTGATGGTCAGTGGGCACCAGGATTACAGCGCACATCGTCAGCGTATTGAAGGGTTCCGTGACCTGATAACCAGTCGGTTTCCCCATCTTCAGTTACGTGAAGTTCTGGCCGCCCAGGAAAATCGCGACACCCTCAGTAAGTTGCTGGAGAAGCAGCTGGTACAGAGCGGTCATCTCCAGGGCATTTATAACACCGGGCTGGGGAATACCGAGATCGGGCAGGCGCTGGCACGACATCGTCGGCTGAATCAGTGCATCTGGATTACTCATGAGCTTTACGCCACCACCCGCACGCTGATGGCGCAGCAGAGCGTTGCGCTGACACTGGATCAAAACACCCGGCAGCATGCCCAGCTCGCGCTGCAGCTGATGCTGAATTATCTGGAGCAGGGAGAGAAACCCGATATCTACATTAACGGAAAAGTGGATTTCATCATTTATACGGCAGAAAACTGTCTGTAAAGATTGCCCGTTGTGTCATATCCACCGGTAAAGAAATATGCTTTACCTGCCGTCGATCATTGCATTCAGCACTATTTCCCGCGCGAAGCAGTGCCCGGGAAAGTGGCTCACTGGCTCAGAAGTGCATAGAAAATAGCCTGCCACAGATAATCTGATCGCAGTGACAAGCTGAAACCGCCCCTTTATGTCAGATAAAAAATCTAACTATCAACTAAATATTAAAAGATAAATCTATATATGCATTTTTTATGGTTTTAATATTCAGATGCAGGCTGATGACGTTAATATCGTATCCGACTGAACAAACAGCGAAGTGAAACGGGTGAATTAATGTGCGACAGAGGTGCGGAAACAGAGCAGGAATAACACTCGCAGTCCTGAACGGTTAGCCATTAAAAGCGTACTTTGCAGAGTTGATCAATATCAAAACTTAATGGGTTTTTATCGTCATATTCCTATTGGGTTTCACTTTCTGCCAGGTTGATGCTAAGTTCTCGTCGGTTTAAAACAGGGCAGTATGAAGAACCGTTTCACTGATATTACGGCCACCCTGAATTTTTCCTGCGCCAGTTCGGTGCCTGACTAATTAATGAGCGTATGATTTGGAAAAGTGTTTATATCCGGTGCGTACCAGAACTGAGAGAGTGCTGCACGCGGTGGTATTCGAAGTTGTCGCTAATGTGCTGGTTTTCTTTATCCTGATTATTTTTACCTCCGCAGCACCATCGCAGTCGTTGTTGCTTACATTGGTTTCATCAACTCTGGCTATGGGATGGAACTACCTTTTCAACCTGATGTTTGACAGTGTTCAGCTAAAAACAGGATTTAAAAAGAACTTGCGAGTGAGATGCCTCCATGCCGTTCTGTTTGAGGCGGGTCTGTTATTAGTGTTAATCCCCTTTGCAGCATGGTGGCTGGATATTACGCTATTCTCAGCGTTGAGACTTGAATCCGGACTGGTGCTATTTTTTCTGACCTATGCTTTTCTGTTCAATTTGTTATGGGATTGGGGAAGATCAGCAAAATCAATGAAGATATTAAATTAATGTATCATGCCATTAAAATTTACTTTCAGAAGTTAACCTTTCGCTTAGCCGGCTAATGGAACTTCGCGTGCGAGTGATCGCGCCCGAATGTATCCGATGCGTAAGGAAACAAGTATATCTGGTGTCAGGAGCCGCTTACTCTCGCCTGGCAGCATTGATATAACGGCGCGTCTGCATAAATTAAGTTCAGACTGCGTATAAGCTCATTTCACAGGTTAAATCAGCAAGAATATTATGGACAAAGTCTACTATCTGAATAAGTTAAGGAACTGCCCGTCAACCGATATTCTGGATATCGTAACAAGCTATATGCGGAAAAAACTGCCTGGTGACGACCTCTCTTCATTTGAAGGCGCTTACGATCATCGTAAAGCCGAACTAATAATGAATGAAACCTACAGTGAAGTTCCTTCAGAAGTATGGAGACTGGTGTGCTGAGGCGTAAAAAGGAGAGCAGGATCACTCATAACCCATTATCTACTGAGGGCTGATCACCCTGCAGATCATCAATTCCTGATAATCCTGGCGCGATGCATTTTGATCTCCGTCGGGCAGAATCGGTGAACAGATAAATCAGAGCATCACCTTTAGTGCTGTGATGCTCTGTCATTCTCAACAAACGCACGACATACAGCGCTGTAAGAAATAGTAAGACAAACCTGCCAGACCACTGTAAACCGTTTTAAATATGACGCCAAAACTGGCTTCATCTGTTGTATTCAGAAAAGCTCGTACAAATAATGCCTTCCGTACTCACACGACTACGATAATGATTATCTGTTCAGGCGATATGCTGCCAATTTAGCTCATGCTCCACCAGCACCGATCCCGGAACGGCAAATCGTGTCAGGGTGATAAAAAAGGCAGCTCAGTCGTTAAGCAAGGGTGTATTAAGCAGATTCAGATGATGCAATACCATTAAATTTAAATGTTGTTCGCCCGAACAGGGAGCATGCAGGCGAACAAAACGGGAATTCATTTCAGATGGTCACGATGATACAGAGCCCACTGCTCAATCCTTTCTCCAGAGGGTAGCAGGCAATAGGTTGTTATACCTGCCGAAGATTTTTCCTGGACCTGCTGACCACCGCGATTAACGCAATATTCACTGGCTGGATTACGCATTTTTAAACGCTGCGGTTCCTTGCTGTGCGGTGTGCAGGCGATAAGTAGTGAAGCCAGTAACATCAGTGAAACTCCTGCTAACCTGTTTGTGACGAACATAAAACCTCTCTTAACCTTATTTTTGTGAATTAAGCATTTACCCTCCAGTGGTGTGATTAAGTCTGATAGCACAACAACGACTTTATCAGGAATCCTCCTTTCTCCGGCCACATGTTAACCTCAGGGGTGACAATCATCATGTTTCCATTCTGCCGTCCACTCTGCACTCACCACTGCGGGTAGCGATACATAATTATAGCGTGCTGCCACTAAACCCGCGCTTAACAACTTTACGCGACACATAAGCAGATAGACCTTTGATGCAGTGATTAAAATGAATAAAGCCAAAATTAGAATGCATGTGACGATAATTAACAAAAAACCCATTATTACAATCGATGCATTATCTTAATTTTTAATGGAAATTCCTCGCAAATAGGGCATCGCCTTTAACGTTTACTTAAAACAGGCACACTTGCGATGCCTTTACATAAATCCTTTTCCCGCTGCATAATCCCGCAACATTTGTATGCGCACTGCCATTAATGGGATCAATAAAACCTACAACTTATTGGTATCGCTTAAATATCGCTGCTGCTTAACACCTGAATAACAACTCATGATTCAGGTGCCATTTAACGATCACACTATCAATAAAATCTTAAGGAAGAGTGACTGAGATGAATAATAAATTCCCGCGAAATAAAATCGCAAAAGCATTAATGCTGGCAAGTGGGATGGGGGTTGTGCCTCTGATTAGCTATGCTGCAGTCATCGGAAGCCAGACAGGCAATGAGATCATCTTAACTGATGGCACCACGCTGATTGCCGACCAGTCATCTGGCGACGGTTATTATGGCATCCTGGTTAATGGCGCTACCGCCGCAACGGTTACCATCGGCAGCGGCAGCACAGTTCGCGTGTCAGATGCTGAACGTTATGCAAAAGGGATTTTTATTGAAGCGGCAAACAGTGAATTTACTGCAGATAAGTTAACCCTCAACGTTTCCGGTAAAACAGCGGTCGGCATTGAGTTCGGCGGAAAAAATGTAACCGCCAGTTTAGGATCAGGTTCCTCGGTCACCACGGTAGCATCAGGTGATTCTTTCGCAGAGGGCGTCGTTGTCAGCAATAGTTCCTCGCTGCAGGCAAACAACCTGCAAATAAGCACCCAGGGCACTGGCGGAACGGCTCTGCGCGTCAGCGGTTACGGAAGTCACGCCAGTCTGGGCGACGACAGTAATTTACAGACGAATGGTCTTAACAGTAATGCCGTTCAGGTTGATAACCTGACCGGTGAGTCGATTAATGGCGTGGCCACGTTGAAAGCAAATGCATTGACGATCAACACCCTTGGCAATAATTCGCAGGGTATTAATATCCAGGATAATGGTTCGGTTGATCTGGGCAGCAACTCGACCATTATTACCACTGGGGATCTTTCTGCTGGCATCTGGAGCTGGGGTGAGCTGAAGGCCGATCATCTGACAATCAGTACTGCGGGTGAGACCTCTGCAGGTCTGTCAGGCCGTGACAACAGCCTGTCAAACATTGGTGCTGGTAGCGTGATCTCCTCTGATCAGACTGGCGGCATTGTGGCTATGGGCGACAATGCCATCGTTAACTTCATTGGCAGTGAAGAAGAACGCAATACGGTCTATTCAGCAGGTTTTTATGGCGTATCCGCACAGTCAACCGGCGCAACCATTAATCTGCAGAACACCGATATTATGATGAAAAATGTGGATACCATGACCCTGGGTATTTGGTCCACAAGCGGTGGCACAGTTAACGGTGATGCAGTGACCATTACCGGCCCGGAGAATGCTACAGGTGTCTACGCCATGGCTGGTGGTAAAGCGAATCTTACGGGTGATCTGACCATTGATATGGGCTCTCCGAATGGGATAGCCATGGCTACGCAATATGATGATGGTTATGCAGCAGGTGTCATCACCACCGACGGAAAAGCGCAGATCGTTGGTAGCGTTTTATCCCGGGCCGGACTCATCGACCTCAATCTGACATCAGGTTCACTCTGGTCTGGCAGCGCCAGCAGCGATAACGTCAATAATGGCCATCTGAACGTTAATCTGACCGACAGCACCTGGAATGTATCGCGAACATCCAATGTCGATAATCTGACATTGAGTAACTCGCTGGTTGACCTCTCTGCAGCCTCGGATGACGCAACCTATTCAACATTGACTATCGCCAACCTCAGCGGCAGCGGCGACTTCGCCTTGCGCACCAATCTGGCAGGCGATGGTGCTGGCGTGAATAACATTGGCGATAAAGTTGTGGTGACAGAGAGTAGTTCCGGTGATTACGGTCTGACCATACAGAACCGCGGCAGTGCCGTCACCACTGGCAACGAAGTACTGACTGTGGTTGAAACGACTGATGGCATCGCCACCTTTAAAGGTAACGCCGACGTGGAACTTGGTGGCTATGTTTACTCGGTCAATAAGCAAGGCAACAACTGGGTACTCTCCTCACCTAAAGCACCAGAAACCCCTGAAGCAGATGATCCGGCCGTTATCCCTGTGGATGAGCCTGCCGCGACTCCTGCCAATGAGCCTGCCGCGACTCCAGCCGATAACGGTGGCACGGCGCCTGCCGGGCAAGACAACGCAACTTCCCCTATTACCAGCACGGCCAACGCAGGGGCTAACTTCCTCAACACTGGCTATCTGATGAACTATGCCGAAATGCAGACGCTGATGCAGCGTATGGGTGATGTTCGTCAGGGTAAGACAGCCGGGAATGTCTGGCTGCGCGCTATAGATGGACGGTTCAGCGGCTTTGATAATGGCAAGCTGAGCCGTTTCAGCCTGAACTACACCGGTTATCAGTTTGGGGTCGATAAACGTTTGTCCGATGAAATTCCGATCTATCTGGGCCTGTTCATGGGGGTAACTGAAGGATCGCCTCATTACCAAAATGGTAACGGCAACATCCGTTCTGAGCATTATGGCTTCTACACCACCTGGGTAAATGATGCCGGTTTCTATGTTGATGGCGTTGTGAAAGTCAACCGGCTGAGGAATCAGTTCAATGTTCACGATACACAGAATAACCAGGTATCCGGTAACGGTGTCTCTTCAGGTCTGAGCGGATCGCTTGAGGCGGGCAAAAAGTTCAGCTTCTCTGATCGGCTGGCAGGTTTTTATCTTGAACCACAACTACAGCTGACAGCAGGTCATCAGGATGGTGCTTCCGTAGGTGCGTCTAATGGTCTCAATATCACACTTTCAAGCTACAAATCACTGATGAGCCGGGCAAGCGTGCTGGCAGGGTATGAAATCAATCAGAGCAATTACAAACTCAACACCTATGTAAAAACGGGTGTAATGCGCGAGTATGCCGGGGATGCTGCTTATGCTCTGAACGGATCAAATGAACGTCTTTCCTTTAAAGGAAATGGCTGGAATAACGGCGTCGGCCTGAGTGCCCAAATCAGCAGCCATACGCTCTTCCTGGAGGCCGATATGGTAGACGGAAAACGTTTTAACCAACGTCAGGTTAATGCTGGCTACCGTTTTAGTTTTTAGAATCAACGTGCAGCAAGCGCTCGTATAACAGGAGGTGTTAATGAAAAAAACATTATGGATGCTGCTGGCCTTGATCTGCTCAGGATCCGCTTTCGCACGGCAGGAGTCCACCATCGCAGAAGCAAAAAACATGCGAGACGAACGTCATGTTACCCTTACCGGTACGATTAGTGGACGGGCTGACGATGACCACTACTGGTTACAGGACTCAACGGGTCGTATCCGTATTGATGTCGACGAGGATGACGAAGACGACAACGGCTTCCTTATTGGTAAAAAGGTACGGATAACGGGTGAGGTAGATCGCGATGACGGCCATAGCGAAATCGATGTTGATCGGCTCTTCATTCTGAAATAATTCCGGACTTCTGTTTAAAAAAGCCAGCTATAGCGCTGGCTTTTTTACATTCAGGGCAGGTTTTACTTTTCGCGAAACGCTTCCTGTACGCGCAACAGAGGACGCAAGAGATATTGCAGCAGGCTCTTCTCGCCCGTACGAATATCAACGGTGGCCGTCATACCGGGAATAACCCGTAGTTCCTGACTGCCGCTTTTCGTCAGCGTATTATTTTCCGTTAATACCATCACCCGGTAATAAGTATCATCGACGCCTGGCCTGCGGGCAGCCTTACTTTCCTCATCTTTTAGCGCGCCCGAACTGATACTTTGAACATGTCCGGTCAGGCCGCCATAAATCGAATAGTCATAGGCAGAAATTTTTACCACAGCTTCCTGACCGGGCGCCAGAAAAGCCACATCAGAGGGCCGGATACGGGTTTCCACCAGCAGCTAGTCATCCAATGGTGTCACCTCCATTATTGCGGCACCAGGCTGGATCACACCGCCAAGCGTATTGATTTTAATACTGTTAACAATGCCTCGTACTGGCGTGCGGACTTCAGTACGCTCAAGCGTATCATGGCGGCCATGGGCAGTTTCCTGCAGGCTTGTCATCTCAACATCGACTTTGGACAGTTCATCGTTAGCCTCGTTACGGTAGCGGTTTTTTCGCTCGGTAATTTGCAATTCGGCATCATTCATCTGACGCTCAAGTTTCAGAACCTCAGTTTTTGACAGCAGCGATCTGGCTGAGAGCTGTCGCGCCATTTCAAGCTCTTTCTGCAGCAATGTTTTTGACTTCAGATAGCCTTCAATTGACTCATTTACCGCCCTTTTGCGTAGTTTCCAGGCATCGGTTTCACGGGTAACCAGTTCAGGTACTTTCATGACCTCTGGCGGGAACACAAGCTCGCTGCCGGTCGCTTCTGCTTCAAGACGCGCGGCCTGGGCTTTCAGTGCCAGCAGGCGGTTAGCGCTTTCGCGGAAGGAGGCTTCGGCGCGCGTGGGATCGATTTTGGCCACAACCTGACCTTTTTCAACCGTATCGCCTTCATGCACCATTAACTCCTGCAAAATACCGCCCTCAAGGCTTTGCAAAACCTGTTCGCGGGAACTGGGAACAATTTTGGCTGACCCGGTTGTCACCTCTTCGATGTTGAAATTGGCGGCCCAGACGATTACCAGCACCATTAACGCCACGCTGCCCCAGGCAATATATAGCCAGCCTTCCCAGCGATCCTGACGGGCGGCCCTCACCATGTCACTGGCTGTATGTTCGGTCAGGCGCTTTTGGTCAACGTTTTTATCAGGGGACAGGCTGCTCATACTGTTACCTCGCCAGATTGTGGCTGACGCTCTGTGCTTATCTCAACGCCAGCATGTTTCGCTGCGTTACGCAGCACCGATGCGGCCGGGATCTTCCCGCTGTTTAATAAACCGATAATCTCTTCACGCGGCCCATCAGCTACTTTGATGCCTTCATCCATCACAATCACCCGATCAACGTATTTCAGCACTGCCGGACGGTGGGTCACGATAATCACGGTTCGGCCTTCCATTGCCGGGATGAGCGCCTGCAGGATAGTGCGTTCCGACCCCATATCCATCCCCGATGTAGGTTCGTCCAGTAGCAGAACATCCGGATTCGACAGAATGGCGCGAGTCAGGGCTATCGCCTGCTTTTGTCCGCCGGAAAAGTTTTCACCACGCTCACTGACAGGCATACCAAAGCCCATGGGATGAGCCGCGACAATATCACTCACCCCGGTCATTTTTGCAGCGGCCATCAGTTCTTCGTCGCTGGCGTAGGGTGCTCCCATCACCAGGTTGTCACGCAGCGAACCATACATAAAACGTGGTTCCTGATTGACCAGCGCGATACGCGTCCGTAATTCCACCGGCTCGACCTGGCCTATATCTACGCCAGCAACGGTGATCGTGCCTGTTGTGGGTGGATATAGCCCAACCAGCATGCGCAGCAGCGAAGATTTACCGCTGCCCATTTTGCCCAGTATGGCAACCCGCTCGCCCTGACAGAACCGGACATCTAGCTGCTCAACGATGGCCGGTAAATCGTCTTTATAACGTAATGAAACGCCCTGACAGACAATCCCGGTCTGGCTGCACTGGGGAAGCTGCACATAAACCTTCTCATTATCGCGTTCAGCAGGGGCCTGCATCACTTTATTGAGGATGGCCAGCGAGGTTTTTGCCTGCTGAATACGCAATCCCAGCGCGGCAAGCGTTGCTATTGGCATTATGGCGCGCCCCATCAGGGTCATCGTGGCAATGATGCCTCCCATTGAGATATCACCATCACCGACCAGATAAGCACCCCAGACCAGCAGAATAACGGTACCAAACTGCTGGGTCGTCTGAATGACGCTTGAGCCCATAGTGGCAAGGAACCGCGATTTCATATTCACTGCAGAGAGTTTTACGCTGGCAACATCGTGTTTAGAGGCGACCAGGTTTTCAGCACGCAGAACTTTGATGGTTTCAAGATTATCCAGTGATTCAATAACCAGACCGTAACGGTTACTGCCTATTTTCATTGACTCTTCAGCGTGGCGTTTCAAAGGGATCTGCATCAGCAGCACCATCGCCACGATGACCACTAATATCAGGATCACACACCAGACCAGTGGCCCGGCAACCAGATGGATTACAACCAGGAAGAGTAAAACAAAGGGTAAGTCAGCAACCGTCGTTAAAGCGGCTGACGTAGTAAGCTCGCGGACGCTGTCAAAGCTTTGCATGACATTGCCAAATGCACCGCTGGATTGGGCTCGACCCGACATTTTGCCGTTCAGCACGTGACGAAAAAGTTGTGCGCCCAACACCAGATCGATCTTTTTACCGGCGCGATCGGTAATCCAGGCCCGACCCAGCCGTGCAGCCAGTTCAAACAACAACGCCAGACTCACGCCGATAGCCATCGTCCAGAGTGTTACGTAGGTCTGGTTAGGCAGTACCCGGTTATAAACCGTCATGGTGAATACGGACATCGCCAGAACGAGCAGGTTAATAACGACTGACAATGCGGCGGCTTCAAAGATATAACGTTTGAATCCCCACAAAGTATTCCAGAACCAGTGCCCTTTACCGACATGGACAATGTCATCGGCACGATGATCAAGATAAGACTTAGGTCGCAGCAGCAGCAACTCGCCGCTATAGTGCTGAGCCAGGCGAGCGAAATCGACCTCAACAGGCTGGCTGCCCAGTGCGGGATCGATAATGGCGCACTTCTTTTCACTACACTGTGTCAGCACGCAGTAGCCCGTTTCCAGACGCATGATGGCGGGGAGAACAAAGCTTTTCACATCCGTCAGGTCAATCTTCTGCCAGGCAGCACTCATGCCGCGGCTCTGCAGCGTGCGCAATGCCCAGTCATTCTGGGCGCTGATATCAGCGTCTGGTGGAAATGCAGGCATACCCACACGTAAAGCATTTAGCGTAAGCCGGACGTCAAACAGGCGCAGTGCGCTTTGCAGTGCAACCAGCAAAGTCTCCTGCGTATCTGATGGCGATCTGGATAACACTCTGTTTTCAGCATTCAGTTCAGAGCCAGCAGGCTCAAATTGTATATCAGTCACAATGGCGTCCCCTGGACAACTAATTCATTCTGGTCTGGCGGCAAAGCATGACAGCGGCCAGAAATACTCGTTTTTTACGTCAGCGTGATTAGTGCACCGCTTCGATGGTATTCGCTGGTAAAGCGTTAACCTTCTGCACCAGTTGGCTGGTTTTACCCAGTGCCGCAACGATGTTCCATTGCGCAGCCAGATACTGCATCTGCTGCTCCTGATAACTTGCGAGACTGGAGTAATAGTCGGTAGCAAACGAGATTAAATCCGTTAACGGGCGCTGCCCCGCGAAGAACTGCACTTCCCCCGCTTTCCAGGTTTTCAACGCGGTTTCTGACTGTCTCTGTAATGCATTGAGCTGGCGTTCACGAAGCGGTAAGGAGACCCACAGCTGATCCAGCTGCTGTTTCAATGTCCGGAGTGTTGCATCCTGATCCGCCTCTGCGGCAATGAGTCGCTGAGTTTCAGCTTTGGCATTTGCCCTGCCAGCCCCACCATCCCAAAGATTGATATCGCTGCTCACCTGTAACGTCACCGCTTTAAACGGTTCCATTTCACCGTTGCGCTTTGGACTGTCCATACTCAGTTGCACACTCCATTTCGGCCTGTTCCACTTAGAGGCCAGATCCACTGCGGCTCTCGCTTCTTCTTTACGCTCGCGTGAGACCGCCCAGTTGGGATTTTCTTTCAGTACCTGTTGTGCCTGTGCCAGTGACGCGGGCAACAGACCCGCTTTTTTCAGATCGGGCAGGCCTCTGGTGATAACAATCTCGTGGTTCAGCAGCGAGCTGAGTTGCTGCTGCGCTTGTATATAGGTGGTGTAGCTCATTTCACGACTGGCAATCACCGAATTGAGGCGAGTCGCAACCTGATTGATCTCAGAAGCTCTGCCGCTATCAATACTGGCAATATTCTTTACCCGATTAAGCAGATCCTGCAGTGCGTTAATTTCTTTATCCAGCACAGCGACCACTGTGGCATTAGTGGCTGCAGAGGTAAAAAGAGAAAGCACCTGCTCGTTGAGATTTTCGCGCGTGACATTTACCTGAGCCTGCTGCATGGAATAAGCAGCCTGCTTTCCGGCAACGCTCGCATCAGTACGTCCGTGATCGTAAAGTAATTTACTTACAGTGATATGCGGGGAGACCGGGTTATTCTCATAACCGGGTTGACCTGAATATCCTGATGCGCTGATACCCGTGCTGACCTGAAAACCATCAGCGGCTTTTGCCTGATCGATATCATACATAGCACCGGTGCTGTTTGATAAAGCAGACTTTACCGACGGATGGTCGGCTGTCATACGAATCATTTCAATAAAGTCCGTTGCATGGGCATTTAACAGGGGATTAAAAAATAGCAATCCCGCAATTAAACCATGCAGCGAACATCTGGATTTTGTAGTGAACAAGGTTTTTTTCATAGTTAACTCAAAATAACAAATAAAGTGGGATGGCTAATTTTCTCTGTCGCTAATTCAATGCTGCGACCGGAACTGTTTTAACCGCCCGACATGTCATATGGCAACGTTAATTCTGCTAAAAAGAAATATTTAGGTTTTACATGCTGCTCACATGCCTTTATTTATTCTTTTCATCTGTGAAATCAGATCTGGGGCTCACCTGATGGGCCTGCCTTAAACAGGCCCATCAGGTGAGTTTGATGTGAAAAAAAGCTGGCGATGACCGAAGTCATCGCCAGTTCTATCAGATAACGTTTAAGCCATGCTGGATTAACAGCTTGACAGTGGTGTCATCATTATTGGTATAGACGTCATAATTAACGCCATTTTCAGTTTGTGCGGCTGAAGCCGTCCATTCTGATTTTCCAATATTAACGGTATCAGTTGCATTACTATTGTTTGAACTCCCCACATCTCCCGTAATATGTAATGTGTTCGCTTCACTACCATTATCTTTAGTAATTTCGAGCACATCGCTGGCGCTGATAAATAATGTCTGCGCCGTGTTATTACCCAGATGGATAGCTTCAATTCCACTAATTTTGCCTGATACTGTTCCGAGTTCTAAATCGTTATTAGAATACCAGACCAGCGTATCGTGACCTTCTCCTCCTTTCACACTGCTAAAATGAGTACTGTTAATGACGATAGTATCATCGCCCTCTTTTGCATCGACGGAATTCGCGCCGCGTGCATCCAGTACATCATTACCTGAAGTGCCATTAAGATCGTACTGAGCAGGTTGATACTCAATATGCGTCGATCCCGTTTCAGACGTCAGTCCCAGTGTCTCGTTCAGATCAACTAAGCGGCCTTTTATTGCTGAGCCATCGCCGTCGCCCACGCCCTGATCGGTCCAGGTCACGTAGAGCTGACCGCCCGCCAGGAAGGTCGCATCGACTTCAACCTGCTCACCATAGGTCAGCTGGTTGATCTGGATCTGCTGGCCCACTTTATTACCCGCTGCATCAAAGTACTGTGCGTAGATACCGCTGGTACCTGCACCCGGTGCGATGTCGGTTGTTGACAGGAAAACGGCAATAAAGCTGCCGTCAGCCTGACTGACCACCCTCGCCATGTGCTGATCGCCAGCCGTCGTGGTGTTGATCAGGAACTCGCTGGTCAGCGCCGTACCGTCTGCCGCGTAGATGCGGCCCCAGACGCTGTAACCGTTCTGATCCGGTCCGCTGGTATCGTTAGAGTCCCAGGTCACCACGTAGTTGCCGTTTTGCAGCGCACTGACTGCGGATGACGCCTGATTGTTAGTCAGGGTCTGGTTCGCTACGAAGCTGCCTGTTACAGCATGCGTTGACGGATCATAAACTGACACACCAACATCATATCCGGTGGCTTTAATCGCATAAGTAATCGCAACCTGGCCATTTTCCAGCGTTGTAACAGATGGCAACGGCTCCCATTCAGGAATGATGGCATTTGCGTTCAGGGTCGTGGTTGCCAGCACGGTCTCCGCCGTGACCGGCGTGCCGTTTGCGTCATACTGACGACCATAGACCGTCCAGTTGCCGTTCAGGCTCGCTTCCCAAACCACCAGATAACCGCCGTCTTCCAGCGAAGTGATCACCGGAACGCGCATTTTGCTGGCGGCGGTGCTGGAGTCCACATTGTACTCTGCGCCATTAGTCACGACGCCGTTCACGTTACCCGCACCGTCGTAGCTGTAGGTATAGCCCTGACCCTTGATATGCGCACCGGAATCCGTGCTCCATACCACCTGGAAAGTGCCATCTGACAGCACGGTAACCTGCGGCGTGATCTGGTCGCCCGCTGTGGTGGTGTTCACCGTGAACTCCGCCCCGACCGGCTGACCTTTCGCATCCAGCAGCTGACCCTTGACGCAGCTGCCGGAGCCGTCTCCGCTCGCCG
>Ga0308158_10001785_pt1 | contig 21692 bp, 23 predicted proteins | sample PhyBR2_FD_201038 | JGI IMG/M metagenome (GOLD analysis project Ga0308158, IMG submission 201038) | Phyllosphere microbial communities from UC Gill Tract Community Farm, Albany, California, United States - DLSLB.R2 | ecosystem: Host-associated > Plants > Phyllosphere > Unclassified | place: USA...
CGATCACGTCCGGATGCTGGCGCAGCGCGCCCTCGACCTCGGTGGGCGCGACGTTGAAGCCGCCGGTGATGATGAGCTCCTTGATCCGGTCGACGATGCGCACGAACCCGGCCTCGTCGATCGTGACGATGTCGCCGGTGCGGAACCAGCCGTCCACGAACACCGCCTCGGTCTCCTCCGGCTTGCCGTAGTACCCGGAGAACACCTGCGGACCGCGCACGACGAGCTCGCCCGGCTGCCCCAGCTCGACATCCTTCGTCGGCTCGTCCGTATTCACCACCCGGCACTCGGTGCCCGGCAGCGGGAGACCCACGGATCCCGGCACGCGGTTGTCCGCGACGGGATTCGCCATGAGTACGGGGGAGCACTCGCTCAGGCCGTAGCCCTCGACCAGGTAGCCGCCCGTGGCCTTCTCGAACGGGACGACCAGTTCGTGCGGCAGCGCCATCGCACCCGAGATCGCGACCTCGGTGCCGGCGAGCGACACGCCCTTCGCGGCGGCGGCCTTCAGCAGCCGGTCCGCGATCGGCGGCACCAGCGGCAGGAACGTCGCCGGGTGCTTCCGGACCACGTCGAGCACGAGGTCGGGGTCGAACTTCGGGAACAGCACGAGCCGCGCGCCCATCGACATCGCGAACGTGAGACAGAGCGTGAGGCCGTAGGCGTGGAACATCGGCAGCACCGCGTACACGACGCAGCCGGCGCCGCGGGTGATCGAGGGCACCCACGCCCGCGCCTGCGCGGCGTTCGCGAGCAGGTTGCGGTGCGTCAGCGCGGCGCCCTTCGGGGTGCCGGTCGTCCCGGACGTGTACTGGATGATCGCCAGGTCGTCCGTCGCCGGGCGCGGGTACGAAGAGGGGAGCGGCGCGTATCCGACCACCGACTCCCAGGTGACGGTGCCGCGCACGCTGGCCGTGAGGGCCTCGCGCGACTCCCGGGCCTTGGCGACGGGCAGGCGCAGCGCGAGGCGGGTGAGCGCCGGCATCGCACGCGTGACATCGACCGAGACGAGGCTCGTCACTGCGAGGTCGGCAGGGAACTCCTGCACGGAGGCGACGACCTTGTTCCACACGATCGCGTGCTTCGCGCCGTGGTCCTCGAACTGCTTGCGCAGCTCGCGCGGGGTGTACAGCGGGTTGTGCTCGACGACGACGGCGCCGAGGCGCAGCACGGCGTAGAACGCGACGATGTGCTGCGGACAGTTCGGCAGCACGATCGCGACCGGATCGCCGGCCTTCACACCGAGGGCCTTGAGGCCTGCGGCTGCGCGCTCGATCGCCGCCTGCAGGTCGCGGTACGACGTCGTGCGCCCGAAGAACTGCAGCGCCGGTGCGTCCGGATAGTCGCGAGCCGAGGCATCGACGATGTCGACGAGAGATCCGGTGACCTCGGCGAGATCCTCCGGCACCCCCTCGGCGTAGCTGGCGGTCCAGGGGCGCGGAGGAACGAACGTCGTCACCCGTCCAGCCTATGCCGATGCGGCTTCCGGGCGGTGCGCCCCCCCTGCACCGCCCGGAAGGACTCATCCGCGCTGCTGCTCGCTGCCGGAGAGCTTCTGCGCCAGCGCGATCGGCACGATCGAGACGATGACCAGCACCACGGCGATCACCGAGACGATCGGCGCCTGGTTGGGGCGGGCGACGTTGTCGATGATGAACATCGGCAGGGTGCGCACTCCGGATCCGGCGGTGAAGGTGGTCACCACGATCTCGTCGAAGGACAGCGCGAAGGCGAGCAGCCCACCGGTGAGCAGCGCCGAGCGCAGCTGGGGGAACGTCACCAGTCGGAACGTGGTCCAGATCCCGGCGCCGAGGTCGGCGGAGGCCTCCTCGAACGAGGTGCCCATGCGCCGCAGCCGTGCCACGGCGTTGTTGAAGACGGTCACGATGCAGAACGTGGTGTGCGCGATGATCACGGTCCAGATCGACAGCGGTACGCCGAGGATCGTGCGGAACAGGTTGTTCAGGGCGATGCCGGTGATGATGCCCGGCAGTGCGATCGGCAGGATCACGAGCAGGTTCACGGTGTTGCGGCCGAAGAACGAGAACCGCTGCAGAGCGAACGACAGCATCGTGCCCAGGATGAGCGCCAGTGCCGAGGAGACCAGTGCGACCAGGGCGCTGGTGCCGACGGCCTCGAGCGCGCCGTCGCTGCGGAACGCCCTGCCCCACCATTCCAGCGTGAGACCGGGAGGGGGCCAGGTGAGCGAGGAGGACGTGGAGAACGAGTTGATCAGCACGACCAGCAGCGGCACGTACACGACCAGGAGGATCACGGCGGTGATGATGCCGAGGGTGACCCTGGTTCCGAGGGAGATGCGCATGGTGACTCCTACAGGTTGTCCAGGGCGCCGGTGCGGCGCACGAGGAACAGGTAGCCGAAGATGACCACGATCGGGATGAGGGCGATCGCGCTGGCCAGGGGAAGGTTGTTCGCCGCGCCGATGTCCTGGTAGACGAGCGTGCCGAGCATCTGCGCTCCGCCGCCGACGATGCCGATCGTGATGTAGTCCCCGAGCGACAGCGAGAAGCTGAAGATGGTCCCGGCGATGATCGCGGGCAGCGCCATCGGCCACACCACCAGCCGCAATGTCGCCCAGCTCCGTCCGCCGAGATCACCGGATGCTTCCAGCAGCGAGCTCGGCACCCGCTCGAGGCCGGCGTAGATCGGCAGGATGACATACGGCAGCCACAGATAGGACAGCGTGATGATCGTCGCCGCGATGCCGTAGCCGGGAGTGCTCCCTCCGAACGGGCGCAGCAGCCAGTCCAGGATGCCGTCGCTGGAGAGCACCGAGCGCCAGGCGAAGGCCTTGACGAGGTACGACGCCCACAACGGCGTCAGAACCAGGACGACGAGCGTGCGCTGCAGCGCGGGGGAGGCCACCATCGCCATGAAGTAGGCGATGGGCAGGGCGAGGGCGACATCGATGGCGGTGACGGCGAGAGCGATCCCGATCGTGCGCAGCGTGATTCCCTGGTAGAACGCGTTCGTGACGACGGTCACCACGTTGTCCAGAGTGAACTCGGTGCGGATCTGTCCGGTGTACGTGTCGGTGGTCCAGAACGCGGTGACCAGCAGCAGCGCCAGCGCGACGACGTACACCGCACCCAGCCAGAACAGCGGAGCGGACAGCAGCAGGGCGAGGCGGGCGCGCGGGTGCGCGGAGAGGTAGACGGATCCGCGACGTGCCGCGGTGCGGCGCGGAGGCGGGGTCGGCGTGCGAGGCGGCGTCGTGGCCGGTGCGATGGTGCTCATGAGGGGAGCCTTTCGAGTCCCGGCCCGGTCGCCCGGAGCACAGGGCCCCGGGCGACCGGATCCGATCAGTTCCTGATCTGCTGCCAGGCGGTCGTCCACCCGGCGTAGTCGATGCACTTCACGTCGGTGCGACCGTCCAGGCACTTCGCGATGGGCGTGGTCCAGTACCAGATCTTCTTGGCGTAGTCCGCGTCCCCTGCGTGGTACGACGCGCAGTCGTCGCGGAAGTCGCAGGCCTTCTCGCTCGACGGCGCCTCGCCGAAGAACGCGGTGGCCTGGGCGTTCGCCTTCGGGCTGGAGATGTAGTCCAGCCAGGCGTAGGAGCAGTTCGGGTTCTTCGCCTTGGACGAGATCATCCAGGTGTCGCTCCAGCCGGTCGCGCCCTCCTCGGGCAGCACCACCGCGGTCTTGGCGCCCTCGCTTTCGAGCGTGTTCTGGATCACCTGCCAGGTGGTGCCGGCGACGCTGTCGCCGGACTGGAACGACTGCACCTCCTTGAGGTAGTCGCCCCAGTACTCGCTGATGTTCGGACGCTGCTCCTTGAGCAGGGACACGGCCGCATCGAACTGCTTCTGATCCAGCGCGTACGGGTTGGTGATCTTGAGCTCCGGCTTGTGCGCCATGAGGTAGACCGCGGCGTCGGCGATGTAGATGGGGGAGTCGTAGGCCGTGATCTTGCCCTGATGCTCCGACGCCTTGTCGAACACCACGTCCCAGGAGGTCGGCGCGGTGGGGTACGTCTCGGTGTTGTACATCAGCAGGTTGGCGCCGTAGCCGTGCGGCACGCCGTAGTGCTTGCCGTCGACGGTGTTCCACGCGCGGTCCTTGAGGAACGGGAAGATGCCGTCGTAGTTCTTCAGGAGCTTCGTGTTGACCTCGACCACGTCGCCCGAGGCGATGAGGCGGAGTGAGGCGTCGCCGGAGGCGGAGACCACGTCGTAGTCGCCGGTCTTCATGAGGTTCAGGGCCTCGTCCGAGGTGCCGAACGTCTTCGCCTCGACCTTGCAGCCCGTGGCCTTGGTGAAGTCGGAGACCCAGTCGACCTTCGGGTCGTTCGAGCCGTCCTCCACATAGCCGGGCCAGGCGAGGATCTTGACGGCGCCCTCCGTCTTGCCGAGTTTGTCGACGGGCCCGGCAGCGGCACCACCGCCGGATCCGGCCGTGCCGCAGCCGGTGAGGGCGGCGATCACCGCCGTGGACAGGCCGATGGCCGCGAGGGCCTTGAGGGATTTCGTGCGCATGGGATACTCCTTCGTTCTTCTGCGTGAGGGGTGTTCGGGAACAGGGTCAGCGGGCGCCGACCGTGCGGATGGTGCGCGAGGGGGTGTCGTTCTGCGCCGCGATCGGAGCATCGCCCAGAGCCACGACGTCCTCTCCCCGCCAGGAGACGAAGACGCGGTCGCCATGGTCGCCGTGCGCATGTCCTCCGACGTTCTGCTCGAGGACCGTGACGCGGGGCCCTTGGTCGAGGTCGACGACCAGGCGCACCGCGGAACCGAGGTAGATGGCTTCCGCCACGACGCCGGAGGCGGATCGGTGTCCCGGTTCGACGGACGGAGCGGACGAGACCAGGAGCTTCTCGGGGCGGAGCGAATGATGGCCGGAGCGGCCGAGCAGGAGCTCACTGGTGACGTCGTCGAAGACGTTCGAGGTGCCCACGAAGTCGGCGACGAATCGGGACACGGGCTTCTCGTAGAGCTCGAACGGCGTGCCCAGCTGCTCGATCCGCCCGGCGCTGAAGACGGCGATGCGGTCCGAGAGCGTGAGCGCCTCCTCCTGGTCGTGGGTGACGAAGATGAAGGTGATCCCGAGGTCGCGCTGGATCTGCTTCAGTTCGACCTGCATCTGCTCGCGCAGCTTCAGATCCAGTGCTCCCAGCGGCTCGTCCAGCAGCAGCACCTTGGGCTCGACGACCGTCGCGCGGGCGAGCGCGACCCGCTGGCGCTGGCCGCCGGAGAGCTGGTCGGGCTTGCGGTCGGCCACGTGCTCCAGCCGCACGCTCGCGAGCGCCTTCCGGGCGCGCTCGCGGCGTTCCTTCGTGCGCACCCCGCGCACGCGCAGGCCATAGGCGACGTTGTCCAGCACGGTCATGTGCGGGAACAGCGCGTAGTCCTGGAACACGGTGTTCACGTCGCGGTCGAACGGCGCCTTGCTCGTCACGTCCTCCCCGAACAGGCTGACGGTCCCCGCGGTGGGCTGCTCGAAGCCGGCGATGAGCCGGAGCACGGTGGTCTTGCCGGAACCGGACGGTCCGAGCATGGAGAAGAACTCGCCTTCGGCGATCTCCAGATCCACGCCGTCGACGGCGGTGACGGATCCGAATGCACGGGTGAGTCCGGTGAGTCTGATCGCGACGGGCTTGTCGGCCATCACATCTCCTTCGATGCGAGGACTAATCCTCTGTTAGTAGATGTTTGGAATCATATGGGAACAGAGGAATTTGTCAACCGGCGTGTTAGCGTCGTGTCACGAGCCCGAGAGGAGAGCGGCGTGGCACAGGTGTCGGCAGGCGTTGATCCCGCGCGATCGGCCGTCTTCGCGCCCCTGTCGGACATCGGGCGAGCCGAGATCGTGGAACGCCGACTGCAGGACGCGATCACTTCGGGCGTGCTGCACGACGGGGAGCGGTTGCCGAGCGAGTCGCAGCTGGGGCGCCGGTTCGGCGTCGCCGTCGTCACTGCCCGAGAGGCGCTCGAGGCGTTGCGCGATGCCGGCCTGATCGAGACACGGCGCGGACGCGACGGCGGGAGCTTCGTCACCTTCGACTCCGACACCGCACGCCGGTTCACCGACGAGCGGATCCGTGCCCTCAGCCGAGTGGAGCTGCGGGACGCCTCGATGCACTATTCGGCGATCGCGGGGATGGCGGCGGAGCTCGCAGCCGACCGTGCGGGGGAGGACGACGTGCAGGGCCTGCGCGAGCTCGAGGAGCAGGAGGACCTCGCCACGGCGGGCGGGGCTCGGCGCGCGGTCGCCCGGTTCCAGCTCGAGGTCGCCGCCCTCAGCCAGTCGCCGCGGCTCGTGCGCGAGGAGCTGCGCCTGCAGGCCGAGATCGGAACGCTGATCTGGCTGGGGCTGCGCGAGGAGGACAATCGGATCCGCAGTCGCGCCGCGCGGCAGGCGGAGCTCGACGCGATCGGGGCTGCCGACACCGAGGCGGCCAGGGCCATCGCCGTACGGCGCATCGCCGGGGGCGTCGAGTGGCTGCTGGACGAGAAGTCCCGGTTGGAAGCGGCGGCGGAGACCGACACGGCGTCCCGGGCATGACACGAACACACACAGAAGGAGCGCGAGATGACCGGCACTGTCGCCGAGCATGACGCACGCATCGCCGAGCAGATCGAGGGCACGTTCGCGCCCCTGTTCGCGCTCGTAGAGGGATGGCGCACCGCGGTGCAGGAGGAGTTCAGCGCCTTCGCGGTGCAGGGGGTCGCCCCCACCGCCGCGGCCCTGGACCCTCGCATGGAGGCGCTGGCGAGACCCGCCCTCGAGGCTCCCGGAGGACTGGTCACCGGGGCGGGGTTCGTCGCGACCCCCGGTGTGCTCCTCGACGCGCCGTGGCACCTCGCCTGGTGGCTGCGCGAGATCCACGGCCTCGATCGGGGCGACCGCGGTGGGGTGCGCCGGCTGGAGGCGGTGAACGATCCGGACTCGGACCAGTTCCGCGACTACCGTCAGCTGGAGTGGTGGAAGGTGCCGGAGCGCACCGGCGAACGCCACGTCACCGGTCCCTACGTCGACTATCTGTGCACGGACGACTACACGGTCACGGTCACGACGCCCGCCACGCACGACGGCCGCATGGTCGGCGTGGTCGGGATCGACGTGCACGTGTCGCGGCTGGAACGGGTGGTCCTGCCCATCCTGCGCGAGGTCGCCGGTACGGGCACGGTCGTGAACGGGTCGGGCCGGATCGTCGCATCCAGCGACTCGCATCGGGTGACGGGCACGCTGCTGCGCGGGGCCGATGTGCAGAGCGCGCTGACGGCTCTGCGGGACGGTGCCGAGCGCGGGGAGGGTGCCGAGGGGACGCGAGCGCTGCGGTGCGGCGACAGCTCGTTCCTCCTCCTGCTGCAGAGCTGAACCCGTCGATCGGGGTGTCTCGAGGCGCGACAGGGGAGTGACGGGCCGCTGACTAGACTGGTCGGGTGTCTGAAATCACCCCTGATCTTGTGCGCCATCTCGGCGTGCTCGCGCGCATCCAGCTCTCCGACGACGAGGTGACGCAGCTGACCGGTCAGCTGGACGCCATCGTCGACAACATCGCGAAGGTCTCCGAGGTGGCGACCCCCGATGTCGAGCCCACGAGTCACCCGATCCCGCTGCACAACGTGTTCCGGCCCGATGTCGCCGGTCAGACGCTGACCACCGCCCAGGCGCTGCAGAACGCGCCCGATGCGGACGGCGACCGCTTCCGTGTGACCGCGATCCTGGGAGAAGAGCAGTGAGCGAGATCATCCGCTGGACCGCCGCCGAGCTCGGCGCCAAGCTCGCCGCGGGCGAGGTGTCCAGCGTCGAGGCGACGCAGGCGCACCTGGACCGCATCGCCGCCGTGGACGGCGACGTGCACGCGTTCCTGCACGTGAACGAGCACGCGCTCGACGCCGCGGCCGACGTGGACCGCCGACGCGCCGCGGGCGAGGACCTCGGTGCGCTCGCCGGTGTGCCGCTCGCCATCAAGGACGTGCTCGTCACGACCGACCAACCCTCCACGAGCGGATCCAGGATCCTCGAGGGGTACCGCTCGCCGTTCGACGCCACGGTGGTGGCCCGCTCCCGCGCCGCCGGTCTCGTGGGCATCGGCAAGACCAACATGGACGAGTTCGCGATGGGCTCCTCCACGGAGCACTCCGCGTACGGCCCCACGCACAACCCCTGGGATCTGGACCGGATCCCCGGCGGCTCCGGTGGTGGCTCGGCCGCGGCCGTCGCAGCCTTCGAGGCCCCGATCGCGCTCGGATCCGACACCGGTGGATCCATCCGGCAGCCCGCGCACGTCACGGGAACCGTGGGCATCAAGCCGACCTATGGCGGAGTGAGCCGGTACGGCGCCATCGCGCTGGCCTCGAGCCTGGACCAGGTCGGACCCGTCGCGCGGACCGTGCTCGACGCGGGCCTGCTGCATGACGTGATCGGTGGTCACGACCCCAAGGACTCGACCTCGCTGACCGACGCCTGGCCGTCGTTCGCGGCCGCCGCGCGGGAGGGCGCGACCGGGCAGGTCCTCAAGGGCCTGAAGGTCGGCGTGGTCCGCGAACTGCCCGACTCCGGCTTCCAGGCCGGCGTCGCGAGCTCGTTCCACGCGGCCCTGGCCCAGATGGAGGCGCAGGGCGCGGAGATCGTGGAGATCTCGGCACCGCACTTCGAGTACGGCGTCGCCGCGTACTACCTGATCCTGCCCGCCGAGGCGTCCAGCAACCTGGCGAAGTTCGACTCGGTGCGCTTCGGGCTGCGGGTCACGCCGCCCGGGGGCGGCACGGTCGAGGACGTCATGTCTCTCACCCGTGAGGCCGGCTTCGGCCCCGAGGTGAAGCGCCGCATCATCCTCGGCACCTATGCGCTCTCGGCCGGCTACTACGACGCCTACTACGGCAGCGCGCAGAAGGTCCGTACGCTCATCCAGCAGGACTTCGACGCGGCGTTCGCGCAGGTCGACGTGATCGCCACCCCGTCCGCGCCGACCACGGCGTTCAAGCTCGGCGAGAAGATCGACGACCCGCTGCAGATGTACCTGAACGACCTCACCACGATCCCGGCGAACCTCGCCGGCGTGCCCGGGATCTCGATCCCGTCGGGGCTCGCCGAGGAGGACGGGCTGCCCGTGGGCATCCAGTTCCTCGCGCCGGTCCGCGAGGACGCACGCCTGTACCGGGTCGGCGCCGCGCTCGAGGCACTGCTCGTCGACGCGTGGGGCGGGCCGCTGCTCGACCGCGCACCTGTGCTTGCTGAAAAGACCGTGCTGGGAGGAACCCGCTGATGGCCGCCGCCAAGCTCATGGACTTCGACAAGGCGCTCGAGCTGTTCGAGCCGGTGCTCGGCTTCGAGGTGCACGTCGAGCTGAACACCGAGACCAAGATGTTCTCGGACGCCCCGAACCCGGCGAACGAGCGCAACCACGAGGCCGGGCCGAACACGCTCATCGCGCCGGTCGACCTCGGCCTTCCCGGGTCGCTGCCGGTCGTGAACGAGACCGCGATCCGCTCCTCGATCAGCCTCGGCCTCGCGCTCGGCTGCTCGATCGCGGAGTCCTGCCGGTTCGCCCGGAAGAACTACTTCTACCCCGACCTGGGCAAGAACTACCAGATCTCGCAGTACGACGAGCCGATCGCGTTCGAGGGATCCGTCGAGGTCGAGCTCGAGGACGGCACCCTCGTCACCATCCCGATCGAGCGCGCGCACATGGAGGAGGACGCGGGCAAGCTCACGCACATGGGCGGCGCCACGGGCCGGATCCAGGGCGCGGAGTACTCGCTCGTCGACTACAACCGCGCCGGCGTGCCGCTCGTGGAGATCGTCACCAAGACGATCTTCGGCGCCGAGCACCGGGCTCCGGAGATCGCAAAGGCCTACGTCGCCACGATCCGCGACATCGTGCGCGGGCTCGGCATCTCCGAGGCGCGCCTCGAGCGCGGCAACCTGCGCTGCGACGCGAACGTGTCGCTGCGTCCGCGCGCTCTGCCGGGTGAGCCTGTTGCACCCCTCGGCACCCGCACCGAAACGAAGAACGTGAACTCGATGCGCTCGGTCGAGCGTGCCGTGCGCTACGAGATCCAGCGTCAGGCGGCGATCCTCGCCGAGGGCGGCACGATCACGCAGGAGACCCGGCACTGGCACGAGGACACCGGCACCACCTCGCCCGGACGCCCGAAGTCGGACGCCGACGACTACCGGTACTTCCCGGAGCCCGACCTGCTGCCCGTGCAGCCGCCCCGCGAGCTGGTCGAGGAGCTGCGTGCGGCTCTGCCCGAACAGCCCGTCGCGCGCCGCCGCCGGCTGATGACCGAGTGGGGCTTCACCGACCTCGAGTTCCAGGACGTGCGCAACGGAGGCCTGCTCGACGAGGTCGCCGCGACGATCGCGGCAGGCAGCACGCCGGCCGCCGCGCGCAAGTGGTGGACGACCGAGATCTCCCGCCTCGCGAACCTGCAGGAGCGCGAGCCCGCCGAGCTGATCAGCCCGGAGAACGTCGCGGCGCTGCAGCAGCTCGTCGACGCAGGCACGCTCACCGACAAGCTCGCCCGCCAGGTGCTGGAGGGCGTGATCGCCGGTGAGGGCACCCCCCAGCAGGTCGTCGACGCCCGCGGGCTCGCGGTGGTCTCGGACGACGGCGCGCTGATCGCCGCGATCGACGACGCCCTCGCGGCCCAGCCGGACGTGATGGCGAAGATCAAGGACGGCAAGGTCCAGGCCGCCGGTGCCGTCATCGGCGCCGTCATGAAGGCTATGAAGGGCCAGGCCGACGCCGCCCGCGTGCGGGAACTCATCCTCGAGCGCGCCGCGCAGTAGTCCGGCCCCGAGCTCTCGGAGGAGGCCGTCGACCGCGGTGTCGGCGGTCTCCGCGAGAATAGAGGCATGGGACGAGGCGACGGGTCGGGACGCATCGTGTCGGCGCCCGATGCCGACGACAGCGGCACCGGGATCCTGCACGTCGACATGGACGCGTTCTACGCGGCCGTCGAGGTGCTGCACGATCCCACGCTGCGCGGTCTTCCGCTGATCATCGGATCTCCGGACGGACGCTCGGTGGTCTCCAGCGCGTCCTATGAGGCGCGCCGCTACGGGGTGCGCTCGGCGATGCCGGTCGCCCAGGCGATCCGGCTCTGCCCGACCGCGCGGATCGTGCCGCCCGATTTCACGAAGTACCGGGACGTGTCGCAGCAGGTCATGGCGATCTTCGAGCAGGTGACGCCGCTCGTCGAGCCGCTCTCGATCGACGAGGCGTTCCTCGACGTGCGCGGCGTGCGCCGGCTCTGGGGCAGTCCCGGCAGGATCGGCGCGATGATCCGGCAGCGTGTGCAGGACGAGGTGGGCATCAGCTGCAGCGTGGGGGTGGCCGCCACCAAGCACGTGGCCAAGATGGCTTCGACCCTGGCCAAACCGGATGGGCTGCTCGTCGTCCCGGAGGCGGACACGCTGGACTTCCTCGCCACCAAGCCGGTGCGGGCGATGTGGGGAGTCGGGCCGAAGACGGCCGAATCACTGGAGTCCCGCGGCATCAGGCTGATCCGCGACATCCGGGCCACTCCGGCATCCGCGCTGGAACGGGCCGTCGGTCCCGCGCTCGCGCAGCGCCTGCGCGAGCTCGCCGACGGGCACGACCCGCGCGGTGTCGACACGACGCGGGTCGAGAAGAGCGTCGGGCACGAGGAGACGTTCGACATCGACGTGTCCGACCGCGAGGCGCTGCGCTCCGAGCTGCTGCGACTGGCCGACCGGGTGGCCGCACGCCTGCGCAGGGCCGGGTGGGAGGCCGGCACGGTCGCGATCAAGATCCGCTTCTCCGACTTCACCACGGTGAGCCGATCGCAGACGCTGCCCGAGCCGACCTCGGTCGGCCAGCGCATCGGCGATGTCGCGCGCACCCTCTTCGACGGCATCGACCGACGTGACCCGGTGCGCCTGGTCGGGGTGCGTGCGGAGCGGCTGACGGAGGCGGGAGGAGCCCTCGGGCTGTGGGACGACGACGCCGAATGGCGTCGCGTCGAGGATGCGCTCGACAACGCGCAGGCGAAGTTCGGATCCGGCATGGTGACCCGCGCCCGCCACTTGGGCGCACGGGCGGGACGCGGTTCCGCGCCGCATCCGCGTGCGCACGGACTGGACTGATCGGGCGGGACGTCCGCGCGGACGTGTTGCCGAGTGCCCCTCGGTGGTCGAGGCCGCCGTGGTGGGCTAGCGTGGACGCATGCCGCACATCGCACTCGAACTTGGCAAGAACTCCGCGTCCTTCGGTGTCAAGAGCGCCTACGGCGAGACCCAGGAGGTGGACGGCTCCCAGTTCACCCCGGTCGCCCTGACGTTCACCGGCTTCGGCGGTGGTTCCGGCGGTGCCGAGGGCGCCGCGGAGGGCGAGGGCGGCGGTGGCGGCGGGATCGCGATCCCGCTCGGCGTCTACGTGCGACGCGAGGAGGGGCTGCGGTTCGAGCCGAACCTGGTCTCGCTGCTGGCCGTGGCGGTGCCCTTCATCTGGGTCGCCGGGCGTGCGATCTCCCGCATCATCCGTGCCCTCAAGAAGTGACGATCCGGTCTCACGCGCGCTGAGCGAGGCGGTCTCCCGCATCGCCGACGCGGTGCGCGCCGTGCAGGCCTCGAATCCGGTGGTGCTCGTGGACGGGCGCAGCGGTGCCGGCAAGTCCACGCTCGCGCGGCTGCTCGCGGAGCACTGGCCGTTGCGCACGGATCCGCAGCTGATCGCCCTGGACTCCCTCTACCCGGGATGGGACGGCATGGACGCGGGCGCTGAACGCGCGTACGAGCAGATCCTCCGTCCGCACGGCCGGGACCTCGTCGGCACCTGGCAGCGGTACGACTGGGACGCCGGGGAGTACGCCGAGAGCCACGCGGTGGACCCGGCGCGCGGCGTGATCCTGGAAGGCTGCGGAGCGCTCACCCCGAAGGCGGCGCGGGTCGCCGACGTACGGGTGTGGGTGGAGTCGCCCGAGCCGAGCCGGAAGCGCCGCGCGCTGGACCGGGACGGTGAGCTGTTCCGCCCGCACTGGGATCGCTGGGCGAAGCAGGAGGTCGCGCACATCCGGCGGGACGACCCGATCGGCTATGCCACGCTGGTGGTCTCGATCCCGTAGCCGGCTACCGCCGGTCAGACGCCGTCCAGCTCGTCTGCGGCCTCCACGAGCAGATCGAGCCGGTAGCCCAGCCAGTCGTACACGCCCAGGCGCGGATCGTCCGGGTCGGGGGACGGCTCATCCTGGATGCCGAGCCGCGACGCGATGACCAGACGCAGCGCCGCGAGGGTCCGCATCCAGGCATCGACCTCCGAAGCGGCGAGCACCAGTTCTTCGACCGGCCGGTCGGAGTCCTCGCCGAGAGCGCCCAGGCCCGCCCGCACCACACGCGCGTCAGCGGCGCGGCGGTCCAGCAGGTCGGCGCTCGTCGCGTCCGCGAACTCGGCCGAGGCGTCGGCATCCTCGGGATAGACCGCAGGAGTGAGCCGGTTCAGAGCGGCATCCTCGCCGATCTCGGTGTCACGCAGCAGGTCCAGGAACTGCTCGACGAGCTCGCCGAGCTGCTGCGCCTCGATCGACTGCAGCGGCAGGTGGATCCCGGATCCGGCCATTCCGTTCACTCTCCCGCCCGGCGCACGGTCGCCCAGAGCCCGTAGTCGTGCATCGCCTGCGCGTGCACCTCCATGGTCTCGCGCGGACCCGTGGCCACGACCGCGTGTCCGTCGTTGTGCACGGAGAGCATGAGGCGCGTCGCGCGGTCCTTCGGATATCCGAAGTAGGTGCGGAACACCCGCACCACGTAACTCATGAGGTTGACCGGATCGTCCCAGACGACGAGCTCCCACGGCACGGCGGGCGCGGCCTGCAGGTCGAGCTGCTCGTCTACGGCGGGGGTGAGCAGGGGAGAGCTCATGACCACCCCAGCTCATGCAGCTGCGTGTCGTCGATGCCGTAGTAGTGCGCGATCTCATGGACGAGGGTCGTGTGCACCTCGTCGCGGAGCGCCCGCTCGTCGGCGCACTGCGCCAGGTGCGGCTCGCGATAGACGATGATGCGGTCAGGAAGTTCGCCCATTCCGTAGTTGCCGCGCGCGGTCACCGCGAGGCCGTCGTAGAGCCCGAGCAGATCGAGCGAGCCGTCCTCCGGGCGGTCCTCGACGACGAAGACGAGATTCTCGAGGCCGTCGACCATCTCGTCCGGCAGCCGGTCCAGCTCGTCGGCGACGAGGTCCTCGAACGCCTCCGCATCCATGGCCATGCCACCGGCCACGTCGATCGTCATGTGCACGCGCCGTCCGAGATCGTTCAGCCCGATCTGCTGCTCGGTCTCGACGAGTGCGCGGTAGAACGGCTGGTCGGGGGAGTCGGCCTCGGTGAAGCCGAGGGAGGCGTAGAACGGGGCGTTCCACGGCACCTCGGCGAAGGTACGCAGCGTGACGGCGCGGTGTCCGCGGTCCGCCGCCTCGTCGAGAGCGGCGTGCACCAGCTCACGTCCGTGCCCGCGGCGCGCATGCGCCGGGAGCACCGAGAGCTGCTCCAAGTGGGCGTGACCGTCCGTCTCGAGCACGTGCACGAAGCCGACCGGGTCGCCGCCGTCCTCTTCCGCGGCGACCAGGACGAAGCCCGGTTCGGCCGCGCGCGCGGCACCGGAGGGGGCTTCGTCACCCAGCGGCGAGCCGAACAGCGCAGTGAAGACCGTGTCGGCCTCGTCCTCGATCCCGGCGAGCTTCGCGAGGTCGGCATCGGTCGCGGTGCGCACGAAGGAAGCCATGGTTCGATGCTATCCGGCGGGAAGAGGGGCACGGCCTGTCACGGCGATGCCCCGGCCCTTGCCGTGCTTCCCGCACGCGCGGATACTGTGCCTATGACCATCAGGGAAGCCCCGATGGTGGATTGGACTGGGCGGTTCGCGCAGCTGACGGCCGATGAGGCGGAACTCTCCGCCCCGCGGCTCGAAGAACTCGGACAAGCAGCCTGGTTCATCGGGAGGGACGACGTCTCGGCGCGGGCTTGGGAGCGCGCCCACCTGCGATACCTCGACGAGCACGATGTCGTGTCGTCCGTGCGCTGCGTCTTCTGGCTGGGATTCACGCTCAGCGAGCACGGCGATCCGGTGCGTGCGCGCGCCTGGATGTCCCGCCTGTTCGAGCTGTGCGAGCGGGGACCGGCCCAGCCGGCGACCGAGGCAAGCGCCGCCCTCTGCCGCGCCGTGGGCGCGTTCTTCGCGGGCGACCACAGTGCGTCCCTGGAGCAGTACCGGATCGCTGTCCGTCAGGCGGTGCTCGCCGAGGATCCGGATCTCGAGGTCCTCGCGACAATGGGGCTGGGGCGGGCACTCATGCTGAGCGGACGGTTCGACGAGGGCGTCGCCTGCATGGATCGCGTGATGCTGTTCATCGGGGGTGGACGGGTCACCGATCGGGCGGCGGGGCCCGCGTACTGCGCGGTCATCGCGAGCCTACTGGCCCGCGGTGATATCGAGCGGGCCAGGGTGTGGACGAGGGAGCTGGGCGACTGGTGCGACGCGCAGCGCGGGCTGGCACCGTTCCGCGGCGAGTGCACGCTGCATCGCGCGACCATGATGCAGCTCGGCGGCGAATGGGCGGCGGCGACCGCCGCAGCCGACGAGGTGTGCCGCACGGAGAGCCGGCCGGAGACGCTCGGGAACGCCTGGTACCGGCTGGCCGAACTGCATCGGGTCGCAGGCCGCGCTGCGGACGCCCGCGATGCGTACCGGCGCGCGGCGATGCTCGGTGGCGACGTGCAGCCGGGTCTCGCCCTGCTGCACCGGGACGCCGGCGAGTTCGACGCGGCCTGGACGGGGCTCGATCGGGCGCGGGCGGTTCCCGGCGCTCCGGCTGTCGGCGCGGAGATCCTGGCGGCGGCCGTCGCCGTCGCACTGGATCGGCGACAGCCCGAGGCCGCCCGGGCCGCGGCCGACGACTTGCGTCACTGCGCTGACGCGACGGAATCCCTCTATCTGCAGGCACTGTCCGCGCGCGCCGACGGCGACGTGGCGGTCGCGGAGAACCGTCCTGCGGACGCATCCGCGCTGCTGCGCACGGCGTGGTCCCTGTGGCGGCGGCTCGACGCGCCCTACGAGGCCGCCCTGACGCGCCTCGCGCTGGGACGCGCGGCACGATCCGCGGGCGACGAGGACGGCGCGCAACTCGAGTTCGATGCGGCGCGCGCCGTGCTCGACGCGCTCGGGGCGGCCCCGGACCTGGCGCGACTGGAGCGGATCGCTGCCGCGGCGCCGCGCACGCCCCTCGCCGGCCTGAGCCGCCGCGAGGCGGAGGTGCTCGACCTCGTGGCGCACGGTCTGTCGAATCGCCGGATCGCCGAGCGGCTGTTCCTCAGCGAGCGCACCGTCGCGCGCCACGTCGGGAACATCCTGGCCAAGCTCGACGTGCCGAGCCGGTCGGCGGCGACCGCACTCGCGTTCGCGCACGGTCTCGTCGCCACGCCCTGACGTCCTCTCGCAGGCGCGTTGCTACGTGGGAATTGGTCATTTCTGCCGATGCCGCCACCCCGAGCCCCTGCGTAGCGTGAGCGCGAAAGGGAGGCATCATGAACACCACAGAGGTGGATCTGGCCATCATCGGGGCGGGCGCAGCGGGCCTGCACACCGCCGGGCGAGCCGTGGAGCGCGGGATCGACGTCGCCGTCTTCGACGACCACGCCAGGGTCGGGGATCCCTGGCGCGCGCGATACCGCTCGTTGCGTCTGTTCACGCCACGGCGCTGGGCGGAGCTGCCCGGGCTGGGCCTCGGCATCGGGTTCTTCGATTACCCCACCGCGACGCAGCTGGCCGACTATCTGGAGCGGTACGTCGCGGCGTTCGCGTTGCCGGTGCGGACGTCTGCACGCGTCGAACGGTTGTCGAGGGAACCGTCGGGCCGGTTCCGTCTCGCCCTCTCGACCGGCGAGGAGGTCGAGGCGCGCCATGTGGTGGTGGCCACGGGGGCACATCACCGCCGGATCGTCCCGCCCTGTGCCGCGGATCTGGACGCTTCGATCCGTCAGTTGCACTCCCTGGACTATCAGGGGCCCGAGGATCTGGCACCCGGCGCGGTGCTCGTGGTCGGCGTGGGCAACTCCGGGAGCGACATCGCCCTCGAAGCGGCGGCCGCCGGTCATCCCACGATCGCCGCGGGGCGCGTGCCGGGAGAGGTCCCCGGTCGCATCGACCTCCCGCTGGGCAACCTGATCTCCGGGATCTTCATCCGCCGGCTGCGCAACCTCACCATCGACACCGAGAAGGGGCGCCGGTTCCGGGACGAGCATCGGGGGCACGGCGTCAACCTGGTGCGCAACCACCTGCGTGATCTGCTCAAGGCCGGCGTCCGCCATGTCGGCCGCATCGCGGGTGCCCGGGACGGCCGACCCGTGCTGGGGGACGGCGAAATGCTGGACGTCGGCACGGTGGTGTGGTGCACGGGGTCGCTGCCGCAGTACGACTGGCTGGACATCCCCGAGGCGTTCGGTGCCGGCGGGTGGCCGCGTCACGTCCGCGGGGTCGCCGAGGCGGTGCCGGGGCTCGCGTTCGTGGGACTGCCGTTCCAGTACTCGGTCGCGTCGCCGACGCTGATGGGGATGGGACGCGACGCGCAGTACGTGCTGGACCGGCTGTTCCAGCCGGCGCCCGCGGTCGTGCCGCAGGTCGCGGCCTGAGTCGGCCACCGAAGGCAGAAGCCCCGAGATCCTCGGGATCTCGGGGCTTCTCGTTGGGGTGAGTAACGGGACTCGAACCCGCGACATCCGGCACCACAAGCCAGCGCTCTACCAGCTGAGCTATACCCACCATGTGCCTGCCTGAGCGGGCAACCTGACCAGTGTATTACAGGTTCGAGGCAAACTCTGACACGACGGCATCCGACGTCGCCTGCACCTCTTCGGTGGACGGACCCGGCTGGTCGATGAACACCGCGCGACGGTAGTACTCCAGCTCGCGGATCGACTCCAGGATGTCGGCGAGAGCGCGGTGGCCGCCGTCTTTGGCCGGAGCGTGGAAGAAGACCCGCGGGTACCAGCGGCGGGACAGCTCCTTGATGCTCGAGACGTCGACGTTGCGGTAATGCAGATACCGGTCGACGTCGGGCATGTACTTCGCGAGGAACATGCGGTCGGTGCCGATCGTGTTGCCCGCCAGCGGCGCTTTGCGTTCCTGCGGCACGAATCGACGGATGTACGCGAGCGTCTGCTGCTGCGCCTCGGCGAGGGAGACGCCTCCCGGAATCTCCTCATACAGGCCCGACGTGCGGTGCATGTTGGTGACGAAATCGTTCATCTGCCCGAGGGCCGCATCGCTCGCACGGATGACCACCTGGAACCCCGGATCCACCAGGCGCAGCTCGAAGTCGGTGATCACGACGGCGATCTCCACGAGTTCATCGATGGCGAGATCGAGCCCCGTCATCTCGCAGTCGATCCAGACCAGACGATCGTTCTCGGACGAAGAAACCATGCGGCCATCCTACTGAGCGGCACCGACGCGCTAGCCTGGAGGAGCGCCTCCGTAGCTCAGTGGAAGAGCAGCGGCCTTCTAATCCGCTGGTCGCAGGTTCGAATCCTGCCGGGGGCACCACAGCTTCACTGCGAGGGAGTTGTCGTGCGGCGGCCCACGCGGGAGGCGATCACGTCGACGATGAGCCAGCGCACCGCCGCTGCCGTCGTCAGCGCCCAGATCACCGATCCGAGCACGTCCGTGGGGAAGTGCAGTCCGTCGCTGACCACGGCGAGGCCGACCACGGCGGTGCCGATGGCGCCGAGCACGATCGGCAGCCAGGCGTGGCGGGTGCCGCGCAGCAGGAACCAGAACGCGATCGCGAGCGCGACGACGTACGTGGTGTGACCGCTCGGGAAGGAGCCGTCGGTCTGCAACGGCGAGAACGGGTGCGTGAGCAGGGTCGCGTCCGGGCGCGGACGAGCGACCAGGATCTTGACGGCGGCGACGGGCAGCCAGGTGAAGGCGACGGTGAGCCCGAACAGGACCGCTGTGCGCAGCGATCGGGACACGGCCCACACGACGCCCGCGATCACCAGGGTGATCGCCACTGCGGGGACCGGCTCGATGCCGCGGTAGATCGCGCTTCCGATCGAGCCCCACAGCCCCGTATGCGTCTTGTTCAGAGCGACGACGAGGCTCTGATCGCCCTGCGTCGCCTTCATCACGAACCCGAGGGCGATCACGGCGACCGCACCGAGGATCGCGATGACCCCGGCGGTCAGCGGACGGCGGGCGGCGCGTTCGATGCCGCTGCGCGTGCGAGTGCTCGAGCGTCGAAGGTCGGTCATGCAGGTCCTCCAGTCGCATCCCTCGCGATGGCGGCACCGGAGGCGGCGCGCCTCTGTTCGTGCGCGCCGGATCCCATGATCCAGTGCGTCGCCTAAGGATTGGCCAAGAAACGACCGCCGCGCGACGCGCTCAGAACCGCAGCGCAGCCACGGCGTCGTCGGCGCTCCAGAACTCCCCGACGATGCGGAAGGTGCCCGACGCGAGGTTCAGCCGCTCGGCACGGTAGCGCAGGCCGAGGTCGTGCGGCATGATGCGCAGATGCCCGCGGATGGCGCCGCGGCGGTCCAGGACGCGCCAGAGCCGCTCGCCCGCGGGTTCCAGCGTCTCGACGGATCGGGTCAGGGCGGGCGTCGCCCACCGGATGGTTGGTGCGGGAGTCGTGTTCGTGGTCATGGTTCCTCCTTCTCGTTCGAACATAGGGACGGCCTCCGACATTCATCGCGGCGGTCCTCCCTGCGCCGGAACAGTCCATACACTGTGCTGGTGACTGTGACCGTATGGCTCTCGCTGGTGGTGGCCTGCCTGGTGATCAGCCTCACGCCGGGGGCGGGCGCGATCAACACCATGACGAACTCGCTGAACGAGGGCTGGCGGCGTTCGATCTGGGGCATCGTCGGCCAGCAGCTCGCGCTGGTGGTGCACGTCGCGATCGTGGCCGCGGGCGTGGGCCTGCTCGTCGCGCGCGTTCCATGGCTGTTCGAGACGGTCCGCTACGTCGGTGCCGCGTATCTCGTCTACCTCGGGATCCGGCTCATCGTGGCACGAGTGCCCGAGGCGGTGGCAGAGCCGGAGACGCCGCGCCCGTCCGAAGGACGCTGGCCCATGCTGCGGCGCGGATTCTGGGTCAACCTGCTCAACCCGAAGGCCATCGTGTTCTTCCTCGCGTTCGTGCCGCAGTTCATCCGCCTGGACCGCGATCCCTGGCCGCAGTACCTGATCCTGATCGGCACTACCGTGGTGATCGATGTGATCGTGATGTGGTTCGTGTTCGCCGCGACGGCGCAGAGCTTCCGTCGTCTCACCTCCAGCACGCGGGGGCAGCGCACGCTGAACGTCGTCTTCGGCGCCCTGTTCATCGCGGTGGCCGCGCTGCTGCTGTTCGTGCATTGAACCGCTGTCCGTGCACGGAACCGCGACCGCGTCCGATCGTCCTGCACAGGCGGGCGCGCGATCGGGTTCCGCACCGGGTACGCGATGCCGCCTCCACAGCCGTCGCCGGCGCGCCACGCTGTCTGCACGGTCGGAGCCGAATCAGGCTCCGCGAAAGCAGAGGAGAGCAATCATGGCCGACACCATCACGGTGCTGGGGAACGTCGCGACCGATCCGGAACGGGGTGCCACGGCGACCGGCATCCCCACGCTGAGCTTCCGGATGGCCACCAATCACCGCCGTCAGGACAGCACCGGCGCCTGGGTCGATGCCGGCACGAACTGGTTCGAGGTCAAGGCATACCGTGCCTTGGCGGAGAACGCGGGAGTCTCGGTGACCAAGGGCGACGCGGTCGTCGTCGTCGGGCGGCTGAAGCTGCGCGAGTGGGAGGGCAAGGACGGAAAACGCCTGAGCGTGGAGATCGAGGCGGACTGCATCGGCCCGGATCTGCGTCGTGGCCGCAGCGTCTACCACCGGGTGTCGCATCAGGCGTCTCGACCGGGCGAGGAGACGTCGTCGGGGGAGGGCGTCGGATCCACGTTCGCCGCAGTGGGAGCGGGAGAACAGGACTCCTCGGGCGCCGATGCGTGGGGGGCTCCGGGCGGACAGGAGACGCCGTACTGACCGTATCCGCGAACTCCGGTCGCCCCGGAAACCCCGGAAACCCCGGTCGCCCCGGGAACCCTGGATGCACGCCGCATAGAATCGGGAGGTGCGTGGAATCCAGGTCGAGGTCGTCCGAACGCGGCTGATCCGCGCGCTCGCACCCCTGCTGGCCGCTGCCGTGCTGGTCCTGAGCGGCTGTTCGGCGGGAGCGCCCGCGGTGTCGGCATCGGTGTCGTCGACTCCGACGCCGACCGCGAGCAGCGCGAGCGGGTCGTCCGCCGCGCCCGTCCTGCACCCGGACGGAACGGCAGCGGACAACCTCGCGCTGTTCACCGCCGTGGTCGGTCAGGTGTGGGCAGGCGCGGACCGGAACTCAGGCGGGCCCTATGTCGATGCGCTCAGCGCCGCGGGCTTCCGCCGTGCCGACATGCAGGTCACGGCCGACGAGACGACGGTGGGCAATGCGGCCGAGAGCATCCAGTTCTCGGTGCGCTGGGGTCAGGATCAGTGCCTGGTCGGCCAGGTCGGTCCGTCCACGGGCGACCCCGTCACCGCGGTGCTGCCGCAGCTGGACGGCGGCCGCTGCCTCGTGGGCAGGACCGCGTCCATCGCGCCGTAGTCCGGGCAGGCAGGGCAGCGATCGCTCCGGGGAGGAAGGGCACTCGCCCCGGGTAGGCTGGAGTGTCGATCCCGCGGCG
>Ga0308158_10001789_pt1 | contig 21656 bp, 26 predicted proteins | sample PhyBR2_FD_201038 | JGI IMG/M metagenome (GOLD analysis project Ga0308158, IMG submission 201038) | Phyllosphere microbial communities from UC Gill Tract Community Farm, Albany, California, United States - DLSLB.R2 | ecosystem: Host-associated > Plants > Phyllosphere > Unclassified | place: USA...
AATTAGTTGGTAGCAATATTGTTGATTTGATTTTTGAAAAAACAGGTTTCTTAAAATCTAAAGGTGAAGCTAAAAGAGAATTAACAGGCAACGCCATCTCCGTTAACAAAACCAAAGTTGGCGAAGATTATTCGGTTTCAGAAAGTGATTTGATTGATGGGAAATTCCTTCTTCTACAAAAAGGAAAGAAAAATTATTTCATTGTAAAAGGAATCTAAATTTCATCAATCATTAATTAGTTCAATTACATTTTTATTAAATGGCAGTTATCATTTTTATCATAGTACTTTGGTACTCCGGTTTATTTTTTCAGACATTTTTTCTTCATCGTTATGCAGCGCATCAAACATTTAAGATGTCAAAATTTGGTGAAAAATTATGTTATGTTTTAACGTGGATTACGCAAGGTTCTAACTATCTTTCAGCTTACGGCTATGGTGTAATGCACAGATTGCACCATGCTTATGCAGATACGGAAAAAGACCCACATTCTCCAAAATACGATGCAAACTTATTTGCAATGATGTGGAGAACGAAAAAAATCTATCAACAAATCAATGACCAAAAAGCAAAGATAGAAGAAAAATTCACCAAGAATGTACCGCAATGGAGAGGTTTTGACAGATTTGCAAGTTCTTGGGGTTCCAGAATCGGATGGGCAGTTTTATACACCATATTTTTCTACTTTTTCGCAACTGCTTGGTGGCAATGGCTTTTGTTACCGGTTGCTTATATGATGGCGCCAATCCACGGCGTAATCATCAATTGGTTTGGTCACATCTACGGTTATGTGAACTTCAAAGTTTCTGACACTTCCAAAAATCTCCTTAGGTTTGATTGGTTGATGATGGGAGAAGCTTACCACAACAATCACCACAAGCACGGTGGGAGAGCTAATTTCGGAGGCGTGAGATGGCACGAAATCGACGTTACTTATTGCATTATGATTCTTTTGGATAAGATGAAATTAATCAAACTGAATCCTGTCGCAGTCGTAAAAAGAGAAATTTAATTTTAAAATAAATATTTAGGTTAGGCATTTTGTCTAACCTATTTTTTATTGCATTGAACAAGAATATCTATTAATTATAAAATTAGTAATATCTTCGTGTAAAACACAAATTATGTATCCTTTTTCGATAACATTTCACACAGCTGACCATCTTGTATTCAAAATTATTTCTATTCTTCTAGGACTTTTTATTGTTGTGATTTGGGCTTATAACTCATCTCACATTAAATTGATTTTACGCTTAATTATTGGTTTGCTTGGAGGAATCGCCGGCTATTACATCGCCATATTTTTCTTCGGAATTTTAGAATTATCTTACACAACCATCAAAGACGATTTCAGCTCCAACAAACAATCGCTACAATCATTAGATATGAGAAATTTATCAGCACAAGCAATTCCAGAAATAGAAGAAATATTGGTTCGATAAAAAGACAAAATACATTCTACAAACCACTATTAGAATACAAAGATGAAAAGGGAATTACCAAAAACTCTTTTGGGGATGTATCTTTCAGCGACAATAATAAAAAACCTGTTGGCGAAAAGATAGACATCATTGTAGAAGATGGTGAAGTAAGGATGATTACGCCAATCAAGACTTTTACTTTTATAGTGAACATCGTTACGGTTTGCTTTACGATTATTTTCTACTATATCCTTTACAGTTATGCAAAAACTCAATCCTTAGAAAATATTGGGAACTTTGCTTTGGTAATATTCGGATATGTAATTTTTCCTATCGCTTTTTGTGTTCTTATTTATCTATTTTTAAATATTGGTTATGATTATTTTTTCCTTGGTAAAAGATACACAGGTAGAAATACAGCAATTGGTGTTTCTGCTTTAGGAATCTTCTTGTTGCTTTGTTTATTTGGATTTATAAAAAGTAGGTTTACGAAAAAACGCAAAAAGAAGAAAAAGAAATTATCAAAAATGAATAAAAATCAGGAATTATAATTTTAGATTATCTTAATAAATCTTACTAATAAAAAAAATACCGTTGAAAACTCAACGGTATTTTGTTTAGGATATAATTTCAATTAGATTTTTATCAAACCTAATTCAATCAATCTTTCTCTTAAAAATTCTCCCGCTGTTGCATCAGGGTACAATTTCGGATTATTTTCATCAACACAATTTTCAAGTGCATTCAAAGGCATATCGCTCACCGGATGCATAAAAAATGGAATAGAATATCTTGAAGTTCCCCATAATTCTCTTGGCGGATTGACCACTCTGTGAATCGTGGATTTCAATTTATTGTTCGTGTGTCTTGACAACATATCGCCAACATTAATCATCAATTCATCAGGTTCTGCAATCGCATCAATCCATTCACCTTTGTGGTTTTGAACCTGAAGGCCTTTACCTTGAGAACCCATCAAAAGCGTAATCAAATTAATATCTCCGTGAGCAGCAGCTCTTACCGCATCATTCGGTTCTTCGGTAATTGGCGGGTAATGAATTGGTCTAAGGATAGAATTCCCTTCAGCGATTTTATCATCAAAATAAAACTCATCCAAATCAAGATACAAAGCCAAAGCTCTCAAAACATATTTCCCAGTTTTTTCAAGCATCTGGTAAGTTTCTTTACCAACTTCATTGAACTTTGGAAGTTCTTCCACGATTACATTGTCAGGATATTCGCTTTTGTATTTTGAATCATCCGAAACATACTGTCCGAAGTGCCAAAATTCTTTCAAATCTCCTTTTTTAAAGCCTTTTGCGGTTTCTTTACCAAAACCAACATAACCTCTTTGTCCTCCGATTCCGGGAATCTCGTACTTTAATTTGGTTTCTGTTGGGAGTTGAAAGAAGTTTTTGACTTCTCCATAAAGATTGTCTACGAGTTGGTCATCCAGGAAATGTCCTTTCAGGGCTACAAAACCAATTTCTTCGTAAGCTTTTCCGATTTCATTTACAAATTTCTGTTTGCGTTCCGGGTTGTCCGAAAGGAAATCACGCAGGTCTACACTAGGTATTTTATCCATTTTAGAAATTTTTCGTGGTGCTAAAATACGTTTTTTATAGCACACAAAACTTATAGATAAAAACTATTCAAAATTCTAAGTTCTGTTATTTATCTTTGCACAATGGATTTACAATATCTCGTAAGAGAACCTCAAAATATCACACCAGAAACGCCCGTTTTGTTTTTGCTTCACGGTTATGGAAGCAATGAAGAAGACCTTTTTAGTTTTGTTCCGACTTTACCGCAAGATTGGTTGGTCATCAGTTTCCGAGCACCGAAGAATTCCAGCTACGGTGGCTATGCTTGGTTTGATATTGATTTCAATAATGCTGAAAATTTCGTGGACGAAAATGAAGCTAATGAAGCTGTAAAACTGGTTTTGGAAAATATTATGACCGTTACCAACAGATATGGTTTAACGGATAACAAGACGCATCTTTGTGGTTTCAGCCAAGGCGGAATGATTGCTTATTCTCTGGCCTTACAATATCCGGATTTGTTCTCAAAAGTAGCTTGTCTAAGTTCTTATCCGGAAGAGAAGCTTCTGAAAAACATTGTGAAAGAAAAAAAGAAATTAGAAAATCTGCGTTTCTTTATTTCTCACGGGACAGACGATGCTGTGATTCCTTTGGAATGGGGCAGAAAAGCAGCAGACCTTTTATATGATTTGAGTGCTTATTTTTCGTTTAGAGAATATATGTCCGGACACGGCGTGAATCAGAAAAACTATCTCGATTTGATGGAATTTTTCAAGAAATAAAGTAAAAATCCCGAACATTAATTCTGTTCGGGATTTTTTATGTTTTGAATTAAATTTTCAAATTAAGAATTCATCAGGTCTTCGATTTCTTCCACAGTAATTGGAATATTCGACATCAAATTAAATGGTTTTCCTGAAGATTGAATCACATAATCGTCCTCAATTCTCACGCCGAATCCTTCTGCCGGAATATAGAAACCTGGCTCGTTGGTAAACACCATATTTTCAACAAAATCATCTGTTAAGATTCCGTAATCGTGCGTATCCAATCCCATATGATGAGAAGTTCCGTGCATCATAAACTTCTTGTAAGCAGGCCATCTTGGATCTTCATTCTGAACATCAGCTTTATCAATCAAACCTAATTGCAGCAATTCCGCAGTATAAACTTCGCCCATTTCTTTGTGGAATCTGTGCCAGTTATTTCCTGCAACCAAACGCTGTTCTGCTTCTACTTTACATCTTAACACAGAGTTGTAAACTTCTTTTTGTCTATCGGAATATCTTCCGTTTACAGGAATTGTTCTGGTCAAATCGCTTGAATAATTCGCATATTCTGCGCCAACATCCAAAAGAATAACATCACCATCTTTACATTGCTGGTTATTGGCGATATAATGAAGAACATTTGCGTTGTTTCCGCTTGCGATGATTGGTGTATAAGCAAAACCTTTGCTTCTGTTTCTTACAAACTCGTGGATTAGTTCAGCTTCGATTTCATATTCCCAAACATTTGGTTTGATGAAATTCAGTAATCTTCTGATTCCTTTTTCCGTGATATTACAAGCATTTTGAATTAATGCTAATTCTTCCGGTTCTTTGATGCTTCTCAAACGCTGAAGAATTGGATTGCTTCTTTTATAATTATGCATCGGAAAATCCGCCTGTACTTTTTTAATGAAGCGGTCTTCTCTGAGTTCCGTTTCTACAGCATTTCTGTAATGCTCATTTTTATTCAGATAAACATTTTCTGCTTCGTACATTAGATTTTTGAAGACTTTATCAAAATCGCTCAACCAATAAACCGTTTTGATTCCGGAAGTTTCAAAAGCTTGATTTTTGTCTAATTTTTCACCTTCCCAAACCGCAATATGGTCGTTGGTTTCTCTTAAAAATAATATCTCACGATTTTCTTCCAAATAAGCATCAGGAAAAATCACCAAAATACTTTCTTCCTGGTCTACTCCACTCAGATAAAAAATATCACGATGCTGCTGGAAAGGCATTGTAGAATCTGCACTGATCGGATAAATATCGTTGGAATTGAAAACGGCTAAAGATTTTGGTAACAATTGTTCTGCAAACTTCTTTCTGTTTTTCACAAAAAGAGAACTTGGAATCTGTTCGTATTTTGTTGTCATTATAAAATGGATTTGAATTACAATTTCCTATCAAATAAGAAATCAATTAAAGTGACCCAAATTTACAAAACATAGCTGTGCAAAGGAGAAACTAAACCTTAAATTTTTCATAAAATGCGATTTAACATAATATTCACAGCATTTTTACTTATATTTGGAATGCAATATATTCTAAATGAAAGTAAAATACCGAGTCATACTTGTTTTTTCTTTGATTATCCTTAGTTTTCTTAGCTACAAATTGAGTACTGAAAAAGTCAATTCGGATATAAAGTTGCCCAAACTCGCCCTTAATTATAATCTCCAAAAAGATATTATTTACAAGAATACGTCTGAAAATCAGCCATTAAAACTGGACATTTATCAGCCTAAAAATCTTACAACTAAATCTCCTGTTGTTATTTTCATCCATGGTGGCGCTTGGGTTATTGGTGATAAAGAAATTGTTGCACAAAATTATAGAGCGTATGTTTTGGAAGAACTTGTAGACAACAATTACACGGTTATCAGTATCAATTTTACGAATATTAATAATGAAACGCATCTAGATAAAACTTTGCAGGATTGTAAAGATGTTCTGAAATGGATCAAAGATAATTCTGAAGAATATCAATTAGACATTAATAATATTGGCGTTTGGGGCGGATCTTCCGGTGCTCATATTGCAATGTTGACCGCTTATAATCAGCAAAACAATATCATTTCCGGATTTCCAAAACTGAAATATGTGATTAATTTTTTCGGACCGTCTGACCTTAATGAGCTTTTCAAAACTGATGCTAATAAATTACTTTTGAAAGCTTTTAAAATGTCTTATCCGAAAACTTACAACATAAGAAAACAAAAAATAAAGCAGTTGACAGGATTCGATATTAACACTCAAAAAGAAGAGGCCATCAAGAAAAGCAAAGAATTTTCTCCGGTGACTTACATTACGAAACAAACTGTACCAACTTTGATTTTTCACGGAACCAGCGATAGTACTGTGGATATTTCACAATCTCAATTGTTGGCAGATGCTTTAGAAAAAAACAAAGTTTATCACCAATATTTTGTTTTGGATAATGCGAAACATACTTTTAGTAATATCAATTTGGATGAAGCTAAAGATGTTGCCAAAAAAACTTTGGAATTTATAAAGTCACAGACCAAATATGTGGATTAAGTGCTTTAAATTTTTTCTCTTCAGAAAATCATTATTTTTATTTTCAGTTTTGACAGCTGTTGTTTTGAATGCGCAAATTACTTTTAAAATTGTAGAACTTCCTGAGAATACAAATCAAAATCTGAAGTTATTTCTGGCTTCTAATCTTAACAATTGGAATCCAAATGATAGCCAGTATGAGTTCAAAAAAGATCTGGAAGGTTCATTAATATTGACAATTCCTACTCCATCTCAGAAAATCGAATATAAAATCACGCAAGGCAATTGGGAAACTGCAGAAGATTCTCCAAACAGAACTTTGGAAGTTTCTAATTCTTCAAAAACTGTTGAATTAAAAATCCAAAACTGGGCGCAACCAAAAGAGAAGAAACATACTGCGGCTTCTAATGTCAAAATATTAAGTGAGAATTTTAAAATTCCACAGCTTAATACGACGAGAAAAATCTGGATTTATCTCCCACCCGATTACGAGAAATCCAATAAGAAATATCCTGTGATCTATATGCACGACGGACAAAATCTTTTTGATGAATTCACGAGTTTTTCGGGAGAATGGAGCGTTGATGAAACACTAGATGAAATCTTTTCTGAAACCGGAGAATCTGCAATCGTCATCGGAATTGATAATGGAGGAGAGACGCGACTGGCAGAATATTCGCCGTGGAATAATGAAAAATATAAGACCAAAGGCGAAGGTAATTTGTATCTGGAATTTCTTACAAAAACTTTAAAACCTTATATTGATAAAACTTACAGAACTCAGAAACAGGCTTCTAAAACTATGATTATGGGAAGTTCAATAGGTGGTTTGATTTCACTCTATGCATCGGTGAAATATCCGACTGTCTTTGGAAAAGCCGGAATCTTCAGTCCTGCTTTTTGGTTTGTTTCCAAGGATCTGAAAGCTTATCTGAACAAAAACAAAAGCAATCTCAAAAATTCCAAATTCTATTTTGTAGCAGGAAAAAATGAAGATGAAACAATGGCTCCGGAAATAGAAACTGTGAATGAATCATTATTAAAGAAATCGGTTCCGGAAAAAAATATCGTCGTGAAAATAGATGAAGATGGAACGCATTCTGAAAATTACTGGAAAAGAGAACTGAAGCAAGCTTTGATTTGGTTGTTGAAGTAATAATTTTTACTTCTATATGTATCCTTTGGAATGACAAATCTTGTATTTTTTACGAAAACGGATAATAGGATGACAAAATCCCTAGCCCCGATTGTAGTGGTTACCCCGCAACTAGCTTTGGGAAAAGCCTGGGCGTGAGGAGTATGAACGAAAAGCGGGAAATAGCTGCAAAAAATTCAAAATAAAAACACTAAATTTGTAGCATTTATGGAAAGCAACAGACAAAGAAAAGTAGCGCAAATTATTCAGGAAGATATGGCAGAAATCTTCCGCAAACAGGCATCGGAAAGTAAAGAGAGCTTTTTGGTATCGGTTTCTGACGTGAAAGTAACTGCCGATTTGAGTATCGCAAAAATATATTTGAGCATCTTTCCGGCTGAACTGAGAAAGCCGATAATGAAAGAAATCAACACCAATAATGCTTTTTACCGCAACTATATTGGACAAAAAATGTCTAAGCAAGTGCGCATCATTCCGCAATTGTCTTTTTACATCGACACAAGTCTGGACGACGTGGAACGCATCGAAAGAGAACTAAAAGGCGAAGGCGACAACCCAATTCTATAACCTGCGACTGTATTGAAAAATGCTTTTTACATAGCATCTCGATATCTGATTTCTAAAAAAGGAAGTACAGCAGTTACCTTCATCACTTGGCTGGCGGCTCTTGCGATGGTGGCGGCTGTGGCAGCGATGTTCATTATCATTTCGGTTTTCTCCGGATTGGAGGAAATGAACAAGCAAATGATTGCCAATCTGCACGCAGACCTTACTATCAAAAGCAAAACCGGAAAGATTTTACCGGATATTGATAAAATCCAAAACTCGCTAAAGAAGAATTCTGATATTGCTCATTTCTCTAAATTGATAGAGGAAAAAGTCTATCTGAGTTATAAAAATAATGGCGAAATTGCCTACCTGAGAGGCGTAGATTCTGCTTACATAAACGTGAATCCTATCAATGAGAATATTTTCTACGGCAAATATCCCGATTTCAAATACAGCAATGAGGTGATTATGGAAAATAGTCTGGACAACAGACTTTCACTTCCTGTGAATTCTAGTCAAGATTTTGCAACGATTCTGATGCCGAAACCCGGAAAAGGAATTATTCAGCAAGAGAACGATATTTTCAATAAGAAAGATATTTTCGTTAGCGGAATTTTCCCAGGCAATGACCAATTGGATAATTACATAATTGCTCCGATAGAATTAACGCAACAACTTCTTGGACTTCCAAAATCGGCTTGTTATCAAATCGTGATTAAGCTGAAAAATCCTGCCAGTGCTGAAATCGTTAAGTCTAATTTGTCTAAAGAATTTGGAGACAAAATAGTCATCAATACAAAATCTGAAGAAAATGCAGCATTTTGGAAGATGATTAACACCGAGAAACTGATGATTTATTTGATTTTCGGTTTGGTGATTTTCATTACGACATTCAATTTGGCTGGAGCGATTACTATTTTGCAATTGGACAAAAAAGATCAGGCGAAATCCTTAGTCGCTTTAGGATTTAACAAAAAAAATCTTCGGATGATTTATTTCTTCACCGGATTTTTGATTGTCTTCTTTGGGATTATGATGGGACTTGTGATAGGTTCGGTGATTTCTTATCTGCAAATAAGAACAGGATTGTTCCGTGCCAGTGAGACCTTACCTTTTCCGGTTAAAATAGAAATGATAAATTATATTATTGTTTCAGTTACAGCTCTATTCTTTGGGCTTTCTATTTCCTGGATTTTTTCTAAAATCAATAAAAAATATATTTCGGATAATTAGGAATATTATTAGTCTGATTTGACAAAATTCGTGATAGTTAAACAGCAAAGACCTGTTGTTAAATATTTAACATACTGATAAAATAAAAAATACAGATAAATTTATCTGCATTTTAGAATTTTGCAATTATAACATTAGCATTTTACAGATTATTAAAAAAAATCATCTGAATAGTAGCAAATCAATGTATAATGTTAATAATTAAATACTTTATTTATAAAATTATTTTATACCTTTAGCGCCCTTAATTTTTTGAAATGAAAAAATGTATTTTTATTCTTGCTGTTGGAATGTTCGGCATTACAAATGCGCAGATCCCGACAGGTTATTATGACAGTGCAGCCGGATTGACCGGATATGCACTTAAAACAAAGCTTGGAGAAATCATAACTGCTGGTTACCAAACCAAAAGCTATGATAATCTTTACAATGGTTATCCTACAACAGATACTGACAAATTCTACGAAAATGATGGCAGTGTTCTGGATATCTATTCTGAAAATCCTACTGGTACAGATCCTTACAACTATCAGCACGGTGTAAAAAAATGTGGTAATTATTCTGTAGAAGGTGATTGCTACAACAGAGAACACTCTATTCCGCAAAGTCTTTTTAACGAAGCAAGCCCGATGGTTTCTGACATCCAGCATATTCTTCCTACAGATGGAAAAGTAAACGGAATGAGAAGTAACTATCCTTATGGAAAAGTAGACAACCCGACTTGGACTTCTAAGAATGGATCTAAAGTTGGTCCTAATGCTTCTTCTGGTTATTCAGGAACTGTTTTCGAGCCAATCAATGAGTTCAAAGGTGATGTTGCGAGAGTAATGTTCTATTTTGTTACAAGATACCAAACAAGACTTTCCGGTTTCTCCAGTGGCAATATGCTTAACACAAGTAATGTTAATCAAGGCTTGACGACTTGGGAATTAAATCTTATGTTGCTTTGGCATCAGCAAGATCCAGTTTCTGAAAGAGAAATCACAAGAAACAATGCGGCTTACAATTACCAAAAAAATAGGAATCCATACATCGATCACCCAGAATATGTTGCTCAAATCTGGGGAACTGTAATGGCTGTAGATGACGCTTCTTTTTCTAAGAATTTGACTATTGCTCCAAACCCGGTAAAAGGTAATGTTATTAGCATCTCTGGAGATAAAGATTTGAAGCAATTCAAAAAAGCATTTATCTACAACATGGTAGGACAAAATGTTCAAACAATTGAAAATCCGTTCCAGGGTGGAAATACAATTACTCTGAAAAATCTACCTAAAGGCGTATATATTCTTAAAACCGGAGAATTAAACACCAAATTTATAATTGAGTAATCAAAACAAATTTATTTCAATGAAAGACAGAAAATATTTCTGTCTTTTTTTTATTTCACAATGTTAAAAATCTAAAATTTTATCGAATAGAAAATACAATATTTAATTAATAATAAATTACAGCTACAATGTTAATAATTAATAACATTAATCAATCATAATATTTTATACCTTTAGCGCCCTTAATTTTTTGAAATGAAAAAAAGTATTTTTATTCTTTTGGTTGGTATGTTTGGTATTACAAATGCACAGATTCCAACCGGTTATTATGATGGAACTGACGGACTTACCGGTGCCGCACTTAAGACTAAACTAAGCGAAATCGCTACACGAGGTCACCAAGACAAAGGTTACAATTGGGGTGTTTTTTCTTCAGCCGACAGAGACAAATATTATGAAAAAGATAATACTGTTTTAGATATTTATTCTGAAAATCCGACCGGACCAGATCCTTACAATTATACAATGGGAGCTAATCAATGCGGTAATTACAGCGGAGAAGCATCTTGTTATAACAGAGAGCATACGATTCCAAAATCGACGTTCGACGATAGAACACCAATGCATAATGACTACCACCACCTTTTACCAACTGACGGTTATGTGAATGGTAGAAGAAGCAACTGGCCTTATGGAGAAGTTGGAACTGCAACTTGGACTTCCAGAAATGGCTCAAAATTAGGAAGTAGTAAACTGAATGGTTATGGCGGAACCGTTTTCGAACTAATTAATGAGTTCAAAGGTGATATTGCAAGAATCTATTTCTATTTTGCTACAAGATATCAATCGTTAATTACCGGATTTAATTATGATATGTATGACGGAAGCACTTTTAAAGTTTTTGGAGAGCCTTTCCTAAGTATGTTGCTAAGATGGCATCAGCAAGATCCTCTATCTCAAAAAGAGATTGATAGAAATAACGCCGTTTATGCATACCAAGGCAACAGAAATCCATTCATAGATCATCCAGAATATATTGCTCAAATCTGGGGAACTGTAATGGCTGTAGATGATGCTTCTTTTTCTAAAAATTTGACAATTGCTCCAAATCCTGTAAAAGGAAATACAATCCAGGTAACTGGAGATAAGGATTTGAAACAATTCAAAAAAGCGTTTATTTATAATACTGTTGGACAGAATGTACAAACAATTGAAAATCCGTTCCAAAACGGAAATACAATTACTTTAAAAAATCTTCCAAAAGGTATTTACATCTTGAAAACAGGTGAATTGAACACGAAATTTATCGTGGATTAATTGTCTTAAACAAATATTAAAAACCTGAAATCAGTTGCTTCGGCGGCTGATTTTTTTTATCTTGAAACTTCAAAAAATTTAAAAATGAAATACAACGGACAGCTTTTCAAAAAGCTTTTTTTCTTGGCAATGATTCTCAACTCTCTCCTATTTTTTGCTCAGGAAAAACCTTATTGGAAAGAGATTCAGGAATTCAAAAAACTTGACCAAACCAACGGAATTCCGAAGAAACCAATTCTATTTTTAGGAAGTTCATCTTTTACTTATTGGAAAGACGTGAATGATTATTTTCCAGGAAAAACGATTATCAACAGAGGTTTTGGAGGTTCCAGATTATTAGATCTAAATAATTATTCCGAGGAACTTCTCACGCCTTACAATCCTAAACAGATTGTTATCTATTGTGGAGAAAATGATATTGCTACAGACAATCCTTCTTCAGCCGAAGTTTTAGAAAGATTCAAAACATTCTTTGGAAAAATCAGAGCTAAATATCCGAAAGTTCCGGTAGCTTATGTTTCTATCAAATATTCACCAAGCCGTGAACAGTTTTGGCCGCAGATGAAAGAACTTAATCAATCAATACAAGCTTACCTTAAAACTCAAAAAAAAGCCAAATATATAGACATCACCAAAGTGATGAATGACGAAAACGGAAAAGTAAGAACCGACATTTTCAAAGAAGATATGTTGCATATGAAGCCTGTAGGTTATCGACTTTGGGCAAAAGTGATGGAGCCTTATTTAAAATAAATTTTTGAAACATAAAATTAATTCCTTAGTTCTTAAATAATTAAGGAATTTTTTATTTTTAATTTGTATTTATTCTAAATTACTTTATATTTGCAGCTATGATTTCAACTGTTATTCCTTTCAAGATTGCCCCTTTGGCTCCGGCTTACAGAAACGATGAAATGATGTATTGTGACAAGAAAAAATGTTGCAAAAAATTCAAGAAAGGGAAACGTTGTAAAAAATGTCCGGGCAGATTGAAAATCAGTTAAACATCATCCAGATAATCATAGCAGCCAATGCTAAAAATATAAATACAGAAACCAGTCGTTTAGATTGGTTTTCTTTTTTGGGCAATTTTTGGAAAGATTCAGTTGGGTTGTTTAACGACTCTTTTTCTTCAGAACCCGATTCAGATTCTGCTAATTCTGTAATTGTAATTCCCTGAACAATTGTTTTATGAAGAACAGTATTTGTCGCGTGGAGCAAAATCTGGAATTTCCCTTGAGAATCAAATTCTTTTATTCTAATCGTCCTTTCACCGTTCGGTTTTTCTAATCCAAAAGGAACAATTTTTACCAAGTCCGCATCATAAGTATTCCAATAAACAGTGATTTCTTCTCCTACTTTCGCCCGGATTTTACTAGCAGAAAAATTCTTGATTTTCGGAGGAAGAATACTCTTCACATTTCTCTGCTGACTGGAGAGATTTTGGTCATACAACTTTCGTCGTCCATCATCCATCAAAGTTTCATAAGCTTCCTTGACCTCTTTGAATCTATCAGAAAAGAACTCATCATTATCATTTTTATCCGGATGATATTTCAAAGACAATTTTCTGTAGGCTTTTTTGATGTCTTCTGCAGAAGCATTTTGAGGAATTCCGAGAAAGTAATAGTAATCCTTCACAAAGCAAATTTAATGATTCCGTTTATTTTAATAACACTCAAAAATTAATTTATCGTCGATTTCACAGATTATGCAGATAGAAAATCAGCAAAATCTGCCCGATTTGCGAGAAATAAAAGCAAAAAAAACAGAAAGTGATTGCTTTCCGTTTTTCTTAACAATTTAATTTAATTTTCTAAAAAATTATTCTGCAGTTCTTGGTTTGCAACATCCTCTTCCAAATTGCGTTCTCACTTTCTCCTTCAAAGAATTGTATTCTTCGTCATTCATTGTTCTAATTCTGTCTGCAAAACCGAACGGCGTTCTTTCCTTCACATCATATTCGTCGAAGATTCCTCTTACGAATGCTTTTCTTTTTTGCGCTTTTTTGGCGATGATTGCGATAGCTGCTAAACCTGCGATGGCTAAAATTCCTTTTTTCATTTTTTTAAAATTTTACGTTTTACATTTAGGAAGACGCAGACCTAAATCTTTTACTTTAAATAATTATTGACTAACCACTTCGTTAGGTCTGGGCGCCTTTATCCGTCTTCCACTCCCGCTTTTTTTTGTTTTTAGCAAAAACAAAAAAGAGCTCCGTTCAAGCCGGGGCGCGCTGCGCACAATAGAAAGGTTTGTCTATAAATTGAGAATGTAAAACTTTAGTAATATTTTTATTATTTTTAAAAATAAAAAATTAGCACTATGAACCTCAATGAATTAAAACAAAAATTCCAGTCCATTTTCAATTTAAAATATACTGATTTTATCATTAAGCAAATTGAAGAAGTTAAGCAATCAAACTTCCTTGTCGATTTTTCCAAATACACATCTAATACTGTCACAGAACCTAAAAAAATAGTTCAAGATTTCTTAAAAGAAGAAAAAATCAACGACCAAATGCTAGGCTCTTTTGAAGGAGATTTCAGATTAAGTCTGAGTTATCTACTTGAATTAGATAATCTTGATGAAAGACGTACTCTTGATGCTAAATTATTTAATGAAATATTTCAACATAATTTAGATTTCAAGGAAAAATAAAACAAATTAAAAAAGCTTTGCAATCGCAAAGTTTTTTTGTTAATTAGTTTTCATTACTTTGTCAAAAAGCACCTTATGTACAAATTATTATTCCTTTTAATTTTCAGCATTTGCTTCAGTCAAAAAAATGAATATTTTTCTGATTCAAAAACAGTTATAAAAGCTAATCAATACAAAATCAATATCACACAAAACAATAAAGGCAAACAACCCGTTGTAGATTTCATTTTATACAAGAAATCTGCTAATCAATGGATTCAAATCCAATTGGGAAATTTCAGAAAAGAAGAAAGCAATCTATATGTAACAACCGATGAAGACCTGAATAACGACGGTTATAATGACATCAAAATTTCTTTTGCCCAAGCTGCTCGAGGTTCTAATGAAATAGAAAAGCTGTTGATATTTGATCCAAAACAGCAAAAATTAATAGACATAACTAATTCTCAAGAATACCCTAATCTCCATTACAATCCTACTAGAAACTGTATTAATTCTTATATGTTTTCGGGGAGCAACACTACATTATTTTTCAAACTCAGAAATAACAAATTGGAAAACTTTGCAAAAGTCGAATTCTATAACGATAGTGTTTACAGTTATAAAATTAAAAATAATGAACAGATACTGCTAAAGAAGAAGCCTTATCAATCTTCTGACGCCGCAGTATTCTTTTCAGATTTTGACCCTATCAAAGAATAGAAAAAAGCTTTGCAATCGCAAAGCTTTAATTTTAGTTAGTTTTCATAAAGTCGAAAGCGCCTTTCCGTAAATGGATTCCATATTCCAGCCAAGCCTTCATACAAGCCAGAAAATTGGCCCAGCCTTCGGTTTGACCTATTGCCCACTTTATACCTTTCTCGTCTGTGTTATGCCCTTCTTCCGCAACTTTTATCACTGTGTTATTTTCAGATAATTGTTGTAACTCTATTGTCACAACAGATTTTGGATCCCATACAAAAACAATTTTTTCATTGGGAATGATTTCTTTGGTCGTCAATGGATAAGAACCATCAAATTCGGGAAAAGACCAGAAGATTTCCTTATCAGTTTCCATTCTTCCGGAACCTTTGGCAATGAAATAATTCTGCATTATTTCCGGATTGATAATCGCTTCAAAAACTTCTGAAACAGGCTTCTGAATTCCGATAGAAGCTTTTGCTGTTACTTTTTCCATAGAGTTATTTTTCTGTGATATAATTCAGTTCAGTCACGCCATTAGTGAATTGCTGCGTGTTCAAAAGTTTCAGATTAATTCTTTCCTTAATATCTACAAATAATGGAATACCTTCGCCAAGAACAATTGGATTTACAAAGAGCCAAAAGCCATCAATCAAATTCTGTTGAATCAGCGAGTGAGTAGCTGACGGACTACCAAAGAGTAAAATATCTTTTCCCTTTTGTCGTTTTATCTCATTGATTTTATCTACAAGATTCTCATTGATAATTGTTGTTTTGTTTGAATCTTGACTCTCAACTGATTTGGATAAAACAATTTTGTGTACATCTTTGTACCATCTCGAATGTTCAACATCGTGCTTACTTGCATTCGGTTTGTCAGCAGCTGTTGGCCAATAACTTTCCATCATCTGATAAGTCACGCGACCATACATTGCTGTATCACTCTTACCAATGCGTTTAGCTACAAAATCAAAAATCTCTTCGTCAACCTTTATCCAATCCATTTCTCCGTTTGGACCTGCAACAAAACCATCGAGAGATATGTGCATAAAAGAAATTATCTTTCTCATTCTTATTTATCCTTCGTAACCAGAATCTTTGCTGTAATTGACCATCCAGCAAATACCGTATTTGTCTTTGAAACTTCCGAAATAGTCGCCCCAAAACTGATCTTCCATTGGCATTTCTATTTCTCCACCCGCAGAAAGTCCATTGAAGATTCGGTCTGCTTCTTCCCTACTTTCCGGGAAAATCGAAATATAATTCCCATTTCCTTGATTCAGTTTGTGTCCCATAGACGGAACAATGTCCGAAGCCATCAAGAGATCTTTTCCTATTGGCAATGCGATGTGCATCACACGGTTTTTCTCATCTTCGGAAAGATGTTCTGTTCCCGGAGCATTTCCCATTTTCATTACTCCGCCTACGAATTCTCCACCGAAAACGGATTGATAAAATTTGAAAGCTTCTTCTGCTGTACCATCAAAATTGAGGTATGAATTTAATTTTGGCATTTTTAAATTTTTAATGATTATTAATAGAAATTCTTTTTAATTTTTAGCCTAAAGAAATATTAAAAGGCTCTCGCAGATTGAGCTAATTTGCAGATTAATTTCAGAAAAATCTGCTGAATCTGCATAATCAGTGAGTGAAATCCAGAAATTATTAATGTTCCTGAACTTTCTCTGGGTCGTCATAATTAATCATCCATTGGATTCCGAATTTGTCTTCCCACATCCCGAAATAAGCGCCCCAAAAGGTGTCCTGAAGTTCCATTGTGACCTTTCCACCATCGGAAAGTTTCTCGAACAAATTTTTAGCTTCATCTTTTGACTCGGCCTTGATTGCGACTGAAAAATCATTGCCGTTTTTGTACTCGCCCATTCCTGGAAGAGAATCACTGCCCATAATCACAGTTTCTGTAGAAATTGGAAGTGAGACGTGCATTATTTGGTTTTTGTATTCGTCCGCCAACCGAGGCATTCCTTCCTGAGGTGGCATATCGCCGAAACGACTCCAAAATGGAACTTTGGTTCCAAATGCAGATTCATAGAATTTGAAAGCTTCTTCGCACTGACCGTGGAATGTAAGATAAGGATTGACTGCTGCCATAGTTTTATAGTCGTTTGTTTATGAGTTTAAAAAATTTCTGATTTGAGAAATCGTAAAATCGATGAGTTCTGTATCGACTTTTCTATTCTCATCTGCCATCATATAGTTCCCGTGTCATGCAGGTAAAATCATCAGTCGGGAATTGGGAATCAATTGATTTGTTTCTGCAATATGTTGCAATTTTATAACATCTTTGTCTCCTGCAATCAGGAAAACAGGACTTTTTATATTTTTCAAAATATCATCATCAATATCCCGAAAGTATTTCATCCGCTGACTATCTTTTTCAAACATATTTTGTAATAGATTCTCGTTGGGATTTATTTTCAGAAAATTGTCTTTCAGATATTGAGGCATTTGCTCCAAAGTCACCTGTGACATTCCGTCAAAAAAACCATCAATCATTCCGTTTCGTTTTGTGACACCAGATGCAGCAATTACCTTTTCTACATTATCCGGAAAAAGATAAGCAATCTGTAAAACAGTTGTTGCGCCATTACTAAATCCGAAAAACGAAGCTTTTTTAATATTGAGCTGTTCTAAAACCGCCATCACATCTTTGGCATCTTGTTCAAAAGTTTCAGGAATTTTGCGGTGTTCAGATTTACCGTGATTTTGCAAATCAATAACAATCAGATGAAAATCATTCTCTAATCTTATAATCGTTTCTTCGAAGTCATAAAATCCTGAAGAACCGCCTCCGTGGATCAAAACCACCGGTTGTCCTTCTCCATAAATTTCATAATAGAGATGGATGTCGTCAACCTTCTGAAAACCATTTGATTTTGGATTCATCAATGTTTATGAATTTAAAGATTTTTCTAAATTTTCCATATACAATGTCCAAGCACCTGCACAATTTTTATAGCATTCGATTTTGGGAATCAGACCTTCGTGTGTAAAAGTGACCTTTGTTCCATCATCGGCAGCTTTCAGATTGAATTTTATCTTGGTATTTTCCCATTCGTGAGTGTCTTGAAGAAAAGACAAATTACTTTCTGTAACCAGCCAGACTAATTCTTTGCCTGGATTAGAATCTATCAATTTTTGTTTTGAAAAATGAACACCATCACCTGCTGAAAAAGAAAATTCGTCTCCGATTTGATCACTCTTTCCTGAAATTATTTCTCCGAAAAAACCGCTCCACCAATTTTGTACATTTTGTAAGAATTGAAAAATCTCACTTGCAGATCTTTTGGAGTGAAAACGATATTCAAAGTTTTTATCCGTTTCCATTTCAATATTTCAAATCTTTATCGAAGTTATATTTCATTCCTTCATAGTCAAGGATTTTTCGCATCAAACCTAATTGTCCTGACAAATAATCTTCCCGTCCAATGCACATTCCAACAAAATTAAGAACATCTTCTTTAAAGAAATCGACACCCATTCCCATTGGAAAATCTTTGTCTAAATCTTCGTCTGTAGCTTCCAATAACTTTTGATAAACCAAAGGTGAAATCTTATGGAAATTTTCTTTCAATTGCGCTAATGTGGGATAAATGAAATTCTCATCCAAAGCTTTTCCCTGGAAAAATAAGTCGCTGAAGGGGTCTTCTTTTTTGAGTCCCAAAACCCAGCCCAGGCTGTAACGCATATTGATAAAATTCCCAACCATCCAAATGATATGATTGGTTTTTCCATCGATTCTTTTCTTTGCATCTTCTTCAGAAATTCCGTCCAAAACCATCACAAATGTCTGCGAATGGGCACGGAATGCAGGAATGATTACTTCTAATTTTTTTGAGGTTGGTTTATCCATCATTTATGTTTTTTAATTAATTTTCAGAAAGATTCTTTACGACTTCTAAGCCTTTGTTGAAGCCTTCATCCATCATATCTTTGTAGCTATTGTCGACACCGACTTCAACTTTGAGCGTTGTTTTTCCATTATTGCTTTCGAGATAGTAGGCCTCCAAACTTCCGTTCCAAGCTTTTACTTTTTCACTGTCAACATCTTCAACTCCATTAGTTAGCTCGCCAAGATGTTTAAAAACCAAATGTTTTGGTTTCTCGATACGTTCTATTGTACTTACCATTCCGTTTTGTCCACTTGCTTCAGTAAAATACGTTTTCCCTCCAACTTCCCAATCTGTTTTCATCACAGAACCCGGGCTGAAATAATGTGTCCATTGAGAATAAGTTTTGTCATTCCATAGAACATCCCAAACTTTTTCCGCTGGTGCATCAATCTCTATCTGATATCTTAATGTTTCCATAACTTTTTAATTTATGAGTTATAATAAGCGTCTTCTATATCTTTGATGATAATTTTTTTCATTTTCATCATTGCGCCAAATGCTTTTTGAGCTTTCTCAACTTCGTGAGTATTTGTCAATTCTATTAATCTATGCGGAACAATCTGCCAGCTGAAGCCATATTTATCCTTGAGCCAACCGCACATACTTTCCTCGCCTTCTTTTGTGAATTCGTCCCAATAATAATCTGTTTCATCTTGGTCTTTGGTCATTATGGTTATAGAAGTCCCTTCTGTAAATTGGGCCTTATGGTCGTGTGAACTGTCCATCGCCATCATCACATAATCATTGATGATAAACTGAGAATGCGCCACATTTCCAACCACATCACCTTGTCCTTCTTCATATTCCATAATGCCCTCTATCTCAGAATCCGGGAAAATGCTTGTATAATAATTCAGGGCTTCTTTACATTTTCCGGCATTATTCCCAGTAAACATCATTACCGGAGAAACTTTTTGCTTGGCTTTTTCAGCTGTAAAATATAATTGCCAGGAAATCCCATATTGGTCTTCTACCCAAGCATATTTTTCGCTCCATGGATAAGCGTCCGATTCCATCATTACTTTTCCTTTTTCAGCAAGTCTGTGATAATAGCTTTCTACTTCTTCAGCAGAATCACACATCATCATTAATGATAAAGTCATATTAGGTTTGAACATTGGACCAGCATTCAGTAACATTAGTTTCTGGCCTTCGATTTCTATGTTAATAACCATTGGCGTATTAACTATAATCTCTGTATTTCTGAAAACAGAAGTGTAAAACTCTGCTGCTTCAGCGCCATTTTGGTTGAACCAAAAACAGGGAAATATATTATTGTTCATTATTTTTATTTTAGAAATTAGATTTAAAATTTTGTAATCTTCCAAGTTTTAATACAAAGACGACAAAGTTTTTTAATACAAACTGCTTTTAAGAGTCACAAAGGCGCTTAAGCTTATAAAAATTTATATTATCTTTTATGACTTTTGTAGTTCATTCTAAATACTTTCTGAATAAGACTTAAAATTATCCAAAATTGCTTGCCAACCGTCTTTTTGGAATTCCAAAGGATTTTGATTTTCCGGGTCAAAGTTTTCAGTCACTTTTGTTTTTTCATCAGACAATTTTTCGAAAATAATTTCAACATCTCGTCCATCTTCCATATGATATTGGATTGATTGATTTTCTTTAACATCATCATAAATCCCAACAAAGTCAAAACCAAAACTTCCGTCCTTTGCCTGCATTCTTACTTCTAATTTACCGCCAACTGTTAAATCATTTTTAGCAGAAGGACATTCCCAACTTTCGTGGGCAAAATTCCATTTCACAATATGTTCCGGATTATTGAATGCGTTCCAAACCTCTTTGATTGGTTTATTGATTTCTGCTGTTACTTTAATTTTATTCATTTGAATTTCTTTTAAATCAAAGTTAATTTTATTCTGATATGCCCGACTTGTCTTAGGACAATAATTGGTCACAAAACAAAAAATCACTCTTAAAAGAGTGATTTTCAATATATTTATTTTTTAAAGTTCAATGGATATTTTACATTGCTGTAACTATCAATACTTGCTTTGAGCGACCCAACCGCAAGTTCTGCTTTTATAAGAATTGGTACTCTGTTTTGGTCATTTGTCACCCACATTGTAACGCCTTCTTTCTGTTTAAAAACTCTTCCGCTGATAACAGAAGGAATAATTTTGAGGCAATTAATTTTACCAAATTTGGTTGACAAGTTCTCTGTTCCGACCACTTTCAATTGAAAGGGAAATAATTCGTCATCAATCCAGACATTCATTTTCAACACGCTACCTACTTTCAAATTATCTGCAGTCTGGCTTCTCAAATAATAAAAACAAGACAACATATCCTGAATATCATTTGGAACTTTAATTGTTTTTGCAGGTCTGTCTGTATGTTTTTTATCTACTAAAACTAATGAGTTGTTAGCGGGATTAAAAGTACTTTGCAAATGCTGAGTATAACTTCCTTCAGAAACGTTTCTTACGTAGAAAAGCGGTTCCTTGTTCTCATTAATATAACTTTCATAAACATCTTCTACCTTGAAAAATGCCTTCGCTGCACCACTTGTTTTCCCAACACCTCGAACGTAGAAAGCAGGCTGACCTTTATAGGACGTTTTGGTAGTTGATAAAGTGGCATTCCCAGCCGTAA
>Ga0308158_10001790_pt1 | contig 21636 bp, 23 predicted proteins | sample PhyBR2_FD_201038 | JGI IMG/M metagenome (GOLD analysis project Ga0308158, IMG submission 201038) | Phyllosphere microbial communities from UC Gill Tract Community Farm, Albany, California, United States - DLSLB.R2 | ecosystem: Host-associated > Plants > Phyllosphere > Unclassified | place: USA...
CCGCCGACCGCGTCGTAGTTGCGCGTGCGGGTGCCCGTGATCGCGAAGCGGAAGATGCGGTCGAAGATCACCGCGTACTGCACGAGGCCGGCGTGGTCGTGCATCTCCTGCTCGCTCGCGGTGAGCTCCTCCCCGGCCTCGATGCGAGCTGCGAGGGCGCGCTCGATCTTGACCGACTCGCGGAACGCGGTCATGTCGCAGCGCATCTCTTCGAGCGAATAGAGGAAGAACGGCATCCGCTGCTTGATCATGAACGGGTCGAACGGCAGATCCCCGCGCATGTGCGTGCGGTCGTGGATGATGTCCCACATCACGAACGCGCGCTCGGTCAGCGCCTGGTCGTCGAGCATGGCGGCGGCGCGCTCGGGCAGTTCGAGGTTGGTGATCTCGGATGCCGCGCGCACGACGCGGCGGTAGCGCGCGGCCTCGCGGTCCTGGAAGATGGCTCCCCATGTGAACGAGGGGATCTCGCGCATCGCGACGGTCTCCGGGAACAGCACAGCAGAGTTCGTGTCGTAGCCGGGCGTGAAGTCCACCAGGCGCAGCGAGACGAACAGCTTGTTGCCGTAGTCGCCGGCCTCGAGCGCGCCGATGAACTCGGGCCAGATCGTCTCGACGATCAGCGCCTCGACCAGGCGGTCGCTCGAGCCGTTCTGCGTGTACATCGGGAAGACGACGAGGTGACGGATGCCGTCGATCCGGTGCTGCTGCGGCTGGAACGCCATCAGCGAGTCGAGGAAGTCGGGCACGCCGAAATCGGAGGCCGCCCAGCGCTCGAAGTCCACGATGGATGCGGCGAGATACTCGGCGTCGTGCGGGAAGGCGGGGGAGAGCGCGCGGATGCCCGAGATGATCGCGGAGACGAGCTGGCGGGCCGCGGCATGGCGCGCGGCATCCGGGATCGAGCCGTCCTTGACCTGCATCTCGCGGATCGCGATCGCGGCGTCCTTGAGCTGCACCCAGGCGGCGGACTGCTCGGCGATGGAAGCGTCCTCGACGACCTCGGGTTCGCCGATGAGAGCGTTGCTGTGGGTGGTGGTGAGGGACATCGGGACCTCCGATCGCGAACTACAGGAAATATTCCGGTGAATACCGGGTTCTACCGATATTATTCCATGCATGGATGACTCTGTCGACCGCGCCATCCTCGCCGCGGTCTCGCGCGACGGACGCGCCACGCTCGCTCAGCTCTCCGACGCCGTCGGACTCTCGGTGTCGGCCGTGCAGTCGCGGCTCAAGCGCCTCGAGACGCGCGGCGTCATCACCGGCTATCGGGCGATCCTCGATCCCGAGCAGGTGGGCACTCCGCTGTCGGCCTTCATCGAGATCACTCCGCTGGATCCGGCACAGCCCGACAACGCCCCCGAACTGCTCGAGCACCTGCAGGCGATCGAGGCGTGTCATTCGATCGCCGGCGACGCCAGCTACATGCTGTTCGTGCGCGTGCCTTCGCCGCGCGCCCTCGAAGAGCTCGTCCGTGACATCCGCCTCGGTGCCAACGTCAGCACCCGCACGACTGTCGTGCTGCAGACGTACTACGAGCACCGGCCGATCATCCCGGTCGAGGCCGCCGACTGATCAGAGCGCGGCACCGATCATCGCCTCGCCGAGCGGCGTGCGCAGGTGCAGCATCCGAGTCCCGTCCCGCTCGCTCGCGATCAGACCCGCGTCGCGGAGCACGGTGAGGTGGTGGGATGCCGTCGACACCGCGATGCCGGCATCCCTCGCGACCTGCGACGTCGTGCGAGAGCTCCCTGCATCGAGGAGGATCCCCGCTCGAGCGGGACCGAGCAGTGCGCCCAGCGCGGCGGAGATCTCGGCGGCGTCTCTCGCCCAGTCGGCCGTCACCCCGCGCGCCGGGTAGAACAGCGTGGGCTGTGCCGGAGGTTCGGTGAGAACCATGCATCCCCACGACGACATGACCGAGGGCACCAGCACGAGACCGCTGCCGCGACAGTCGACCTGCTCGCTGTGCCGCCGCAGCGACACGCGCACGGCGCCGTCACCCCAACCGACCTTCGGGTGCAGGTCGCCCGCCATGCCGGCGATGCCGCCGGTGGCGATCGCGCGCGAACGCACGGCGATGTCGGCGCGGAGGATGCGCTCGAGCTGCGGCCACACAGGTGCCAGCACGGCCTCCCATACGTCTGACCAAGCGTCGGCGATCAACGCCCGAGCCCGGATCGGATGCTCCTGCATCTCGCGCAGAGCCTGCCGCCGGGCACCCGTGGAGCGCAGCACCATCTTGCCGAAGTCGACACGCATCCCCTCGAGCGGCGCCTCCCGCAGAGCGCCGAGTTCGGCCTCCGGGGTCATCTCCCAGCTCGCGGTCGCCGTGAGGAAATCGGGAAGATAGCCGTCGTCGCCGATCACGGCGGCGAGCACCCCGAAGCTCTCCCGCGGAAGGCGCTCGCGCACCGCGCGCAGCCAGCCCCACTGCAGCGGATGCTGCGCCGGACGCAGCAGCACGCGCACGGCATGCGCGAGTTCATGACCGGGGGAGACTCCGAACCGGACCGCCTGGATGTCGCCCGGGCTCAACTGGAACTCGACGCGGTGATCCGGATGCTCGACGCCTTCGATCGGGATGTTTCGACCCACATCGAAACTCTACGGGCTCTCCAGACGCCTGTCGAGACTGGTGAGATGAACACGAAACCACTTCCGGCATCTGTCGTCGCCGGTTCCGACATCCGCATCGGCACCGGCTTCAGTCGAAGGTTCGAGGGTGCGGCGCACGGCGCCCACGTCTCGTACTTCTACGTCGAGAATCAGCCCGGTCAGGGTCCAGGAACGCACTGGCACCCCTACTCTGAGACCTGGGTGGTGCTCGAGGGCACGGCTCGCATCACGGTCGGCGACGAGACCTTCATCGCCGAGGCGGGTGACACCGCCACGGGACCGGCGTTCGTGCCGCACTGCTTCACGAACGTCGGCGAGGGGATGCTGCGCATCATCGGCATCCACGCGTCTCCCACGATCATCCAGACATTCCTCGACGAGGAATGAGAAACAGGAGAACGACATGTCATTCCAGGCATACCTCGACAAGGTCGAGACCCTCACCGGCCTCACTCCCCGACAGTTCATCGAACTCGCGAAGGAGCAGGGCTTCGACCAGGACACGAAGTCCACCGTCGTCCTGAACTGGCTGAAGCAGGACTACGAACTCGGCCACGGTCACGCGCAGGCGATGGTGCACGTCATCCTCAAGGGGCCGAAGATCGGCGACAAGCACGTCGGCAAGCCCGGAGCGCACGGCGACAAGTCCGACACGCTCTGGCTTGACGGCAAAGACAGCAACCCGAACCCCTGAAGACTGGAGAACACCATGGCCGTTCGCGCCGACCTCAACATCTCGCTCGACGGATTCGCGACCACCACCGACCAGACGCCTGAGAACCCGTTCGGCGACGACTGGGGCCGCCTCGTCTCCGCATACGTGGCGACCCGCACCTTCCGCGCCCGAGTGCTCGGCGACACCACGGGGGAGGGCACGACCGGGCTCGATGAGGACTACGCGGCCGCCTACTTCGAAGAGGTCGGCGCCGAGATCATGGGCGCAGGCATGTTCGGCCTGCACCAGCACGGCGAAGAACCGGACTGGAAGGGCTGGTGGGGAGACGAGCCGCCGTTCCATGTGCCGGTCTTCGTCTTGACACACACGCCGCGTCCGTCGATCAAGTTCGCCAACGGCACCGTTTTCCACTTCCTCGAGGCGACGCCGGAGGAGGCGCTCGCGAAGGCGACCGCCGTCGCCGGCGGCGGGGACGTGCGCATCGGAGGCGGCGTGGACGTGGTGCGGCAGTTCCTGCGCGCCGGGCTCATCGACCGGATGCACCTCGCGGTCGCGCCGCTCGTGATCGGCAGCGGCGAGCGCATCTGGGACGGGCTGCGGGGAATCGAGAACGACTACGCCGTCCGCAGCGAGGTGGCGGAGAGCGGCGTGACGCACGTGACGTTCACCCGCCGCTGAGGAGCGCGCAGACTCGAGAGGTGCTCACCGCGTTTCGTCTTTTCGACTCGCTTCGCTCGCTCAGTACGGCGTTCGCTTCCCTCGCTCAACGACCCGTGGGTGAGTCCCGCCGGTCGTTGAGCGAGGGAGCGGAGCGACCGAGACGAAACGCAACCCGCAAAGCCGCGCCCACTAGGATTCCTCCGTGGCAGCATCCTCACAGCGCAAGAAGAAGACCGCCAGCAAGAAGAGCACCCGCACGAGCGGCAACCCGGCGCGGAAGCCGATCGTCGAAGCCGGGCCCGTGACGGTCCGCGATTGGATCGGCGCTGCCCGGCTGCGCACGCTGCCCCTCGCGATCGCGCCCGTCGTGATCGGCACCGGAGCCGCACGCAGCACCGGACCCGAGTTCCACTGGGTCATCGCGCTCGCCTGTCTCGCGGTCGCGGTGCTGCTGCAGATCGGCGTGAACTTCACGAACGACTACAGCGACGGCATCCGCGGCACCGATGCCCATCGGGTCGGTCCGGCGCGATTGACGGCGTCGGGCCGTGTGAAGCCGCGCACGGTGCTGATCATCGGGCTGGTGTTCTTCGGGCTCGCCGCGCTGGTCGGCGTCGCGATCGTGATCCGCACCCAGCAGTGGTGGATGCTGGCGATCGGCGCCGTGTGCATCATCGCAGCCTGGTTCTACACCGGTGGCAAGCGCCCTTACGGCTACTTCGGCCTCGGCGAGGTCTTCGTGTTCGTCTTCTTCGGGCTCGTCGCGACGCTGGGCACGACGTGGGTGCAGGTTTTCTCGCTGCCGCAGCAGGCGTGGCTCGGGGCGATCGCCGCGGGGCTGTTCGCGTGCGCGGTGCTGCTCGCCAACAACCTCCGCGACATCGACCAGGATCGCCTGGTGGGCAAGCGCACACTCACGGTGCTGATCGGCAAGCGTGCGACGCAGGTGCTGTTCACGCTGTTCGTGATCGCACCGTTCGTGATCGCCGTGCTGCTCGCGCTGCTCTTCCCGATCGCATGGATCGCGCTGCTCGCCCTGCTCGCCGTCCTGCCGGCGATGCTGATCGTGTGGACCTACCGCACGCCCGGTGAACTCGTCATCGCGCTCGCGCTGACCTCGCTCGCAGCGCTGCTGTACGCCGGCGCGCTGTTCTGGGCGTTCGTCGGCTGAGAACCGGGCCTCAGGCGTCGGGGTCCTTGTCGAGCACCTCGTCTTCGGCGTCGGCGTCCTGCTGGCCGGTCGTGATGCGGGTGCGCCGGCGCTCGTAGAGGTCGGCCGACGCGTCGGCGAGCGGCGTCCGCAGGAACAGCAGCGAGATGCTGACCCCGATCAGGGCGGCGAAGATCGCCGCCAGCCACCACAGCTCACGGAAGATCGGGAAGAAGTACCAGAGGATCGCGAGCGGGAGGAGGAACGCCAGCAACCGCAGCACGGAGTAGACGAGGATCGGTGCGGGCTTCACCGTTCCAGTCTACGTTCGATGAAGATCGACGGTTCCCGGAGGAGACTCAGCCCAGGCCCATCGCGTCGAGGACATCGTCGGCGTCGCGGGTGTGGGCGTGGACGGAGATATCGCCCTGGTAGTTGTCGGTGACGGAGAACGCCTCCGTGCTCAGGCCTTCGGCCGGAAGCGGTCCGAACAAGGCATCGACGGCGATGTCGAAGGCAGCTGATCCGGCATCGCCGTAGCCGGTCACCACCCGCACATCGACGTGCTGATCCTGTGCCGCCGGCACGACAGCCACGAGGACGTCGCGCAGCACCTGCTCAGGCACCCCCAGCAGGGGCTCCTCTTCGGCGGTGTCGACATCCGGATAGTCGGATGCCGTGCCGGCCGGGGCGATGCTCACCTCCACGTGCAAGTTGCACGCGCCCTCGCAGTTCTCCGACGCACTGGACGCTTCGTACAGCCACAGTCCGTTGTGGGTGTCCACACCGCGGAGCGCGTCCTGCACGACCGGAACCGCGTTCGCGACGTCTTCCCTGCTCGCGCCGAACGGGTCGTCGAACGGGGAGCGGTCGTCCAGCAGGGGGATCATGAAGCATCCGGTCAGAGACAGAACGGAAGCGACGCCGACGAGCAGCACTCCGACGACTCGCACTGCGCTGTGTCGCTCGATTCCCGTCATGCGCGTTCCCCCTCGGTCTTCGTGGCTCTCAGAGTAGCGAGCGGGATGCCGCGCACCACCCTGTGCCATGGGTGCTCGCCCAGCGACCACAGCACGGAGGCGTCGACGTCGAGCGCGAGATCCTGGCACCCCGCCGGCAGCGGAACGGCGCTGCGGGTCAGGCTGCCGAAGCGTCCACGCCACAGTGCACCGGGCCGGAGCCCGTCGGACTGCGACACGAAGACCTCATCACCCCAGCGAACGGCCCCCTGCATGTGCCCGATGCCGGGGGCGAATTCGCGCAGCGGCGAGAACCCGTCGGCGGTCAGCTCGAACTCGCCGATCCGGCCCTCTTCGCCCGTGCGGAACTCTCCGATCAGCACGCGCGGCAGCGAACGCCCGCGGTCGTCGAAGATCCGCCCGATGAACGAGCACCGGAGGTCGACGGCATGCACGCGCGTGCGCACGACCACGAGCGTGCGCGACCGCGCTCCGCCGGTCAGGCGGCGGGCATCGGCTCCCCGGACCGTGCGGATGCGGGACAGATCGAACTCCCAGATGCCCTGCCTCGTCGCGGCGGCGAACAGCCGGTCGCCGAACCAGGCCAGCCCGCCGACGTGGATCGTGGCGGGTTCCAGACTGCCGCCCTCATCCTCGATCGCGAGCGCGACGTCGAAGCGTCGCGGTCGGGCGAGGTCGATGAACGATATCCGCGAGGCGAGATGCGTGCGGCGCCGATCCTGCCGGAACCAGCTGATCGCCAGCATCCGCCGGCCCTGCAGCACACCGGTGTCGACTCCCTGCGGATACCACCGGTTCGTCCACGACCGCGCCGTGAGCCAGCGCAGGTCGGCGCCACGGCGCAGCACGGGTCTCCACGAGGGGCGGTGCGGCTGTGGCATTCGTCCATCGTGACAATTCCGGCTGGGAATCGCGACAGGGCTCAGACGAACATCACTCGTCGTCGAGGACACCCTCCGTTCACCTCGGCGTCCACGATCGGCCACGAACACGTGCCACGATCCCTGGAACCATGCGCACACCACTCGTGACCGTCATCCTCCCCGCCAAGGACGCCGGCCCGTACATCGGGACGACGCTGGAGACCCTCACCCGGCAGTTCGACGACGCCTCCGCCCTCAAGGTCGTCATGATCGACGACGGATCCCGCGACGACACCGGCGCGCTCATGCGGCGCTACGCCGATCGCTTCGACGACGCCGTCGTGCTGACGAATCCCCGTCCGCGCGGTCTCGCCAGCGCGCGCAACCAGGGGCTTGAGCACGTCGACGGCGACTTCTACTGCTTCCTCGACGGCGACGACTGGATGCAGCCGCTGCGGCTGCAGGCGCTCTCGACACGGCTGCGGGAGCTGGACTGCGACTTCGTGCGCACCGACCACGTCGCCGTCACGGGTTCCAAGCGGATGCTGAAACGCGCGCCGTTCCCGTGGCGCGAGCGCGTCGCCTCGCCGCGCGACGCGATCCTTCCGGAGCACGAGCCCACCATGGTGGACTACCCGTTCGCCTGGGCCGGGATGCTCCATCGGCGCCTGATCGATCAGGGGCTGGCCGACTTCTCGCCTGGCCTGTTCACCGCGGAGGACCGGCCGTGGATCTGGCGGCTGCACCTGCAGGCCCGGTCGTTCGCGGTCGTCGACGCCCCCGCACTGCTGTACCGCCGCGGCGTCCCGACGTCCCTCACCCAGGTGCGAGACCGCCGGCAGCTCGACTTCGCGAGGGCGATGGGCGAGGTCCTCGACGTGGTCGAGGCGGATGCCGACGCGCCGCGCTTCCTGCCCAAGGCCACCTGGACCGTGCTCGCGCTCAGCTCGCGGCACCTCGTGCGCGCCCGGCGGATGACCCCGTCGCTGCGGGCGGAGATGCGATCGGGCATCCGCGCTCTGCTGGCCCGGCTGCCCGGTGACGAGGCCGCCTCGGTGATCGGGCGTCTCGACGGACCGCGCCGCCGTGTGCTCGCACCGCTGCTGCGCACTGCAGGGGTGCGAGCATGACGCAGATCTTCGCGCTGCACAGCGCCTACGGGCTGGCGACTGCCGCGGCGGCGATCGACGGCGGGCTCCTCAGCACGACCGGCGAGCGGGTCCTCGTGCCGTTCACGTCATCGCGCATCCCCGAGATCAGCCGCAGCATCGGCACCGACCCCGCGCTGCGGTCGCTGCGCGAGCGGTTCGACCGCATCGAGGACCTCGACGAGCTCCTGGGCGCCACGCACCCCAGCTCGTGGCGGCCGCGCGACTCGGATCTGCCGATGCTCGAGCGACTGCTGACCAGGGCATGGGGCCTCGATCGCCGGGACATCGAGCTGTTCGTCCAGAGCCCGCAGGTGGCACCGGCTCGCACACTGATGACGCTGTTCCCCGGAGCATCCGTGACGATCGTCGGCGACGGACTGATGACGTACTCGCCGATGCGCGTGAAGCTGCCGCACACGATCGCCGCCCGCATCGTGCGCGTCGTCCATGCCGACGTGGTGCCGGGAGTCACGCCTCTCGTGGGGGCGCCGCACGCCTCCGCCGTGCCGGTGCCGGCTGCGCTGTTCGGCACGGTGCTCGCCGAGACAGACGCCGGTGAGACTCCCGACCGCGGACCGCTCGACGCGGAGGCGCCGACCGTGCTCGTCCTCGGCCAATATCTCGCCGCCCTCGGTCTCGTCACCGAGGCCGAGGAGGTCGCGATGCAGGTCGAGATGATCGACCGCGCGGTCTCCTGGTCACCCCAGCGCATCGTCTTCAAGCCCCATCCTGCGGCCCCTCCGCGGTTCACAGACGCGCTGCGGAGCCGGGCGGCCTTCCACGACGTCGAGTTCGCCGAGTACCGGGGGCCGCTGGCCGCCGAGCTCCTGGCCGAACGCCTGGACGCGCTCGCGGTGGTCGCGGGCTTCTCGACCGCGTTGCCGACCGTCCTGGCGCTGCAGGGGCGCGAGATCGGATCGGCCGGGAACGAGACCGTTCTCTCTCGGCTCACCCCCTTCGAGAACAGCAACCGGATCCCCGCGACGATCGTCGACGCTCTCACCCGCCCGGACGACCGGTGGACGGATGCCGGGGCGCTGCAGCACCTCGTCGATGCCGTCGGCTATGTCATGCAACCCGAGATCGCCGGTCATCTCCGGCCCCGCGCCGAGCAGCTGCTCCGGACGCTGGAACAGGCGGAGCGGGATCGCTACTTCGCGCCCGCACGACTGACCGCGCTGCGGCTGCCAGGGGCCCCCGCGCCGACGCCCGTGCAGCGAGTTCTCCAGCCGGCGGGCGGAATCGGACGTGTGGAGGAGCTGCGGCTCACAGCACTCGGCGTCGGACGCCGCGCCGGACGGGCATGGAAGGCGATCAGAGGACGATGACGACGGCAGCGATCATCCCCGCGCGCGGCGGGTCGAAGCAGGTGCCGCGCAAGAACGTGCAGAGAGTGGGCGGCGTGCCGCTCGTGGCGAGGGCAGTGCACGCGGCGCTCGCCGCTGACGGAATCGACATCGTCGCGGTGTCGACCGACGACGCCGAGATCGCAGCGATCGGCGAGGCGGCTGGTGCGCGCATCATCCGGCGACCGGCGGAGATCTCGGGGGACACCGCGACCTCCGAGAGCGCGATCCTGCACGCGCTCGATGAACTGGCGGCCTCCGGAGTGGAGGTCGACGTGGTCGCCTTCCTGCAGGCGACGTCGCCGTTCATCTCCTCCGACGCTCTGAGCGGAGCCGTCGCCCAGGTGCGCTCGGGCGTGGCCGACAGCGTGTTCTCGGCCTTCGAGACCTATGGCTTCCTGTGGCGGAGGGACGCTGCGGGGCGTGCCGTGGCGATCAACCACGACGCTGCGCACCGCCCCAGGCGGCAGGATCGCGAGCCGCACTACCTCGAGACCGGCGCGTTCTACGTGTTCTCGGCGGCAGGGTTCCGTGAGAGCCGGCATCGTTTCTTCGGGCGCACGGCGATCGCCGAGGTGCCGGAGTGGACCGCGATCGAGATCGACGACGAGCAGCAGCTGCGCATCGCGCGGTCCCTCGCGGCCCTGCACACGGCTGCGCATCCGATCCCGGTGAAGGCGGTCGTGACCGACTTCGACGGAGTGCACACCGACGACACCGCGACCATCGACGCCGACGGCGGAGAACGCGTGCAGGTGAGCCGCGAGGACGGCATGGGAGTCGCTCTGCTGCGTCGGGCCGGGGTGCCGATGCTCATCCTGTCGACCGAGGTGAACCCGGTCGTCCGGGCCCGTGCGGACAAGCTGCAGGTGCCGGTGCTGCACGGCATCGACGACAAGGCGGCGGCCCTGCGCACCTGGGCGGCGGAGAGCCGCATCGATCTCGCCGACGTCGCCTACCTCGGCAACGACGTCAACGACCTGCCGGCGATGCGCATCGTCGGCTGGCCGGTCGCGGTGGCGGACGCGCATCCGCTCGTGATCGAGGAGGCGAGGGCGGTGCTGTCCCGCGAGGGCGGGAAGGGTGCTGTTCGCGAACTGGTCGAACGCGTGTTGTCGAGCTGACGTGCTCCGGTAACCCCGGCGTCGCGCGATGTTCACCATCGGCGCGTACCCAGGAGAGAAGGCATTCGACGACCGGAGGAATCATGACTGTCAGCATCGGATCGCGCGTGATCGGCGGCGGTCGCCCCGCCTACGTGATCGCCGAGATCGGCCTCAATCACAACGGCGACGTCGAGATCGCCAAGAAGCTCATCGACGTTGCGGCCCGGGCGGGGGCCGACGCCGTGAAGTTCCAGAAGCGCACGCCGGAGATCTCGACGCCCGAGCACATGCGCGACGTGCCGCGCGAGACGCCGTGGGGCACCATGAGCTACCTCGAGTACCGTCGCCGTGTCGAGTTCGGCCGCGACGAGTACATCGAGATCGGCGACCACGCGACCATGCTCGGTCTCGACTGGTTCGCCTCCCCGTGGGACGTGCCGAGCGTCGACTTCCTCGAGGACCTGAACGTGGTCGCGCACAAGGTCGCGTCCGCGAGCCTCACGGACACCGAGCTGCTGGTGCGCCTGCGCGAGACGGGCAAGCCGATCATCCTCTCCACGGGCATGTCGACGATCGAGCAGATCGACCGGGCGCTGGACACCCTCGGCACCGATCGGGTCGTTCTCATGCATGCCACGTCGACGTACCCGCTGGAGCCGGAAGAGGCCAACCTGCGCGTGATCTCGACGCTGCGCGACCGCTACGCCGGCATCCCCGTCGGCTACTCGGGTCACGAGCGCGGTCTGCAGATCTCGCTCGCCGCCGTCGCGCTCGGCGCGGTCGCCGTCGAACGGCACATCACGCTGGATCGCACGATGTGGGGATCCGACCACGCCGCCTCCCTCGAGCCGACCGGGCTGGAGCACCTCGTGCGCGACATCCGGGTGATCGAGAAGGCCCTCGGCGATGGGGTCAAGCGCGTGTTCGACAGCGAGCGCGCACCGATGGCGAAGCTGCGTCGCGTTCCGGCATGAGCGAGCAGCTGCGGGTCGTCGCCGTCGCGGATGCCGACTCGTTCGTCAAGTGGTCGGCATCCCTGCTCGGAAGCGTGCCAGGGATCCGTCCTCATCTGCTCCTCGTGAAGACGCCGCTCACGGCGAGTGCCGCGCAGGAGCGCACCGCACTCGCCGGGGCGGGTCTCGACGAGTCGGCGGTCTCGCGCATCGCCTTCCGCGAGGCGGCCGCATGGCTGGAAGGGCAGCGACCGGACGTGGTCCTGCTCGCCGGCCGCGGGCCGTTCGTGCGTCTGATGGGACGCGTGATCGACACGCTGACCCGCCGACCCGTCACAGTGGCGGGGCTGCCGGGGATGGCGATCCCCGCGCAGCGGGGCGCGCTCGAGTACCGCCGCCACGCCGACCTGCTCGTCGTGCACTCGCATCGGGAGGAGTGGGCGTTCGAAGAGCTCGGTCAGCGCATCGGCGTGCAGGTGCCGACGGCCCTCGCGACCCTGCCGTTCGCGAAGTCGAGAGCGCGGATGCTGTCGCCCGAGCTCGTGCGCACCTCGGGCGCGCGCGGGGTGCTCGTCGCCGAGCGCCCCGCTGACCGGGTGCTCCGGCCGCGGGCGACGGACCTCGTGTTCGCGTCGCAGGCGCTCGTGCCGATGGAGCGCGAGGAGCGCGCCGAGATCGCGGCGACCCTCGTGAAGGCGGCCAACGCCGACCCCGACCGGCGGGTCGTCGTGAAGCTGCGCTCGCGTCCCGGCGAGGCCGAGACGCATCTCGAGCACGACGCCTACACAAACCTGCTCGAGGGAAGGCGACCGTCGAACCTCGTGATCTCCTACGACTCGATGGCCGACGCCCTGTCGACGGCCGCCGGCCTCGTCACGGTGAGCTCGACCGCCGCGATCGAGGCGGTCGCGCTCGGCGTGCCGGTGATCGCCCTCGATTCGTTCGGGGTCAGCAAGTCGCTGCTGAACACCGTGTTCGTCGGCAGCGGTCTGCTGGGCGGGCGGAGCGAGGTCATCGCGGGGCGGTTCCGGCATCCGCACCCCAACTGGCTGCGCGACAACTACTTCCATCCCGAGTCGGAGTCGACCTGGTGGCAGCGGGTCGAGGAACTCGTCGCGCAACGACGGGCGGGTGCGCTTGCGGCGCGACCCGTACGGTACGGACGCGGGGGAGCGGTCAAGGCCGCGTGGCACCGGGCGAGCGTGCTCGGGCGCGAGGACCGCACTCTGAGCGGGCGCACCGCCCTGGCTCTCGGGGTGCCGGCGACGCGTGCGATGGCCGCGGTGCGCGATCGTCGCCGTGCGCCGGGACTCGGCACGTGGGCGGATGCGTCGACGGACTATACGCTCGAGCCCAACCCGTTCCACGACTCGATCCGGCGCTGAGCGCTCTTCGCGGAATAGAAACTGAATCTACTCAGTTGTGAGTGGAGTCGCTTACGCGATTTCCGACCCATTCCGCAACAAGAGAAGAGATCCGCTCATGCCTTCACTCAACGGCGCCGTCGTCCTCATCACCGGAGCGAACGGCGGTATCGGCACCCGTTTCGTCGAGCAGGCGCTCGCTCGCGGCGCGGCCAAGGTGTACGCCACGGCCCGCAACCCGCGCGAATGGGGCGATGACCGTGTGGTTCCGCTCACCCTCGATGTGACCGACCCGGCGTCGATCAGCGCGGTCGTCGAGGCCGCTCCCGACGTGACCGTGCTCATCAACAACGCCGGAGCGTCCGTGTCCTCCGCCGGCATCCTCACGCATTCCGATGAGGAGATCCGCCAGAACGTGGAGACGAACTTCCTCGGTCCGCTCTTCCTCACCCGTGCATATGCCCCGCTGCTCTCCGGACGCCCCGGTGCGGCGATCATCGACATCCACTCTGCGCTCGCCTGGTACGCGGTGGGCGGCATCTACAGCGCGACCAAGGCCGCACTGTGGTCGGCGACGAACTCGCTCCGCCTCGAGCTCGCGCCCGCTGGCGTCCACGTCGTCGGAGTGCACGTCGGCTACGTCGACACGGCGATGGCCGCCCACGTCGACGACCCGAAGACCGACCCCGCAGACCTCGTCGAGGCTGTTCTCGACGCCACCGAGCGCGATGAGTACGAGGTCCTGGCCGACGAGATCTCGGTGCAGGTCAAGGCCGGCCTCAGCGCGCCCATCGAAGCGCTGTACCCGCAGCTCGCGGCCGCGACGGCCTGATCCGGTACCCCTCGCCTTCCGCCCTCGCCTTCCGCCCGATGCCCGGGCGGAAGGCGAGGGCGGAAGCGGAGCGCCCGGTCGCTCACGCCCAGGAACGTCGTCGCCTGCTCCCGATTCCCGCAGCGGGATGTCGTCGGGTGACGGTCGCGGTCATCGCCGGACTCATAGCGTTATCCCAGGCAACGCTCCTGGCCACCGCCGCGTGAGCCGGGTAGCGTCGGGGTCATCATCGCGGCGATCCGGGCGGTCCCGGGCCTCAGCTCATAACTGAAGGCGTTGCGGGTTCGACTCCCGCCGTCGCGTCCAGTGATCCATCTGCCCACCCGGTCGGGGATGATGGACCCATGCCTGCTTCTCACCGCCCGGGGCTCCGGGTCACGACCGGGGTGACGATCCCCGAGTCCGAGCTGTCGTGGCGGTTCTCGCGCTCGTCGGGCCCCGGCGGGCAGGGTGTGAACACGGCGGACTCGCGAGTCGAACTCGTGTGGGATGCCGCCGGGTCGGCCGCGCTCTCTCCGGTGCAGCGCGAATGCCTGCTCGACCGTCTCGGCGGCCGTCTGGTCGACGGCGTGCTCACGATCGCCGCATCCGAGCACCGCGCGCAGCTGCGCAATCGGGATGCGGCGAGGGAGCGCCTCGCCGCGCTGGTCGCCGACGCCCTGCGCCCTCCGGCGCCGCCCCGTCGGCCGACGAAGCCGAGCCGCGGGTCGAAGGAGCGGCGGCTGAAGGAGAAGCAGCGACGAACCGAGGTCAAGCAACTGCGCAAGCCGCCTCGCGACGGATGAACGCGGGCGGCGTGGCTGGATCGCGCGTGAACTCCTGCTTCGCGCGTGAACTCCCCGGGCGGCGGCACGGAACTCACGCCGAAAGCGGGAGGTCGCAGAGTCCGGGCGCCCTCGCTCAGCGTAGTGACGGTGGTCGAGGGGGAGGCGTCGCACGTCGCGGCACGTAGTGCGCCCACGCCCACCGGAAACCGACACCGCCGAAGATCACGAATCCGATGGCGAAGAGGAGTCCCGCAAGGACTCCGGCACTCGTCGCCCACTCGAATGCGCCTCCCGCCGAGATGACAGCAGCGCCGACGAGAAGACCGGCGACACAGGCGTTCACGACGATCAGCAGCATCACCGAACTCCCGAGGAAGATGCTGAGGCTCCGCGGGCGAAGGAACGAGTACGTCTGCTTCATGCCCGGCTGGTCGTCGTAGACCGACGCGAGGAAGATGTCTTCGACATGCGGGTCCAGGTCGGCGTATGCGCCGCGGATCCGATTCATCGCGACGACGTACATCATGTCCTCCTCGGAGACGTTCATGACCCTGACCTGCGTCATGAACCCGATGAGGGCGAGGAACGCGAGGATCGCGACAGAAGCCCCGCCGAACCATCCACGGAAACCCGAGGCCTGGCCGAGGAGACCGATCGTCACGAGCCCGGCGGAGACGAGCGTGAGGAAGATGGTGATGCGCGTGAGCACCTCGTTCTGCGCGGTGCTGCGAGCGGCGAGCAGCCCCCAGTGCTCCGTGGCGAGAAGCTGGGCGCGTCGAGCCAGCACCGCATCGGATTCCGGTGCCGGCGGCGCGGGCCCGTCATCGTGATCCGTCGGGGTGGGCTCCGGCGGGGGAGCCCCTGGCACTGAGCGTTCGCCCATATCGACATTGTCCACCCGCGGGAGGGCCGACGACATGGGTTCAGGATGCCGCCGGAGCGATGTCGCGCGCCGCTCAGTGCAGCCGTTTGCGCATGAAGACCTGCGCGGTGCCGTCTCCCTGATCGATGCGTTCGCTCCGGCGGTATCCGCACGACTCGTACAGCGCGATGTTCGCCTCGCTCAGGCTGCCGGTGAACAGCTCGGCCTCGTCGCAGTCGGTGTCGTTCTCGATCGCCTCGAGCAGTCGCCGTCCGATCCCCTCGCCCTGCACATCGGGGGCGACCGCGATGCGGCCGATCTGCAGCAGGCCGTCTCCTTCACGGGCGCGCAGAGCGCCGACGATCCTCCCGTCGAGCACGGCGACGACCCCCTTCGCAGTCCGCAGCTCGGCTTCCAGCTCTTCCAGCGACTGCGTGAGAGCCGGCTGGTCCGGGTCGCCGTAGATCTGCGCTTCCGAGACGAAGGCGGCGCGCTGGAGCGTCAGCACCTCGCCCGCGTCAGACGGCGAGATCGGCCGGATGGTGATGGCTGTCAACGGGTCCTCCTGATGTGTGCACCTTCGTTCCGTCGATGCCAGGGTACGACGAGTGGGCTCCAGGCTCTTCCGTCGCAGCGACCGCACGCGTTGGATGGGGGTATGACGAGAACCAGCGTGAGAAGGGCGACGCGACGATCGATCACGGCCTCGGCGCTCGCCGCGGCATCCGCCCTGCAGCTCATCTCCTGCGCGGCCGAGGGACCGACCGTCCCGGCATCGGCGCCCGCTTCTTCGACGTTCGCCGACGGGCTGGACGCGCCCTGGTCGATGGTGCTGTACGGCGACACGCTGCTGGTCAGCGAACGCGACAGCGCCCGTGTGCTCGAGTTCGACGAGGGCGGGCAGGCGCACGAGGTGGGCGTGATCGAGGGCGTGGCGCCGGGCGGCGAGGGCGGACTGCTCGGATTGGCCGTGCGCGACGATGAGCTCTTCGCGTATTCCACGGCCGCCGACGGGAACCGGGTGGAGCGCATGCCGATTCTCGGCGAGCCGGGCGACCTCTCGCTGGGGCCGCCCACCACGGTGATCGACGGCATACCCTCCGCATCGAATCACAACGGCGGGCGCATCGCGTTCGGACCGGACGGGATGCTGTACGTGACCACGGGCGACGCGGGAGAGCGCGAGAGCGCACAGGACGTCGAGGCGCTGTCGGGAAAGATCCTGCGCCTCACGGCCGACGGAGGGATCCCGGCGGACAATCCCTTCCCTGGCTCCCCGGTGTACAGCTACGGTCATCGCAACCCGCAGGGCATCGACTGGGACAACCGAGGCACCATGTATGCGACCGAGTTCGGGCAGGACACCTGGGACGAGCTCAACGTCATCGAGCCGGGCGGGAACTACGGCTGGCCGGAGGTGGAGGGGATCGCCGGCGACAGCGACTTCATCGATCCGGTGCAGCAGTGGCGTCCCTCCGAGGCGAGCCCGAGCGGCATCGCCGTGACGGGTTCGGACATCCTGATCGCGAACCTCCGGGGAGAGCGGCTGCGTCGAGTGCCGCTCGACGATCTCGCATCGAGCAGTGAGGACCACATCGGCGAGTTCGGGCGGCTGCGGGACGTGATGGTCACGACGGGCGCGGTGTGGATGCTGACGAACAACACGGATGGCCGAGGAGACCCCGTCGACGGTGACGATCGGATCATTCTCATCCCGATGGACTGAGGCGGCGCATCCGCTCGCACATCACGTCCCGCAGTACGTGACGTGGCGCGCGGCGCCCGCGGGAGCGGGCTGCGCGAAGCGCCGGTACGCGCTGCCGGGCCGTTCGACGTACGGATCGCGGAGCACTCCGAGCAGCTGCTCGAAGGGCGCGAGGTCGCCTGCGGTCGCGGCCTCGAGGACCTCTTCGACGATGTGGTTGCGAGGGATGTAGACGGGATTGGCGGCACGGATGAGGTCGGCGTCGGGAGCGAGGGCCGACCAGCGGCTCAGCCAGTCGTCGAGTTCGGCGACGGGGCCGAGGAAGCGGGAGCGCAGAGGTCGTTCATCGCCGTCGGCGACCGCCGCGAGGTCGCGCCAGAACCCGGTGAAGTCGACCGCGTGCTCGGTGAGCAGCGCGAGCGCCGCGTCTGCGAGGCCCGACGCGACTGCCGGGGAGACCCGGTGATCCAGGCCGAGTTTGGTGTGGAAGGCGCGCGTGCGATGAGCCGGGTAGCGGATGTCGAAGAGCGCGACGATCTCCTGTGAGATCCGCACGCCGGCATCCGCATCGTCTGCCAGCAGCGGCGCGAACGCCTCGCCCAGCTGCTCGAGATTCCAGCGCATGATGGCGGGCTGGCGGTCGTACGCATAGCGACCGAGCCTGTCGATCGAGCTGAAGTGCGCTCCCGGTTCGTATCCGTCGAGGAACGCGCAGGGTCCATAGTCGATCGTCTCCGCCGAGACGAGCACGTTGTCCGTGCTGAGCACGCCGTGGACGAAACCCACCCGCATCCAGTCGGCGGTGAGGGCGGCCACCGCGTCGACGATCTCCTCGAGAAGCGCGCGGTACGGGTGCTCGGACGACGCCGCGCGCGGGAAGTGCCGGTCGATGACCAGATCGGCGAGGCGGGGCAGCAGGCCCGGATCGTCGTGCGCTCGCGCGTACTCGAACGAGCCGAAGCGGACGTGGCTCGATGCGGTGCGCGACAGGATCGCCCCGGGCAGCACGACGCCGTCGTGCTCACGAGGAGCGCCCGTAGCCACGACCGCGAGCGCCCTCGTGGTGGGGATGCCGAGCGCGTGCATGGCTTCGCCCATGAGGAACTCGCGCAGCATCGGCCCGGTGGCCGCGAAGCCGTCGACGCGCGACATCGACGTCGGTCCGATCCCTTTCAGATGCACGTCGCGCAGACGCCCCTGGCGGTCGCGACGCTCGCCGAGGAGCGCGGCGCGGCCGTCGCCGAGGATGGGCCTGAACTCACCCCACTGATGACCCGCGTACACCTGCGCGACCGGAGTCGATCCGGCCGTCCGCGATTCGCCGGTGAGGAAGCGCACGCCGTGCGGCGAACGCAGGTGGACGGGATCGAAGCCGAGATCGTCCGCGACTTCGTCGTTCAGCACGAGAACGTGCGGACGCGGCGTGCGGACCGGGTCGGCCGGACGGGAGAGCTCGGGAAGCGCAGTCGCCCATACCCGCTCGAGAGCCGGCGGGTCCTGCCCCTCGGCGATCCGGGTGAGCGACTCGCTCGCGTCGACCCCGAGACTCATGCCGACGGCAGTCCGCGGGAGGACAGGATGCTGCGCAGCCGCTCGCGTCCGTGCAGCGCCGATCGGCTGCGCACTCGGGCGACGACCGCGTCGAGCCAGCTCCCCGTGCGCCCTTGCGACTCGTTGAAGAGCCGAAGGGCGTCGTCGTAGTCGGCGAGGTCGTCGACGGATGCCGGGGAGTACCGCTCGTCGTGGCGGACCACCGACTGCGGGAGGCGTGGCTTGACCCGCGCCGGGTTGGCGTGATCGGGCCAGCCGACAGCGACGCCGACCACCGGGTAGGACGCATCCGGCAGGCCCAGCAGTGCCGAGAGCTCGTCCGGGCGGTTGCGCACCGCACCGACGAAGACGGCACCGAGACCGAGCGACTCGGCGGCCACCACCGCGTTCTGCGCCGCGATCGCGGCGTCGATGGTCGCCACCAGTGTGCTGTCGAAGTACTCGATGCCTTCGGCCGCCTCGCCGCGGCTGCGTGAGATCGCCGCTCCCCGGGCCCAGTCGGCGACGAACACGAGGAAGAGCGGCGCCTCGCGGATGAACTGCTGATCGCCGGCCAGTGTGGCCACCGCGCTCTTGTGCGTCTCGTCGCGGACGACGACCACGCTCCACGACTGCAGATTCGACGAGGTCGACGCCGACTGCGCGGCGGCGATCAGCGTGTCCACGATCGCCGGTTCGATCGGGCGCCGATCGAACGCCCGCACCGAGCGGTGAGCGAGCAGCCCCCGGATCGTGCCGGAGTCGTCGAGACGCAGCGCTTCGTCATCCGCAGTGACGCCGTAGCGTGCGCTCAACAGGGTCGGGGTGTCGATCACATCTGCCATGCCTCGAGTCTCGCCCCTCGCAGCCGCATGCCGGGCCGTGGTGAAATCCGGCGACATGCGACGGAATGAACGACCATCGAAGACGCCCCGAGACGTCGCATGACGGTCCGCGTCATCGCGCGTCATCCGCTCTCCCCGCCGCGGTTACCGTGAGGGAGCGCCGGGCACCCGCGCGGCCTGAACTCCGAGGAGAGCACGTGTCCGACTACTTCGATCGCGCCGCAGACAAGACCTTCACCCGCGTCTACAAGAACGAGACGCCCGACATCCTCGCCGCGTTCGCCGCCTTCGATCAGGCTGTCTTCGCGACGGAGGGCCGGGAGATCCCGCTGAAGTACCGTGAGCTGATCGCGCTGGCCGTCGGGATCACGACCCAATGCGTGTACTGCATCGACGGTCACTCGCAGAACGCCGTGCGAGCCGGGGCCACCGAAGCCGAGCTCGCCGAGGCCGCCTGGGTGGCCACGGCGATCCGGGCGGGAGGCGGCTACGCGCACGGCCGGCTCGCGTTCAAGCTCGCGGGCGACGCGCGCGCAGAGCACCAGCACTGAGTCCCGAGATGACCACTCCTCTCGAAGACGAAGCCCTCGACTTCATCCGAGCGCTCATCCGCATCGACAGTGTGAACACGGGCGAGGCCGCCACGATCGGCGACGGCGAGACCCGCGCTGCGCTGTTCGTGAAGGAGAAGCTGGAGGAGGTCGGCTACCGCGCCGCTCTCGTCGAGCCACAGGCGGGCCGGGCGAGCGTGGTCGCCCGGTTGGCAGGGTCGGATCCGGATGCCGGAGCCCTGGTCGTGCACGCGCACCTCGATGTCGTGCCGGTGGCGGAGGCCGACTGGACCCACCCGCCGTTCGGCGCCGAGATCCACGACGGCATCCTGTACGGGCGGGGCGCGGTCGACATGAAGAACTATGCGGGCACGATCCTCGCGATCGCCCGCGCCTACCGGCGGCAGGGCATCGTGCCCCGGCGAGACCTCATCTTCGCGTTCTTCGCCGACGAGGAGGCCGGGGGAGTATGGGGCGCGCGCTGGATCGTCCGCAACCGTCCCGAGCTGTTCGCGGGTGCGACCGAGGCGATCAGCGAGGTCGGCGGCTTCTCGGTGCCGCTCGCTGACGACCGCCGCGCCTACCTCGTCGCGACCGCCGAGAAGGGCGTGACCTGGGCCACGATCACGGCTCGGGGTCATGCCGCGCACGGCTCGCGGCCGACCCCCGACAACGCCGTCGTGCGCCTCGCTCGTGCGGTGACAGCGGTGGGGGCGCACGAGTTCCCCGTCGTGCGCACACCGGCCCTGAACAGGTTCCTCGAGGTGTTCGGTCAGCACCGCGGCATCCGCTTCTCCGCAGCCGACCTCGACGCCGAACTCGAGAATCTGGGTTTCGTCGCGTCTCTGGTCGGCGCCTCGGCACGCAACACCGTCTCGCCCACCGTGCTGGCCGCGGGCGGCAAGACCAACGTGATCCCCGCCGAGGCGATCGCGCGGCTCGACATCCGGGTGCTGCCAGGGGCGGATGCCGCGCTCCACGAGGAACTGGCGGGGATCGTCGGGGACGACGTCGAGATCGCCTGGGGGCGGCCGGTTCCCGCGATCGAATCTCCTCTGGACGCACCGCTGATCGATGTCCTTCAGGAGGCGATCACGGCGGAGGATCCCGGCGGTCTCGTCGTGCCGTACCTGCTGCCCGCGAGCACCGACAACAAGCACCTCGCTCAGCTCGGCATCCGCGGTTACGGCTTCGTGCCCCTGCGCGTGCCCGACGATTTCGACGTGTTCGGCGAGTTCCACGCCGCCGACGAGCGGATCCCCGTCGACGCCCTGTACTTCTCGGTCAGGGTGACCGACCAGATCCTCCGGAACGCCTGACCGCTGGCCCCGTCGTGTTACGGGGCGAGCCTCTCGGTTACGGCGTGCGTCGGCCGGTTGCGACGTGTGAATCGCGGCTGGGACGGGCGGTGCGGATGACCCTAGCTTGGCTTCACGCGGCGCACCGGGCGCTGCGGGGAACACGAGGATCATCATGACTGACACCGCCGCTCCGCCCGTCGGCGCCCCGGTCGATCCCGAGATCGACCGTCCCGTCGAGAACCGCCCGAAGGTCGATCTCGGCGCCGTGACCGTGGTGCACACCCGCCACTGGTGGCGGTGGACGATCGCCGCGGTGATCGTCTTCGCCGTCGCCCAGTTCGCCTGGAGCCTCGTCACGAACGACCGCTACAT
>Ga0308158_10001791_pt1 | contig 21627 bp, 20 predicted proteins | sample PhyBR2_FD_201038 | JGI IMG/M metagenome (GOLD analysis project Ga0308158, IMG submission 201038) | Phyllosphere microbial communities from UC Gill Tract Community Farm, Albany, California, United States - DLSLB.R2 | ecosystem: Host-associated > Plants > Phyllosphere > Unclassified | place: USA...
GTCGCGGAACAGGGACAGGAAGGGGTCGTGCAGGGTGCCGTTCGTGGCGAGCGTGGACAGCGCCGACAGGGTCTCGGTGCCGTCGAAGGCGGTCATGCGGCCGCCGGCTTCTCGGACGATCGCCACGGCCGCGGCGATGTCGTACTCTTTGACGTCGAACTCGGCGACCATGTCGATGCGGCCTTCGGCGAGCAGCATGTAGCTGTAGACATCTCCGTAGGCGCGGTCGCGCCAGACGCGCTCAGCGACGGCATGGAGCTCAGGGAGCTTGCCCGCATCCGCCCACTGGGCGATGCTCTGGAAGCTGACGCTCGCGTCATCGAGCGATTCGACTGCAGACACTGCCAGGCGGCGTGGCGAATCGGAGGGACCCGTCCAGGCGCCGAGACCGTCGGCCGCCCACCAGCGACGCGACAGGGCGGGCATGCTCACCACGCCGACGCGCGGAACGCCGTCGACCGCGAGAGCGATCATCGTGCCCCACAGTGGCACGCCGCGAAGGAAGTTGGCCGTGCCGTCGATCGGGTCGATGATCCACTGGCGGTGGGTGTCTCCTTCGGAGCCGAACTCTTCGCCGAAGATGCCGTCCGCTGGACGTTCGGTCGACAGGATCTCGCGGATCGCACGCTCGGTGGCGAGATCCGCGTCGGTCACATGCGAGCGGTCGGCCTTGCGGGAGATCCGCAGATCGTCGGCATCGAAGCGGGGGAGCGACTGCGCGTCCGCCGCGTCGGCCAGGCGCAGGGCGAGGGTGAGATCGGCAGCGAGGTCGGCGTCGGCGCGAGTGTCGGTCACCAATCCAGGATAAGCGGCGACCCTTCGCCACGGCGGGCCGCAGGATATCGGTCCAGACACGATACGCCCGTGTCCGTATGCCAGACAGCGTGCCGTCAGAGGAAGGGCACGAACGACGACGGGACAGCGACGTTGTCGGGTGCGCCGGCGAACAGCGGTGCGACCTGATCAGGGGTGTATCCGGCGATGCCGCATCCTACGGGAGTCAGCAGGAACCTCAGGTCGGGGTGCTCCGCGGCGTAACTCAGGAACCCGCGCGCTTCGTCCGCGAGCGCGTCCAGGCCGCTCATGGTGTCGAGCGCATAGCTCTGGCCGTGATGACCATGGCCCTCGCCCCACACGGCGCCGAACCGCTCGTATGCAGCCCGAGCTGCGCCGCCCCCATGCTGGCCGCCTGCATTGCTGCCGAAGACGAACACCTCGTCGGGAAGCAGCGTGGTCACGACGTCGGGGGTGATGTCCATGCCGGAACTCTACGGTGATCGCCGTGTGACGTCTCGTCGACGAACGGGACGCCGGCTTTGCCTGCGCGCTGGGGCGCGGCTACGGTTGGCGGCATGGGCGTGCTCAAGTATGGCGACTCAGACGTACCGATAGACATCGATGACAGGACACTTGCCCATCTTCAAGCCGTCGTCGTGGCCAAGCTGCGCCGCAACGAGAGCTTCACTCTTTCGTGGCGCCACTGCCCTGACAGCGGCTCGGGCAGGTCGACAATCTGGCTGCACCCGGCCATCCCGCTGCTCTTCGAGTTCGATCAGGGTCCTCCTGACAAGTTGAACCTCGAATGGCTCGAGCGTCTCATGCACTCGGCCAACACCAGCGGTGGCATCCGCCTCATCGAAGAGACGAGCACACAGGAGTAGGCGGGGAAGCGAGACGCCCCCACCCTCACGGATGAGAGCAGGGGCGTCTTGCCGTCACCGGTCGCCTTGTTCGGGTCGCGGCTTACAGGTAGTAGCTGACCGTCACCGAGCCCACGCCGCCGTAGCTACCGCGTCCGCCGTTGCCGGCAGTTCCCTGCGTGGCACTGGTCGCTGACGTGGTGCACCCGCTCGCGGTCGCAGAGCCGAGGAAGTTGCTGCCGGCGCCGCCGGCTCCCGCGGCGCTGGTTGTGCTCATGGCCTGGCCGCTTCCCCACGGCTGACGGAAAGTCGCCGCGGCAGCACCACCCGCGCCACCGCCTGCATAGCCGCCGCCGCCGGCGCCGCTGGCGGAGTAGACGTAGAACGACTTGTTGTTGAACGTGCTCCGGCTGCTCTGCGAGACAGCGTTCCCACCCGCGCCGCCTGTTGAGGTCGGCCCTGTGCCGCTTCCGCCGAATACCTCGCCCGGCCCTGCGTCGAGGGTCGGCAGGTTCCATGTCGCTCCGTCACCCGCCCCGGGGACAGCACCAGATGCCCCTCTGCCGCCGTCGCCCTCCAGGAACCAGTTCGACTGCGAGACACGACAGTCGTCGCCGTTGCCGCCAGGGGCGACGCCGCCGTTGGCGTTCTTCCCGGTGCCACCCATCACCCAAGAAGACGGAGCGGGCCCCGTGTTCGACTCCCAGAACCCACTGTGGCTTCCGCTTCCGCCGCCGCCGCCAGCGACGACGACCGGTGTGGAATCAATGAGGATCGCGCTACCGCCGCCTCCGCCGCTGCCCCAGTTGACCTCGACGTTGCTGTAGCCGCCAGGAGTCACACCGGGCACGGGATCACCTCCTCGCCCGAACCCATCCCCTCCAACGTGGGAGGTGCCTCCGCCGCCGGCGACCAGCGTGAGCACCCGGTTCGACCCGCAGCCGGTGAGCGATCCCTCGATTCGTGCACCAGACCCTCCGTTGATGGTGGTGGTCCCCGGCCCGCCTCCGCCAGCGCCCTCGACCACGAAAGTGATGCACCGGGCATTGGCCGGCAGGGTGAAGGTCAATACCCCTTTGTTCGCTCCGATGCCGGTCACTCTCTTGACTACGGGCGTCCCCGTGCATCCCGATGCCGCCTGAGCCGGCGCGGCAACCGCCGCAGCGAGGATGGGCACGCTCCATGCTGCGCCCTTGATGATCGTCCGCCGACCCGGCAGCCTTTCAAGCCCCGCGCGTCCGCTCGTATCCCCCACGACGTTGAAGGTGTCGCTCATTCTTCTCCCCAAGTTCGGTGCGATCTCCGAGCCCCCGCTCGGCGCAACCCGCCTCATAGGTTTGCGGATGCACGCGGCGGCGGAGAGAGGGAGAGGAGTTTGTGGCCGAAGATGTGGGCGCTTTGGCGTGACGTGCGCGGAATGCGCACGCCCGCAGTGGCCCCACCGGACCCCTTGCACCAGCGCTGCCTTCGCGAGGCGCTCGTCGGGCCGAGGTGACCCCAGAACGACCGATGGAGGATGGCTCGGCGTTGAGGTCTCGCAGCGCGAGGGAGGAAACGCACCGCCCGAGGATGCAGAAAAGCCCCAGTAGATGGCGAGATCTACCGGGGCTTGTCCGTGCACCCCCAGGGACTTGAACCCTGAACCCACTGATTAAGAGTCAGTTGCTCTGCCGATTGAGCTAGAGGTGCGTGGCCCGGGAAGATTTCCCCGGCCGAGGAATTACATTACCAGCGGCCGCGGGTCGCGCCAAATCGCTCTCACGGGCCGGGCGCGTTGCGCTCTTCAGGCATCGCCGGATGCCAGATCGGCTGCTTCCTGAACGGTGTCGACGAGATGCACGTGATGCTCCATCGGCCGTCCCTTCGCGAGAGCCTGCAGCAGCGGCCACGCCGGGAAGCGCTCGCTCCAGTACTCGCGTCCGACGAGGATCATGGGCGCGACGGAGGACTCGTCGGCGTAGTAGTTCTCGCACGCGTCCTGGAAGATCTCCTGAACGGTGCCGCCCGCACCGGGCAGGAACACGATGCCCGCCTGGCACACCTCGAGCAGGATCGCCTCGCGCTGCGCATTGCGGAAGTACTTGGCGATCGCGCTCGCGAACGGGTTCGGCGGCTCGTGGCCGTAGTGCCAGGTCGGGATGCCGAGCGAGTCGCCGCCGTCGGGAAACTCCGCACGAACCGCGAACGCAGCCTCGGCCCACTCCGCGATGCTCGGCGCGAATCCGGGCACGGCGGCGAGCACCGTGAGTGCCCGCTCGCGGGCATCCGGTCCTCGATCCGCAAGATACCCGCCGAGGTTGACGGCCTCCATGGCGCCGGGGCCGCCGCCGGTCGCGACTGTCAGTGTCTTCGACAGGTGCTGACCGAGCTCGACGCCGTCGGCATACTCGCGACTGCCGCGAACGATGCCATGCCCGCCCATCACGCCGATGAGGCGACGTTGCGACACCCAGTCGGCGAGTGCCAGATCGATGCTGTGATCATGCAGGGACTGCGCGAGCGCGGCATCGCGCGACGTCTCCCGCTGCGACCAGGCGTAGGTGCGCGCGTCGAGACTGTCGGGGTAGCCGTCGGCCCCGAACAGGTCCGCCGGCGAATAGAGGGTGGTGCGGTAGGTCTCGATCGGCGTGCCCGGCAGCGCAGGGAACACGACCGCGCCGCGGGCGCGAACAGATGCCTCATCGGCAAGCGCCAGGCGGCAGCCGAGGAACAGTGATCCGGCGACCTCGACCGAACGCAGCTCGGCGCTGCGCTCGGTGAGGTCGAGAGTGCGCATCCGCCAGCCGGAGAGCGACCGGGCCCCGCGCGCGAGGCGTTGATCGAAGTCCTCGATCGTGTCGACGTCGACGACCCGCCCGCGCGTTCTTCTCATGGAGACGACCCTAGATGAGTGACAGCAGCAGGCGGCCGGGGCGATCGCGATCCCGCTCTTCCCTCCCAGGCGCGCCGGTGAGAACATGGCGGACAGGAGGTAGCTCTCATGATCGATCTCGATGACATCGACACCGACGAAGACGGCGCGCTCACCGCGACCGTCGAACTTCCCGGTGGCCGTCGCGTCACCGTCGAGTACGAATTCGACGAGGAGTTCGACTACTCCGACGAAGATGACGACGGCGACGACGAGGACGACCAGCCCGTCGAGCGCGAGGATCTGCCCGACCTGAGCACCATGCAGGAGACGGTGCAGCACGCCCTCGCGCGGCTGACCGAGGAGATCCTCGAAGCCAGAGAGCGTGAGGTGGTCGAAGAGCTCACCGAGGCCGCCTACGAAGACGATGACGATGAGGTCGACCTGGCCGAGGCGCTCGCCGCACTCAAGGACGACATCGCGCTCGACGGAGTGGTCGTCTTCGGCGACGGGGGCATCACCCTGCTGTACATCGCGCCCGAGGAATACCCCGACCTCATCATCTACTGCCTGCTCGACGAGGACCTCGAGATCGACGACCTGATGGTCGAGTGATCAGGCGACGCGCACCGTCCGACCGCCGGTGACCGCCACCAGCTGCGCGAAGGTCAGCGGCATGACGGTCTCGGGTGTGCCGCCGGCGGTCCACACCTCGTCGAATGCTCGCAGATCGTCGTCGATGTACGTCGGCAGGGGAGCGGGATGCCCGACAGGAGCCACCCCGCCGATCACCTGGCCCGTCGCCTCGCGCACGACGGCAGGCGGCGCCATGGACACGGCATCCGCACCCAGCTGCTGAGCGAGCACGCCGAAGTCGACTCGGTGGGCGCCGCTGGTCATGACGAGGATGGGCTGGTCGTCGGCGACGAGCACCAGACTGTTGGCTATCGCGCCCACCGGGCATCCGATCGCCTCCGCGGCGAGTGCGGCGGTGCGGGCGGAGTCCGGGAGGACGACGATGCGCGCCTCGATGCCCGCTTCTGCGAGGCGGTCGTGCACGATGCGGCTGCGGGGCTGAAGGGAGTCGGTCACAGCAGTGGTCTCCTCGGTGAGCGGAAGCCGCTCAGGCGGCGTCTCCGATGAGGATAGCCGCTGCGTCCTCGGCGTCGTCGTCAGCGGGATCGTCGATGTGCGCGAGCACCTTCCGTCCGAGCAGCACGGTCAGCGCGGCGAGCAGCACGGCCCCGGCGGCGAACAGGTAGGGCACCGTGTCGCCGTACGCATGGGCGAGAGCTGCGGCGGCCGGCGGTGCCATGGCGCCGCCCAGGAAGCGAACCGCCGAGTACGCGGACGACGCGACGGAACGCGGCAGGTCGGTGGCCTCCATCACCGCCTCCGTGAGCACGGTGTTCATGATGCCGAGCAGCAGACCGCCGATCACGATGCACACGACCAGGGCTGCAGGGTTCTCGACCACGAGGCCTGCGGCGATCAGGTCGACGGCGAGAAGCGGCAGCGTCAGGAGGATGATCGACGTACGCGAGGCGCGGCGCATCAGCGCTGGCGCCACCCATACGCTCGTGACCGCGAGACCGACTCCCCAGCCGAAGAACGTCAGACCGATGCCCATCGCCGTGAATCCGAGCGGGAAGGGCGAGAACGCCAGCAGCACGAAGAAGCCGATGTTGTAAAACAGCGCGGTCACGGCGAGCACCGCGAGTGCCGGCCGGCGCAGGGCGCGGAAGGGAGCCGAGAACGGCATCGGCTCACGGCGCTCGTCGTCGCTGCGCACCAGGGTGAGCACGGCGATGAAGCCGATGGCCATGAGGACGACGACCCCGAAGAACGGGCCCCGCCAGCTGAGCTCGCCCAGCAGGCCGCCGAGCAGCGGGCCCACGGCGATGCCGAGTCCGAGAGCCGCCTCGTAGAGCACGATCGCCGCGCCGCTGCCACCGGCGGCGGCGCCCACGATGGTCGCGAGAGCAGTGGAGATGAAGAGCGCATTGCCCAGACCCCAGCCGGCGCGGAACCCGATCACCCAGTCGACGCTGCCGCTCACCGCACACAGCAGGGCGAACACGACGATGAGCGCCAGGCCGGCGAGCAGTGTCGCTTTCGCGCCGATGCGGCTCGAGATCCAGCTCGTGATCAGCATCGCGAGACCGGTGACGAGCAGGTAGCTCGTGAACAGCAGCTCGGTCTCGACGGGCGATGCCTCGAGCGACTCGGCGATGGCGGGCAGGATGGGGTCGACCAGGCCGATACCCATGAACGCCACGACGCACGCGAACGCGACCGCCCAGACCTGCGCGGGCTGTCGCCAGACCGATCCCTGTGGTGTACCGCTCATTCGTCTTCTCCTGTCTGATGGTCTGCGGTGTCCTGAGCGCGCTCGCCGAGGATGGCGGCGGTGCGCTCGATCGCCCGCCAGTCGTCGTCGCTCAGATGAGCGAAGCGCGGGGCGAGGGTGCTGCCGAGCTCCGTGCGCCACTCATCGAGGGCGCGGATCCCGGCGGCCGTGGCGTTCACCACGGTGGCGCGGGAGTCGGCCGGGTCGGCGGTGCGCTCGACGAGGCCGGCATGCTCCAGCACGCCGATCAGGCGGGTCATGCCCGGCTGCGTGGTGCGCGCGGCGGATGCCAGCGCGCCGAGGCGCATTCCGCCCCGCTGATCCAGGATGCTGAGGGCGCGCCACTGCGCAGAGGGGGCGTCGTTTCCGGCATCCTGTGCCGCGATGCGGGCCAGCGCATGAGCGGCGAGAACGATCGCGGTGATCGCTTCAGGCTTTTGCATACCTGAAAGTATATACCTGGCGGTATCTATGTTGTCAGCGTCGCCCGCCCGCGATCCGCGATGAGAGCTGATGCGCATGCGCGAGAAGCATGCGGCCGAGCTGCGGCAGCCGGTCGGCGCCGAAGCGGAACTCCACGCCGGTGATGCTCAGCGCCCACTCCGGACGCCCCTGCCGGTCGAACACCGCGGCCGCCATGCCCCACGACCCCTCGACGATCAGCCCCGGGTTCACCGCATAGCCCTGGGCCTTCGTCTCACGGAGTCGCCGCCGCAGCGGGCGATCGCCGTGCGCAGATCCCCAGCGCTCATCGAGCTCGGGGTGGCGCTCCAGGTATGCATCCACATCGTGGTCGGGAAGGAACGCGAGGATGGCCAGTCCTGCACTCGCCACTCCGAGAGGGAAGCGCACCCCCTCGCTCAGCACGAAGGACCGGATGGGGAAGGATCCCTCTTCCCGCACCAGGCACACCGTCTCGTCGGCCCGGCGGGTGGAGAGGAACGCGCTCTCCTCGGTCTTCACGGCGAGCGAGCGCACGATGTCGCGCGACAGCTCGGTGATGTCGTACCGGGCGGCGGCGACCGTTCCCATGAGATACAGCTCAGGCCCCGGCATCCATCGCGACGTCGCCTCGTCCTGATCGACCAGTCCCTCGACCCGCAGCGCCGTGAGCAGGCGATGTGCCGTGGAGCGGCTGAGATCGGCATCCCGCGCGAGAGACTGCAGGGTGGCGCCGTCGGCCGATGCTGAGACGAGACGCAGCAGAGCCGCCGCCCGGGACACGGCCTGGGCGCCGGGCACGGAGCGGCGAAGAGCGGACTGCTGTTCCACAATGTGGACGGTAGCCGGATTCGCGACCACATCGCAAGCGGTGTCTTGCCCGTCGTGCCGGAGCGGGCGGATGCTGGAGGCACCGCACACGAAGGAGTGGTCTTGATCGACAAACAGTTCGCATCCGCGGCAGAGGCCGTCGCCGACATCCCGGACGGCGCATCGCTCGCCGTCGGCGGTTTCGGCCTCTCAGGCAACCCCATGAAGCTCATCGAGGCGCTGCACGCGCAGGGCACCGGCGGCCTCAGCGTCGTCAGCAACAACTGCGGCGTCGACGACTGGGGCCTGGGCATCCTGCTCGGCTCGCAGCGCATCCGCAAGATGACCTCGTCGTACGTCGGCGAGAACAAGGAGTTCGAGCGGCAGTTCCTCGAGGGTGACCTCGAGCTCGAACTCACCCCGCAGGGCACCCTCGCCGAGAAGCTGCGCGCCGGCGGTTCGGGCATCGCCGCGTTCTTCACCCAGACCGGCGTCGGCACGCAGGTCGCCGAGGGTGGCCTTCCCCGGCGCTACAACGCCGACGGGACGATCGCCGTCGCCTCTCCCGCGAAGGACGTGCGCAGCTTCGACTTCCACGGCGAACAGCGCGAGTTCGTTCTCGAGGAGTCGATCACCACGGACTTCGCCCTCGTGCACGCGCTCAAGGGAGACCGACACGGCAACCTGATCTTCAACAAGGCCGCGCGCAACTTCAACCCGCTGGCCGCCATGGCCGGACGCATCTGCATCGCCCAGGTGGAAGAGCTCGTCGAGCCGGGCGAACTCGACCCCGATCGCATCCACCTTCCCGGCGTCTACGTGCACCGCGTCGTCGAGGTCGGCAGCGACATCGAGAAGCGCATCGAGCGCCGGACCGTCCGTACCCAGGAAGGAGCCTGACCATGGCGCTCACCCGCAACGAGATGGCCGCACGAGCCGCGCAAGAGCTCACCGACGGCTCATACGTGAATCTCGGTATCGGCCTGCCCACTCTGGTGCCGAACTACGTCCCCGATGACGTGACCGTCGTGCTGCAGTCCGAGAACGGGATCCTCGGCGTCGGACCCTACCCGACGGAGGACGACGTCGACCCCGATCTGATCAACGCGGGCAAGGAGACCGTCACGCTTCTGCCGGGGGCTGCGTTCTTCGACTCGGCGCTCAGCTTCGGCATGATCCGCGGCGGCAAGATCGACGCCGCGATCCTCGGCGCCATGCAGGTATCGGTGAACGGGGACCTCGCCAACTGGATGATCCCCGGCAAGATGGTCAAGGGGCCCGGTGGCGCCATGGACCTCGTGCACGGCGCAGGCAGGGTCATCGTCCTCATGGAGCACGTCGCCAAGGACGGCTCGGCGAAGATCGTGAACGAGTGCTCGCTGCCGCTGACCGGCAGGGGAGTGGTCGACCGGATCATCACCGACCTCGCCGTGATCGACGTCACGGACACTGGTCTCGTGCTCGTCGAGACCGCACCGGGCGTGAGCGTGCAGGACGTCATCGACGCCACCGAGCCCGCGCTCACCATCTCAGAGACCCTGAAGGAGAACTCATGAGCGACATCGTCATCGTCGCCGCAGCCCGCACCCCGCAGGGGCGGCTCAAGGGGCAGCTCGCCTCGTTCACCGCGCCGCAGCTCGGCGCCCTCGCCATCCGCGGTGCGCTCGAGCAGGCGTCGATAGCTCCGGATGCCGTGGACGCGGTCATCATGGGCCAGGTGCTGGCAGCGGGCTCAGGCCAGAACGCCGCCCGCCAGGCCGCCATCGGCGCAGGCATCGGCTGGGACGTGCCCGCGAGCTCGGTCAACAAGGTCTGCCTCTCGGGTCTCACCGCCGTCATCGACGCCGCGCGCATGATCCGAACCGGAGACGCCACGACGGTGGTCGCCGGCGGCATGGAGTCGATGACCCGCGCGCCGCATCTGCTGATGGGCTCTCGCGACGGCTGGACCTACGGCAGCGTCGAGGTGCTCGATCACATGGCTCACGACGGCCTCACCGACGCGTACGATCGCGAGAGCATGGGCGCCTCGACCGAGCGTCACAACCCGCGCTTCGAGCTGACCCGCGAGATGCAGGACACGGTCGCCGCGCTGTCGCACCAGCGGGCCGCAGCGGCGGCGTCCGGTGGCGTGTTCGACGCCGAGATCGTCGAAGTGAGCGTCCCGCAGCGAAAGGGCGACCCGATCGTGCTGACCAAGGACGAGGGAGTGCGCCCCGAGACCACCGTGGAATCGCTCGCCGGGCTTCGCCCTGCGTTCGCAGAGGGTGGCACGATCACCGCGGGCAACGCCTCTCAGATCTCCGACGGCGCCGCCGCCGTCGTCGTCACCTCCCGTGAGAACGCGGATGCCCAGGGCTGGCCCGTTCTCGCGGTGATCGGGGCGAACGGGCAGACGGCCGGGCCCGACAACTCGCTGCAGGCGCAGCCGGCACGTGCCATCGAGCGCGCTCTCGAGAAGCAGGGCATCACTGCCGAGCAGCTCGACATCGTCGAGATCAACGAAGCGTTCGGTGCCGTCGTGGCCCGCTCCCAGCACGAGCTCGGGCTGTCGAGCGAGATCGTCAACGTGCATGGCGGCGGGATCGCCATCGGCCACCCCATCGGCGCGAGCGGTGCCCGGCTGGTCGTGCATCTCGCGCACGAACTGGCCAGGCGAGGCTCCGGCACCGCGGTCGCCGCGCTCTGCGGCGGCGGGGGCCAGGGCGAGGCGCTCATCCTCACGCGCTGAGAACATCGCGTGGATGACACAGGCCCCGGCCATCGCAATGCGACGGCCGGGGCCTGTGTCGGTGAGATCAGCGCTTCTTCGAGATGCGCTTGACCTCATCGCGGCGCTTCTCACGCCGTTCCTTCTTGTCAGGCTTGGGTGCGTACGGCGAATCCGCTGCGACGGGCAGGCCCTTCTCCATCCGGCGCATGTCCTTCACTGCGCCGATGGCGAGCGAGAGAGTGATGATCCAGCTCACCCAGGCGAGCACGGCACGCCAGGTGAACTGCTGGCCGCGCGAGCCGCGCAGCAGGGTGACGCCCGTGGAGATGGCGCTGAAGAGTCCGGTGCGAAGGAGATAGCGCATGCGTCCACGCTAGCCGACACGGAGAACACCGCGCGGAGGGTTGACAGGGTCGGGCGCAGGCGTCGGGGCCGCGGCAGGTCGTCCAGTAAGATAGGTGAGCCTAACCTCCCGAAGGGAACCTCATGCCTGCCTCCCGCATGCGTCCGCTCGCACTCATCGCAGGAGTCGCCGCCGCGGCGCTGCTCGCCGGCTGCGCACCCGCCGCTGACGGCCCCGCCGCAGGTGGGGACGACGCGCTGGTGATCTACAACGCGCAGCACGAGCAGCTGACCGAGGAGTGGACCGCGGCGTTCACGAAGGAGACGGGCATCGAGGTGAAGCTCCGCCACGGTGACGACAGCGAGCTCGCCAATCAGCTCGTTCAGGAAGGCGAGGCCTCGCCGGCCGACCTCTTCCTCACCGAGAACTCACCGGCCATGTCGCTCGTCGAGCAGGCCGGGCTCTTCGCACCCGTCGACGACGCGACTCTGCAGCAGGTGCCCGAGCAGTTCCGCCCGAGCACAGGGGCGTGGACGGGCATCGCCGCGCGCGACACGGTGCTCGTGTACAACCCCGAGCTGATCGCGGAGGATGAGCTGCCCACCTCGATCCTCGAGCTGCAGGACGAGAAGTGGAAGGGCAAGTGGGGGGCCGCTCCTGGCGGTGCCGACTTCCAGGCGATCGTCTCGGCGATCCTCGCATCCGAGGGCGAAGAGGCGACGGGTGAGTGGCTCGCCGGCATGCAGAGCAACGCGAAGATCTACCGCAACAACATCGTCACGATGAAGGCCGTCAACTCAGGTGAGGTGCCGATGGGCATCATCTACCACTACTACTGGTACCGCGATCAGGCCGACACCAAGGAGAACAGCGGCAACACGGCGCTGCACCTGTTCGAGCCGGGTGATCCCGGAGCGTTCGTCAGCATCTCGGGCGGCGGCGTGCTCGCATCCGGCGACCACGCCGAGAACGCGCAGAAGTTCCTGGCCTGGCTGGTGGGCGAGAAGGGGCAGAAGATCCTGGGCGAGGGGTACAGCTACGAGTACCCCGTCGCCATGGGCGTCCCGGCCCGATCACCTCTTCCGGCGCTCGATTCGCTCGGTGCCCCCGACATCGACCCGTCGACCCTGAACGGACCCACGGTGATCGACCTGATGACCGAAGCAGGACTCCTCTGACGCTTTCAGCCGAGCGCGCGAGGGGGGTCGTCCGCCCGCGAGGCGCGCGCACATATCCGTGGATGCTGGCGCTCGGCGTCGCGGCAGCCGCCGCGTTCGCGCTGATCCCCGTCGGATACGTCGTCGTCTCCTCGGTGCAGACCGGGGGACCCCGTCTGCTCGAGCTGCTCGTGCGGCCCCGGGTCGCGGAGCTGACCGTCAACACCGTGCTGCTCGTCGCCCTCGGCGTCACCGCGACGCTGGTGGTCGGCATCGGCGGCGCGTGGCTGGTGGAGCGGACGACGTTGCCGCTGCGGCGTGTGTTCGCCGTCGCGCTCGCCGCGCCACTCGCCATTCCCGCCTTCGTCACGAGCTACGGGTGGGCAAGCGTCGCCCCATCGCTGAACGGCGTCGGCGGCGCGGTGCTCATCGCGGCCTGCGCATACTCGCCCCTGGTCTATCTGCCTGCGGTGGCTGCGCTGCGCGGGCTCGATCCGGCGCTGGAAGAGGCGGCGCGCTCGCTCGGCCTCGGCCCATGGACGGTCTTCATGCGCGTCGTCCTGCCCCAGCTGCGCATCGCCGCTGTCGGCGGCGGGCTCGTCGTGGGGCTGCACCTCCTCGCCGAGTACGGGGCATTCGCATTCCTCCAGTTCGACACCTTCACCACCGCGATCATGGATGCCTACCGCGCGAACTTCGGCGGGGCGAACGCCGCGGCACTGGGGGTGGTTCTCGCGGCCCTCTGCCTGCTGATGGTCGTCGGCGAAGGCCGGATGCGGGGCACGACCCGGCTGTCTCGCAGCGCCGCAGCCCGTCCGGGAGGGCGCGCCGCACTCGGCCGCTGGACCGCTCCCGCGATCGCCTCGCTCGTCGTTATCGTGGGTGCATCGGTCATCGTGCCGATGGCCTCGGTGCTGCGCTGGGCGCTTCGCAGCGATGCAGCCGACTGGGCACCGGTCGCGCCAGCGGCGTGGCAGACCTTGCTGCTCGCTGTGGGCGGGGCCGTGATGTGCGCGGCCGTGGCCCTTCCCGTCGCGTGGCTGGCTGTGCGCCACCGCGGGCGCCTGAGCGGAGCGCTCGAGGGAGCGTTCTACCTCGCGGGCAGCTTCCCGGCGATCATCGTGGCACTCGCCCTGGTCGGCGTCACGCTGAAGGCCGCGCCCGCGCTCTACCAGACGGCCGCGACGGTGATCGTGGCCTACACGATCCTGTTCCTGCCTCGTATCCTCGTGCCGCTGCGCGCCGGGCTCGCTCAGATCTCGCCGGCCTGGGAAGAGGCTGCGCGGTCGCTCGGCGCGCCCCCCTGGCGCGCACGCCTGCGCATCACCGCTCCGCTGCTGGCCCCCGCGGTTGCCAGCGGCGCCGCCCTCGTCGCGCTCGGGGCCTCGAATGAACTGACTGCGACCCTGCTGCTCGCCCCCATCGGCACCGAGACCGTTGCCACCGGCTTCTGGTCTGCGGCATCGGCGATCGACTACGTGGCCGCTGCGCCATATGCGCTCACCCTGATCGCTTTGTCGATCCCCGCGGTTCACCTGATGTTCTCGGAAGCGACCTCGAGAGGCGGCGCATGACCCTGCAGCTCACCGGCATCGGCAAGTCGTTCGGTGCCATGCCCGTGCTCGCCGACGTCGACTTCGCCGTGCCCCCAGGATCGCGCATGGCGCTCGTCGGCGCGTCGGGCAGCGGCAAGAGCACGCTGCTGCGCCTGATCGCCGGATTCGAGCGGCCCGACGAGGGCCGCATCGTTCTCGACGGCAGGGTGCTCGCTGATCCGCTCACGTCGGTTCCCGCCCACCGTCGGGGCATCGGCTTCGTGCCCCAGGACGGAGCGCTCTTCCCTCACATCACCGTGGCGGGCAATATCGGCTTCGGCCTGTCACGCGGGCCGCGACGAGCGGCTCGCGTGCGAGAGATGATGAAGCTCACCTCGCTCGCTGCGGAGCTTGCCGAGCGGCGGCCTCACGAGCTGTCAGGTGGCCAGCAGCAGCGTGTCGCACTGGCTCGCGCGCTCGCGCCGGCCCCCGAGGTCATCCTGCTGGACGAGCCCTTCAGCGCCCTCGATGCGGGTTTGCGCGCCCAGACCCGCGAAGCGACCGTCGACATCCTCGAGCGCGCTGCCGTCACGACTCTGCTCGTGACGCACGACCAGGACGAGGCGCTCTCGTTCGGCGATCTCATCGGGGTGGTCGCGGGCGGACGCCTCGCGCAGCACGGTGAGCCGAGCGCGGTGTTCGACGCCCCCGCCGACCTGGCGACCGCCGAGTTCCTCGGCGATGCGCTCGCGCTGCGGGCACGACGTCAGGGCACCGCCGGGATCGTCTGCGCACTCGGCACCGTCTCGGTGCGCCACGACCGCTCGGAGGGCTCCGACGAGGTCGTCGCCATGGTTCGCCCGAGCCAGCTGGAGCTCGTGACGCCTGCAGTCGACGCAGGCGCGGATGAGATCGGCGCGGGTGCGGCGACCATCACCGCACGTCGGGCGATCGGGTCTCGCACCGAGTTGCGCGTCGACATCCACGGTGCGGACGGCACCCGCGTCTGGTTGCAGGTGCCCACCCACCGCGCGGCTGAGACCAGAGACGGCGACGTCGTCGTCGTCCGAGTCGGCGGTGGCGTCGTGCTCTATCCTGCGCTCTGAGCAGCGACACGGCGGGGCCGCGCTCGAACGATCATCGCCCTGACCATGCGCTGAACGGGGCGGTAGACCGCCCACGCGGCGATGCCGGTGCCGAGTGAGAGCAGAGTGCCGATCAGCGGTGCCGTCTGCTCGAACGGCGGATAGACGACCCAGTGCGTCAGGTAGATCAAGAGGGATGCCGATGCGACCGTGGTCAGTCCTGGGCGCACCAGCGCGGGGATGCGCACCGCGGGCAGCCAGATCAGCGCGAGCACGCCGATCACCACGATGCCCTCACGGAGCGGCTCCCCGAAGAACCCGGGCACGAGGACGAGTGTGAGCAGCGTGGCGACGACGCGGCGTCGTGTGCCGTCGGCGCGGGCGACGACGGCACCCAACGCGATGCACCAGAGCACGGTCGCCACCGCGTAGCGCTCGATGTGCTGTGCGGGCTCGGTGCCGAGGACGGCGAATCGCACGACGACCGCGATCCCGAGGGCGCCCATCGCGAAGGCCCACGGTGCGCGGCGCTCGATCCGATCGACGGCGGGGATCGCGAACAGTGCAGACAGGGGCAGCATGGTCCACACGATCGCCTCGAGGAACCAGAACTGCCACTGCTCGCTCCACAGTCCGTCGCCTGGCATCGCGTTGTTCATGAGCAGCGCGGTCGCCGGATCGTACTTTCCGCTCAGCAGCCCGACGGCGCCGATCCACAGCACGGCGGGCACCACGACATGTCCGAGGGCCGAGAGCAGCCGACGCGAGCGATCCGTCGCCGACGGCGAGATCGCGAACCGGGCGAGGTTGTATCCGGCCACGACGAGCAGCAGATGCGCTCCGCCCTTGAGCGAGAACCCGTCGCCGAGGAACAGGTCTGCGTGCGTGCCCACGATCAGCACGATCGCGATCGCCCTGATCAGCACGGGTGTCTCGATCGAGGTGAAGGCGGGCCGCGTCGAGGGACGTCCGGGGGCGCCGCCGGTGGAGAGCGCCGCATCGCCCGTCGGCGCGGGCGCGAGGTCCGCCAGCTCGAGCGCCGACCGAGCCGGCCAGTCGCGGGGGAGCGGCCCGAGCAGCTGTTCGAGACGCACCGACGCCTCGACGTAGCTCAGCGAGTCGCCGCCGAGGGCGGCGAAGCTGTCGTGCACGGTGGCATCGGCTCGTCCGGTGCACACCGCGAGCACATCCCGCAGCCCCGACGGCGAGGTCTCAGCTCCGATGCCATCCGGCACCACAGCTGCGCGCTCTGCGCGGTGGTACGCGACGAGCGCCGCGTTGTCGGGCTTTCCGGATGATGTGACGGGGAAGGCGTCGATGGCGTGCACCGTGACCGCTGAAGCGGGGATGCCGATGCGGCGCGACACCTCTGCCCGCGCGGCGCTCGCGTGGCGGCCGTTGCGAACGAAGACCAGCAGCTCTTCGCCGTCGGCTGCGGTGCGCGAGGGGATGCCCGCGTCGGCGAGCTGATCCTGCACCGCGTCGAGGTCGATTCGCAGTCCGAAGACCTTGACGAAGCGGTTCATGCGTCCGACGATCTCGACGTAGCCGTCCGCCCGCCAGCGGGCGAGATCGCCGGTGCGCAGTTCGTGCACGGTGCGGCCGAGGGCGAGGTCCGCGGGTTCCTCGGCGTAGCCGAGCATCACGTTCGGGCCAGAGTAGACCAGTTCACCCGACGCGCCGTCGGTCGCGTCGATGCGGAACGATCCGCCCGGAATCGCACGCCCGATCGAGCCGGCGGCATGTACGGCATCCGCTGGCGGCAGGAAGGACATCCGCGCCGTCGCCTCGGTCTGCCCGTACATCGTGAAGAACTCGAAGCCGAGGTCGCGACCTGCGAGGGCCAATCTGCGGACGCGCTCGGCAGGCAGTCGTCCGCCCGCCTGCGTCAGATACCGGATGCTGCCGGGCAGCCTCCCGACTCCGCCGACGGCGTCGATCAGGTCGAAGGTGTACGGAACGCCGGCGAGTCCGGTGACGCGTGTCTCGGTGGCCCGCGACCAGAACGACTCGTCGGATACCGACCTGTCACTGAGGACCAGGCTGCCACCGACGAGCAGGTGGCTGTTGATGACCGAGAGCCCGTAGCAGTAGTGCATGGGCAGGGTCGTGATCGCCCGATCGGCGGCTCCCAGGCCCAGGTACTCGGCAATGGCCGCAGCGTTCGACAGCAGGGCATCTCGGGAGATGCGGACGAGCTTGGGTGATCCCGTCGATCCTGAGGTGCTGGAGAGCAGTGCGAGGTCGTCGTGCAGGGTGTGTGCCGTGCCGTCGCGGCGCTCCAAGATCGGGCCGCCGCCGGCGACGACGTCGGGATCGAAGCGCTCTATGAGCGTCTGTCGCGTGCGCACGGCCGACTCATCCTCGCCCCCAGGAGCGAGCAGCACCGGATGCCCGCCGGCAAGCGCTCCGAGGTAGGCGGTGAGCGCCTGAGTCGTGTTGGCCGCCTCGAGAAGCACGAGCCGCCTGGTGGTGCCGAGCCGGTCACGCACGTCGTCCACGAGAGCGGTCAGCTCGCCGTAGGTGATATCGCCGTCATCTGTGCAGAGCGCCACCGCCGACGGTTCGCCACGGAGCAGATCGACTGAGGTGGCGGGGGAAACGGTGATCACGGGTGCTGGTTCTTCTCGCTCTGTGACACGGGCAAGGTGAGCCTAACCTATGTTGCCGGTCTGGCCGGAATCCGGCGGCTGGATTAGACTGCTCTTCGGGCCATGTGCCCTTCCACTGTGTATCCACCGGCCGTCGGCACCCCGACGGACAGCGGCGGCACCCGATCCGCGTCGAGCACGCGCGAGAGCCATGACACAGACGACACATTCCTCGCCGAGTCTGCTGAGACTGACCGGCATCCCGTACTTCGTGATCGCGTTCGGCGCGCGACTGCCCTTCGCGATGATGGTGGTCGGCGTGCTGACCATGGTGGTCACGATTCGCGGATCGTTGTCGCTGGGCGGACTCACGTCGGCGGCGGTGGGCCTCGGCACCGCGCTGTTCGGCCCTCTTCTCGGCGCAGCTGCTGACCGCTGGGGTCAGCGCCCCGTGCTTCTGATGTGCGCGGCGCTGAACGCAGCGATGCTCGCGGTGTTCGCACTCGTCGTCTACATGCCGCTCGCAGACGCAGTGATCCTCGCGTCGGCGTTCATGATCGGCGCCACCGCCCCGCAGGTCTCGCCCATGTCACGATCGCGGCTGGTCACGATCATCGCCGAACGGATGCCGCAGGCCCAGCGCGCCCGCACCACCTCGGCCACCATGTCGTACGAGTCGGCCGCCGATGAGACCGTGTTCGTGTTCGGACCGTTCCTGGTGGGCATCCTCGCCTCGTTCATCGCCCCGTGGGCTCCGATCGCCATCGCCTCAGCGCTCACCCTGCTCTTCGTCGGGGCGTTCGCACTGCACCCGACCGGGCGGCACGTCTCGGTGGAGCGCGACATCGACGGACGCGCGCCGTCGGCGGTCTCCGAGCTCTTCCGGCCGGCGCTGCTGGCGGTCGTGGTCGGCATCTTCGGCATCGGGCTGTTCTTCGGCGCCAGCCTGACCGCGCTGACCTCATTCATGGCCGACCGCGATGCCGCCGAGCAGGCCGGCCTGCTGTACGGGGTGATGGGCGTCGGCTCCGCCGTGCTCGCCCTCGGAGTGGCCTGGCTGCCTCCGCGATTCACGCTGCACGCGCGGTGGATCGCTTTCGCCGCCGTCCTCGTGGCCGGCTCTGCGCTGTTCGCGACGGCCACGAGCGTGATCACCATGGTCGTCGCGCTGGCACTGGTGGGCATCGGAGTCGGACCGACCATCGTCACGCAGTACAGCCTCGGCGCTGCGCGCAGTCCGCTCGGCCGATCGGCGACGGTGATGACGATGCTCGGATCCGGCGTCGTCGTCGGACAGGCTCTCGCTGCCGCCGTCACCGGTGCCGTGGCGGATGGACCGGGCACGCCGGTCGCGCTGCTGCTTCCGCTCGTCGCGGCGTCCATCGTGCTGGTCGCGGGCGTCGTGAACCGGATCATCAGCCCCCGGCATCACTGAGCGCGCCGCCGGGTGCCGGGGTCGATCGCGCATCGACGCCTCTCCTTGGCATCCGGTGCCCGAAGCGTCAACCCCCGTAACCCCTTCTGCGGTCGTGGGTAGCCTGGAGGCACCGAGCAGAGGAGTCATATGGTCGCCGCAGAGTTCGTGGTCGTCGCCAACCGCCTTCCGGTCGACCGGATCATCACCCCTGACGGTGAGGAGATCTGGCGCACGTCTCCCGGAGGACTGGTCGCGGCGCTCGAACCCATGATGCGCAGCGTCGACGGCGCCTGGGTCGGCTGGGCGGGGCAGGCGGACGTCACGATCGAGCCATTCGAGGGCGACGGGATCCGGCTGCTGCCGGTGACCCTCAGCGAGCAGGAGGTCCAGGACTACTACGAGGGCTTCTCGAACGACACCATCTGGCCGCTCTATCACGACGTGATCGCTCCGCCGCAGTACCACCGCGAATGGTGGGAGGCGTACGTCGCCGTGAACCTGCGCTTCGCCGAGGCCGCGGCCGACGCGGTCGCCGAAGGCGGAACCGTCTGGGTTCACGACTACCAGCTGCAACTCGTGCCCGAGATGGTGCGGGGGCTCCGCCCCGACGTGACCATCGGGTACTTCCACCACATCCCTTTCCCCGCGCACAGCCTCTATGCCCAGCTGCCGTGGCGCGATCAGGTGCTGCGCGGACTGCTCGGCGCAGACGTCATCGGCTTCCAGCGTTCGCAGGACGCAGCGAACTTCCTGGCAGCGGCCAAGCGCCGCCTGGGGCACGAGACCAAGGCATCCAGCATCTCGCTCCCGGACGGACGCACACCGCTCGTCAAGGCCTTCCCGATCTCGATCGACACGACCCCGTACCGCGAACTCGCCCAGAGGCCCGACATCCGCGCGAGAGCGCTCGAGATCCGCGAAGGCCTGGGCAACCCGAAGCACATCCTGCTCGGCGTCGACCGGCTCGACTACACAAAGGGCATCCGCCATCGCATCAAGGCGTACGGCGAGCTGCTCGACCAGGGTCGCATCACGGTCGAGGACGTCGCGTTCATTCAGGTCGCGAGCCCCAGCCGCGAGCGGGTAGACGCCTATATGAATCTCCGAGATGAGGTGGAGCTCGCGATCGGCCGCATCAACGGCGATCATGACACCCTCGGGCACACCGCCATCCGCTACCTCCACCAGGGATTCCCGCGGGAGGAGATGGTCGCCATGTACCTCGCCGCCGATGTGATGCTGGTCACCGCTCTGCGCGACGGCATGAACCTCGTCGCGAAGGAGTACGTGGCCACCAGGGCGGACAACCGCGGCGTCCTCGTGCTCAGCGAGTTCACCGGTGCGGCAGACGAGCTGCGCCAGGCGCTTCGGGTGAACCCGCACGACATCGAGGGCCTCAAGGACGCCATCGTCGACGCGATCGAGATGCCCCGCGACCAGCAGGGCAAGCGCATGCGAGCGCTGCGGAAGAGGGTGCTGGAGAACGATGTGACGGCGTGGTCGCAGTCGTTCCTCAGAGCGCTGGAGCAGGCGGGGCGCAACCGCCACCGACGTCACGAGGGAGCACACGGATGACCCGCGACTGGATACCCGGCGAAGAAGACCCGGCGGTCTCGGAGATCGCCCGCACCGACCGTCTGCTGGTCGCCCTCGACTTCGACGGCACCGCGTCGGAGCTGGTCGCCGAGCCGATGTCGGCTCGCGCGATCCCGGCGGTGAAGCGCGCCATCGCGGATCTGTCGGCACTGCCGCAGACGACCGTAGCCTTCATCTCGGGCCGCAGTCTCGTGCACCTGCGGGAGATAGCCGAGCACGACGACGACTCGGCGGTGGTGCTCGCCGGGTCCCACGGAGCGCAGTACTGGTATCCGGGGGAGGGCGAGGCCGACGCCGACGCCGACGATCCCGACCGGATGCTGCGGGACACGCTCCTGGAAGAGCTCGCGCCGATGCTCGCGGACTATCCGGGCATCGAGCTGGAGAGCAAGACATTCGGCATCGGCATCCACGGCCGGCCCGCGCGGCCCGAGGTCGAGCGAGCGGCGTTCGCCGCCGTCGACGAGGTGTTCGCGCGGCGCGCGCGGCACTGGCGGCGCCGGACCGGCGATCGCATCCTCGAGTACTCCTCGCGCGAGGAGGGCAAGGACACGGCGATCAGCGTGCTCCGTGAGCGCACCGGGGCCACGGGCATCCTGTTCGCCGGTGATGACGTGACCGACGAGGACGCTCTGCGTGTGCTCGGCGACGGCGACCTGGGCGTGCGCGTGGGCGAAGGGGAGACGGCGGCCACCCTGCGTGTGGAATCTCCACAGCAGATCGCCGAACTTCTGGGAGTCATCGCGTCGGAACGGGCCTCGCGACCGCAATAGACTTCCGTCATGTCCACCCGCGAATCTCAGCCCGGTATGCCCGGAGCGCACCCCGACATCGACATCAAGCCCCGCAGCCGCGTCGTCACCGACGGCATCGAGGCGACCACCTCGCGCGGCATGCTTCGTGCCGTGGGGATGGGTGACGCCGACTGGGACAAGCCGCAGATCGGGATCGCGTCGAGCTGGAACGAGATCACGCCGTGCAACCTCAGCCTCGACAGGCTCGCGCAGGGTGCGAAGGAAGGCGTGCACTCGGGCGGCGGCTACCCGCTGCAGTTCGGCACCATCTCTGTCTCGGACGGCATCTCGATGGGTCACGAGG
>Ga0308158_10001793_pt1 | contig 21615 bp, 18 predicted proteins | sample PhyBR2_FD_201038 | JGI IMG/M metagenome (GOLD analysis project Ga0308158, IMG submission 201038) | Phyllosphere microbial communities from UC Gill Tract Community Farm, Albany, California, United States - DLSLB.R2 | ecosystem: Host-associated > Plants > Phyllosphere > Unclassified | place: USA...
TTCGCGGGCAGAGACCCGCTCCCACAGAGTGAAATGAACTGTACTCGTGTGGGAGCGGGCTGGGGATCAGACCACCAGCGACAGCAGCAGGATGAAGATCAGGCCCACCACCGACAGGATGGTTTCCATCACGGTCCAGGTCTTCAGGGTTTCGGTGACGGTCATGTTGAAGTACTGCTTGACCAGCCAGAAACCGGCATCGTTCACGTGGGACAGGATCACCGAGCCGGCGCCGGTAGCCAGTACCAGCAGCTCACGGTTGACGCCGGGCATCATGCCGATGACCGGGGCGACGATGCCCGCGCCGGTGATGGTTGCCACCGTCGCCGAACCGGTCGCGACGCGAATCACCGCAGCGACCAGCCAGGCCAACAGGATCGGGTTGACCTCGGCCTGCACGGCCATCTGCCCGATGATGTTGCCCACGCCGGTGTCGACCAGCATCTGCTTGAAGCCACCGCCGGCACCGACGATCAGGACGATGGCCGCAGTGGGCGCCAGGCTCTGGTCCAGCAGCTTCATGATCTTCGCCCGGTCGAAACCGCGCGCCACGCCGAAGGTGTAGAAGGCCAGCAGCAGGGCGGCGAGCAGGGCGGTGATCGGGTGGCCGATGAAGTCCATCCACTGGCGGAACAGGTTTTCCGCCGGCAGCGCCACGTCGGCGAAGGTCTTGAGCATCATCAGGAACACGGGCAGCAGGATGGTGATCAGGGTCACCGCGAAGCTGGGCAGGTTCTGGTTGTCCGACTCCTTGGCGATCTGGTCCATCAACTCCTTGGAGGGGTTGCCCGGAATGTATTTGGAGATGAACGAACCGAAGATCGGGCCGGCGATCATCGCGGTGGGCAGGCCGACGATCAGGCCGTAGAGAATGGTCTTGCCGATATCAGCGTTGAAGATGCCGATGGCCAGCAGCGGGCCCGGATGTGGCGGGACCAGCCCGTGCACCACCGACAGGCCGGCGAGCAGCGGGATGCCGATCTTCACCAGCGACACGCCGGAACGGCGGGCGACGATGAATACCAGCGGGATCAGCAGTACGAAGCCGATCTCGAAGAACAGCGGGATGCCCACCAGGAAAGCGGAGAACATCATCGCCCAGTGGATGCGCTTGACCCCGAACTTGCGGATCAAGGTCTGCGCGATCTGGTCGGCGCCCCCCGAGTCGGCCATCAGTTTGCCGAGCATGGTGCCCAGCGCGAGGATGATGCCGACGAAGCCAAGGACCCCACCGAAGCCATCCTGGAACGACTTCATGACCTTGACCACCGGCAGACCGGATGTCAGGCCCAGGAAGATCGCCGCGATGGTCAGGGCGACGAAGGGGTGAACCTTGAACTGGGTGATGAGCACGATCAGACCAATGATGGTGACCAGTGCGTCAAGCAGCAAGTAGGTGTCGTGAGCTAAGCCAAACATAAAGGTCTGCCTCGTGTTGTCGTTGTTGTGGGCGCAACGGTTGTGGTTGGGAACATCGGGCGCTGCCGGGCGGAAAGCTCAGACAGCGCTGTCTTCAAAAGCCGTTCAAGCCAGCGTGGAGGCGCCATGCTCGACCAGCCAGTTTTCCACCTGCTGCGCCAGCTCCACGATGGGGACTGTGGCATCCAGGGGCAGGGTCAGTGCTTCACCGGTGGGCGGTTCCAGGGTAGCGAACTGGCTGTCGATGAGGCTGGCCGGCATGAAGTGACCGGGCCGGTGAGCAACGCGATTGGCGGCTTCTTCGCGGGTCAGTTCGAGAAACACGAAGCCCAGGCCGGGCACGGCGTTGCGCAGGGTTTCGCGGTACTTGAGCTTGAGGGCGGAGCAGGTCAGTACCGGGCGCTGTCCCGATTCGATACAGGCGCGCATTTCTTCGCCCAGACGCAGCAGCCAGCCGGCGCGGTCCTGGTCGTCGAGGGGAGTGCCGGCGCTCATCTTGGCGATGTTGGCTTCGGGATGAAAGCTGTCGCCTTCGATCAGGCGGCCGCCGCTACGACCGACGATGGCGGCACCGACGCTGCTCTTGCCGCAGCCGGATACTCCCATCACCACCAAAGCGTTCAGAGGGGCATTCATCAAGTCACTCCTGCTGGGGCGCACCGGGTATGGATACGGCGCCCTCATCTTATTGATCTTGTCAAAGCAGTCTGGTGCAGCCTGCAGTAATAGCAAGGCACAAATCATTATTGCTCTGGATTCGAGACAGCGCTACCTTACCTCAACTCTTTTTCATTGCAAGTAGATAACAACAAGAATCATGGCGCGAATCGGCTCACGCGCAACCGGCCTGCCGACCCTGGCCGAAGTTGCCAAACTTTCAGGTGTTTCTCCCATTACCGCTTCGCGCGCATTGCGCGGGGTGTCCACGGTTGCTCCACAACTGGCCAGCAAAGTACTGGAAGCCGCGCAAGCACTGGGTTACGTGGTCAATCCGGCGGCACGGGCGCTGGCGTCGGCGCAGAGTCAGTCGGTGGTGGTGCTCATTCCTTCTCTCTCCAACCAATTGTTCATCGACACACTGGAAGCCATCCATGAAGTGATGCGTCCGCGTGGGCTGGAAGTGCTGATCGGCAACTATCACTACGATGTCGACGAAGAGGAAAACCTCATTCGCAACTACCTGGCCTACAAGCCGGGTGGGATGCTGCTGACGGGCATGAGCCGCAGCGAACGTTCCCAGGCCATGTTGCACAACAGCGGTGTGCCGTGTGTGCACATGATGGAGCTGGGTGCTGAGGGCCAAGGCGCCTGCGTTGGCTTTTCCCAGGAGCAGGCCGGAAGTGTGGCGGCGCGGCATCTGCTGGATGCCGGGCGCCGACGCCTGGGGTACGTGGCAGCACAGCTCGATCCACGCGTGATGCAGCGGGCCGAGGGGTTCAGGGCGGCGCTCGAGGCGGAAGGGGTGCATGATCCGCAACTTGAAGTGCTGTGTCCGCAGCCTTCGTCGATCGGCCTGGGTGGCGAGTTGTTCGCCGACCTTATGCGTCGGCATCCGGACGTGGACGGCGTATTCTTCTGCAACGACGACCTGGCCCAGGGCGCGATCTACGAGGCGCAGCGCCAGGGCATTGCCGTTCCGGATCGGGTCGGCATGGTGGGGTTCAATGATCTGCCAGGGTCGGCGCACCTGGTGCCGCGCTTGACCTCGATCCGCACCCCGCGTGCGCAAATCGGCCGCAAGGCGGCGCAGATGCTGCTCGACAGCATGGATGGCAAGCGTCATTGCGCCCAGGCGCTCGACCTGGGCTTCGAATTGGTCGTGCGCGAAACCTGATACTGCGGTGTGTCTGGCGTACCGCAGCGCGGCCTTCGCGGGCAGAGCCCGCTCCCACAGGGGATCGCGGCGCTTTTGTAGCAGCGGTGCGAGCCGCGTCGGCGATGGGTGCGGTGTGTCTGTTGTACCGCAGCGCGCCCTTCGCGGGCAGAGGGCTCGCCGCCCGCCCCGCTCCCACAGGGGATCGTGGCGCTTTTGTAGCAGCGGCGCGAGCCGCGTCGGCGGTGGATGCGGTGTGTCTGATGCCACGCGGTGAGGCCGGACGCGGCTTGCGCCGCTGCTACAGGGGCGGTGCTGTACCTGACGTTGCGCTGGGATTCAGCGCAGGTCGCGTTCCTGGGCGGGGCTGTGGTTGAAGAGGCGCTTGTACTCGCGGCTGAACTGCGAACTGCTCTGGTAGCCTACCTTCAACGCAACCTGACTGACGTTCATTGCGTCGGCGACCAGCAGAGCACGGGCCTTGAGCAGGCGCAGGCGCTTGATGTATTGCACCGGCGAGGCCAGGGTGTTGCGCTTGAAATGCTCGTGGAAGGTCGAGGCACTCATGTTCGCGCGACGGGCCAGGTCATCGACCTGCAACGGCTCTTCGTAATGCGCATGCAGCCAGGACAACGCGCCAGCGATGCGGGCGAATTGCCCCTGTTGCTCCACCAAGGCCCGCAGCACATGGCCGTTGGGCCCGCGCAAAGCGGTATAAAGGACTTCGCGCAGGCGAGCCTGGCCCATGGCCAAGCGGTCCTGGGGATCGTGCAGACACTGCAGCAGCCGCTCCACGGCCCCGCGCATGGAATCGTCCAGCGGCACGGCGGTCATCGACTCGGTGGTCTGCGCCTGACTCGGCCCGGGCTCCATGGCCAGCACCAGTTCACCCAGCAACGTTCGATCGATCGGTATCGACACACCGAGCAGAGGCAGCTGCTCACTGGCGAAGGTCTCGCACTCGAACGGCACCGGCAGGGCCTGGATCAGGTAATGCCCGGCGCCATACTCCAGGGTGCGCTCGCCCAGGTACGCCAGCTTGCTGCCCTGGGCGATCACCATCAGGCTCGGTTCGTAGATCTGCGCAGTGCGCGCGATATGGCTGCGGCACGAAACCACCCGCAAGCCGTCGATGGAGGTAGGGATCCAGTCATCGGCAATGGCCAGCGGACGGATCAGTTCTACCAGGCGGGCGTTGGCGTCGAGGTGTTTGGTCAGGCTCATGGGATACCACGGATCAGGCATGAAATCAGTCGCCCATGATCGCACGTTCGGGCCCCGTTTGCGGGGTGCTCGGAGGAATGGGCATGCATCGCGCAGGATCGGACATGGCCGCGAGCGCGCGTGAGGGCCACAATCGGCGCCTGATCATCTTCGTTTCGAGAGGTTTCAACATGTCCAAGGCACTCGGCTACGCCGCGCTTTCGCCCACCACGCCACTGGCTCCCTTGAGCTTCGAACGTCGTGCCCTGCGCCCCGACGACGTCAGCATCGCCATCGAATTCTGCGGCGTCTGCCACTCCGACCTGCACCAGGCTCGCAACGACTGGGGCATCGCCGTGTATCCGCTGGTACCGGGCCACGAGATCGTTGGCCGTGTGGTCGCCGTCGGAGACCAGGTGCAGAAGTACGCCGTCGGTGACCGCGTGGGCGTGGGCTGCATGGTCGACTCGTGCCAGCACTGCGATGCCTGTCACGCCGACCTCGAGCAATACTGCCTGGAAGGTCCGACCATGACCTATGCCACGCCCGACCGTATCGATGGCACCAACACCATGGGCGGATACTCGGACAGTATCGTGGTCAGCGAGAACTTCGTGGTGCGCATTCCCGACGGCCTCGACGCGGCCAACGCTGCGCCGATCCTCTGTGCAGGCATCACCACCTATTCGCCTCTCAAGCACTACGGCGTCAAGCCGGGTGACAAGGTCGGCATTCTGGGCATGGGTGGCCTGGGCCACATGGGCATCAAGTTCGCCAAGGCGCTGGGCGCCGAAGTGACGCTGTTCACCCGTTCGGCGAGCAAGGCTGCCGAAGGCCGCCGCCAGGGCGCGGACCATGTCATCGTGTCGACCGATGCCGAGCAAATGAAAGCCGCTGCCGAAACCTTCGACTTCCTGCTCGACACCATTCCAGTGCCTCACGACCTGAACCCCTACCTGGAAACCCTGCGTTTCGACGGCGTGCACATTCTGGTCGGGTTGATCCAGCCGGTAGACCCTGCGCTGCACGCAGCCAACCTGGTGCTCAAGCGCCGTGTGCTGGCCGGCTCGTTGATCGGTGGCATCAAGGAAACCCAGGAAGTGCTGGATTTCTGCGCCGAACACAACATCACCTGTGATATCGAAATGCTGGACATCAAGAACATCAACGAAGCCTTCGAGCGCATGCACGCCGGTGATGTGAAGTACCGCTTCGTGATCGACATGGCCAGCCTCAAGGCCTGACACGGTCTGGTCGACCTTACCCTGTAGCAGCGGCGCGAGCCGCGTCCTGGCCAACGCGGTTACTCGAATACACCGCGTTGGCCGACGACGCGGCTTGCGCCGCTGCTACAGGGGGCCGAGGGGGTGCTTTAGATGCAACCATTCCTGTGCTGCAGCCTCAAAGCTGCAATCCGTGCCAGGAACGTCCTCGATGTCTTCATCTTCCGCTCGCCCGTTGCGCATCGGTGTGCTGACGCACATCAAACATCCCATTCGCCAGCCGTTCGCCGGCGGCCTGGAAGCGTTCACCCACGATGTGACGTCCGGGCTGATGCAACGTGGTCACGACGTCACCCTGTTCGCCAGCTCATCCAGTGACCCAGCCCTCAATATCGTGCCGGTGTGGGACGACGCCACCTATAAAGATGGTCGCCGTGCGTGCCTGAGTTCCGAGTACATCGAGGAGCACCACGCGTACCTCAAGGCCATGCAGAACATCGACGACCGTCGCTTCGATGTCATCTTCAACAACAGCCTGCACTACGTGCCCGCGACCATGGCATCGATGATCCGCACGCCGATGCTTACGGTATTGCACACACCACCGTTCTTCGAGCTGATCAATGCCTACAGTGGCGAACGCCGTGCGGGGCATTTCGCGACCATTTCCGAGGCCAATGCACGGCAGTGGGAAGAGGTCATTCCCGAGTGCCATGTCATCCCCAATGGCATCGACCTGCAGACCTGGTCGCCGCGCGCCGCGCCCCTGGAGCATGCGATCTGGTTCGGCCGACTGGTGCCCGACAAGGGCGCCCACCTGGCCATGGACGCCGCGAAGCTGGCTGGCGTCCCGCTGCGCCTGGCCGGTCAGGCGGTCGATCCTCGCTACTTCAAGGAACAGATTCAGCCGCGCTTGAGTGACCAGTGCCAGTACCTCGGCCATCTGGGGCGCGAAGAACTGGCCATCGAATTGGCCAGTGCCTCCGCGGCACTGGTCACACCCTGCTGGGAAGAACCCTTCGGTCTGGTGGTGGCAGAAGCCCTGGCCTGCGGCACGCCGGTAGCCGCCTTCGCCCGTGGTGCTGTTGGCGATCTGCTGACCGATGCCACCGGTGCGCTGGCTGCGGGCGGCGATGTCGAGGGCCTGGCCCAGGCGCTGCGCCTGGCTCGGCGCAAGTCGCGCCTGGCTTGCCGTCTGCATGCCGAAACCCAGTGGAGCCACGAGGTCATGCTCGATCGCTACGATGCGCTGCTGCGGCAGGTGGCCGAAGCCGGTGCGTGAACGTCCGCAAGTCGGCTATTACGTCCATCACCACGGTTCGGGCCATGGCATGCGCGCGTTGGCCATCGCCCGCCACCTGAACTGCGACGTCACCTTGATCGGTTCGCGTTTGCCCGAAGGTCCGTATCCGGCCAACGTCAAAGGCCTGCTCTTGCCCGGCGACACGGCGCCGGGCATGCACGTCGAAAGCTTCCCCGCGCTGCATTACGCACCTCTGGCCGTGGACGGTCTGCGTGAGCGCATGGGGCTCCTGGCCGATTGGATGCGCAATGCGTGGCCATGCCTGCTGGTGGTGGACGTATCGGTCGAAGTGGCGTTGCTGGCGCGCCTGTTCGGTGTGCCGTGCGTGTACATGCGTCAGCACGGTGAACGCACCGACACCGCCCACTTGCAGGCCTACGCTTCGGCATCGCGTCTGTTGGCGCCTTATCCGGCGGCCATGGAGTGCAGCCAGATGCCCGACTGGGTGTCGAGCAAGACCGATCACTGCGGCTGGGTGTCCCGTTACAGTGGGCATGGCCGCGCACACATGGAGGCCGAGCAGGGCAGCGTGCTGGTGATCACGGGGCAGGGCGGCACCGCTTTTACCGTGGATTCGCTGGTGGCCATTGCTGACTGCTGTCCACAGTACCGATTCCGTGTGGCCGGGCCGCTGCCAAGCAGTGACCTGTCATTACCCGTCAACCTGACGCTGTTGGGGCAGTTGGCCGATCCATTGCCCGAGTTGCTGCGCGCCGAGATCGTGGTGGGCAGTGCAGGCGACAACGTCGTTGCCGAAGTGGCCCACCTGGGTGGACGCCTGATCGCGATCGCCGAGCAGCGTCCGTTCGACGAGCAACGTCTGCAGGCCATGCAACTGGAGCGGTTGGGAGTGGCACTGGGAGTGGACGGCGTGCCGGCTGCGCAGGACTGGCCGGCCCTGCTGGAGCGAGCCCGGCATCTGCCCGGGCCCAGCGCCTGGCAGGCGCTGCTCAATGACCAGGCCGCGCAGGACGCCGCCGGGATCATTCAGACCACTGTGCGGAGTCATTTCGGCGCAGCCCTCAGCCCGCCTTGAGCGCCTGGGGCGGAATGAAAGCCTCGAGTTCGGCTTCCACCGCCTCGATGATGCGCTCGACGTCGGCGGCGTTCATGACGGCCGCGCAAGGCAGACCGGCGATGGTCAGCAGGGTTTCGCCGCTGCTGCGATCGAACAGCCGGGCGACCATGCTGCTGGGCGCATCCATGCTGCCCTCGAATCCCATGGGGTGAAAGTGCCAGCGCATCACCTGGCACGCATTGGGGAATGTCATCTTGTTCATCGCGCCCACCTGTCGCATGTCGCCTGCCGTGGGACAGGCCATCCGGACCGATGGCCTGTCGAATGCTGCGTTTTGAGTATTAAACGTAGCACCCCTTGGATGACAGCTGTGTGGTTTGCCGCGATTCCAGAATGATTTCATCGAGTTTCATGATCTGGGTCAGTGTTTGCAGGGTTTCAGGCCTGCCGTCGTCGATTGTTTTACCTCCAGATCACAGCCGCTGGGCTTGAGCAGCAGGGTCAATAGGGCCGAAAGCAGCAAGGCGCCGCTCATCAACAGGTACGACGCGCCGGGGTTGCCGGTGCTGGCATTCAGATAGCCAACCAGGTAGGAACCGGCGAACGAGCCCAGGGCGCCCATGCTGTTGATCAGCGCCATGGCACCGCCAGCCACGTTGGCCGGGAGGATTTCCGGCACGATGGCGAAGAAGGGCCCGTAGGGCGCATACATGCAGGCCCCGGCGATCACCAGCAGTGCATAGGACCACCAGAAGTGTTCGCTGCCCAGCGCGTAGGAACCATAGAAGGCCAGCGCGGCCAGCAGCAGTGGCGGCCAGACGAAACGTTTGCGTTTTTGCAGGCGGTCGGAAAACCAGCTCACCACCAACATGCCGATCACCGCCGCCAGGTAGGGCAGGGACGACAGCCAGCCGGCTTCGATCATGTCCATCTGCGCGCCCTGCTTGAGAATCGAGGGCAGCCACAGCACGAAGCCGTAGACGCCCACGCTCCACAGAAAAAACTGCAGCGACAGCGTGATCACCTTGCCCGAGCGGAAGGCTTCGGCATAGTTCTTCACCGGCTTCAGGCCCACCTGTTCGGCGGCCAGGGCGGCTTGCAGGTCATCTTTTTCCTGTTGGCTGAGCCATTTGGCCTGCGCCGGACGGTCGTCGGCCAGGCGCCACCAGATGAACGCCCAGATCACCGCCGGCAGCCCTTCGATGATGAACATCCAGCGCCAGCTGTAATGCTGGATCAGGTAACCGGACACCACCGACATCCACAGCATCGTCACCGGGTTGCCGAGGATCAGGAAGGTATTGGCCCGCGAGCGTTCCGCACGGGTGAACCAGTGGCACAGGTAGACCAGCATCGCCGGCATGACCACGGCTTCGACCACCCCGAGCATGAAGCGGATCACGATCAGCCAGTAGGCGCTGGACACCACGCCGGTCAGGGTCGCCAGGCTGCCCCAGAGGATCAGGCTGACGAAGATCAGTTGCTTGACGCTGTGTCGTTGCGCGTAGATGGCGCCGGGTACCTGGAAGAAGAAGTAACCCAGGAAGAACAGGGCACCGAGCAGCGAGGACAGCCCCGGCGTGATGTTCAGGTCGGCGGCCATGCCCGAGGCGGCGGCGAAACCATAGTTGGCCCGGTCCAGGTAGGCCAGGCTGTAGGTGATGAAAACGATCGGCATGATGTACCACCAGCGACGGCTGGCGAGTTTCGCGGTCTGGCTCTGCATGGTCTGACTCCTGAGCATTTTGTAATTGTCGCAACAGGTAGAGGGTGCTGAATCAACGGTCTGGGGTGATGTGTGTTCAGGTCATCGGTGTTCGTCCGCCGTCAGCGCGGCGCGGGTCGGCAGGCCTTCCATGTCGCCGGGGCTCTGCACCGCCAGGCTGCCGATCCAGTTGCCGCGGGCGGCGGCCCGCATCAGGTCGCGGCCTTCGAGCAAGGCACTGATGACACCGACGGCGAAACCGTCACCGGCACCGACCGTGTCGACGACCTTGTTCACCGGGCGTCCGGCCACGTAGCCCTGCTGCTGGGCGCTGCAATAAAAGGCACCGTCCGCGCCCAGCTTGATCACCACCGCTTGCACGCCCAGGTCCAGGTAGAAGCGGGCGATGTCTTCGCAGCGTTCTTGCCCGGTCAGCAGCTGCCCTTCGGCCAGACCTGGCAGCACCCAGTCGGCAAGGGCAGCGAGGCTGTTGATCTGCTCGATCATTTTGGCCTGGCTGGGCCACAGTGACGGGCGCAGGTTGGGGTCGAACGAAACGCTGCGGCCTGCCGAACGCATCGCGGTCATCAAGCCTCGGGTCAAGGCGTTCATGCTCGGCGACAGTGCCGGGGGAATGCCGGTGGCATGCAGGTGGCGGGCATCGAGCAAGCGCGGGGGCACGTCGGCAATGCCCATGTGGCTGGCGGCCGATCCGCGGCGGAAGTATTCCACGCAGGGGTCGCGGCCATCGTCCTGCAACGACTTGAACTGGAAGCCGGTGGGGTGTTGCGGATCCACGGCGACATGGCTGCAATCCAGGCCTTCGCGCTGCAGGGCCGCAACGATGAAACGGCCCAGAGAGTCATCGCCCACGCGGCTGAGCCACGCGACGTTGAAACCCAGGCGCGACAAGCCGATGGCGACGTTATTGTCGGCCCCGGCGATGCGCTTGTGAAAGCGGGTGACATCGGCCAGGTCGCCGGTCTGCTCGGCGACGAACATGGCCATGGTTTCGCCGAAGCTCAGCACGTCGAACTCAGCCATGGGCCACCTCCTGGGCGGCCTGACCAAGCGCAGCCAGGGTTGCCACTTGTACCTGGCTGACGGCCAGCAGATCGGCGCCCTGCAACGGGTACTCGATGGCCCGTACCAGGCCCGGCGCCATGTGGCGCAGCAGGCGCGACCACTGGTGCAGGTCGGTCAGCTCGGGCGGTGTGGCGACCAGTTTGCCGGTCGCCGTGCGCTGTACTGCCTTGCAGTGGATGTACTCGACGAAACGGCCCAGTTGCAGCGCCGCACTCGACACCGATTGTTGCTGCCATTGCCAGTTGCCGATGTCGAAGGTCATGCCCACGGGCAGCCCCTGTTCGGCGATCGCGGTGAAGAACTTGACCAAGGGATCGATTCGTCCGCCCTGGGCGGTCTGGTCGTTTTCGATCAGCAGGCGCACGGGCTGGTCGCGCAGTTGCTGGTGCAGCAGATTCAGGTCGCTGATGGATGAATAGAAGCCCAACGACACCTTGAGCCACACTGCATCGCAGGCAACGGCTCGGGCGAGCGCTTCTTGCAGCTGTGGATTGGGTGCGGCCTGGCCGGGCTGCCACAGCTCGAGCGGCGAGGAATAGACGCAGGTCAGTCCCTGGTCGACGATTGCGCTGCGCAGGGCAGGTGCATCGAAGTGGTCGAACAACTCTTCGCGCAGTTCCAGGTGGCTGGCGCCGCTCTGGGCAACCAACGGCGCCAGGCTGGCCTGACCCTGCGCACGGACATAGTCCGCACCGAAGCTGGAAAGGCTGATGGAGACGGGATAGAGATGCATTGTTATTGTCCTCTGAAACCGGTTTCAATTTTAGGTATACGTAAGCGGTACGCAGCCGAATCGACTCAGCGCGGCGGTGTCGAACCTCGAATGATCAGCTCTGGGGTGAAATGAAACGTCTGGGCCGGGGCTTGCGAGCCGTCCAGTCGCTCCAGCAGGCACTCCAGGGCTTGCACGCCGATGGCGTGAGTGGGTTGGGCGAGGGCGGTGATGCCATCCCCGACCAGGGGGTACCAGTCGAGGTCGTCGAGGGCGATGAGCCCGACGTCTTCGCACCGGTGGGTGTCCAGCGCGCGCAGCGCCAGGGTACAAGCCAGGGCCGCGACACCGTTGGCGCAGAACAGCGCCTTGGGCCCGGAATGGGCGTCGTCAAGAAAGTCCCGCAGGCGCTCGCCGAGGTCGGGCTCGGTGAAGAACACCGGGCCATCGGCGCGCCGCTTGAACGCATCGATGCGCTCGACCCGGGAACTGGTGCCGTCCGCTGGCTCGCTGACCAGCGCAATGTGGCGATAGCCGCGCGCGTGGAGGTGGTCCAGGGCCATGTCGACGGCCAACTGGTTGTCCAGACCTACCAGATCGCTGGGTAGGTGCGCGACCTTGCGGTCGACCAGCACCATCGGCAGTTCCTGTTGCAGTTCGCGCAACTCCTCCTGATGGTGGCCCAGGGTGTTCACGATCAAGCCTTCGATGTTGTAGGCTCGCAGCGCCTGCAACTGCTGGTGCTCCTGTTCCGGATCGCGATCGGTGTTGCACACCACCAGGCTGTAGCCGTGGCGGCGGCAGGCGGTTTGCACACCGTGCATGACCGCTACCGAGTAGGGATTGCGGATGTCGGCCATGAGCATGCCGATCAGACGCGTGCGACCACGCTTGAGGCCGCGGGCCATCTGGTTGGGACGGTAGCCCAGCTCATCGATGGCGTGAGCGATGCGTCCGGCGATGGCATCGGACAGCAGGCCACGGTCTTCGCCGATGAAGCGCGAGACGCTGGCTTTGGACACACCGGCGCGCTCGGCAACGTCGAGCATGGTCACGCGGGGGCGCGCAGTGAGGGAGAGACGTGTCACGGGCCTGGGTCCTTTTATGGATGTTATGGGCAGGCGATCGATGATTTGAAACCGGTTTCAGGAAACACCAAATCGACGTGGCCGTCAACTGGGGAAGAGGGATATTTGCGCAGGCGATTGGGGTGTGCGGGGTGTGCGTTTCAAGTCTGGGACCGCAGCGCGCCCTTCGCGGGCAGAGGGCTCGCCGCCCGCCCCGCTCCCACAAGGGGAGTGTGGTGCCCTGTAGCAGCGGCGCGAGCCGCGTCGGCGGCGCATGCGGTCTGGCTGATGTACCGCAGCGCGCCCTCTGCCCGCGAATCAGGCGACGCGGTTCAGCTGGCTGCGACCACGGTGATTTCTACCAGAAGGTCCGGGTCTGCACTGTTGCCACAGAGAGCGAAAGCCGCATCCGGATTTACATCACCTGATCGGACAACGGAACGGCGTGGGCCATGTCTTCGGCGCGGGCCTGGGCCTTGTGCAGGGTGACCGGGATCGATTTTGCGGCCGGTACCTTGCTCTTGCTCGCGTAATGCCACAAGGGAATCAACGCGTTGCATTCGGGGTAGTAGGCGCCCGCACAATTGATCGGGATGTCATAGGCGATGATCTGCATTGGCCCCACCTCGCGCCGTACTCCTAGCTCGATGGCGGTGCGGATGGTGACCCAGTCACCAGGATGGAAGCCCAGCCGAACGATGTCATTGCGATTCAGGAAGATCACGCTGCGCGTGCCCTTGACGCCGCGGAAGCGGTCTTCGTAGCCATACACCGTGGTGTTGAATTGATCGTTGCTGCGCAGGGTCATCAGCTGCAATACATCGCGCTGATCGCTGTTCTGCGAGATGTCGTCGTCTTCGTCCAGGGTCTTGGCCGTGACGAACTGAGCCTTGCCCGAGGGCGTGGTCCATTTGCGTTCGCAGGCGCCCAAGGGGCGGTGGAAGCCACCGGGTTCCCACATCCGTTTCTCCATGTCATGGAAAATCTCCGGGTAGGTCTGGGCAATGGCCTCGCGCACGCGGGCATAGTCCTGACGCCACAGCTCCCACGGAATCTGCTCGCGACCACTGAGGGTCGCCTGGGCGAGGCCGGCGATGATCGCCAGCTCTGCGCGCAGGTGCTCGCTGGCCGGTTCCGCACGGCCTTCCCAGGCGCGGATGCAACCGGTGCTGTCTTCGGTGGTGTAGACCTGACGGCGACCGTCCTGCACGTCGCTTTCGATGCGACCCAGGCAGGGCAACAGCCAGCCATGCTGGCCGGGGAACAGGTGGGTGCGGTTGAGTTTTGTGGCAATCTGCACGTTCAGCGTCAGGTTGGCCCACGCGGGCTCGATGCGATCGGTGTCGGGAACGGCGCGCAGGAAGTTGCCGCCCAGGCCGATGAAGCCTTTCACCGTACCGGCGACGATGCCCTCGCAGGCGTCCACTGTGGCCATGCCCTTGTTCTTCGGCACCTGGATGCCGAACAGCGATTCGATCTTGTCTGAGGGGACCTTGGCCGGATCCTCAGTGATGCCTACGGTCCGTTGCCCCTGCACATTGGAATGCCCGCGCACGGGGCAGATACCAGCGCCGGGCTTGCCGATGTTGCCGCGCAACAGCAGCAGGTTGACCAGCATCTGCACGTTCTGCACGCCATGCCGATGCTGGGTCAGGCCCATGCCGTAGATGATCATCACCCGCTCGCTGCGGGCATAGACGGTGGCGGCGGCTTCCAATGCCGCGCGTTTGAGGCCGCTGCGTTCCTCCAGGGTGATCCACTCATGCTGGTCTACCTGAGCCAGGAACGCGTCCACGCCTTCGGTGTGTTCGGCGATGAAAGCGTGATCGATCACCGCTGGCCGACCCTCGGCCTGTGCCGCCCGATCCATGGCCAGCAGCGCCTTGGCAATGCCCATCACCGCCGCGGTGTCGCCGCCGATGGCCACTTGGTGATATTGCGTGCTGATCACCGTGGAATCGGGGCCGAGCATTTCCACCGGCGATTGCGGATTGACGAAGCGCTCCAGGCCACGCTCGCGCAGCGGGTTGAAACTGATGATCGGCACCTGACGCTTGCGCGCTTCCTGCAACGGGTGAAGCATGCGCGGGCTGTTGCTGCCCACGTTCTGACCGAAGAAAAAGATGCAGTCGGTGCGTTCGAAATCATTCAGGGACACCGTGCCGACTGGCACGCCGATGCTTTCCTGCAAGCCGACCGAGGTGCTTTCATGGCACATGTTCGAACTGTCGGGCAGGTTGTTGGTGCCGTAAGCGCGCGCCAGCAGCTGGTACATGAACGAGGTTTCCAGCGAGGCACGCCCCGAGGCGTAGAAGATCACACTGTCGGGTTCCAGCCCGCGCAGTTGCTCACCGATCCTGCGGTACGCCTCTTCCCAGGTGGTGGTCACGTAGCGGTCGCGGGTCGCGTCATAGCGCATCGGGTGGGTGAGGCGGCCGTGGCGTTCGAGTTCGTAGTCGCTCCAGGTCCGCAGCTCGGTCAGGCTGTGCTTGGCAAACAGTTCGGGACCGGTGCGCAATGCGGTCAGCTCCCAGGCGGTCGCCTTGGCGCCGTTCTCGCAGAATTCCAGGGCGTGGGGATTGCCCGGCTTGGCCCAGGCGCAACTGACACAGGCGAAGCCGTCGGGCTTGTTCTGCTTGAGCAATGCCAAGGGACCCTTGCCCAGCGCCTGTTGACGCCAGAGGATGCTCATCACCGAAAACGCCGATCCCCAGCCTCCAGAGGACGAGCTATAGGGCTGGTAGCGGGCTTTGGGATGAATGATCTGCATGGTCGTGGTCCTTGGCTATGGAAGCCCCGTGACGAGGGGCCTGCATTTACGACGGTGCAGGATCGGCAAAGGTTCGAAGCGCTTTATTCCCCGGCGGTATGCGGGCCTTCCCGCGGCTAGCGCAAAAGACAGGGAACAGAGCGCATGGCTGGCGTCAGGGCGGCGATTGCGCTAAAACCGATGGCACCCTTTGGCAAAGGCGTCTATTTTGAATGCAAAATACAATAAGCAAGGGAGAAACAGCATGACCAGCTCCGCCAAACGCCCTGTAAAGGTCCCGTTCACCGGCCCGGCACTGCTTGCCACGCCGTTGCTCAACAAGGGCACTGCCTTCACCGCTCAGGAACGCGATGTCCTGCATCTGCAAGGCCTGCTGCCGCAACAGATCGAAACCATCGACCAGCAATGCGAGCGCGCCTATCACCAGTTCCAGGCCTGCTCGACCGATCTGGAACGCCACGTGTTGCTGCGCTCGATCCAGGATTCCAACGAAACCCTGTTCTACCGCCTGGTCGATGACCACATCGACGAGATGCTGCCGATCATCTACACCCCGACCGTCGGCAAGGCTTGCCAGGAATTTTCACGCATCTACCGCAGCCATCGCGGCTTGTTCATCAGCATCGACGACGTCGAACGCATGGACGAGATTCTCAACAACGTGACCAAGGACAACGTCAAGGTCATCGTCGTCAGCGACTGCGAGCGCATCCTCGGTCTGGGCGACCAGGGCGTGGGCGGGATGGGCATCCCCATCGGCAAGCTGTCGCTGTACACCGCATGCGGTGGCATCAGCCCGGCCTATACCTTGCCGGTGGTGCTGGACGTGGGCACCAACAACCCCGAGCGGCTGGCCGATCCGCTGTATTTCGGACGTCGCGAGGAACGGGTGCGCGGCGAGCGCTACGAAGCGTTCGTGCAGGCCTTCGTCGAGGGCGTGCAGCGCCGCTGGCCGGAGGCGATCCTGCAATTCGAGGATTTCGCCCTGAGCAATGCCATGCCCCTGCTGGAGCGTTTTCGCGATCAGCTGTGCTGCTTCAACGATGACATCCAAGGCACCGCCGCGGTCACCGTGGGTACCTTGCTGGCCGCGTGCAAGGTCAAAGGCCAGAAACTCTCCGAGCAGACCGTGGCCTTCGTCGGCGCCGGCTCTGCTGGCTGTGGCATCGCCGAGCAGATCATCACCGCCATGCAGCTGGAAGGCTTGAGCGACAGCGAGGCCCGCAGCCGGGTCTATCTGCTCAACAGCAAGGGGCTGCTGACCGATCGCCAGCCCGACCTCTACGACTTTCAGCAGCGCCTGGCCCACGACAGCCAGAGCCTGACGTCCTGGTCGTTCGCCGGACAGTGGCCAACCCTGCTGGAAGTGGTGAGCAACGCCAAGCCGAGCGTGCTGATCGGCGTCTCCGGCAAGGCCGGGCTGTTCACCGAAGAAGTGGTGAAGACGCTCTACCAGCATTGCTCCAAGCCGATCGTCATGCCGTTGTCCAACCCGACCTCGCAGATCGAAGCCCACCCCAAGGACATCCTGCAGTGGACCGAGGGCAATGCACTGGTGGCCACTGGCAGTCCGTTCCTGCCGATCGAGGTGCTGGGTCGTACCTTTCCCATCGCCCAGTGCAACAACTCCTACATCTTCCCCGGTGTCGGGTTGGGTGCCATTGCCAGTCGGGCCACGCGCATCACCGACGGCATGCTCATGGCTTCGGCCCAGGCGCTGGCCGACAGCGCAGCGCCAGGGCAGATGCTGCCACCGCTGCGCGACGTGCAGTCGGTCAGCAAGCGCATCGCCCTGGCCGTAGGCCTGGCCGCACAGAAGGATGGTGTGGCGGCGCCCATGGATGAAGCCGCACTGCGCGAAGCGATCGAGGTGCATTTCTGGAAGCCGGAATACCGCGCCTACGAACGCCAGCCGTTGTAACCGCCAGACTCATGCCAGGTTGTGGCTCTTCATCCAGCCCAACCCGGCCTCCGTCCCGCTCAACGGCTTGTACTCGCAACCGACCCAGCCCTGGTAGCCGATCCGGTCCAGGTGCTGGAACAAGAATCGAAAGTTGATTTCCCCGGTGCCCGGTTCGTGCCGGCCGGGGTTGTCCGCCAGTTGCACGTGGCCGATGGCAGGCAGGTGCGCCTGCAGCGTGCGCGCCAGATCACCCTCCATCACCTGCATGTGATAGATGTCGTATTGCAGAAACAGATTCTCGTGGCCCACCTGTTCCCGAATCGCCAGCGCTTGCTGGGTGCCATTCAGATAGAAACCTGGCATGTCGCGGGTGTTGATCATTTCCATGACCAGGCGAATACCGTGAACCCCCAGTGCTTCGCTGGCGTAGCGCAGGTTGTCGACCAGGGTCTGCTGCACCTGCTGCGGATCGCTGCCTGACGGCGCGATCCCGGCCAGACAATTGATTCGGGTATTGCCCAGCACCTTGGCGTACTCGATGGCCGTGGCCACGCCGGCGCGAAACTCCTCGCGACGATCGGGCAAACAGGCAATGCCGCGCTCACCGTTGTCCCAGTCGCCAGGTGGCAGGTTGAACAGCACCTGGGTCAGGCCATGGTGTTGCAACCGTGCCTTGATCTCGGTGCTGTCGAATGCGTAGGGAAACAGGAATTCCACCCCGCGAAAGCCCGCCCGTGCAGCGAGGGCGAAACGGTCGAGAAAGGCATGTTCGGTGAACAGCATGGAAAGGTTGGCACACAAGCGCGGCATGGCAGGCTCCTTCTGTCAGGGAGCGCAGTGACCGTCCTGGCGTGTCACCGCGCACATCCGTGCCATCCTACGCCTACCTGGGCGTCAGCGGGTCATTTGGGCATCGCCACGGCGGTGGTGACGGGATTGGCCGGCAGGTCGTAGACGAACCGGTTCTGCGGGCGCATGCGGAACGACAGCACCACACCGATGGCCAACAGCACGATGCTGACCATGAACGGCAGCTGCCAGTTGCCGAACTTGTCGATCAGCAGTCCGGCCGCCACCGGGCTGATGATCGCGGCCATGGCCGAGCCGGTGTTCATCATGCCGCTGGCGGTGCCGCAGTGGTCCGGCGCGATGTCCATGGGGATCGCCCACATCGGGCCGATGGTCATCTCGGAGAAGAAGAATGCAATGGCCAGGCAGGCCAGGGACACGTACATGTCGTGGGTGAACATCAGCGGCAGCAGCGCTACCAGGGTCAGGGACAGGCAGATGGCGACCATCAGGCTGCGGGCGCGGTTGAGGTTGCCGGTGCGCTTGTAGATGCGGTCGCTGACTATGCCGCCCAGGGTATCGCCCACCACGCCGCCGAAGAACACGGTGGAGGCGAAGATGGCAGTGTTCTTCAGGTCCAGGCCCATGTTCATGAAGTACATCGGCACCCAGCTCAGCAGCAGCCACAGGGTCCAGCCGTAGCAGAAGTAGACAACGGTGACCGGCGCCATGCGCCGGAACAGCCGTCCCCAGGGCAACTTGCGGGTGTTCTTCGGCTTGGGCGGGGGCAGGGCGGCGAGTTCCGCCTGGGTCATGCGCGGGTGATCCTTGGGTTGCTCGGTGAACACCAGTGCCCACAGCACCACCCAGACAAAACTGATGCCGGCGCAGACGTAGAACGACTCGCGCCAGCCATACGCCGCCATCACGGCGACCATCGCTGCAGGTGCCAACGCATTGCCCAGGCGGGCAAAGGCGTGGGTGATGCCCTGGGCGAAACCACGGTTCTCCTTGCCGACCCAGCGTGACATCGCTGCAGTGGCGGCAGGGAAGGTCGCGCCTTCGCCCAACCCCAGCAGGACCCGCGCCACCAGCAGCGAGACGAAGCCGCCTGCCATGCCGGTGAGCACCGTCGCGCTGGCCCAGATCAGCCCGCACACCACCAGGGTGCGCTTGGCGCCGAAACGGTCGCTGACCCATCCGCCGATGATCTGGAACACCAGATACGGGTAGGCGAAGGCCGAGAAGACGATGCCGATTTCGGTCTTGCTGAGGTTGAATTCCTTGCCGAAACCGACCGCCGCGGTGCTGACGTTGACCCGGTCCAGGTAGGTGATGAAATACATGGCGCACAGCATGACGAGCACCACAGTAGTAGGGCGCAGATATAACCGCTTCATGTTCTATCTCCAGTTTCTTATTGTTTACGCCCGCAGGCGTTGAGTCGGGATAGTCAGTCGCATGAGCGCCAGCCTGAGCGGCGGCGCCGTTGATGTCATTCGCGGCGCAGCGGCACGTGTTGTCCGGCCAGGTAATCCATCGCCGCCAGTACGCCGCTGGCCTCAAGCTTCACCCCGGCCATCTGCAGGCCCATCTCGCAACCGCTCAGGGTTGCCATCAGGGTCAAGTCGTTGCAGTCGCCCAGGTGGCCGATGCGGAACATGCGCCCCTTCAGTTTCCCCAGGCCGGTCCCCAGGGACATGTCAAAGCGCTCATAGATGGTTTTGCGCACCTGGTCTGCGTCGACGCCTTCAGGGGTCATGACCCCGGTCAGTACCGGGCTGTAGACGCTGGGGTCGGCGCACTGAATGGGCAGGCCCCAGGCCTGCACGGCGGTGCGGCAGGCGTGGGCGAGGCGTTGGTGGCGGGCGAAGACATTGTCCAGGCCCTCACCGAGGATCATGTCCAGCGCTTCGGACAATCCATAGAGCAAATTGGTGTTGGGGGTGTAAGGCCAGTAACCGGTCTTGTTCATCTCGATGATTTCGTCCCAGGCCCAGAAGCTGCGGGGCAGTCCACCGCGCTGGCTGGCTTCGATGGCTTTGGGCGATAGGGCGTTGAAACTGATGCCGGGCGGCAGCATGAGGCCTTTCTGCGAGCCGGAAATGGTCACGTCCACGCCCCATTCGTCGTGGCGATAGTCGGCAGAAGCCAGACCGGAGATAGTGTCCACGAGCAGCAGCGCCGGATGGCCGGCGGCATCGATGGCCCGACGCACGGCTGGAATATCGGAGGTCACGCCGGTGCTGGTTTCATTGTGGACCACGCACACCGCCTTGATCTGGTGATCGCTGTCCTGTTCCAGGCGGGCCTGGATCATGTCGGCGCGTACACCACCGCGCCAGCCTTCGATGCCTGGCAGGCCGATGAACTCTGGCTTGAGCCCCAGACTGACGGCCATCTTCTGCCAGAGGCTGGCGAAATGACCGGTCTCGAACATCAACACCTGATCACCTGCGCTCAGGGTATTGCACAGCGCGGCCTCCCAGGCGCCCGTGCCCGAGGCGGGGTAGATGATCACCGGGTGGTGGGTCTTGAAGATCTGCTGGATGCCCGCGAGCACCTTGAGGCCGAGCTGGCCGAACTCGGGGCCGCGGTGATCGATGGTCGGGTAGCTCATGGCGCGAAGGATGCGGTCGGGCACCGGGCTGGGCCCGGGGATCTGCAGGAAGTGACGGCCGGCAGGATGGAAATCGAGCTTGAGCATGGGGCGACCCTTTGTTGTTGTATTTTGAATGCAAAATTACATTAGCAGCTGGGCACCCTGTGTCAAACGGCTCATTTGCGCTAATATCGAGTCGAATTCGTGCTTTTTAGAATAAGAAGAGCGCTGGTTGACCTGTCGATACAAGGAGTTTGCATGCAGTCTTCGTCAATGGCTTCAGCGCCCGCGCCTGCGTTGCAGTTGCCACGGGTAGAGCGTCAACGCCTGCACGACACCGTGGTAGAGCACTTGCGTGGCTTCATCACCGAAGGCGTGCTGCCGCCCGGGACCAAGCTGAACGAGCGTGAGCTGTGTGAAACCCTGGGCATTTCCCGCACGCCGCTGCGCGAGGCGCTGAAAGTGCTGGCCGGGGAGGGTTTGATCGAAATCAATCCAAACCGAGGGGCGAGTGTGGCGCGCATGAGCGAGTTGGAGATTCGCGAAGCGTTCGAATTGATGAGCGGCCTGGAGGCGTTCGCCGGGGAGCTGGCGTGCGAGCGCATGACCGACGCCGAGCTCGACGAGATCAAGGCGCTGCACAACGCCATGGTGGTGAGCAAGAGCCAGCAGGATCTGGTCGGGTACTACCAGCGCAATCGCGCGATCCACGACCTGATCAGCCTGGCTTCGCGCAATTCCGCACTGCGTCAGATGTACCTTACGGTCAACCGCCGCCTGCAGGCGTTGCGCTTCCTGTCCAATCAGCAGGCGCCCAAGTGGGACCGCGCCCTGCACGACCACGAACAGATGATCGAGGCCCTGCAGGCCCGCGACGGCAAGCGCCTGAGCGCCATCCTGCGCCAGCACCTGCTGGAGAAGCGGGACGCGATCATGTTGCTGGTACAGAACGGCGACCGCTCTTGATCCAGACACACCGCAGTGTCACCGGACGCGGCTTGC
>Ga0308158_10001795_pt1 | contig 21597 bp, 17 predicted proteins | sample PhyBR2_FD_201038 | JGI IMG/M metagenome (GOLD analysis project Ga0308158, IMG submission 201038) | Phyllosphere microbial communities from UC Gill Tract Community Farm, Albany, California, United States - DLSLB.R2 | ecosystem: Host-associated > Plants > Phyllosphere > Unclassified | place: USA...
CAGGTCCCAGATGTAGTGGTGGGTGAAGAAGTTGGCGTAGATGGCTGTGGCGAGGATTGCGGTGATCCAGCGGCGCGGGTAGGCCGCGAATTTCAAGTCGAAGAGCCGGTAGACGCGCACCATGTAGGAGCCGACGGCGGCGTACATGAACCCGCTAAAGAGCGGCACGGCACCGATACGCAGCACGCCTTCGGCTTCGTAGGACCAGGAGCCCATGTCCGTCTTGAACAGCTCCATGACGGTCCCCACCAGATGGAACAGGATGATGACCCGCAGTTCCCGCAGGGTTTCCAGCCTGAAAGCCACCATAAGGACCTGGATCACGACGGCGGCGATGGTCAGGAAGTCGTTGCGCGCCAGCCCTGCACCATCCGGGTACCAGAGCCTTGCCGCCATCAATACGGCCAGGAGTGCGGCACCGAAAATGCAGGCCCACCCTTGTTTAAGGCCAAAGACAACGAACTCGGTGAGCTTGGCCTTGGCGCCGCCTGCCGGAGAGGCTGCCAGGAAACGGCGGGCGCGTTCATCGATCCGCTGCTCCACTGGAGTTGAACTACGCACGGATCCCCTGACGCTGGCTTGCCGGGCGGTTCCCCCGCAGGTCTCGGTTGAGTTTATTGAGGCAGTAATCCCGGTAGGAGTGCCGGAGCCGTGGCGGCAGTTTGGGATAGGCAATGGCCAGGACGCGCATTGTGCGGTGGAAACGCCGCTCATGCCGGTCGCTCCACTCAAGGCCGAAGTCCTGCCGCAAGGGGCCCGGAAGGAGGCCGGCCGTGAGGAACCTGGCCGTGGGCATGATGGTCTGGTACCACCACGGGACGTTGGCCGGGTGCAGTAAGTCCTTGGCGACGCCCAACGCGGCGTCCCCCGCGCCCAGGCACGCCACCTGTTCCTCCCAGTAACGGGCGAACGAAGCACGGTCGGGCGGCCACATCTCCGGGGGCAACTGCAGGGCTGTCCCAAGCCGCGCGTAGTGCAGGTACACGGCGTCGGCGGTGTCGTCGTCGAGCGGTCCATAGATCTTTTCGATGACCGTCCGGGCGGTGTCGTAGAGCGTTGCTGCCACCCACAACTGCAGCTTGGGGTCGAAGGCGCTGTAGCCGGTGGAGGTTCCGTCCGCAGCCCGCCGGACCGGTGCGTGTGCCCGGTTGACCCGGCGGCGGACCTCGTTGGCCTGCTCTTCACTGCCGTAAACGATGGCATACACGTAGGTCAAAGTGCTGTTGAGCCTGTCCAGGGGGCGTTCGGCGAAGGTGCTGTTCTCCGCCACGCCGCGCCCAACCGACGGGTTGGCGAGCTGCAGCAGGATGGCACGGCCGGCCCCGGCGAGCAGGATGACTTCCGCCCCGTAATCAACCGCTCTGCCCGCCATGTGAAAAGGGTACCGGAGGGGCATGACAACGGGTGGGGGCCTTTGGTCCGTTGTCCTGGCTGGCCAGTGCCGGTAGCTGGTTCACTTGGCAATAGGCCGCAGCGAGGTGATCATCTTCCTGATGTCTGCGTACTCAGCCGTTTCCCTGTACTTCTTCGCCAGTTCGGGATACGGCAACGACGGGTCGCCGGGCGTTGCGTTGTTGGCCGGATCGTAGAACGCACCGAACATGGCACTGTTCGGCGGCCAGCGGAAGAAGTGCAGGATGGGGCAGGCGTCGGGGCCGCTGGGCATGGGGCCGGAGGTGATGCCGTACCCTGCCGCCTGGATGCCGGGAGGTCCCGGTGTGACGGCGTTCCCCCGGGACTCGAAGACGAACTGCGGCACCACACCGTCCTGTGCCAGGGCCGGCAGCTCCGCCGTGTCCAGGACTTCATATGGGTACTTCTGTGTGCAGGACGACCCGATGGCCATGTTGGTCCGCAGCGTCGCCATCACCTTGCCGGCCTGGTTGCGGACCTCGGCAAACGCCCCGCCGCCTTCCGCCAGTTCCCCTGCCGGGTCCTTGGCGTTCCAGGCGGCAGGCAGGTCGAACGCCATGGTGCCATCCGCCGTCGTAAACGTGGTCCATTCTTCCTTGCCGTTGGCGGGCGCGGTTGGAGCATATGTGGAGGGAACGTTCGACGGCGTTGGCGCCGCAGGTGCGCCCGTCGCCGTCGTGGAGGTACTGGCAGAGGCGGAAGCTGACGGGGCCGGCTGCGGGCTTCCCTGCTGCGGCGCACAACCGGCGAGGGCAAGGGCGACCAGCCAAAGGGCTGCCGGAAATCTGCGCACCACACCCTCCTTGGGCCGGATGTTGACCCTTTAAGTGTGGCGCTGCAGTCCCGGGCGGGGGAGGGCCGGAGGACCTGCCCTCCCCCACCCGGGGTTGGCGCTACCGCCCGGGCTGGTTACCGCTCCAGCAGTGACACGTCCCGGACGGCGCCCTTGTCCGCAGAGGTGGCCATGGCGGCGTAGGCGCGCAGGGCAGCGGAGACCTGGCGGTCCCGGTCCTTGGGCTTGTAGCCGCCGTTGATCAGCAGCTTCTCGCGGCGCTCGGCCAGAAGCTCATCGGAGACCTCCAGCTGCATTGAACGCCGGCTGATGTCGATGCTGATGATGTCGCCGTCCTCCACCAGGGCGATCGCGCCGCCGGAGGCAGCCTCCGGCGAGATGTGCCCGATGGACAGGCCGGAGGTGCCGCCGGAGAAACGGCCGTCAGTGATGAGGGCGCACTTCTTGCCCAGGCCGCGGCCCTTGAGGAACGACGTCGGGTAGAGCATTTCCTGCATTCCCGGACCACCCTTGGGTCCTTCGTAGCGGATGACCACCACGTCGCCTTCCTTGACCTGCTTGTTCAGGATCTTTTCCACGGCTTCGTCCTGGGACTCGCACACTACAGCGGGGCCCGAGAAGGTCCAGATGGACTCGTCAACGCCCGCGGTCTTCACCACGGCGCCGTCAACGGCCACGTTGCCGCGGAGCACGGCCAGGCCGCCGTCCTTGGAGTAGGCGTGCTCCACGTCGCGGATGCAGCCTTCTGCGGCGTCGGTGTCCAGGGAGGTCCACTCGTTTGACTGGGAGAATGCGGTGGAGGAGCGGACACCGCCGGGGGCTGCGTGCCAGAGTGCCTTCGCTTCCCCGGTGGCCTTGCCGCCGCGGATGTCCCAGTCGTCCAGCCAGCCGTCAAGGTCGGAGGAGTGCACCGAGTGGACGTCCTTGTGCAGGAGTCCGCCGCGGTTCAGCTCGCCCAGCAGGGCGGGGATGCCGCCGGCGCGGTGCACGTCCTCCATGTAGTAGGTCTTGTCCTTGGCCACGTTGGGGGCCACCTTGGCCAGGCAGGGCACCTGGCGGGACTTCGCGTCCATCTCGGCCAGTCCGTAGTCCACGCCCGCCTCCTGGGCCGCGGCCAGCAGGTGCAGGATGGTGTTGGTGGAGCCGCCCATGGAGATGTCCAGTGCCATGGCGTTATCGAATGCCTTGGCGGTGGCGATGGAACGGGGCAGCACGGAGTCGTCGCCGCCGTCGTAATAGCGCTTGACCAGTTCGACGACGGTGGCGCCGGCCTTCTCGTACAGCGCCTTGCGCGCCGTGTGGGTGGCCAGCACGGAGCCGTTGCCGGGCAGGGACAGGCCGATGGCCTCGGTGAGGCAGTTCATGGAGTTGGCGGTGAACATGCCGGAGCAGGAACCACAGGTGGGGCAGGCGTTCTCTTCGATGAGGTTGATGTCAGCATCGGAGATGGACTCGTCCACGGCGTCGGAGATGGCGTTCACCAGGTCCAGGGAGCGCACGGAGCCGTCGGTCAGGGTCACGCGGCCGGCTTCCATGGGGCCGCCGGAGACGAAGACCACGGGGATGTTCAGGCGCAGCGCGGCCATGAGCATGCCGGGCGTGATCTTGTCGCAGTTGGAGATGCACACCAGGGCGTCGGCGCAGTGGGCGTTGACCATGTACTCGACTGAATCCGCGATCAGGTCGCGGGACGGCAGCGAGTAGAGCATGCCGGAGTGGCCCATGGCGATGCCGTCGTCCACGGCGATGGTGTTGAACTCGCGCGGCACGGCGCCGGCGGCGAGGATCGCGTCGGAGACGATCCGGCCCACGGGGGCGAGGTGGGTGTGGCCGGGGACGAATTCGGTGAAGCTGTTGGCCACGGCGATGATCGGCTTGCCGATATCGGAGTTGGCGACGCCGGAGGCGCGCAGCAGTGCGCGGGCGCCGGCCATGTTGCGGCCGTGGGTGACTGTTTTTGAGCGGAGTGCAGGCATGCTTACCATCCTGCGGCCTTGCAGGGTGATGGGGAAGACAGCACTGCTACTAGTAGTAGGAGTACCAGAGTAATAGTATTTTGGGGTGAGTAATCCCGGGCGGCGCAAGGAACTCGGCCTGTTCCTGAGGGCCCGCCGCGACCAGGCGCTGCGGGCCGACTACGGGCTGCCGCCGATCGGCCGCAGCCGTGAGCGGGGGTTGCGTCGCGAGGAGGTGGCCTTCCTTTCCGGCGTCAGCGTCACCTGGTACACCTGGCTGGAGCAGGGCAGGGATATCAGTCCGTCCCGCCAGGTGCTTGAAGCGGTCAGCCGTGCGCTGCACCTTTCAAGTACCGGCCTTGGGTATGTCCTGTCCCTTGGCGGCTACGCGTCCGCGGCGCCCGCCAGCCCCGCGGCCGATACCGCACCGCCCCACATCCAACGGCTGATGGATGCGCTGGATCCCAATCCGGCCTTTGCCTTGTTCCCCGATTGGGGCGTGGCGGGCTGGAACAGGGCGTATGCGGCCCTCTACCCCAACATCGATACTGTGGCGCCGGCGGACCGGAACCTGCTGTGGCTGGTGTTCACCGACCCCTACGTCCGGAACCTGCTGCCGGACTGGGAAACCACCAGTAAGCGGTTCCTTGCCGAGTTCCGGGCCGAAACCGGGCAGCGGCTGGGCGATCCGGACATCCAGTACCAGGTGGAACGGCTCAAGGAGGCCAGCCCGGAGTTCCGGCAGGGCTGGGACCTATACGACATCCTGGGCTTCGAGTCCCGCGAGCGCCTCTTCCACCACCCCGCTGTCGGAGTGCTGCAGCTTGAGCACCACCAGGTGTCTCCGTCGGACCGGCCGGACCTGCACATCGTGGTGTACACGCCGGCGCCCGGAAGCGATGCCGCGGCCCAGATGCAGTCCCTGATGGCGGCCACCAGTCAGCCGGCGTCCAAGCCAAGATAAGCCAGGGCGGCTGTGGCCTGCGCCTGGGTGGCGATGCGAAGGGTGGGATCCACCGCCGGCAGGAAGAACGGCGAATGGTTGGCCGGAATGTCGACGTCCACCCTGCCCGCTTCCACAGCCCGCCGGTAGATGTCCGGCGGCACGGATCCAACGATCCAGTACACATAGGGGGTGCCGAAGGCGTCGGGGATCCGGCTGAAATCCTCTGACGCCGTTTGCGGGGCGGTGCGGTAGACGGCATCCGCTCCGAAGGTCCTGGTGAACGCCGCTGTGACCCGGGCGTTGGCCTCCGGATCGTTGCTGGTCAGAGGGTACTGGTCGTAGTACTCGAACTCCGGTTCCTTTGGTGAGCCGGCCGCGGCACACTCGCCGCGGACAATCCGCTCGATGGCGGCAATCATTCCGGCCCGCACCTCCAGGTTGTAGGTGCGGAGGTTGAGCAGCAGTTCGGCGCGGTCCGGGATGATGTTGGCCGTGGCACCGGCAGTCACCGAGCCGACGGTCAGCACGGCGAACTGCCCCGGTGTGGTTTCCCGGGACACCACGGTCTGCAGGCGGAGGACGATCGAGGCGGCGAGCACCACGGGGTCAACCGATTTGTGCGGCATGGACCCGTGGGCCCCCCGGCCGTGGACGGTGATCCGGATGGAGTCGCCGGCCGACAGCACGGGGCCCGGCGTGGTGCCGATGGTTCCCGCCTGGGTGGGCATGACATGCTGGGCCAGCGCGATGTCCGGCCGCGGGATTCCGGCGGCCAGGCCGTCGTCGAGCATTGCCTGCGAGCCTGCCGCCGTCTCCTCCGCCGGCTGGAACAGGGCGATGTAGGTGCCCTGCCAGGCATCTCGATGCTCGGCCAGGTACTTTGCCGCGCCGAGCAGGGCCACCACATGCATGTCGTGGCCGCAGGCGTGCATCACGCCCGGGTTGGCGGAGGCATAGGTTGCGCCGGTGGCCTCGGTGACGGGGAGGGCGTCCATGTCGGCCCGGGCCAGGACACAGGGACCGGCGCCGTTGGCAAGAACGCCGACGACGCCGGTGCGGCCAAAGTGCCTGACGTCAAAACCCCAGCGGGCCAGCAGGTCCGCTGCCGCGGCCGACGTTGCGTGTTCATCAAGGCCCAGTTCCGGGTTCCGGTGGAGCTGCTCGTAGAGCGGGATTTGCCAGGCAAGTTCCTGCTCCATGTCGCTGTTCTTGACGTCCATGCGAGAGCTCCTCCCGGCCGGCGGCGCCAGCCCCTTCGGCCACTCTAGGCCAGCACCCCCTGCCGCACCACGGCCGGCTCAAACTGTGCACCCGCGCCCGGGAATACCGGCACGTCGATCCGAGCGTGGGTGTGGACTTCGTTCACCGTGGCCTTGGTGTGCAGGGCGATCTGTTCCATGGTGGTCACCCACATGCCTTCCATCGCCTTGACCCGCTCGATCAGCTGCTCCAGCGCCACGGCCTTGGACGGGCGGCCGGAAATGAACGGGTGGTTGGTGAGCACGAAACAGCTGCCCTGGGAGTGGTGGGCCTCGGCTTCAAGCGTCCACATTTCCAGCACCTTCGCGGGGCTCTCGATCACGCCGCTGCCGGTGACGCCGGGGTAGAACGCGTACTGCTCCCAGTCGTCCAGGGTCCAGTCCACGGGGATCTCCACAATGTCCCGGGGGTCATCGGCGGCGACGGCGAAGCGGTAGGGGGCATCGCCGTCGAGCAGGCTGGAATCGTAGAGGAAGCCGCGGTCCGCCAGCAGTCCCGGTGAGTGCCAGTTCAGCTCCCACCACGGCGCCCGGTAACCCACGGGCCGTACCCCTGCCACCTTGGCCAGGGCTTCAAGGCCGCGATCGATGTAGCTGGCCTCGGTGGCGGCGTCGATGCCCTGCATGGGTTCGTGCAGGTAGCCGTGGTGCGCCACCTCGTGGCCGCCGTCCACGATCCGGCGCACCACGTCCGGGTAGGACTCGGCGGTGAAGCCGGGGATGAAGAAGGTGGCCTGGATGTCCTGGCGGGCCAGGATCGCCAGGAGCCGCGGCACCGCGACCTTGGGACCGTAGGACTGGTGGCTCATCAGCGACATCCGCCGGGTGCTGGTGGGATCGTGGGCGATGGTGCAGGACTCGGCGTCCACGTCGAACGTGAAGGACGCGGCGGCCTTGGCGCCGTTGGGCCAGATGATGGGATGCAGGGGATCCGCGATGGCGGGCTGGTTCACAGGAAAATCCTTTCGGCGGGTGCTGTGGGCGCCCGCCAGGGTTTGGAAGAAGAGGAGATTAGAGGGCGGGAAGGGCGGGAGTGCTCTCCGCCGCCTTGCCGTCTGTTCCGGGAGCGGTATCCGCCTTCCGGGAAGCGTGCGGCTCCAGGGCGAGGTACCTGATGTGCTGCCGCGGACCCAGGATGGCGTACACCCCGGCGCTGGTCAGGCCGCCTGCCAGCCAGGACAGGTCCCAGCCGCCCAGGGCGACGGCGATGGGGCCCTGCATGATGGGAATCAGGCCGTACATGAACAGCCACGTTGCGAAGATGCCGGCCACGAGGGAGATGACACCCGCAAAGTTGACGACGGGCAGCCGCTTGGTGCCCACGCCGTCGAACAGCCTCTCGGTGCCGCCGGGCCAGCGCTTCTCCAGCCAGAAGTAGTGCACCAGCATGATGCCGCCCCAGGCGGCCACCCAGGCAACCAGGCCGATCAGCCAGGCGTCGAGCACCGCGGCGAAGTCCTCCTGGAAGATGAAGAAGACGACGGCGGCGAGCGAGAAGACGCCGACGAACAAGTTGAGCTTGCGGCGGCTGATGGAGATGTCCAGGGCCTGGGTGGCCACGGAGAAGGTGTAGATGTTCAGGATGTTGGTGGCGATGGGTCCGTGGAGCACCATCAGCAGTACGGGCAGTGCCATGGCGCCGAAGTTGAGGACAATGAGCTTGCCGGGGTCGATCTCGCCGCTGTTGGTGGCCAGGCTGGCGCCCAGGACGCCGAGCCACACCACGGGGATGAACTGGCCCAGGACGGAGGCCAGGTAGACCTTCTTCTTGGGAACGCTGGTGCTGACGAACCGGGAGTAATCCGCGGCGTAGGTGAACCAGGTGATGCCCCAGCCGATGCCGATGGCGGTCATGACGGCGCTCATGGCGGCGATGCGCTCGGAGCCTTCCAGGATGGCGCCGGCGGGTCCGGCGTAGCCCCAGTTGATGTCCATGCCGAACCAGGCGACGGCGGACATGACGGCCAGGATGAGGATGGTGGGCGGTACGGTCCATTTTTCGAAGGCGGCGATGGCCTTGTAGCCGAACCAGGCGATGGCCACCTGGAGGGCCATGATGAAGGTGGCGACGCCAATCTTCCAGCCGTAGTTGGCCGCTTCCGGGTCAACCCAGCCAAGGGTTCCGAAGAGTGCCATGACCAGGTCCAGGATGATCCAGGTGTTTACCGCGCACCAGCCGATGACCAGCAGGGCCTGGATGGCGGCCGGCAGGTAGTTGCCACGCCGTCCGAATGCTGCCCGGGCCAGGACCATGCCGGTGGCTCCGGTCCGCTGGCCCAGGAGCACGAAGCAGCCAAAAAGCAACATGCCGATCAGGTTGCCCAGCACCAGGACGGTGATGGTGTCCGCGAGCCCGAGCCCCAGCTGGATACCGAGTGCCCCCAGCACCCAGTTGATGGGTGCCAGGTTGGCGCCCGCCCAGATCCAGAACTGGCCGGATACCTTGCGTGTGCGAGCTGATTCGGGGATGGGCTGCAGCCAGGCTTCGTGGTCCACGGCGTTGTGGTCCTCGGTTGCCTGGGCAGGTTGGCCGTGCGTGGCTGTTGAAAGCTTTTCTTGCATGGGGGCCTCCGTGAGGTGAATAAGTACCAAAAGGCTATGTGGCCCCCATCACAAGGAACAAGATACGATCTGTCGAACAGATCCTCCTACTACGTTACGGAATGTCGTGTCAGTGTTTCTTGGCGAAATACTCGCCCATCCCGCCCTCGCCGCCGCCGACCCCTTGGTCCATCCGCTGGGCGCGGTGGCCGACGCGCAGCCGGTCCGGTGGGTGCACTCCAGCGAGGTGCTGGACATCGCTCCCCTGCTCCGCGGCGGCGAGCTGCTGCTCTGCGGCGGGATCACCCTGGCCACGGCCACGTCAGCGAAGCGCGAGGAGTATGTGCGCGAACTGGCGCAGCGGGGCATTGCCGCCCTGGCCATTGAAACCGGCGGTGCCTTGCCCGAGATTCCGGCCGGCATGCTGCAGAAGGCCGAGGAATACGGCCTTCCCGTGGTGGAGCTGCGCAAGGTGGTCCCGTTCGTGGGCGTCATGCAGGCCATCAACTCCATGCTGGTCAGCGAGTCGGTTGGCCACCTGCAGCAGGCCGACGCCGCCACCCGCGCCATGGCCGCAGAGCTGGCCCACGGGGCCTCGCTGGACAAGATCCTGGCTGTGCTGGCGGGTATCACGGGTTCCGCCGTGAAGCTCACTTCCCCGTGGGGCGTCACCTTGGGCAGCGCGGTGCCGGAGGGGTGGAGCAGCGAGGCTGGGGCGGAAGGCGGGCCCGGGGCAGTCCGGGAACGAGCAACCAAGCAAGAAGCAGTGGACGACGGCGGCTCCGGGCAGGGCGGGCATGCCAACTTCAGCGGCGTTGCTGCTGGACGAGTGGTCAACGTGGACATTCCCGTGCGCGGCGTCCTCATGGGCCGGCTGGAGGTGCTGGTGCCGTCAACCGCTGATACCGCGCTGGCGCAGGTGGCCGGGGAACGCGCCGTCGACATCCTGGGCCTGGCACTGCTTCAGCACACGCCCCCCGGCCTGCATGCCCTGGCAGGTGCTGAGCTGATGCGGGCCGTGCTCAATTCCGCTCCGGAGTGGCGCCTTGAACAGCTCGCTCCCGGGGCCGGGTTTCCCACCGACTCCCCCGCCGTGGTGGCCGCCATCCATGCCGCGGCACCGCAGGAGCTGCGGGGCGCCGTCGAAAACTTCCTGAATTCACAGCGGATTCCCTGCGCCGCTTACCTGGACGACGCTGAGCTGGTGGTGATGATCGGCTTGCCCTGCACTGAGCCCCCGGGCGAGCGGCGGCAGCTTCTGGAATCCCTGCGGAAACTGGAGGGTGACCACGATGCCGTGATCGCGGTGGGGCCCCCGGTAGCCCGTGTTGCGGAGGCGGCCTGGTCACTGGCGGAGGCGCGCCGGGCCCTGGACGTGCGCCAGATCCGGCGCCGCAATGCCTCGCCGCGCAGGCGCTTTCCGGCCCGGGGCCTGGTGGTAATCGATGCCCAGGACACCGCCGTGGAAAGCCTCGCCCTGACCTGCCTGGACGCTTCCGCACGCGAGGCCTTCGTTAACCGGCAGCTGGGGGCCGTGCTGGAGCATGATGCGCAGCGGCAGTCCCAGCTGTTGGAGACCCTGCAGGTATGGCTGGATTCCGGCTGCAACACAGCGCAGTCGGCACGCGAGCTGCACCTGGAGCGGCAGTCGATGCACCACCGGCTGCAGCGGATTTTCGAGCTGTGCGGCGGTGATCCACGCGGCACGGGCCGGCTGGCGGCACTGCACCTGGCGGCGCGGATGGCAGGGCTGCCGTGAGTGGCCCATTCGCGCTGGTCCTAAGCCTTTCCCTACGTAAAACCTGTAGACCGGTGGACATGCATACTGAGCCGGCAGGCTCCCCTGTAGAGTTACCTGATGCTTGAGATCCGCCCGAATTGCGAATGTTGCGACCGTGACATTGCTCCATCTGACGAGGCCTATTTTTGTACGTTCGAGTGCACCTGGTGTCCGGACTGTGTGGAACGCTTCCCGAATGGTTCTTGTCCCAACTGTGGAGGCGACCTTCAGCGACGTCCTACCCGGCCTGTTGCTGCCCTGGTCAACAACCCGGCCAGCACCACCAGGGTTGTAGCTCCGGATTGCCTCAAAAAAACCGCCGTACTAGCGGCTTTTCTGAGCCGAGAGAGGAAGCGGGCGCAGGGGTTGCACTGACGTAGTGTCCTGCGCCCGGCTCAGCGCCTGGTCTGGTACCTCGTTAGCACCACACCGTCCGGGAACGTCCGGGTCTCCACCAGGCTCAGGTTCACCCAGTTGTCCAAGGCTGTGAAGAACGGTGTGCCGCCGCCCACCAGGACCGGGTGGGTGACCATCGCATACTCGTCGATCAGCCCGGCCCGCATGGCCGCGGCGGCAAGAGTGGCACCGCCGATGTCCATGGGGCCGCCGTCGCCGGCCTTAAGCCGGCTGATCTCCGTGACCGCGTCGCCGCCGACCAAACGGGTATTCCAGTCGACGCTGCTGATCGTCGAGGAGAAAACCACCTTCGGCATGTTCCGCCAGCGATGGGCGAACTCGACCTGCGCCGGTGTGACGCCCGGCTGCTGGTCGGCGGTGGGCCAGTGTGAGCTCATCGTCTCCCACAGCTTGCGCCCATACAGCGCCAGTCCCGTCGACCCCACCCGGTCTGACCACCATTGGAACAGCTCGTCACTCGGCGTACTCCAGCCGAGGTCGTCACCTGGCGTGGCGATGTAGCCGTCCAGACTCACATTCATGCCAAAGGCCAGTTTGCGCATGGCGCCAGTCTCCCGTGGGCCAGCAGTGGTTGTACAGACCTGCCGGCGTCAGTTTGCCGGCCTGCCGCCCAGTCGCGTGGTCACCTTCGCGGCGGCGGCCACGCACGCCTCGCCCAGGCTCTCAAACTGCTCCTTGGACACCCGGAACCTGGGCGCAGGAATCAGGACGGCGGCCACCACGTCGCCGCGGTGGTCGCGGACGGGTGCGGCGACGCCCACCTCGTCCATGGACGATTCGCCATAGTTCCCCGCCCATCCCCGCTGCGCCACATCCTGGAGCCGGGCCTCGTAGGCGGCCAGGCCGGCGTCGTCCAATCCTGGAAAGGTGATGGTGCCGCTGCGCAGCAGCTCCCGCACGCGCTCAGCCGGCAGCGTGGACAGGAACACCTGGACGGAGGCGCTCATGGCGTCCCGGTAGCGGGCACCCAGCGGCGTGGTGTGCTTGATCTGGTGGTGGCTGGCGATCTGCTCCACGCAGATCGCCTCGTCGCCGTTCCACAGCATGAGCGCGCTGGTTTCCCCGGTCTGCTCCGCCAACTGCCGCAGGACCGGATAGGCCACGCGGCGTTCCTCCATCTCGGCCAGCAGTGGCCCGGCGACGGCGATGAGCCCCAGGCCCAGCCGGAAGCGTTTGGTCTCGGGGTCCCGTTCCACAAGGTTTTCCTGCTCGAACGTGGCCAGGATCCGGGACACGCTGCTCTTGTGCATACCCACCCTGTTGGCGATTTCGGTGACACCCAGCAGCGGCTCATCCGCGGTGAAGGTGCGCAGGACGGCGATGGCGTTGACGACGACGGAGGCGCCTTTCGCGTCCGTTCCGCCGTTGGTGCCGCTGCCGTTGCCGTTGCTGTCGGGGGTCTTTGCAGGAGTCATGGTGGACACCATCTTTCCCTATCGTTGGCGGGAGACGCCGAAAGCGGCGCCGTGGTCCACGGCGCCGCTCCGGCTGTTCAGCTGGTTATCCCTCGATGATGTTGTGCTCGGGGCCGAACGGGAACTTGGTGATGTTCTCGACAGAGTTGTCTTCGCCGATGACCAGGATGTCGTGCTCGCGGTAACCACCGGCGCCGGGCAGGCCGTCCGCCACCGTGATCATGGGTTCCATGGACACCACCATGCCGGGTTCCAGGACGGTGTCGATGTCCTCGCGCAGCTCCAGTCCGGCTTCGCGGCCGTAGTAGTGGCTGAGGACGCCGAAGGAGTGGCCGTAACCGAAGGTGCGGTTGGCCAGCAGGCCGTGGCTGATGTAGATCTCGTTGAGCTCGGCGGCGATGTCCTTGCAGACAGCGCCAGGCTTGATGAGTTCCAGGCCGCGCTTGTGGACCTCCACGTTGATGTTCCACAGTTCCAGGGACCGCTCGTCCGGCTGGCCCAGGAAGAGCGTGCGTTCCAGGGCAGTGTAGTAGCCGGAGGTCATGGGGAAGCAGTTGAGCGAGAGGATGTCGCCCTGCTGCAGCTTCCGGGTGGTGGCCCAGTTGTGGGCGCCGTCGGTGTTGATGCCGGACTGGAACCACACCCAGGTGTCGCGGACCTCGCGGTGCGGGAACGTGCGGGCGATCTCGTGCACCATCGCCTCGGTGCCGATCAGGGCAACCTCGTACTCGCTGATGCCTTCGCGGATGGCGTTGCGGATGGCTTCGCCGCCGAGGTCACCGATGCGGGCACCGTGCTTGATGACCTCGATTTCCTCGGCGGACTTGATCATGCGCTGGCGCATGGCGTCCTGGGACACATCCAGGAGCTGGGCGCCCGGGAAGGCGGCGCCGATCTTCTCGCGGGTCAGGCCGGGGAGGAAGTCGTCCTCCACACCGATGCGGTTAGCCTTGACACCGCGCTGGCGCAGCGCTTCCTGCAGGCCGAAGTAGAAGTTGTCCCGGCGCCAGTCCGTGTAAACGATGTTCTCGCCGTAGGAGGTGCGCCACGGCATGCCGGCGTCGATGTTGGCGGTGACGGTGACCGAGTCGTCTGCGGTGACCACCAGGGCGTAGTTGCGGCCGAACGTGGTGTACAGGAAGTCGGAGTAGTACTTGATGCCGTGGTAGCTGGTCAGGATGACGGCGTCGAGTTCCTTGGCGGCCATAATCTTGCGGAGGCCGCCGAGGCGGCGCTCGAACTCCGCGTCGGAGAACGTCAGCTTGCCCTTGGAGCCGATGTGCAGGACCTTGAGGCGCTCGAGTTCGGCAATGGAGGACGCGTTGTCAGCGGTGATAGTCACGAAGGTGTGCCTTTCTAATGGGTGCCGGCTGCTGTTGCAGCGGCCGGTATTGGTTTGCGTGATGTGGTTGGTTTGTGAAGACCTCTTAGTCAGAGGTGCTTAAGGGGCTTCCGCGAAGTCTCGGCAGCGAACAGCACGGCCATCAGGGACACTGCTGAGGCAGCCACCAGGTACCAGCCGGGGGCCAGCTTGCTCTGGGTCATGCCGATCAGCAGGGTGGCCATGAACGGTGCGGTGCCGCCGAAGAGAGCATTGGAGAGGTTGAAGCTGACGGCGAAGCCACTGTAGCGGACCTTGGTGGGGAACAGTTCGGCCAGGAAGCTGGGCAGGGTTCCGTCATTCAGGGTGAGCATGCCGCCCAGCAGAATCTGGACCAGGACAATCACCAGGAAGTTGCCGGTGTCCAGCAGCATGAAGGCCGGCACGGTCAGCAGCATGAACAGCACGGACGCGGTGATCAGCATGCGCTTGCGGCCGAACCGGTCCGAGGCGATGCCGGTCAGGAAGATGAAGCCGATGTAGCTGGCCAGGGCGATGGTGGTGGCCAGGAAGGATTCGGTGGGTCCGAAGCCCAGTTCCTCGGACAGGTAGGTGGGCATGTAGCTGAGGATGACGTAGAAGCCGACGGCGTTGAGCAGCACCGCGCCGCAGGCGATCACCAGCTGCTTGCGGTAGGTCCGGAACATGTCCAGCGCGGGAGCCTTGGGGGCGGCTTCCTCCTGGTCTGCCAGGGCGCGGAAAGCAGGGGTGTCCTCCAGCTTGGTGCGGATGTAGCGACCGATCAGGCCCATGGGCGCAGCCAGGAGGAACGGCAGCCGCCAGCCCCAGTCGTGCAGCTGTTCGGTGCTTAGCACCGAGCTGAGGAGTGCCGCGATCAGTGAGCCAAGGAGCAGGCCGGCGGCAGTGCTGGCAGGGACGACGGCGGCGTAGAGGCCGCGGCGGTTGGCCGGCGCGTACTCCACCAGGAAGGCCGAGGCGCCGGCGTACTCCCCCGCGGCCGAGAAGCCCTGGACCACGCGGACCAGGAGCAGCAGGACCGGGGCCAGCAGGCCGATGGTGCCGTAACCGGGAATCAGGGCGATGCAGAAGGTGGAGACGGACATGATGACGATGGAGAGGGACAGCGCCTTGCGGCGGCCCAGCTTGTCGCCGATGTGGCCCCAGAAGAAGCCGCCCAGGGGACGGACGAAGAAGGAAATGGCAAAGACGGCGAAGGTTGCCAGCAGCGCGGTCTGCCGGTCTGCTTCGGGGAAGAACACCGAGGAGATGACCGCTGCCAGGTAGCCGTAGACGGCGTAGTCGAACCATTCGACAAAGTTGCCGATGAAGCTTGCGGTGACCACCCGGCGTCGGACGTCCTTGCCGGCAACGGCGCTGTCAGCACCATCGCCAGCCCGGGCAGGAGCGTTGGCGTCAGCGGCAACAGTATCCGTCCGGGGTGAGTTCTGTTGGGTACTCATGAAACCACCAATGAAAGTTGGAGTTGCATTGCTTGCAACGTAGTTGTTTCAAGATAGGCCGTGACGCGCAACACAGTCAATAGGTTCAGCGTCAGAAATCCGACATCTCACGATTGGAATCCGTGGAAGGAATGCAGCCGGAGCGGCGAACCAAGGAACGTCATGTCGTTGCGTCCGAAGCAACGCTGTATTGCTTATCGAGAAAATACTGCGTAGCAAAAAGCCTGGGGGTCCAACGAATTCCGCGCAACTTTGCGAACGGGCCGTAAGACACGGGCCAAAAGCACCCGCCTGCCCCATACTTGCGCCATGGACGACACCGCCGCCCCGGACCGGACCGGGCAGGAAAACGAGGACGCGCGGAAACCGGACCGGGTCCTGCTCGCGCTGGTAGGCGTGGTGGTGCTGCTGGTGGTGGTGGCCCTGGCCGTGGTGTTCACCTGCGGCGAGCCGGCCCCATTGGATGAGGCAAGCCCGGCCGGAGTGGTCCAGCGGTACAGCAGGGCAGTAGTCGACGGCGACACGGCCACCGCCCAGTCCTACCTCACCGAGGGTGCCAAAAGCCGGTGCCGTGGCACTTATACCGGCGAGCCATCACCCGCCCGCGTTGTCCTGGTTTCGACGACGGAGCGCACCGATTCGGCCACTGTGAAGGTTTCTATCGTCCGGTCGGGCCAGGGCGGGCCCTTCGGCCCGTCCGAGTATGAGACGGAGGACGCCTTCTCGCTCCTCAAGGTGGACGGGAAATGGATGATTGACCAGCCGCCATATCCATTGATGGCCTGCACTGTAGTGCCGGGGAAGCAATGAGCACCGCCACAGCCCCAACGGCGTCCGCCCCGGCAGGCGGCCCGGCCACCCTCCGCCGGCTGATCCTGTACGTCCTGCTGTTCGCGCTGGTGGTCATCGCGGCGTCAGGTGTAAGCGGGCTGCTGGAGCGCCTTTTCCGTACGGCAACCACCCTGGTTTCCGGCGACGTGACCGGGCTGGCCCTGTCCCTGGCCTTCACCCTGATCGGCGGCCCGCTGGCACTGCTGCTTTGGTGGTTCGTGTGGCGGCGGCTCGACGACGAAGCCGAGCGCAGGGCGCCCGGCTGGGGCCTCTACCTGACCGGCATGTACGCGGTATCGCTCATCATCGCCACCACGTCGTTGCTGGATCTTGCCACGTCCTTCGTCGGCGCGCAGGAAAGCCAGTGGCCATCCCCGCTTGCCACCGGGTCCGTGTGGGTGGCCATTTGGTGGTGGCACCGGTGGATGTGGAAGCACCCCGGCAAAGCGTCGCGCCACCTCGAGGACGTGCGCGCCGTCGTCGGCTCCGTCTTTGGGCTGCTGCTGGGTACCGGCGCCGCGATCGCCGCGCTCAGTGCGCTGCTGGATGTCGCGATCCGCGGTTTCACGGCAACCGCCGCCTTTGAGCCCTGGTGGTTTGACGTCCTCCGGTCGCTGATTTGGGCCGCGGGCGGCGCGCTGGTGTGGTGGTGGCATTGGTTCCGGGAGGGCGGCCGGCGCTTTCAGACCGGCCTGGTGGACGTCGCCATCATTGGAGTGGGCATCTTCCTGGCCGGCATCACTGCCCTTGGCGGGCTGGGCGTCATCCTGTTTGTCCTCCTGCGGCTGGCGTTCGATCGCAGCGATCCCCTGAACGACCTCCTCGAACCACTCGCCCCGGCCATTGCCGCCGCAGCCATCGGTGCGCTGGTGTGGCGCTACCACCGCAGTACATCGGTACACCGTTCCACCCGGACCCGGCGGGCCAGCCTCCTGGTGACGTCGGCAGTGGCGCTTGCCGCGGCGGCGTCCGGCGTCGGAGTTGTGGTCAATGCGCTGCTGGCCGCGGCCGTGTCCCCCTTGGCGGGCGGGGCGACCCGGACCCTGCTCCTGGGCGGCGTCAGCTCCCTGGCGGTGGGTGCACCGGTGTGGTGGCTGGCATGGAAGCCCCGGCACCAGCCGCGGAGTGCGGACGATATCCCGCCCGGCCGGCGCGTGTACCTGGTGGCATTTTTCGGCGTCAGCGCGGTGGTGGCGCTCATTACGCTGCTGGTGATTGGCTACCGGCTCTTCGAATTCCTGCTGGGTGAGGTCACCGGCGGCAGCGTCCTTGACCGCATCCGGGCGCCGCTGGGCCTCCTGGTGGCTGCAGGGCTCGTGGCGGGTTACCACTTTGTGCTGTGGCGGCATGATCGGGCACTGCTTGCCGCAGCAGGCCCTGTGCGCCAGCGGGTCATCGAGCGGGTCATCCTGGTCAGCGGCTTTCCACCGGCTGCGGTTGATTCCGAGGCTTTGGCGCGCGGGATCGTTGACGCGACCGGGGCGAAGGTGACCACGTGGCTGAGGGCGGACGACGGCGGCGCCGGACTTCCGCCGTCGTCCGATCTTTCGCCTGTGGCTGGGGACGTCATCCGGCAGGTCGCGGCAGCACTGGAGGCCAGTGCCGGGCAGCAGGTCCTGGTGATCGCGGGGCCGGGAACCCGGTTGGAGGTTGTCCCGCTGATGACTCCCGGCGCTGCGGTTCCTGGCGGTCCTGCACCCGGCCGGGTCCTACGGCCCTAGCTGGCTCCTAGGGCCGGAGCCTAGCGTTGCAGGCAAAGGAGGCCGGTGATGGCTGCTCGTGGGGCCGCGAAGCGTGGCGGTGCTGCCGTAGGAAGAAGCAGCAGGCGCTGGCTTGGCTGCATGACAGCCGTCCTGCTCGCCTTGGCCGGGTGTTCCTCCGGGGATAACGCGCCGGCGGCCAGCCCTTCATCCAACCAGGCCACTGCGTTCCAATCGTCATCACCGCCCAGCACGCAGCCTGAGGGCATGCCCGCCAAGCCACTCACGGATGCGGAACTCACAGCCATCATCAACGGAGTGGGCAAGAGCCGGAACCTGCCATTTCCCGCGGCCCACGATTCCACCCGCCTGCGCAGCGGGGCGGCCGGAGGATCCTTCCCCTCAACCAAAACCGAAACCAAGCCCGCGGAGTGCGCTGCCTTCGTGCCCCAGGACCCTTTCGCCCGCTGGGCAGACAAAGACATCAACTTCGCCGAAGGTGCCATGCCCCCAGTAGGCGGCCAGTCCGGACCGACGACCACAGTCATGGTCGTTCTGAGAAGCGCGGAAAAGGAAGCCATCACCAAGGCTGACTTCGGCTACACGGACGATTTGGTATCCCGCTGTGGCCAGTTCGACCTGGCGTACACCGAATCCGGCCGCACCTCCACTTACGGCGTCCAGCTGCTCACTGCTCCCCCGCTTGGGGAAAGGCAGCACGCCTTCATGCAGGTGACCAAGCCGAAGGGCCCCGGGGACTTCGGCTCCGTGGGGTTGCGGGTCCAAGAGGGCACCTTGTCCATTACGCTCAACCTCGCAGTGGCAAACCTTAACTCGGAGGCCGACGCCAAACCAGCACTGGACACGATGGCAGGCCTAGCCAAGGAGCTTATTGACCAGGCGGCAAAAGGCCCCACGTCCGCACCTCCGCCGACGCCAAACTCCATGACGCCTGACCAGATGGTGGCGCTGTTCAAGGGCATGACCGGCCCAGGCGGCGAGGCAGTGAGCCTGCCGCAGGCAACAATAGTCGGTCCACCTCCGGGCTTTTCCCCCGGAGCGTCAACTCCGCCGTCCGATTCCCCCTGCACATTTGATGATGAGTCCTACCCCTCGGCCCTGGCCGGCGCCGTCTACGGACAGGGGCAGATCCAGGGCGCCACCAAGATCGACTACACGGACTTCACCGTGGTCAACCTGCCGTCATCAGGGGGGCCGCCTTATCCGTTCGATACCCGGGCGGAGCATCTCCGGGGCTGCACAAGCGTCCAGGAAAAGGCTTTCGGGGGTAGCAGCCGGGACTGGTCCCCTGTCGCCGCACTCACCAGCACCATCACCGCTGACTCAACCTACGCCCTCGCCTACCAACTCTCCGACGGGACCGGCGAATGGCATGTCCGGTGCGGAGCGCGCAGGGGGACGCTGTCCATCGAGGCGAGCAGCCGGACAGCTTCGCAGCCCGAGACACAGGCAAAAGCGGACGCCCTTTGGTCCTTCTTCAACGCAGTTTTCTCACGTGCGGGAAAGTGAGCCGGCCGGGGCTCCTGGCCGGGGAGTTTGCGTCCTTCCTCAAGATTTGCGCAGTTTATCCCGCTGGTGGATTACCCCTCTTCCCCTGGCATTCAGCGCTGCCTAGGGTTGGCACACACGCTTTGCCAAGGGGGACAAATGAAAAGCACAGTTGAGAGTCTTACGGACGCCGCAAACCAGGACGCGCAGCAGGTTGCCGCGCCGGAATCACTGGATGTACAGCGCAAAGTGGCGGACTGGACGTCCGACTGCCTGCTCACCGTGCGCAGCCCAATCCGCTTCACCCGGGCCGACTGGCCGTAGAGCCGCGTGGGCCGTTCCTAACGGGACGGGCCACCTGGACCACCGGTATGACTCCTCGGAGCCATGCGCCCAACACGGCCAGCGCACTGGCCCAGGTCGTTACCCGCCGTTTCAGGCCCACCCGGCTTTTGAAGCCGTCACTACAGACGGAAGAGTCAACTGGAGGCTTCCCGCTCGATTTCCTCGGCCAGGTCATCCACTTCTTCCGGCCGGGCTTTGATCCCGGCCTCTTCGAAACGCTCCTCCAGGACGTGGCTTACATCGTCCTGGACATGGCCCAGTTGAATGTCGTGGCGGACGTCCTCCGCGATGGCGTCAGGCGTGGCATCTGGGTCCGTTCCCGCCACCAGCTCATCGTTGCCATCAAAGGGGTCGTTGGCGCCGCCGTCTCCGGTATCAGTCATACTCCATCGTTACCCTTCTCCGTCCGGCAGTAAACGCCCCGCACGCGCTGATGCGCCGGTCCCGGCCGGCCTCAACCCAGGAAGGTGCGGTGTATGTCGCTGCCGTAACGGCCAATGATTGCGCGTTTGGCGTTCATGAAGGCTTCGAGGTCCCCGGCATGGCCATGCTGCTCAACGCGGCGCCTTGCCAGCTCGTCCGAAATCACGTCAAGAAAGAGTTCTGCGAGCAACAGCCGGGCGGAGTCGCGGAAGCGGCCGCGCCCGTCGATATAGAGCTGGACGGTGGGTGCCGCAGTATTGATGATGACCTTTCGCTCCACTTCGGAGTACACGGCACGGTCCGTGCTGTTGTGCAGGCTGCGGAAGTCGTAACCGGTAAAGAGGTCAACGCCGTGGTCCCTGCTCGGGTGGTGGACCTGGCGGTGCGGGCCCGGCAGTGTTCCGGGGGCGGCGACGGCTTGGTGCGGAGGTTGGTTTGCGCTGTGGTGTGAGGCGTGCTCGGCGATGACCACTTCGCACAGCGCCCAGTAGTCTCCGGCCCGGGCAGTGATTTCCCCGTGGTCTCCAGCCTTGTCACCCGTTGCCGTCCATTCGAGCCGAGGGGTTTCCGCCAAGGTGCTGACTGGAACCGGTGCAGGCAGCGGGTCAAGGCGGATCGAGGGCGGAAGGTCCAGTTCGAACGCCAAGGTTTCACCAACGGGCAGCTGGAGTGGATCCAGCAGCAGGGCAACGTGGAACGGATGCACCGGCGGCCGGTAGTAGAAGGGCGTTGTGAACCGCAGCGCCGCCGGCAGTGGTGATTCCGGTGGCTGCGAGCCATCCCTGTTCCGGACACCAGGTGCTGTCTCCAGGCCCAGATCCAGGATGGCGGCCTCGCTCATGTGCTGAAGCAGGTGCTCGATCATCTCAGCGGTTCGCCCGGACGTGGTTGCCCGTTCCAAGTGGGTGAGTTTTTCTTTCTCGGCCTGGACAGGGGCTGCGATCATCCGGCTCACGGCCCGCGAGAACGCCGCGACAAACGGGTCCTTGGGGTTCAGGCCTTCACGCTCGTCGCTGATGATAGCCCTACCTTTGCCAAGCATTTCGGTCAGCGCCGGACAACGCACCGTCCCGAAGAGATACTCGGTGCCCACCTGGTTCTCGTATTCGAACATCTGGCAGTCGAGCACAGCCATGCCGGACTCCACCACCAGGCCGGCGGTTCGCTCGTCACCCTTCAGTGTCAGTTCAACGCCTTGGGCCCGTTTAAGCGTGACGGTGAACGCGTACTCTGTACCGTCGACGCTGAAGCTGCCCGGTTCATCAGGGCCCACCAGCGTGATGGCAGGAGGTTCCCGGAAACGAATGCTGTCACTGCCGTAATCCTCAGCGCCGGGGTGTCCGTGGACCAGTTCCACCCTTCGCCTGTGCAGTACGTCCCGCAGGTAGATGTTGTCCGCAAGAAGCTGCAGCAGTGTTGCCTGCTGGGTGATGGTGGCGTGCGGGTTGTCTACCACGACGGTGACCCT
>Ga0308158_10001801_pt1 | contig 21530 bp, 31 predicted proteins | sample PhyBR2_FD_201038 | JGI IMG/M metagenome (GOLD analysis project Ga0308158, IMG submission 201038) | Phyllosphere microbial communities from UC Gill Tract Community Farm, Albany, California, United States - DLSLB.R2 | ecosystem: Host-associated > Plants > Phyllosphere > Unclassified | place: USA...
CCACTACACTGTGACGCTGCGCAGGGCCTATAGCTCAACGGTTAGAGCAGGGGACTCATAATCCCTTGGTTCCAGGTTCGAATCCTGGTGGGCCCACCACATTGACGTCCAGCGAAGTCCGGGGATGTCCAAGAGTGCTGGCGGGATGGGGCTTTTAGGCTGCTTGACCGTCCATCGGCATCCGTTGGCATCCACTTGCATCCGCAAAAAAAGTGAGTCAGGCTGTGAGTCGAGGGTAGGTAATTCCCGACCCCGACTCACTGGCGGATGACTCACATGCTCACCGACACCAAAGTTCGCACACTTAAGCCCAAGGCAGCGGCCTACCGGATCGCTGACTCAAATGGGCTATGCATTGAGGTGCGTCCAACGGGGTCGAAGGCTTGGCGGTACCGCTATAGGTACGCCGGTAGGGCGAGCATCGTCACCCTCGACGAGTACCCCTCAATGTCGCTGCAGGCTGCTCGCGTCGAACGTGACCGTCTACGTGCGCTGCTGCGCGGCGGAGCCAATCCCGCTCAGGTGGCGAGGGCTGAGAAGGCAGCACAAGGAGAACGGGCCGCGAACACCTTTGGCGCCATCGGCCTGGAGTTGCTCGCCAAGCGAACAAGGGAAGGCCTTTCCCCTGGATCCGTTGTGCGCGAGCGTCGGCTGATCGAGAAGGATCTGGCTGGATTGGCGGATCTGCCTGTTGGGGACATCACTGCGCCGGTTCTGCTAGCTGCGCTAAGGAAGCTGGAACAGCGAGGCGTAGTCGAGACTGCACATCGGGCTAGAGCCCACGCCGGCCGAATCTTCCGCTACGCCATCGCTACGGGTCGTGCTGATCGGAATCCCGCTCAGGACCTCACAGGAGCGCTTGAGCAGCCTCAGACCAAGCACTTTGCCAGCGTGACCGACCCTGCCGTTATAGGCAGCCTTCTGCGCGCGCTGTGGGGCTACCAAGGGGCATTGGTCACACAAGCCGCGCTAAAGCTGGCTCCGATGCTATTTGTCCGTCCAGGGGAGTTGAGGCAGGCGAAGTGGGCTGACATCGACCTCGATGCGGCGGAGTGGCGCTACGTCACCAGCAAGACCAGAACTCCGCACATCGTTCCGCTCTCGAGCCAAGCCGTGGAAGTGCTCAGTGACCTGTATCCCTATACCAAGCGCAGCGAGTTCGTGTTTCCAGGGGTCCGTAGTGCCCAAAAGCCCATGAGCGAGAACACGCTGAATGCGGCGCTGCGGAATCTTGGATTCGACTCAGACACGATGGTGGGCCATGGCTTCCGAGCGATGGCAAGAACGGTGCTGGATGAAGTGCTTGGCTATCGCCCGGACTGCATCGAGCATCAGTTGGCGCACGCCGTGAAGGACCCTCTTGGGCGTGCCTACAACCGAGCGACCCACCTGCCGGAGCGCAGGAAGATGATGCAGGCCTGGTCCGACTACCTTGACCAATTGCGGGTTGCAGAACCGAACGTGTTGGCCTTCATAGCCAAGCGCGCCTGACCGCCAGAGAAAGGCCTTTAAGGAGGGCCGGTCAAAGAAGCAAAGTCGCATAAACAAAGCGGCCGAGAAAGGGGCTGGAACCCCTAGCTCGGCCTACCACCACCGACTACTGGAGAGTCGATCATGGATAGCGTGAGTATAAGTGCTGCGTCCGAGAGAGCGCATAAAGATCCCAGCGGCCGTGAGCCGGCCATTCAGGCCCGCGACCCGATTGACGAACTCTTGGCAATGGGGGTGGCTCCCCGCTTGCTCATCTCTCATCAACTCGTTTGCATGGACTGGCTGGCCGTGCACCGTCGAGACAGGTTCTGCCTGTGCTACTACGACAGCGCAGGCGCAGTCGTAACGGAAATGATGGGCGCCGATCAGCTGCTCACTCGTGCACAGGAGATCGGTTGGCGGCCTGTCGAGGACCCGATGGGACCTGGTGCGGGTTGCCACCTATTCGAAGAGGCTTCGTACAATCTTCGGCGAGGCATTCACTGGTATGCGAATGCTCACGATGACACTGACGAAATGCTTCCCCTTGGCTTTCCTGAGGTCGCGCTGATAGCGGGACGAGAGCGTCAGCGTCGGCGCGACGCGGCAGCGGATAGACGCTTCAAGCGCACACAGCAGGAGGCTGCCAAGCGGGCGCGGGAGAAGGCAAGGCGAAGTCTCGAGAGGCTTGCGGAAGATCTGCTGCGTAATCCACCTGCTGACGGCCCCGAACTTAGATCATTGGCCCAGGCGAGACGCGCGGCCCGTAAGCTCATAGAAGACACTATCGCTAGCCTGAACAGCATTCGGTAGGATACCGGCGCGAGATTCTTCCGAATTGGTCAGTAATAGTCGAGCATCTGGCAATTCGGGAGTTGGCCCTGGAGAAGCAAATGACTGCTAAAGATCCATTCGATTTTCTGGACGCCAGCCCTGTCGAGTTCTTCGATGAAGGATCGTGGGACGACAGCAACTTGCTGACTCGACACTACGATCCTGATCTGGCCTTTGGCGCGGTGAAGACGTTGATCGAGGGTGCGAGGAAGGCGCTGGCTGGGGTTCCCTCTGAAGGAGTTCGTCCGATTCTTCGTTTCGGGGATATCCTGCTACAAGCTGGCGCATGCGAGGGTCTACTGAGGAACGAGCGCGATGAGACCTTGGAATGGACCCGAGAAGTAGCCCTAAAGGTGAGTCACCTTGATCTTCTCCCCCTAATCTTGGAACCCCTGAGAAGGAATTCGTTCCTTCTTCAGGACTCCGAATTGGGCTTCGAGCCCTTCGAAGTGACTCCTGAAAGATTTTGCGCTGCTTATGTCCTGAGGGCAACGTTCTCTGCGCTCGATTTCGGTTATACCGCTGGGCTGGATGATCTCCCGATCTGCTATCTGATGCAGGCATCGGCGGTCTACGGCTATCTAACTGTACTCGCCAGTGAGCCAGCTGATCCTGTCCGTCAGATCGTGGTCAACGACGCGAAGACCCAAAGCGCTCGCTCAATGGCCTGCAATCGATGGTCGAAAGACCCACATCGCGTGATGTGGGCATCCATCTTTTCTGAGTGGTCTCGATGGCGGGGTGACCGAAGCACCATGCCAAAGCCTTCAGATTTCCGGAGAGCCATGCAGCTTCGATTCCCCGATCTTGTCGATGGAACTCTAAAGAACAAGATGTCGCTCTGGGAGCGCCAGTTCCGTAACGATGCAAGCACAGTGTCACGCTACCCGTAGTGTGACCATTTAGCTAAACGGATAATCATAAATAGCTTCACCCGCCGCGCTAGCGGCCACACGGTGCAGCTAATGGATACACATGGACATCGGGATTTCCGGCCCTTCATTCCGGAATGCGCGAAGGTAGGAATTGGCCGATCTAAGGCTTATGAGCTGGCAAAGGCCGGTCTGCTTGAGACAGTCAGCATCGGCACACGTCGATTCGTCTACCTCGATAGCCTTTACACGCTACCCGCACGGCTCGCTGCGGCCTCCACGGAGGTCGCGGCGTGAACGGGTTCAATTTTTCCTGCCTTAATCGGGAGCAGTCGAGTCTTCTCGATGCCGCTGGGTGGACGGCTGGCTGCGCTCGTCCAGCCCCTACGCGGCGCGCCGTCAGGGAACTGGTAGAGCGTGGGCTCATAGAGGCTTACCCCGCCACGCATGAGGACGACCACGGATCGTACAAGGTGGTCGAGTACTACGTCCCGCAAGACGTTCAGCGCGCCTGGCAGACCTTGAACGCCTCAAGGAAGCAGGAGATTGAGTCAGAGGAACTGGAGGAGGGGCAGCTATGACGGAGCAGGCTATTGGTCAGCTTGTGCCACACGCCTCATCTGGCCTCCTTGTCAGCCTTTCCACCGGACGAATCTTTGACCCGGATGGATTAGAAGTAGGGATCCAGACTTCGGACACCTATGTGAGGGTGATACGGCGCCAGTCAGAGGCCCGTACCCCCGTGACTTGGTACGCGCACCGACTGGTATGGGAAGCCGCTCACGGACCCATCCCTGAAGGCATGCAGATCGATCATCTCGACTCCAATGCGGGCAACAACGCGCTGTCCAATCTAGATTTGGTGACCCCCCAGGAGAACCGCGCCAGGCAGGCTAATAGGAGTCTGGCGCTGTACGGCTGTAGATCACCGTACTGCAAATTGTCGCCTGACCAAGTCACCGCAATACGCGACAGCACGGAGAGCATTCCGTCAAAGGTTTGGGTCAGGCGACTCGGGATATCTCTTCGCACGGTGAACCAAGTTCGTAGCGGACAGACCTGGGCGCACCTGCCGGGGAAGCGCGCCGCGAAGGCACGTCGCAAGAAGCCCTAGTCGGGCCCATACCTATGCCCTTGGGGGGTGTATGCACAGCACAAGTGAGGACCGCGCGCAGCGGTCTCCAGAGGGCGGCGCCAGCTATGGCCCGGCGCAACCCAAGAAGAACACTGAAAGGCGACGGCAGAAACTCGTAGGGCGGTCGAAGGGCGCGCCATTCCTGATGATTGAACACAGGATTTCCGACTCGCAGGAGTTCGGTCAACTGTCCGGTAATGCCGTCAAGCTGTTGCTGGAGCTGGCCCGCCAATACCGACCAGGCAAGAACGGCGATTTGAGCATCCCGTGGTCGATGCTCTCGGCTCGTGGCTGGAGGAGTAAGGCGACGGTGCACGGCGCCAAGCTGGAGCTTATTGCCGCAGGTTGGATCATCGAGACGCGCAAAGGCGGCAAGAACATGTGCAGCCTGTACGCGCTGACCTATTACGCCGTCGATGAGTCCGAAAAGCACCTTGAGCCACCGACCGTAACTCCACTGAACCTGTGGAGGAATCGCAATGGGTAGTCGCTATGTAGGCCAACTAGGTCGCTATGCAGGCCAATCCCGCTCTGAGTTGGCCCGTATAGAGACCTACGAGGTCGCAATGCAGGCCAGTCAGGCGGTTATCCACACCCCTTCGAGGTCGCTATGTGTACACCCTTCTAGATATATACCAAGCGGAGCTCGCTCTTCATTGCTTCCAATGCTTCTGAAGCTTTGCTCTAGGGAGGGCGCCCCTTGAACGGTCGAGCGCAGCTCAAAGCTAGCCTAAAGCAGGTACGAGCACCGGAAATTCCAGGGTTGTCAAAGCCCTGGCTGGAAGGATCGATTAACGTGGATCGAGCTTCCAAGGCACTTGCCGCTGCTTTCGGGTGCGGGCCATGCATGTCGCTGCCAACGCAAGCGACATGGGTGGAGGTTTTGCCTGATGAAGACAGCTCAGTTGATCCAGCGGGGCTAGCCATTCACACCAGGGGGCGCGTATTTCAGGACGCTCGGGGATATCTGCCCAGAAGTGCACGGGCACGGACAGCCGCTCTACGCTCCTTCAGAGCTGAAGACCGGCAAGCAGCTGAGGACTTCGATCAAGTTGCGAACATGCGTGCGGACGCGTGCGCCACGCGTGTTCGACGCGTGCGGCGCTGGGAGAACCACCGTTTTGCCGGAGCGCTGGTCATCCCAACTGTGAGGCCGGTGAAACCAGTGCTGCTGGCATTGTCCGACGCTTCGCTTGATGGCCCGCTTGAGGCATGGCTGATGGTCTACGCGGCACAGAGGATGGAGCTATGGCCCAAGGTTGAGCTCTATCTGACCGTAATGGGGCATACAGCCGAAGTGGCAAGGGCGGCGGCGGCCAAGCTTCTGAAGCCTAGGGAGGCTCGAAGCTATAGAGACGGTGCGCGCTCGTTCCGAATGCGAGAGTCCACGTATCGAGAAATGGTGTGCAAGGTACAGGCCATTCTGTGGGACTGGCTTGAACGGGCCAGCTATGCCTTGCTGGAGGAACTCGGCGAGAGCACAGGATGGGATGTAGGCGTCGGAAGGATCTTGAATGTGACGGCGAATGGGTAACCAGTAAACCCAGCCCTTTCTCCTGGGTTCTTCCTCCCAGGCGAATTTGCCCGGGAGCGATTTACACCCGCCAAACGCCATAAGTAATAGGGGCTCTACTACCCAAGGGCGGGCTCCTGGGCGGCGTCATCGAGTGGTGGCGCCGCCCACTCCCATCCGGCGTATGAGACGCCCCAGAAGCACAGGAAGCAAATGAACTCCTACATTCACAATTTCTTCGGCAGGGTCACGCCGAGATGGCAGAGCCTGTCCGAGAAGGACCAAGGCGCGGTTGCTCGCCAGAGCCTGCTATCCGCTGGACTTGCCATGCTCCGGCCGACCGGAGGCAACTTTGGCGCTGCATTGGCAAATGGCATCCAGGGTGGACTTCTCTCGGCGAACCAAGGCGTGAGCGATGCCGAGAACGCCCGCTACAAGGACGAAATCCTCGCTCGGACTCGCCAAGGCATGCTGCGGAACGCGGCTATCGAAGAGGCTCAGAGAGGCGTACTTAACCCTGACGGATCGCTCAATGAGGGCTCATGGAGTCAGTGGGCAAGTGTCGACCCCGTTGGCGCCCAGGAGTTCCGGCAGAAGGTGAGTCCGAAGGCGAAATGGGAGCCGGGCCAGATCGGCTATCGCGACCCGAAGACGGGTAAAGAGGGGTTGCTGGATGTCATCCGCAACACCGAAACCCAAGAGTACCGGGATCTCCAAGGCAACATCATCAGTGAAGGCCTGCTTGGCTCAGGAGCCGCTGCACCGCAGGTGCCGAGTGTAGGTCTTCTGTCGCCGGATGCAGCGCGGCTGCAAATGCCCAGCGGGGGGCTGCTGGGTTCCGACCTCATCCCAGGCTTGGAGCAGGCGGTGATGCAGGTGGAGTCGGGCGGCAATCCGGCTGCTGTGTCGAGCAAGGGCGCGGTAGGCACCATGCAGACCATGCCCGGCACGTTGCGGGATCCGGGGTACGGCGTCGTTCCGGCCCGGGATCAGTCCCCGGCAGAGCAGGAGCGTGTGGGCAAGGACTATCTGGGCGCCATGCTTCGCCAGTACGCAGATCCGCGTGCCGCGCTTGCAGCGTACAACTGGGGTCCGGGCAACGTCGACAACGCGCTGCGTGCAGCGGGCGGCAACGTGGATGCCATGCTGGCCTCTGCTCCGGCAGAGACTCGGGCATATGTCCCCAAGGTGCTTGCGCAGGCAGGCCAGGTGAGGCCGACGAGAACTGCTGGTCTGGAAGTTGGTTTCAGACCCGATCGTTCGGCTCGTCAGGCGGAGCGTCAAGCTCCGTCTGGCTACCGCTTTAGTGCCGATGGCTCACAGCTAGAAGCTATCCCTGGCGGCCCCGCAGACCGAAAGAACAATCCTGCCCCGGGGGATCTCGCTCAGGCGGAGCAGGCGCTGCGGAAAGAGTTCATCGCTCAGATCAAGGTCCCTCAGACGGTGGTCAACTCTTACGAGCAGATCGCGCAGGCCGCGAAGAATCCGTCTGCGCAGAACGATCTTGCGTTGATCTTTTCTTACATGCGCATGCTTGATCCCACTTCGGTGGTTCGCGAGGGCGAGTTCGCGAATGCTCAGAACGCTGCTGGCGTTCCGGACCGCATCCGCAACGAGTACAACAGGCTCCGAGATGGTCAGCGGCTGAACCCTGAGCAGCGAACTGGCTTTGTTAACTCTGCGAAGGGGCTGCACGACCAGGCAAAGTCTCAGATCGACGCCTATCGAGAGCAGTACTCGGGCTTGGCGCGGGAATACAACTACGCGCCGGAGCGTGTAGTGGGTAGGTCCACTGCATCTGGTGGTGCAGCAGCACGTGGGGCCTCCCCAGTTCCCCCAGCGGCGGTGGACTTCCTTCGGAAGAACCCCAACATGCGTGCCGCCTTCGAGCAGAAGTACGGTGTTAGCGCAGATGACTACCTGAGGTAGCCAATGGAAAGAAATCCATTTGATCAGTTTGATGCCCCATCAGGTGCTTCTTCGACCGGGAAGAACGTCTTTGACCAGTTCGACCAGCCCGATGAGATCGTGACGCTCCCTGCCGTACAGGCCGCCAAACCCGATTTCAGCGAGGTAGCGTCCAGCTGGGATAGCACCGCCGAGTTGCCAGGCAACGCCCTAGGCCGGTGGCTGGGCCAGTATGGCGGGCGCCAAGTCCTTCAAGGCGCTGGCGGCCTTCTCGGTGCCGTTGGCGGCGACGCTTTCAATCACTATGTCGTGGATCCGATTCGGCGCCGCCTGCACGAACCTACGGAAGAGGATATCGCTACGGGGCGGGACAGCTTCGTTCCGACTGCCCCGTATCGCCAGGTCGGCGAGCAGATTGCAGATGAGTTGGGCATGCAGCGGCCCCAGACGAAGGCACAGCGCATTGTTTCAGACATTGGCGAAGGGCTGACCGGTACAGCGCTCACCTTGGGCGCAGGCTCAGCGGCTAGCGGTGGCAGAGGGCTTGCTCAGACTGCCGGCGAGTTCTTTGCCGCAAATCCTGTGCTGCAGACCGCTGCCACTGTGGCAGGCACAGGCGCAAGCTCAGCCGTGCGTGAGGCGGGTGGTAGTACCGGTGCACAGGTAGCTGCTGGGCTGGCTGGTGGTTTTGCCCCGGGTGTTGCTTCGGCGCTTCCTGGCATGCGCAGCGGCTTCGTTCCTCAGGCTGTCGCGGATGCTACCCGTGGAGCGCTAAGGGGCCGCAATGCTTCGGGTGAGCGCGTGACCGCCCAGGACGTGGAAAGGGCGATTTCCGATTTCGCGGCAGCAGGTACTTCACCGAGTGTGGGCCAGGCAACGGGCGGGAGGTTTGCCCAGGCTACAGAGACCATGTTGGGCAACGTTGCTGGCGGCTCTGGTCCGATTGCGCGTCTTGCGCGCAACCAGGCGGATAACGCCAACGCAGCGATTGGTCAGTACGCGGCGGAACTCTCTCCACGTGGCCGAGCCATGAGTCCAGAGCAAGCAGGACGTACCATCCTAGAAGGAATTGAGGGGAAGAGCGCTGCCGCCTTCGTCCCCAAGACGGCCAAAAGGGCGGAGGAGCTTTACGGTCGAGTCTCGAAGCAAATTGCACCGGATGCACGGGTGCCTGTGGAGAACACGCAGAGGGCGCTTGCCGATCTGAACGCCTCCATTGAAGGAGCCCCCAACGTTGCGCGCCTATTCCAGAACGCTCGCATTCGAGGAATCGGCGGTGCATTGGACGAGGATGTCGGCGGAATGGAGGCAGCACTGCAGCGCCCTGATGTACAGCGGCAAGCAGAGCAGCTGAAACAGCAGCTTGAGGGGCAGGCGCAGCGGGCAGCTGCGGAGAACGCGCGCCTTCAGTCACTGGGGTTGCGTGGCTCGCTTCCCGTTCTGACGCCTCAGCAGATCGACGAGCAGGTGGTGACCGCCGTATCTGGAATGGCCGACAACCAACTGCCGTATCAGGCACTTACCAAGCTTCGCACGCTGGTTGGGCGGGAGCTCGATAACTACTCCTTGGCTGACAGCGTTCCCCGGGACAAGTGGAAAACGCTCTATGGGGCACTTACGAAGGATATGGAGGCCGCTGCTACGACACCCGAAGCGCGGCAGGCTTGGAGTCGGGCAAACGCCTACTACGCGGCGCGTAGCAATCGAATCGACGCCGTGGCGCATGTGGTGGATAAGAGCGGCGGACCGGAGGCTGTTTACAAGGCGGCGTTTGGCAATACCCGAGAGGGTGCGACCACGTTGCGAGCGGTGATGCAGTCGTTGCCAAAGGACGCCCAGCGTGAAGTATCGGCGTCCTTCATTCGCCGCATGGGTCGGGCCACCGGCAGTCAGCAGAATGCGGACAGTGACGTCTTCAGTATGGAGACGTTCCTCACCAACTGGGCGAACATGAGCCCTGAGGCGAAGCGGGTGCTGTTTGACCGTCATGGCCTCGGTTTCCGGCAGGACATGGACAGGATCGCCAGGATGACGGATCGAATTCGGCAGGGAAGTTCGGTGTTCCGAAATCCATCAGGATCCGCTCGCCTGATCTCCTTGATAACTCAGTCGGCTGGTACTGCGAGCAGTGCCGGTAGCGCATTGGTGGCGGGTAGTCCGCTGCTGGCTGCAGGGATTGTCTCAGGCTCGATGGCGCTGGCTGGTGGCTTGAATGGATTGGCCCGCTTTATGACCAGCCCCGGCTTTGTGCGCTGGGTTGCGCAGAACGGCGAGAAGCCAATTGGTGAGCTGATACCGCAAGCGCGTTTACTGCGGGAAATTGCAGAGCGGGAAGACAACCCGGATCTGGATGCGTTTGCAGATCGGCTTGAGGCTACGAGGCCACAGCGAAACCCGTAAAGGCGAGCACTACCAAGCCCGCCAGTAGAACGGGGACTGCGATCAGCAAGCTGGCAAAGGCAAGGCCGTATAGGCCGCCCTTCCGTCCATCAGAAACGCGGTCGCTTTCCAGCGGCTGCGGCAGGGGATAGCTCGTCTTTTTCCAGGCGTCCATTTCCCGTCCATCGGAGAGGTGTGGGGTCAGGATACACCTGGCCCCGCCGCTCAAACACTTAAGAAAATGAATGGGCCCGGCAGGCGCCCAAGGAGTATGTAATGGCAGGTTCCAGAGTTCCGGCGTTCTTCGTAGGGGCGCGCAATCGCTTTGTTAACGGGGCGGTTCCGGGAAACGTCTTTGACGGTCGCGGCAACTACATGGGCAACGGCGGCAGGGCGGCCATCGCCACCGGCCTCAAGTGGCTCGCAAACGCGTTTGTTCCCGGAACCGGTTTGCTGGTGGACCGAGGGTTATCCGGCTGGGTGAACCGAGGTGCTGACTACGGTATCGGTGGCCCAGTCATGGAGCAGGTTGATATCCCGGGTGCTCCCGCGTCGAGCCGAGCATTCACTGCGCCCACGCCTTCGCAGATGACAACGCAGAACCTCGGCCTGGGCGCTCAGCGTCCAGGCGGCAACTGGTACGGCTACACGGGTGGAGCTGGCTCTATGGGGAGCTTCGGCAACACCCAGTTCGGCAATGGCATGGCAAGCATCGGCCAGTGGAACCCACAGAGCGTATGGGGCCAGCAGGTAGCGGCTCCGACTGGGTCGAACCTTGGGCTGGGCAACAACGTGGGCGGCTTCATTGGAGGCGGCGGCAATGAAGGCGGAGGTCAGAGTGGTAGAGGCCAGTCAGGCGCCTCATCCATGCCAGGAATCGCTGGCGGCCGGTTCGCAGGCATGAACGCAGTGGACTACAAGCGCAGTTTCATCACGACCAAGAAGGCTTAGGAGACCGGCCATGACTCCTTCCTTGTCACCTTCAGCGGTGAAGGGCATCGCTGCAGTGATGCTTCGAGCCAACGCGGGGCAACGTGTCTACCTAGGCGGTTTGGACGTGACCGAGATGGCCGTCAGGTTCCTCCAGCGACACGTCGAGGAGGTCGGTCTGGACGCAGCGGACAAGAGCTTCCGAAGGCATGGGTTCACATTGGTAACAACTGAAAACAATAGGTGAAGGCTATGGCATTCAAGCCAGGACAATCGGGCAACCCGAGCGGCCGGCCCAAGGTGGATTTTGAGGTGCGTCAGTTGGCGCGGGAGTACGGCCAGGAGGCCATTGAGAAGCTGGTGACCATCATGCGGGGCGATAACGCTGCTCTCGCCAAGGCGGCCAGCGAGGCATTGCTGGATCGTGGCTATGGCAAGCCGGTCCAATCGGTTGGCGTAGACCCTGACTCGGTACCCGTCCAAGGGATCACGGTCCACTTTGTCTCCCCTGCAGCATCAGAGGAGGGGGGGAGTCATGGCTGAGGATCGGACCCCGATTTCTACTTTAGAAGTAGATGGAGCTGCCGAGGCCTGGGACGGTGTGACCTACGAGGTCTTCGCTGCCGAACGACAATGTCTGCCTGAGGATTTCGAAGGCCGGATGCAGGTGGCTACCGCTGCCATTGGAGCCCCTTGGAGGGCGTATGACCTACACGACGGGCGATGCCCGATACTAGTGGGTGGCAACTGCCAATGCGGGCTGGTCAGCTACTTCAGCAATGGACGGTGGATCGCCGGGGTGGATATGTTCCATTCGATCCAGGACATCTTCCCACTGCACTAGCCCTACTTCCGGGTCTCCTTGCAGACGTACATGTCCCACTCCTTTTCGTATCGGCAGCCGACGCCGCACTCATAGCTCCCGAGGTCCTCGGATGGGCTTTCAGCGGCCGATTGCCTCAAGGCGCTGATGGAGGCGCTTTGGCATTGTTCGAATGACTCGTAATGGCCGTAGATTGCCTTGGAAGCGTCCTCTGCTGCCAAGGACTTCCCGGGAGGGTAGACGAAGGCCGTCCACACCTCCGGCTGCTTGGCACAGGCTCCAAGCATGGCAAGGACGGATAGAGCGATGTAGGTAAATCTAGGAATGGGAGGGCCTTGGGATTTGGAAGGAGTCTACTAGCGCCACCCATGCAATTGCTGTGCCAAAAAATACGGTTGGACGATGTCCGGTTAGGGATTAGGCTCTCAAGTAGACCGCTCAATTCTGAGTGAGGGAGTTACCCGAAGGGAGGCATAGTTTGAAACCGGCACGCGTTCAAATTCAGCTTTTTAAGCTTAATAGGGTGGGTGGGGAAAGGAGTGTCAGTTCCCTATTGCGATTGATTGAGGCGGATGATATCGGAGACCGTGTTCGATATGTACGCGGTGCCAATGTTCGACTGGAAAAAGTGGAGCGGCGGGACGCCGAGAACGGGTTGCCGCGCCGATGGGCTTTGGATTTCGTGAAGTTGAGGGACGTGTCGGGCCCGGGGAAGGGTAGCAAAGATCAGCCCATTGAAGACTTGGATATCAAGGAGGAGCAATTCTTCGGGGAAGAGGCTGCGGCGTTGTATCTTCCACAGACCCGCCACCTGATAGCTCAGTACAACCACTATGGTGTGAGGCCAAGTGCAATGGCGCAGTACTTGTCGTCATATTTGGAAGACGAGACCAACGAATATGAAGCCGACGTGGTGCTTGATCCTGACGCAGAGGCCCGTTACGAGAGAATCACCGAGGTTAGGAGGTTCTCAGTTGGCGTGGATCTGGACAAGCTGACTGCGCGGCAGCGCAGGGACGGGCACGCGCTAACTCAGGCTTTGGGCCAGGCCGCCGACATGAATGGTGCGCGCATCAAGATCGAGGTCTCCGTTGGTCATGACAAGGACCGGTCGATCCGCAAAGCGAAAGGGTGGTTGAGCAGGCTGGTCAACAGCGGTGCCGCCGATTCAGCCGTGATCGCAGGCCGTGAGACCCCGGACGGTGATATTTGTCCTGTGGACCTAATCAACGAGACACTCAAGCATCATGTAACCATTGAGCCAGGCTCAGGAAAGCGCCTGCCAATGGAGGAGCGCTTTAGAAAATTGGAGGCGACATACAGAAGATGGCGAGAACGAATTCAAAATGGATAACGCCGCTAGATCGGGAGCGGGCTTCGCCTTGGATACTAGCTTTGGTCGTGGGCATTGGAGCCTGGGTGCTGCATAGAGCGGCGTTCATTTCTTTGCCCGTGCAGTCGCCGGATAGCTATCTCTCTGCGGTGATCTCATTGGGAGGGGTGCTGACAGGCTTCATGGCTACGCTCAAAGCTCTTTTGTACGCGATGAGCGACACTGCTTATGGACGCCTGAAAGGTAGCGGGTATCTGGATGATCTTCTTCGCTATCTTCGTGAGGCTTTGTGGGGGAGCGTTCTGATGTGCGTTGTCGCACTGATTGCCTTCTATCTTCCTAAGAGCGTAAGCCTTCACTCTATCGTTGCTGGGGTTTCAGCGTTTGCGCTTTCCTCCGTCGCACGGATTGCGAGCATTACAACCAAGCTCTTGGCTGTGCGGCCTGTTCCAGAGGAAGATTAGGTGTCGTTTCTGGAGAGTTTGACGAAGAAGTGGCGATGCAATTGGCGGCTCGCCTAGTCCCGACGGAGGCATACGGGCGTCCTTAGCCTCTGTCGGGGGGGGGGCGCAAGGACTTTTCTCAATGCTGGAGATGTCTGGTGTCGGTGAGTGTGTGGATAATGTGTCGGAACTGGCTAGATAGCTGATTTGACACCCAACAACGGAGGGGAAATCATGGTCGATAGCGAAGTGACCGTTACCGTAAAGAAGTCTGCTGCCAAATCCGGTAAGCCGAAAGGTAGTCGACCGAAGAAAGAGCGACCTATCAAAAGTGATCAGGCGACAATGTATACATTGGATGCTGCAGTTAAGAAACTGCGTGACAAGGCTCCGAATGCTCCCAATGACGGGAAGAGGAGGGCTTGACCAGGCTTCTGGGTCATCACGCAATGTGACCTGTTTGCTAGAGGCGCTATCGGTCGCTGCCGCCTCAACCAACTTTTCCATTGCGTTCGTCATGTTCGGGCCATGCGTTCGCAATGCGTTCGCATGGTGCTTCCGATGCGTTCGCACTGTCTTTTCCCCATGCCATATGCCCAGCGGGGCTCTGCAGGGTTGCGAGATGGCGACACACGTCGGGCACAAGGGGAACCGGCGGATCTAGTTCGGTGCCACGATCTGATCTGTAAGCAGTGCGAGCGCCTGCTGCAGGGCCGCCGTGTAGATGGCGCCACCATCTCCGGAATGCTTCTCTGCAATCCCAGGAAGCAACTGCGTCCAGACGCGGCAAAGCTCTTGCGGCCTGGGATGGGTGATTACCGCTGCACGAAGTCCGTACTCGAACGCCTTCAGGTAGCCGCGATGCGCTTCCAGGGCCGTCTCGCAGGCTTCAAGGCGCTGCAGTACCTCTGCGATTGATTCTGACATTGGCGGCTCTAGACAGATGGTTGAAGAGTAGGGATAGTCGGCGCGGGCCTACGAACTTGTCCAATGAGCATTCTCAACGTTCTGCTCACTCCTGATCACCTGGTCGTCGCAGTGGACACCCTGGCAGAGGACGCCCTGACGGGGGCCCATTCCTCCGGGGCGAAGCTCTTGCTAATCCCCCAGCACAACCTGGTGTTGGCAACGCGTGGTTCTACCCAGTTCTTCCTTCGTATCTACGAGCTGGCGCTGCAGGCCAGCTTCCGCGCAGATTTCACGATGGAGCAGCTATCCGCCGAGCTGGGGTTAGTAGTGGACAAGTTATGGCCGAACTATGAGAAGGCAGTGGCCGAGGCGGGCCTGCCGCTCGACCAGCTCGGGACCGAGTTGGTGGTGGGCGGCTGGTCGCCCAAGAACGGCCGGATGATGGCCACGGGGTATGCCAAGAGCGACAGTCAGCGCCCGTGTACGGTCCAGGCGATCGGCGGGCAGCTGGCGTCCCCCGGGGAGCCGCTCCAGGCTTTGACGCCGAGCATGGCTCAGGCCGATCTCATGGCCCATGCGCGTCTGCAGGCTAGTTACCTCAATGAGCAGATGGGCCGGCAGGTGGCGGGAGGCCGGCTGTTAGCCGGCTTCCTGCAGGCGGGGCAGGCTGTGATCAAAGATCTAGGTGAGCTTTAGATCTTCGGGCGTTAGCCCGGCCAAGGCGAGGATCCTGTCCTGCCTCATCTGCTCGGCCCAGAGAATCCACGCTTGGTCTACGGTCAAAATCCCTGTCACCTGGCATGCCGGACACGTGAGCTCTACCCCTCCTTCCACCTCGGCAAGGCCATGCCCTCGGCACATACGTGACTCGTCGCCGCATGAACCGCACTTGGCGTGCAGAGTTTCGACTTGCTCGATCGTTCCGTTGAGGCGCAGCAACGGGCGGATCCGAAGGATCCGGAAAGCTGTAAGGGGTGTCATGTGTCGTGCCTGTAGGGGGGCTAGACACGGGGGCGAAGGATTTCGCGCCTGAGAGGAGCCAGATGCGTTGACCATACAGCATGAATCGTTAAAAACTTCGTGCTGGGCAAATTCTCTTCGACGGACGCTCGGCCGGCAAGCAGCTCAACCCGAAGCGGATCAACTGCGCCACGCCAGTGGCCAACCCGACCGATTCAGACATGTGCCTGCGGCTTCGCAGGATCTGCGTCCGCCTGCTGGCCGCGTTCGTGAAGGATCTTGGGTCGCTGTAAAGCAGTGTCCCCGCTCGCGCGGGGACGTGTGAAGCACAGGTACGAGCTACTGGCAGACGTATTCTTGGGAACTTTCGTAGAACCTGTCGTAGAAGTCGTCGGGCATGTGACCGGAGCCGAAGTAGACGAGTTCTCTGCGGTAGAGGTGGCTTACGCCATAGATCCCAGGCGAGCTACAGGTCGCCGGCATTGGGCCTTGGTACGTCTGACCGCCGAAGGTGTGGTGGTTCTCTTCGCAGGAGTAGCCGCCACCAACACCTTGGGGATCCGGCCTGCATGTGCCGCCGGAGCCCTTCATCTCCTGAAAACCGGTGTATGGGTCGGTCGGGCACGAGCCGAACCCTTCCGAACCCCAGTCGCCGTACAGGTAGACGCCGCTCGGCCCATCCACGCCGCCCTGGCAGAAGTTGGTATAGGCCACTGGGTAAGGCTGGATAGTTTCCGAATCCACCCAGAGTACGCGGCCTGTCGGCACCCATTGGCCGGCGAAGGCGCTCTGGGCAAAGCCAGCTGACAACAGAGCAAGTGACATGCCCAGCATCAGGCGGCGAGGGGTTGAGCGGGCAGTTCTGCAATCGCTTTGCATTGAGTTCACTTCCGTCTCTCCATGAGTAGGGTAGTGCTGCACTGCCCGCGCAAGGTCGCAACCCCTCATCAGTGGGGCAATCAGAGAACCGGCCATCTCGGTGTAGGTAAAGCCCGACCGAGACGAGGGATGTGACATGCGTCCGAATGTGACCGATTCAGACATGTGCCCGGCGCTTCGCAGGATCTGCGACGGCCAGCCGTATTCTTCCGGCCATGCATTCCTCCCACGGCTTCCGCACTACCCCAATTCCCTCTGGCTGGGTCCAGACAGGTGAGCGCTGGGCGCTCTGGTACAACGGCCGCGAGACGGCCAGCGTCACGCCCGATGGCGGTCCCGGGGTCCGGCTATGTATGGAAGGCCAGAAGATGTGGCAGGTGAAGGAAGTGCGCGCGGCCAACGTCCGGCAGGCGAAGCGGTACGCCGAGCGCTGGTGTGCGGCCAGGCTCTATCCCGATCTTCCCCTGCGCCAGGCGGTTGCCCGGCTGACCGACAGCACCCCGACCCAGCCGCCGCCGCCACTGCCGGGCCTGCCGCCAACCCGCGAGCAGCAGCAACAGGCCCGGCGTTTGGCCGAGGCTGGCGCTAAGGAGATCGAGCGGATCAAAGCGGCGTTAGAGCCGCGCAAGCCGCCGGCAGAGACGAAGCCCCGCCCGAGGGACGCCCGTAAGGCGTGGGTGAGGGCAGGGCTGCAGCAGCTACAGCGGGGTGTTTGAGGCAGCCGCGATACCCGCAACCTTGGGATTCAGCGGGACCAGTTGGAGTGTGCGCGTCTTGCTGGTGCGGTCCAGATGGATGAACCCGCCGCGCACGACGTGGGCTGTCAGCCGAAGTAGATGCCCGCACCGGATGCCCAGCGCTCCACCACCTCAGCAATCACGCGTTATGGCTCTCTACCGCCCGCAATGTCCTTTAGCGCGGAGATGTACCTGCGTTAGTACTCCTACGCGCCTTTGAACGACCAGTATCGAGAAGCCTTGTGATGCGTTCTTCCGCCGTATCCGACTGCAACTTGATAGTGACCATTGGCGCGCTTGGTGATGGGCATAGCGTTTTGGCCCTGCACTTATCCAGCCATGCGGCCAGGTCTAGAGGGTGGATGCGATCTGACTTGGGGCCTTGCCCCAGCCGGCACGCAGCAAGCTCACCAATGTCTATGGCTCGGCGAAGGGTCCGAGGATGGCAGGCGCAGTGCTCGGCTGCCTGAGCGAGCGTCATTAGCTTGTCAGTCCGAATCATTATCCCTTTCCCCTTCGCTGGTCATAGCGCCTCAGGCGAGCAAGAGCCTCTTCCACCCGCGCAGATCTTGGGGCCATAGATGGAGTGTTGGAGCCAACACGTCCACGCGTAGTCCAGTCGTTGGCGTTGTGAATAGCCCGGTAGAGTTCATTCTTTTCATAAAGCTGCTTGCCCATGAAGTTCCTAGGGATGAGGCCGAGATCAGGGGCATTCTTCCGGAACTGACCGGACGATACGCCGCAATAGTGCGCCGCCTCGTCAACAGTGAGCCACTCCTTGCCTGAAATGTCGAAGCGAAGGATCGTCAGCTCCTGGCGAAGAGCCTTGATCTCTTCATGCAAGGAGATTTCGGGTTCAGAGGCGTCCATCTGGCGCTTCCTAGTGTGCCTGCGATCACCCTGCCACAATCGGGGGCCGCGTCAAAACCCTGGAAACAACCGGCCGGTTCTGGACGAGTCTTCTGCACACGGTCGATAATCGTATTTGCTTATGGCGAGCCCTCCTCTCAAGGGCACCCTCACGGCCAGCTTAGGAGAAGTCTGATGGGCGTTATAGATTCAACCCACTACCGGGTGACTTGTCCCGCATGTAAGGCGAAGGATGCCCCTCGAGCTGTCGAGCATGGATCTGCCTATGGCGGGGGCGGCTGGAGCGGGCCAGATTCGGACAAATTCGATCTCCATTTCAAACTGCTTCCTAACGGGGAGTCTGTGATCGTGTCCGCAACGTGCAAGTGTGGCACTGAAGCGATTGTCGAGATCACGGGCTAGCTGACCACGTGCCCTTGGAGAGTCGCCGCTGATCCGAGCCAGTGCTGACCTTCTTGGGCTTGAGAGCCGGTCGGACTGTGGTGCTAGCTGAATTTAAGTGAGTCAAATGGTGAGTCGTTTTGCTGGGTTAACTTAAAGAATTCCATTAAAATCAAGTGGATGTGGTGTTGTTGCGGTTGCTGGTGGGCCACCATCGAATCAGGCACTTAGAATTATCTGCAGTGTCTTTTTCGTCGAGCCAGCGCGACCCGGTGGCATGCACAAAGCTCCGCCGCCTGAGCGAGCGTCATCAGCTTGTTAGCCTGATCCATCAGCGGCTCCCCCTTCGTTGGTCACAGCGGCTCAAGCGGGCACGAGCCTCTTCCACCCGCGCAGACCTCGGTGCAGCAGATGGAGTGTTGGAGCCAACACGCCCACGCATGGCCCAGTCGCTGGCATTGTGAACAGCCCTATACAGTTCACTCTTCTCATAGAGCTGCTTGCCCATGAAGTTCCCAGGGACAAGGCCGAGATCAGGAGCGTTCTTCCGGAGCTGGCCGGACGACTGCCGCAATAGTGCGCGGCCTCGTCAACAGTGAGCCACTCCTTGCCTGAAATATCGAAACGAAGGACCGCCAACTGCTGGCGGAGAGCTTTGATCTCCTGCAGGGAAATGTCGGGTTCAGAGGTATCCATCCAGATCTTCGCCAACGTGTCCCGACCACCCTGCCGCAGTACGGGCCGTGCCGGAACCCAGGAGATCGGCGAACGGGATTTCAGGGACAGTCACGTCGCCTCCACCAGACGTTCGCCGGGCTGTGCGCCAGTGGCCTACGCCCCTGTGCGGCCCATGGTGCTCCACGCGCACGCTCACTCACCAGTTCCGCATCAGGTACACAGCCAAACCCAGCAGCGCGCAGCAGGCCAATACCTGGATGACACCCCGTTTGAAACGGAACAGGGCCACGGCGGCGAACAGCGTGAGCAGTGCCGATGGCCAGTCGAGCGGGCCGACGAACCCCTGCGGCCAGAACACGTGGTAGCCAAAAAACAGGGCCAGGTTGAGGATCACGCCGACCACGGCGGCGGTGATGGCCGTCAACGGTGCGGTGAACTTCAGTTCGTTGTGCGTCGATTCCACCAGCGGGCCACCCGCGAGAATGAGCAGGAAAGAGGGCAGGAAGGTGAACCAGGTGACCACGCTGGCAGCCACCGCGCCAGCCAGGAATGCCTGACCAGTACCCACTGCATGCGCGGCATGCCCACCGACGAAGCCGACAAAGGCCACCACCATGATCAGCGGCCCCGGCGTAGTCTCGCCCAAGGCCAGGCCGTCAATCATCTGCGTGGGTTTTACCCAGCCGTAGTGGCCCACCGCGCCCTGGTAGACATAGGGCAGCACCGCATAGGCGCCGCCAAAGGTCAGCAGTGCGGCCTTGGTGAAGAACCAGCCCATCTGGGTCAACGTGCCTTCCCAACCAAACAGCGCGGTCAACACGCCCATGGGCAACGCCCATAGCGCCGCGCCTGTGGCCGCCAGCACGATCAGGCGCCGCCAGCGAAAGCGCGCATGCGCCGGCGCAGGGGTGTCGTCGTCGATCAGCGCAGGACCGAACGTCTGCTGCGGGGCACGTTGGTCGCCATCGACGCCGAACATCCGTGGGGCGAATCGTCCGCCGCAATAACCGATCAGCGCAGCACCCAGTACGATCAGCGGGAAGGGCAGGCCGAAGGCGAAAATGGCCAGAAACGAGGCAGCGGCGATCACCTGCAGCCAAGCATTCTTCAGCACGCGCGTGCCGATGCGATAGGCGGCATGCACCACGATGGCCGTGACGGCCGGCTTGATCCCGTAGAACAACCCGGCCACCACGGGCATTTCACCGAACGTCACATAGAGCCATGACAGCCCGATCAGGATGAGCAGCGAGGGCAGCACGAACAGCATCCCGGCAACCACCCCGCCCCAGGTACGGTGCATCAGCCAGCCAATGTAAGTGGCGAGTTGCTGGGCTTCCGGGCCGGGCAACAACATGCAGTAGTTCAGTGCATGCAGGAAGCGCCGTTCGGAAATCCAGCGCCGACGCTCGACCAGCTCCTGGTGCATGATCGAAATCTGGCCGGCGGGACCGCCAAAACTGATGAAGCCGAGCTTCAGCCAGAAGGCAACGGCCTCCCGGAAGCTGACCGATCGCGGTGGCTGCAGCGGATCCTGCGTGTCCTGCACTGTGTGCTTCACGTTGAGACGATTCCCTGACGAGGTTGGCCAGCCAGCCGTCAGCAATGACGGAAGTCGCGGTCAGCCGTTGATCGTCCTGGTCCGGTGCCTCCCGCATCCGGCGAGGGTACTCTTGATGCCCTGGACTGGCGTTACAGCTGCGTGCGCCGCCTCCGCCCATCAATGCTGTAGCGTCCCGCCCCGGTGCAGGCCAGCAGCAGGAAGCCACCGGCCAGGCCCAGGTTCTTCAGGAACATGATCTGCTGGGTCTGATCGGCGAAGTCGTGGTGGAAGATGAAAGCGGTGACCAGGCTGAAACCCGCGAGCACGACCGCCACCAGCCGGGTCTGCAAGCCGAGAAGGATGCACAGGCCGCTGCCGATCTCAAAGGCGATGGTCGGCCAGAGCAGGATGCCGGGTACTCCCATCGCCTCCATGTAGCCCTGGGTACCGCTGAGATCGCCGAGCTTGCCCAGCCCGGAGACCAGGAACAGGGCCATCAGCAGGATGCGCGCAAGCAGGTAGGCGAGCGAATGCGATGAAGTGCTCACGTCGATGTCCTCGGAGATGGCCGACCCGAGCGATCGGAGCCCACCGGCGGTGAAGCCTGTGTCTACGCGCCGGACAAGGCGCCTTGACAGCTGCCGCGCTGCAGTAGACCTTTCCCGCATGATGATCGATATTGAATCGCTCAGCCTTCGCGAGCTGGGTGCCCTGGTGGTTGCCGCTGAACAGCGGAAACAGCTGGTTTCCAGCCGCCGTCCGGCCAGTGCGGTGCGGCGGATGCTGAAGGCCGCCGCCGCCGAAGCCGGCTATACCCTTGAAGAACTCTTTGGTGGCCAAGCCTCGGAAACACCTGCGCCCGCCCGCAAACCCGCCCGCCGTAAATCCGGCAAAGTCGCACCCAAGTATCGCGACCCGGAATACAAGCGCCTG
>Ga0308158_10001802_pt1 | contig 21525 bp, 23 predicted proteins | sample PhyBR2_FD_201038 | JGI IMG/M metagenome (GOLD analysis project Ga0308158, IMG submission 201038) | Phyllosphere microbial communities from UC Gill Tract Community Farm, Albany, California, United States - DLSLB.R2 | ecosystem: Host-associated > Plants > Phyllosphere > Unclassified | place: USA...
GGCGTCTATACCCCGCGCGAGCGCTTTATCCGCCTGCCGGAAGTGCTCTACACCACTGGTCTGTCACGCTCCACCGTGTACGAGATGATGAGCCGCCGGCAGTTCCCGGCCCAGGTCTCCCTCGGCGGTAAAAACGTCGCCTGGCTGGCCTCTGAGGTTGAGCAGTGGATGGACGAACGTATTGCCAACCGTCATCAGGGGAGTGCCGAGTGATGCAGTTAACCCTCGGTCGGCACAGTTTTACCCTGAGCGGCAACGACGCCTTGTTTGTGGCCGAAGCCATCTTGTTGCAGCGCAAGCACCCGGATATCGTCTTGCCTGAACATCGCAGTGAAAAACACGGTGTGATTTGCCTGACGAACCGGCAGGCAGAGTTGCGTCGTATCTGTGCTGACGAAGTGGTTGATCACAATGCGATCGATTGAACGTCCGGGGGCGTCTTACGGCTTGCCCCCACGTCCGGCCCTGCGCTATAGTCCTCCCGCTGCCGCAAAATCGGCAGCCGGGCGTAGGAACCCGAGTTACTTCAAGGCGACACAACACGCGCCAGGCGTGTTTTTTTATGTCGTAGCCTTTGTGCGCTCATTTTTTGCGCGGTGGATGTTATGCTATCGCAGCAGTCAATCAATGGTGGCTCAGGCGGGGCAGCCTTCGGGCTGGCCGGTTCCCTTGAAGGCCGGTATTCCTACCCCCGTCTGGGCTACCACCCATAAGTGTAGGAACTTCGGTGGTAGCAATAACCTTTACTTCAAGGAGGCTGCCACCATGGCTACGACCCTCACCCCGACTCACCCGACATTCTGCTTTTTGTTTGCGGCCGTGCGCCGTTCTGCGCTGACGGCTTCGCCCCGTATGGTGCGCACCGTGGCGGATAGCGAACGCAACGCCCGCCGCCTGCTGGCCCGTGATTACGTGTTGTCCTTTGCCGGTCGTCTGCCGGTTAAGGCGGCAGCATGAACACCCTGGCCGACCGCTATTACCGCGATACCCATTACCCTATCCCGCATGCCGATTTTCTGCGTCTCCAGCATGCGCACGCCACCGGCGTGCTGTTCCTCGACCTGCTGGACACCCTCGACCTCAGCGGGCAGCGCCCCGATGCCACGCAACAGGCATCGTTTGCCTCGGTCATTGCTATGTTGACCGACCAGCTCGGCCACGTCGTCAACACCTGTGAATCCCAAATCCTTGCCCGCCTGGAGGCCACCGCCGCATGAATACCTCATCCTGTTTACCGATTGAAGTCCGCACCGCCGTTTTCCGCCGCGCCGTGGCGCAAGCCTATCTGGACACCTGCGCCTTTTACCGGGTGAACCTGGGGTACACGCTGGACGAGCTGCAGATGACGATTGCCCTGCATCTGGAGGGGCATTTTGTGCGTCAGTACGGCGCAGAAGACGGCATGGACATGGCATGCACGATGTTGAGTGACATGGTACAGCCGGACGTTCTGGTGGCCGCACCGCGCCTGACCGCGCTGGGGCAAAAGATGATGGACGAGCTGTGCTGCGAGCGCCTGTCGGCATCGCAGAACGCCACCGTACACTGAGGAGAAGACCATGAGCGCCCAGTTCGTTTCCCAGACCGTACGCACCGCCACCGGCCACTGGCCGGTGATACTCCCGGCCCTCGGCATTGCCTTGCAGCCAAACGGCAAGCCGCAGCCGTGCCCGACCTGCGGCGGCAAAGACCGCTTCCGCTTCGACAATCAGGACGGACGCGGCACCTGGTTCTGTAATCAGTGCGGGGCCGGTGACGGCCTCAACCTGGTGGAAAAAGCCCTGTCACTGTCTGCCAGAGCTGCGGCCGAGCAGGTGGCTGCCGTGATGGGAGAAAACGCCAGCGCTTTGCCACCGGCCGCTGAGACCGGCCATGCCTCACAGAAGGGCGGCGGGCAAGACAAGGCCGAGGCTCAGCGCAAGGCCGCGCGACAGGCACAGGCTCTGCTGGCTGCCGCGCAACCTCAGACCGGCAATGCCTACCTGAGCGCCAAAGGCTGGGCGGAGGCAGCAACCCTGGCCTTGCACGGCCAGTCGCTGCGCGTCGGCGGTATCACCTTCCAGCCCGGTGACCTGCTGTTGCCGCTGCACAATGCCGGGGGTGAAGTGGTCAACGTGCAGCTGATTAATGCCAATGGTGACAAGCGCATGTTGGCAGGCGGGCAGGTGAAAGCCGCCTGCCATACCCTCTGCGGCCCAGACAACGCGGTTATCTGGCTCTCCGAGGGCTACGCCACCGGCCTCACCGTGCACCGATTGACCGGTGAGACGGTGTGCGTGGCGCTCAGCGCCAACAACTTGGCGGCGGTTGCACAGCAGCTGCGCAACCATTACCCGGATGCGCGGTTGCTGCTGGCGGCCGATAATGACCGCAGCGGCACCGGGCAGACCCGCGCCGCCGAGGCGGCCAAACTCACCGGCGGTATCCCGGCGCTGCCGCCCACGGAAGGCGACTGGAACGACGTCTACTGTAATCAGGGGATTGAGGCCACGCGCGCGCAACTCCAGGCGCTCAGCCAGCCGCCGCAGCCCAGCCCGTTCGACACGCTGAGCGATGCCGATTTGAAAGCCATGAGCGCCAGCGAGAAGGCCGAGCTGCTGGCCGAACACTACGGCAACACCCTGGCGGTGCCGCCGGTGGGGGAAGAGCTGTGCCGCTATACGCGCGGCGCCTGGCAGGTGCTGTCGCACCGGCAACTGAGCCGGGAGATTGCCGCGCTGTTCCAGAAGGTGCGTGCGCCGTTCTCTGCCGCCGGTATCAACAGCATCTTGGACACCCTCAAGCTGATGGTGCCGCAGATGGGCGACCCGGCTCGCCGGTTGATAGGCTTTCGTAACGGGGTATTCGATACCGTCAGCGGACAGTTCAGCGCTCACCGCCAGGAACACTGGTTGCGCACCGTCAACAGCGTGGACTACACGCCGCCGCGTGCCGGGGAGAACCTGGCCGACCATGCACCGCACTTCTGGCAGTGGCTGACGCGGGCCGCCGGGGGCAATCACGACAAACAGGAGCGTATCCTCGCGGCGCTCTTTATGGTGCTGGCCAACCGCTACGACTGGCAGCTGTTCCTCGAAGTGACCGGGCCCGGCGGCAGCGGCAAGAGCGTAATGGCAGCCATCGCCCGGCTGCTGGCAGGTAGTGACAACACTACCTCCGCCACCATCGACAACCTGGAGTCGGCGCGCGAGCGGGCCAGCGTGGTGGGTTACTCGCTGATTATCCTGCCTGACCAGGAGAAGTGGAGCGGTGACGGGGCGGGTATCAAGGCCATCACCGGAGGCGATGCGGTCGCCATCGACCCGAAATACCGCGACGCCTACGCGGCGCACATTCCGGCGGTGATTTTGGCGGTGAACAACAACCCGATGCAGTTCAGCGACCGCAGCGGTGGGGTCTCCCGCAGGCGTGTGATCATTACCTTCCCGGACGCGATACCACTGGCAGAGCGTGACCCGCAGCTGCTGGAGAAAATCACTAATGAGCTGGCAGTGATTGTGCGGCACCTGATGCAGCGTTTCGCCAACCCAAGCGAGGCCCGCACACTGCTTCAGGCGCAGCAAAGCTCGGACGAGGCGCTGACCATCAAGCGTCAGGCCGACCCGCTGGTTGATTTTTGTGGCTACCTGACGGTGCTCGGCACCCCGGAAGGCATGATGATCGGCAATGCCAACATCACCCCTCCGAATCCGCGTCGTTACCTGTATCACGCCTATCTGTCATTTATGGCGGCACGGGGCTATCAGCACGTGATGAACCTGACGGCGTTTGGTCTGGCAGTGCCGCAAACGCTGAGAGAGTATGAGAAAACCCTGCTCAAACGTAAAACCCGGCTGGGGATGCAGACCAATGTGGTATTGAGTGAAGAGTGCGAAGCTGACTGGCTGCCGAAGTGCGGGGCCGTGTGACGATGAGCAGGACGATCGGCCGGGCCGATCAATTGCCCTTTATTGATCTGCCGAACCCATTGGACGCTCACTCGTCGCGCCGCCTATAGTGGCAGTGAAAATACGCAGCAACACCAGGGCATTACCCCGACCGCAGAGCGGTCGGTATCATAACGACAAGCGCTCCCAAACCGGCTCAGGCCGGTTTTTTATATCCTCGTTCAGTCCCCCTATTGACGCTGTACTGAGTCGCAGGACTGCCCGACAGTCAGTCGGATGAGGGAACGGCGGGAGGCTTAACGACTACGCCCCGGCGCTGCCCCTGCGTCGGCATCATAACCCCCCAGGGATAGGCCGGCTGCTGGGCTTTCTCATACTGATAAACAATGAGCTGCGCCAGATTGCGGTGGTCATAACGGCGGCCGAAATTGAGCGCAATGCTGCTGGGGGCGGCCAAAATCACGTGGATGCGTTCGGCGCCACACGCCGTCAGCATTTTTACCTGTTCGATAAATTGCAGCGCCAGCCGGGTTTGTTTGGACAACGACCAGTGATTACCGAGCGTTGTGGCGTTCAGCGAGATATGTGACAGCGGGTAAGCGGGGAAGGTTTGACGTATGGCCGTAATGTCTGCCTGGTAGGACACCGAGACCGCCAGTACCACATCTTTGGCCGCTGTGGTGATGAGGCTTTCCATCAGGGTAAAATCGGCGCGGTCGTCGTCGGCATTGTTATCAATCAGCCGCCAGGCCTCTTGCGCTCTGTCCCAGTCAAAGACGCAGACCGGGCCATTGTCATCGAGAATGGCGCCAATGTAGAAGGTGAACGGAACCGGCAATTGCCCACCATACACCAGCGTCAAGTCCTGATGGTCGATACCGTCTATCCGGGTGGCGATATTGCTGTCCAGCGTGCTGATATTGTCCTCAAGGGCCTCTTCCGGGTGACTGATTGCGCCATCCCGCATCCGCTGCGTCATATCGAGGGTTAATGCGTCTATCTTTCCGTTGAAATAACGGGATACCGCTTTATACAGCGGCGTTGTCGCGACTTTTCGCAGCGCTCTGCCTTCTATGACCACCACCTTTTTGCGTACCGTGATTTTAGCTTCCCGGTAGGCGTCGACCAGCAACCAGACAAATCCCCCCAGGACGATGAACGCCGCCACAAAATTGACGACAGAGTCCGTGATGACATTCCCCTCCGAGACGGTCAGTGAGAAGCGGGCGTCGCCTTTCTCCAGCGTTAACGCCTTCCCCAGCGAGTTGTTCGCACCCAGGATCCCGGCGCCCAGCAGCATGATGAGGTATTGAATTTTCCGCTGGCGGGTTTTCCAGTCGATCAGCTTGATCAGAGCATACTTTATCGTTTCCATGTCAGTGCTTCTCCCTCATGTATTCGTTTATCTTCAAAAACATCTCGGCCTGATACAGCGCGTCATCCAGTGCGTTGTGACTGCCGTGATTTTTGAGATTAAATCGGGCGTCGATACGGCTGGAGCGGGTGTCCTGCCAGTCGCAGCCGGTGGCGCCCATGTACAGGGCCTTGATATCGAGAGCGGTAAAACCAAAGGGGTTATGGCCGAGATAAACGTGAAAGTAGTAATTGATGAATGACCAGTCGAACGCCGCATTGAAACCGACGAAAATCGGTTTACTCGTTGCGTCGGTGACGGATGTTAACCAATGGGCAAATTGCTGCATGGCCTCTTTCGGGTCGATACCACGCGTTATTTGGGTGTGCAGATTGAAACCGGTGACGGCCAACGCTTCGGGATCGTAATGCAGATTTAGCGGCTGCACTTCAATGTAAAAGCGTTCCGCCGGGCGGTCGATGACGCAGGCGCCAATAGAGAGCAGGCTGCACACGCCGGGTATGGGCCCGGCGGTTTCAATATCGACCGAGATAAAGCCTTCATGTTCAACGTTCATTTTTAACCTCACTGACGCGTGGGTGCTTGCCGCCGCCTTCCCAGTCGCGGGTGTACAGCCACTGTTCAAAGTAAAACAGCCAGAGCGACGCCCAGGGAATGATCGTGTCGCTGATTTTTAACTGGGCGCGCCATTCGCTGAGCCCGTTGTCGGCCTGTGAGCCAGGCAAAAACAGGCACAGCCTGGCGCCGGGGATATGTTTATCGGCGGGATACAGGTGCGGGATGGTTCGCGTACCGGCCAGCGCAAAGAGATCCGGTTCTGTTACCACGCAAATCGGCGGGGTACGCAGGCTGTATCTGACAGTGACCTTGTAGCGGCGGCTGAATAGCGAGGGCTGCAGCCACCCTTCCCAAAGCAGGGTACGATCGTGATGGGCAATGCGCAGCCGTTCATACGGGCCGCCGGCTTTCAACGCGTGATATTGCTGGGCGATGGTCAGCGGTTTGCAATGATGCCGGATAACCACGTTATTCACCGTAGAAGGTGTTTTTAGGCACGCCGGCATTGGCCGCCGTGCTGGCGAGGCCGGTGGCGATCAACCCGCCGGTTTTCTTATCAAGATGCAGGCTGCCTTGCTCTCTGGCTGACTGCATATGCTCCATCAGGCGTTGTCTGACGCTATCGACCGGCGTTTTACCAAAGCTGTCTTCGAGACTGAGGAACAGGTTATCTTCCCCCACACTGGCGGCGATGGTGTTAAACGTCGCCAGGGCCGCGGCATGCCACTGGTAAAAGGCTTCGCTACGCTGAGGCCCCTCATCCTGCTCTGAGCGGTTCCACTTCTCGGCGAAGTTTTCCTCCGGCATGTGCGGGTTGTTGACCTGTATCTCTCCCTGTGTCGACACGATGAAATCCGGCATCAGTTCCAGGACGTCTAACAGAATATCCAGGTCGTTGTCGTAGGCGCGCCTGTCAGCAATGATATGGTTGTAGGCATGGCAAGCCAGCGTGGTGATGATGACTGAAATCGGGCGGCAGCGCTGATGGATATCATCCTGCTCGACGGCCCATTCGTCACGGTGGCGTTTGAGAATTTGTACGATGCGATTAAGCAGTTTTTTGTCGGTACTGTCCGGCAGTGGGAGTAACGCCTCGGTGCCCACGCGGCCGGCGGAGTCCGTGAGCAGGGCAATGCGCAGCGGTTGCACGCTGGCGCTGCTCTCGAACCACTCGGCGTAACCGCTGGGGTTGGACTCCTTCCAGGCGGTTTTCGCATCAACGACCCACAGCGGCTGGCCCGGACGTTCTGCTGCACCGGTGTGATCGCGGCCCGGCGTGATATCCAGATGATAATCCCCGGCATAGTTGATACGGAATCCACGGGGTAAATCGCTTAATAGGTCTTTATAAGTGTTATGTGACTCCAGTCGCTGGCGAATGGCTGATATCACGCCGGTATAATCTGCCTGGGTGGCATGGGGCAGATAACAAATCAGGTCAATATCGTATTGCTCTTCATTTTTGGGCTTAACGGTGGTGTTGAGCCGCACGCTGCCCTGCGGGTAAATAACGGCGTCTTGCAATAGCGGATCGTCGCCTTCAGAAAGGAAGGTGCCGACCCCGTTATAGGCGCTTTCGATGTTGGCATACTGGGTTTTGGTGAGATCCAGCGTTTCAATCATTTGCGATAATAAATCGGCGATACGCTGTTTTTTTCCTGAAGGCAGGCTTCTGGCGGTAGCGGAACTGTACATAGTATTTCCTTATGCTATGAGGGCCGCTGTACTGCGGGCGTGAGAACGCCACAGCGGCCAATAATAAAAAGAGGCGAAGCGATAAGTCGCGGAGGGCCAAGGCCACTGCCGTTAATTATGAAGCTTGGGTTACCTCAGGGGCATTCCGGCAGGCTGAGCAGGTTATTGGGCTGTTCGCCGTCATTTTGCGTCTTGAGGTATTTATTCCCTGCCGCGCTGTTTGAGACAATCACCCAGACGGAATGGCATTTGCGGTGACCCAAAAACGCCAGGTGCCCGCCTCGATACCGGCAATGGCATCTGCCTGGGGCAGTGACCAGCGGGTGCCATCGGCATTGACGCCGCCGATAGCCTGAATGCGCTCATGTGCGCTTTGACGATCGGATTTTCTTATACAGGTGACTTGATGGTCCGACATAACAACTCCTTGGTTAAGGGGGGACATTTACTTAAGGCATAAACAATGGAACCGAGGTGTTTTGCGTATACCCTATGCTGAAATAGTTGCTGTAAAGGCATCGTCGTTAATGAAATGACTCTTAATAACAAAACCTTTTACGGGGTATGACTTTTAAATATACTCCATGAATTAATCATGTTTTTTGTTTTTCATAAAGTCAATGTAAGTGTGGGTTTTTTATTTTAAGTTATATAATTTTTATAATTTAATTTTTGGTGTTTAAGGTTTTCGTTTGATTTTGGCGGTGGTTTGGTTACTGGTGATGAGATTTATTTGACGTTTTGTTCTCTGCGCAATTCCAACTTTTATATCCTTATCAAGAAAGTAAATTATATTTTTTAGATAACGCCACGTCTTGACGTGGTTGCTGCAGTATGGTGATAGTGTAACGAATGTGACGATACTAACAGCCCTATCGGCAGCTGAGTGCCGATGAAAAAACGTAGCTTTCATTCTTAGTATATGGGTATCCACATAAAGACCATGATGAAGAGACCTCATAGGCATGGAGCCCGTAGAGGAAACAACGAACAAGATGAACTGTCGATAAGCGTCGGCCATTCAGGTGATAACCGACGATAATTAAGCTATATGAGGGCAATTAGTGCTCAGCGGCGCAGATGAGATAGCCGGTATTAAGGGATTTCACCAGTATCAGATTATCTTTTAATCGCCATATTTCAATTTGAAAATCGATGCCCGGTAGTTCCGGCAAAATATCCGCCAACCAAATATCTTCGGGGGTGAGGTCGCTAGGGTGCTTATTAACTTTAACAATATTGGCTTGATTGACGTGGTTGATCTTTTGTGGAGCCAATGTGAAATAGGCGGTTCGGGAAAGTAAATAACTGTTGTTATCAGTTTTTACTTTTCCTAGTAGGGAAAAAAAACCTTCGTGTTTATTTTTCAAAAATAGGGTGATTCGCCCATCGAACAGTGTGAAATTATTGTCTTTTTCAATATGGGTTTTGTAATGCGATGTGCATTTGAATGGCTCTGCTGCACTCATGCTGAATGAAAAAAACAAAAAGAAAAGTAGCAAGTTTAGTGCTAAAAGAAATTTTTTCATTTTGATGTGTTTCTCTGGCTTTTGATGTTGAAGCAAGTATTGTAACGGTCGTTATCTGACTTGCTACAAACAGAAATTAGATCGGCACGGACGGTGTGTTTACCTATCCTATCCTCAAGGTAGAAAACATCACTCTGAAGGTTTGTGCAATCCACCTCCTCCCTCTTTAACACGGCATTTACTTTAGAGAGAACATCATTTTTCTGAAACGCCTGGCCTATAATATAAACGTTGCAGTTATCAATTTTTGCTATTTTATGATAGGCATGGCTATCATTGGTGATATTTTTGAAAAAAAATGCAAATAGGATAACTAAAGTAATTCCTGTCAAAACGAAATACACTTTGCGATGAGGGAGTGATGTTCTTTTGCGACCGCCCGACTTTACCGGGACCGTTTTCAGCGCTGCATCTTCACTAATTACTGATACCTTTCCCTCTTCTGCTGGTTCTGATTTTGATGAAATGACAGCCGGATCCAGAATATCAATCTCAGATTCAAATCTGAAGCCCAGTTTTGGAATGGTTATGATCAATTCATGATTGTAACCTAACGATGAAAATGCCTTGCGTAATTCACTGATGTAATTATTTAATCCCGCGTTGGATGCTGTAAATCCATAGGTAATCCATACATTTTCCAATAACGTATCTCGGTTAACGTTTACTCCACTGTTTTGTATTAGTGTCAGAAGTAAGCGCGTGGCAGGTTTAGTCAGCCTGGCCACTATCTGCGTATTTTCATACAGGTAAAGTGTCAGTTCATTTGAATCAAAAACAACGGTTTTGTTGATTATGTATTTCATTTTTATAAGTTTTATATTTGATTTCAGGTGAGTGTGTCTGTCGCTATCCTATCTATCGGATTCGAATTTTCAAGAAAAATCTCATTGTTTGTGAGGCTCGCAATTTTGATAGAAAATTTATGTTTATTATCATGAAGTAAGAATCTGCTATGAGTGCTGTTTTCTATAATTTACGGAATAAAAAAATAAAAAAATCATTATTGTTGGTTTTTTATTTTGAATAATTTGCATTATTTAATTTATTTTGCTGGTTTTGTTTTTGCTGGAGTATCCTCTTCACATCGCCAAATCAGGGAGGATGTGCACTCGATGTTCTCCTTGTAGTAGGCGGGAAAATATAAAGAGTAGGACTCTTTTCTTATTAATTTTTTGTACATATGGAATTAACACAATGAAATTGAACAAAATCATGCTGGCAGCCGTAATGACTCTGGGTACTATCTCTATGGCTAACGCGGCTAACCAGGGTTCCGGTACCGTGACCTTCAAAGGTTCCATCATTGATGCACCGTGCTCTATCGAGCCGGGCAGCCTGGATCAGACCGTGAAGCTGGGTGACATCGCTTCCGCTCAGTTGAAAAACGGCGGCAAGTCTACCCCGCAGGATATCCTGATCAAGCTGGTCGGTTGTGATGTGCAAACGGCTAAAGACGTGACCACCACCTTCAGCGGTACCGAGTCTGAAGCAGCGCCTGGCCTGTTAGCAATGAAAGGTACTGCACGCGGTGCCAGCATCGCGATCAACGACCTCGACGGTAAACTGCTGCCGCTGACCAAAGCCAGCAAGGCGCAGAAAATTGAAGACGGCCAGGCGACTCTGCGTTTCAGCGCACACCTGCAGGGCGACGGTGCTTCTGCTGCCATCACCCCGGGCGAATTCAACTCTGTTGCTGACTTTACCCTGGCGTACCAATAAGCCCACGGCGATTAATTCGCACAGTTAATTGCATGCGGGGCAACCCGCATGCTGCTTATTAACGCGTTATGTGGAGACGTGGGTATGCACTCACAGCATGGCAAAAGGATATTGCACAGTGCGGTGTTGGTTAATCTGTTGCTGTGTTCCTCTTTGGCGCACTCCGCCAATCAGGGGCGTGGCGAAGTTACTGTGAATGGCAGGATTATCGCCTCCGCCTGCGCCATTGATACCGAAAGCGGTGACCAGACTATTACTATGGCGACATTGCCCGTCAGCCAGATTATTCGTGACGGCCAGGGCGAGTTGCATGAGTTTACTATTAAGCTGGTGAATTGCACGTTAGAGAAATTCAACCCTGAGCTGGATGACTGGCGATATTTTGCCGTGACCTTTGACGGCAGAGAAGATGCCGGGTTATTTGGTGTTGACGGCAACGCGAAGGGCATTGCCCTGCAAATATCCGATACGCGGGGGAATGTCGCCGCACCGGGTATGCCTATGGCAAAAAATGAAATTCAATCCGACACCATGGCATTTAATTATGGCCTGCGGTTGATGGGTAATAATCAGGTAATGAAGGCCGGGAGTTATTACTCCACCGTGCGCTTTAAAATGGATTACTACTAAACCTGCCTGAATGCGGTAACTGCGAATTAAATAATTATTGATAAGGGTCTGCGGATGTCAACTACTCCGTCATATGGCTGTATAGGGAAAATACGACCGCGAATCTTGGGGCTGTTGATCGCCTTTATTCTGGCGGGGAATGCTGCCTGCGCCGCAGCTGCTGATATTGAATTCAATACCGACGTACTGGATGTGACGGATCGCGCCAATATTGACCTGGAACAGTTTTCTCGCGGCAACTTTATTATGCCCGGCGATTATTTGTTTGCCGTGCATATCAATAAACAGACATTAACCGATCAGCCGGTGGCGTATTACCCGCCGGACGACGATGCCAAAGGCAGTGAAGCCTGTATTACGCCGCAGTTGGTTGAACAACTGGGGTTAAAAGAATCTGCATTACTGAAATTGACCTGGTGGCACCAAAACCAGTGTCTGGATCCCCGCAGCCTGGAGGGGATGGAAGTGCGCGGCGATCTAGGCGCGGCGGCGCTGTACCTGAATATTCCGCAGGCGTATCTGGAATATACCGCAGAAAACTGGGACCCGCCTTCGCGCTGGGACGAGGGGATCCCCGGGGTGCTGTTTGATTACAACCTGAATGCGCAAAGCCAGCGCCAGCAAAAGCAGGGCACACAGAGCTATAACCTCAGTGGCAACGGCACGCTGGGCGGCAACCTGGGGGCCTGGCGGCTGCGGGCAGACTGGCAATCGCGGCTGGATCACCAGGGCGGCTCGGGCGAGCCGACCCGCACCAGCTGGGACTGGAGCCGTTACTACGCCTACCGCGCACTGCCGAAGCTGGGCGCCAGGCTGACGATGGGCGAGGACTATTTAAACTCCGACATCTTCGACAGCGTGCGTTTTGCCGGCGCGAGTCTGGTGACCGACGACAACATGCTGCCGCCCAACCTGCGTGGCTATGCGCCGGAGGTGACGGGGATAGCGCGCAGCAACGCCAAGGTGATTATTCGCCAGCAAGGGCGCGTGTTGTACGAGACCCAGGTGGCGGCGGGGCCGTTCCGCATTCAGGACATCAACGACGCGGTCAGTGGCCAGCTGGACGTGCGGGTGGAAGAGCAGGACGGCAGCGTGCAGGAGTTCAAGATGGACACCGCCAGCATCCCGTACCTGACCCGGCCCGGCTCGGTGCGTTACAAAGTGGCGGCCGGTCGGCCGGCGGACTGGGAGCACCACAGCGACGGGCCGATGTTCGGCACCGGCGAGTTTTCCTGGGGCGTGAGCAACGGCTGGTCGCTGTACGGCGGCGGCGTGGCGGGCGGCGATTACAACGCGCTGGCGCTGGGCGTGGGGCGTGACCTGATGATGTTCGGTGCACTGTCTTTCGACGCCACCCAGTCGCGCGCCAACCTGCCGCAACAGGGCACGCTGAGCGGCGGCTCGTACCGCCTGAGCTATTCCAAGCGCTTTGACGACTACGACAGCCAGGTGACCTTTGCCGGCTACCGCTTCTCGGAGCGCAACTATATGTCGATGGGCGAATACCTGGATGCACGCCGCGACGGTACGCGAACCAACAGCAGCAAGGAGATGTACACCATCACCTTTAACCAGCAGTTCCGCGATCTGGGGTTGAGTGCCTATCTCAACTACAACCACCAGACCTACTGGGACCGACCGGCGAATGACCGTTACAACCTGACGCTGTCGCGCTATTTCGATCTGGGGCGATTCCGGAATATCAGCCTGTCGCTGACCGGCTATCGCAACAAATATAACGGCACCAACGACGACGGCATGTACCTGTCGCTGTCGCTGCCGTGGGGCAGCGATGGCTCGCTGAGCTACAGCGGCAGTTACAACCGCAACGATAACACCCATCAGGTGGGGTATTACGACCGGCTCAATGAGCGTGACACCTACCAGGTGAGCGCCGGTACTGCGCGCAGCGGCGCGACCGCCAGCGGCTACTACAGCCACAGCGGCGATCTCAGCCAGGTGAACGCCAGCGCCAGCTACCAGGCCGGGCAGTACAGCTCGCTGGGGCTGTCGATGCAGGGCGGCGCGACCGCCACCCTGAAAGGGGCGGCGCTGCACCGCAGCAGCATGAGCGGTGGCACCCGCATGTTGCTGGACACCGACGGCGTGCCGGGGATCCCGATCCGCGGTTACAGCTCACCGACCCTGACCAACGCCTTCGGCAAAGCGGTGGTGGTGGACGTCGGCAGTTACTACCGCAACCAGTTCAGTATCGATCTGAACACGTTGCCTGAAAACGCCGAAGTCAGCCAGAGCGTGGCGCAAGCCACCCTGACCGAAGGCGCCATCGGCTACCGGCACTTCGAGGTGATCGCCGGCGAGAAGGCGATGGCGGTCGTGCGGCTGGCGGACGGGTCTGCCCCGCCGTTTGGTGCCACGGTGCGCAACGGCAAGCGGCAGGAGGTGGGCATCGTCAATGACAACGGTGAAGTGTACCTGAGCGGCATCAACGCCGGGGAAGCCATGAGCGTGAGCTGGGGCGGCGCGGAGCAGTGCGGTTTTACCCTGCCGCAGACGCTGTCGCCGAGCCAACTGACCAATCTGTTACTGCCTTGCGGCCCGGTGGCCAACGGCAAGGCGTTAAACACTGTTAAAGAGTAGAGAGCAATGAAAACCAACCATGTAGTGACATTCATCGCCGGCGGCCTGGTGGGCCTGCTGTGCGCCCAACAGGCAACGGCCGCCATCGCGCTGGACCGCACCCGGGTGATCTTCAGCGGCGGCGACAAGTCGGTGAGCATGAGCATCAGCAACGAGAACAAGCAGCTGCCTTACCTGGCGCAGGGCTGGATCGAAGACGCCAACGGCAAAAAAATTACCAGCCCATTGACGGTATTGCCGCCGGTGCAACGCCTGGAACCGGGTGCCAAAAGCCAGGTGAAAGTGCAGGGGTTGCCGGCCGCCAATACGCTGCCACAGGACCGCGAAACGCTGTTCTACTTCAACCTGCGCGAGATCCCGCCGAAGAGCGACAAGCCGAATACGCTGCAACTGGCGCTGCAAACCCGCATCAAGCTGTTCTACCGGCCGAAGGCGATTGCGGTTACCAACCCGGAGGCCAGCGCGCCGTGGCAGGAAAAACTGACCCTGACCAAACAGGGCGACAGCTACCAGGTGAATAACCCGACGCCGTATTACGTGACGCTGGTGGACGCCAGCAGCAAAAAAGGCGGTGCCAGCGCGCCGGGCTTCGAACCGCTGATGGTGGCGCCCAAGGGCAGTGCGCCACTGAAAGTCGCCGCCTCTGCACTGGGCAACGCGCCGGTGCTGACCTACGTCAACGACTACGGCGGCCGCCCGCAACTGAGCTTTAACTGTAACGGTGCGAGCTGCCAGGCGGTGGCGGGCAGCAAGTAAGGCTCACTGACACAACAGGTGGATAAGCGATGCGAACAAAATCCCGGCGATGGAACGGCGGCGGTTACCACCGCCATGAATGGTTGTATGCCCTGGTAATTATGACTGCGGTGATGATGGTGCCGGTATGCCTGTGCGTGATGCTCTGGTTGATGCCGTCAGCCCTGGCGGCGGACAACGGGCAGGTGGAAGGTGCCCACGGCGTGCTGCATGTGCGCGGCGAACTGACCGAAAGCGCCTGCCGGCTGGAGATGGCGAGCGCGTATCAGGCGGTGCAACTGGGCAATACGGCTACTGCGCAACTGGCGAAGGTGGGCGATCGCGGTGTACCGGTCAACGTTCAACTGCACCTGCGTGATTGCCTACGTGGCCCGACCGCCAACCGGGATCAGCATACGGGGAACCTGCTGTGGAGCGCCCATCAGCCGGCGGTGTCGGTGAGTTTTATCGCCCCGGCGGATGCTGACAACCCGGAACTGGTGAAGGTGCACGGCGCTTCCGGGCTGGCATTGCGTATGACCGACGAGCGCGGCAGGGATATCCGCCTCGGCAGCCGGGGCGCGCCGTTGGTGCTGGCGCTGGGGCAAAACGCGCTGAACTACCGCATCACACCAGAGCGCACCCGTGCGCCATTGCTGCCCGGTGCCTATGCGGCGGTGGTGGATTTCCAGCTCAGCTATGACTAAGGGAATGGGCATGAAAGCAAGGTTAAAACGGTGTTTGCCCGGCTGTGGGTTGGCGGCGTTGGTGTTGTTATACGGCCCGCAGGCACAGGCAGTGACGACGATAAAAGTGACGGTGACCATAGTCGCGCCGCCGCCGTGCGTGATTAACAACAATAACCTGATCGAAGTGAGTTTCGGCAACGACGTCATGACCACCCGCATCGACGGCAGCTACAAGAAACAGCCGGTAGTGTATTCGGTGGAGTGTAAAAACGCACCGAACAATGCAATGAAACTGCAAATTCAGGGGACCGGTGCCGGCTTTGACGGCGAGGTGCTGAAAACCAACAAGGACGATCTGGGGGTTGCGCTGCTGCGCAATGGCAATCGGCAGCCGATCAACACCTGGGTGAATTTTACCTACCCCAATCTGCCAAAGTTTGAGGCGGTGCCGGTCAAGCAGGCCGGGGCGACGTTGAGCGGAGGGGCCTTCTCCGCCGGGGCGACCATGAAGGTGGAATACCAGTGAAAGGGGCTGAGGCAATGGCGCGATATGGCAGTATTTTTCTGTTAATGGCCCTCGGCGGCCCGGCCGTGGCGGCGGAAAATATGAAATTTTCCGGCACCCTGATCGAACCGCCGCCGTGCACCATCAACGACGGTGGCGAGGTAGATGTCGATTTCGGCAACCGTGTCGGGGTGACCAAAGTGGACGGCACTAACTACCTGCAACCGGTGAACTACCGGGTTACCTGCGGGCCCGGTGCCGGGGCATGGAATATGACGCTGGAAGTGGTCGGTACCCCGGCGGATTACGACGAGGCGGCAGTTGAGAGCAACGTGGATGACCTGGCTATCCGCCTGCTGCAAAACGGCAAGCGCTTTACGTTGAATAATCCGATCCCCATCAAGTTGAACGCGCCGCCAACGCTTGCGGCGGTGCCGGTCAAACGACCGGGGGCCGCCCTGAAGGAAGGCGCTTTTGAGGCCACGGCTACCCTGCTGGCGGTGTATCAATGAGGCGGAGAATAGCCATGGTTAACAAGGTGGCCTGGTGCGCAACTGCGGCGCTGCTGCTATGCAGCCAATGGAGCCTGGCGGCGGAGAATATGCGCCTTCATGGCGCGCTGGTAGCGGAGCCCTGCGTGATCCCGCCGGGCGATGAAACGGTGGTGCTGGATTTTGACACGGTGATCGACAAGTACCTGTACCTGAATACCCGCACCCCCGGCCAGCCGTTCACGCTGCATCTGGCGCAGTGCGATCTCAGCCTGGGTAAAACGGTCCGGGTGACCTTCAGCGGCACGGAAAGTGCCGCGCTACCGGGGTTGCTGGCACTGAACGGTGCCAGCCAGGCGAGTGGCATCGCCATCGGCATGGAAACCCCGCAGGGCGAGCCGTTGCCCATTAATCAGCAAGGCAAGGCGCAGACACTGGTGAGCGGTGCCAACACCCTGACGGCGCAGGCCTACGTGCAGGGTGAACCGGACGCGCTGAAGCATAAAACCATCGAACGCGGGCCGTTCAGCGCGGTGGCGACCTTTAGCCTGGAGTATGAATAACCGCGCGGCGGCATGGCAAGCCGCCTGGCGCTGGCTGTGCCAACGTCGCCGTCATGCGCCGCCCAATGCGGACATCTGGCATTTGCGCTTTCACTGGGCGCAGCAGGGTGAACGCCTGTATCAGCAATTACAGGATGGGCGTTATCGCCTGGCGCCGATGCAGGTGTTGCGGCGGGGTGGCCGCAGTTGGGTGCAGTGGTGTGCGCAGGATGCGCTGATATTGAAGTGGGCCGCGCTGCTGGCGGAGCCGCTGTTGCCAAAACCTGCTCGTTGCATGCATTTGCGCGGGCATGGCGGTAGCGTGGTTTCGGTAGCGGAAGTACGGGCAGCCCTGGCCGGCGGAGAATATGCCTTTGTCTACCGAACGGACATTCGCGGTTATTACCGGCACATCCGCAAACAGCAGGTGATCAATCAACTGAAATGGCATGTGGCCGACCCGGTGTTGTTCGATGTGATTCAGCAATACGTGCACTACAGCGTAGAAGACGGTGGAGAGTTTTATACCCCGCCAAGCGGCATCTGCCGGGGTTGCGCGCTGAGTCCGCTGATTGGCGGCAGCTTGTTGCACCACGTAGATAATTATTTTAATGCGCAGGAGGGCCTGTGGTATGCACGATATATGGATGACTTTTTATTGTTTACCCGCACCCGCTGGCAACTGCGCCGCAGCGTTAAGCGGCTGCATGAATTTTTTGACCTGGGCGGGTTTGAAACCCACCCGGACAAAACCCAACTGGGCAGGATTGCACAGGGGTTTGACTGGCTGGGGGTATGGTTTACCCCCACGGGGGCCACCATAGCGCCCAGAGCGCTGGAAAACCATCGTGCACGACGCGCGCGGCTTTACGAGCAAACTCGCAGGCAGAAGCTGTCATCGACAGAGACTGAGTTGCGAGTGCGGACGTACGAGGCACGGTGGAGAATATGGGCAGAGCGTATGCTGAACCAACCCGCAGGGAAAGGTTGAATTCGCTTTGCCAGATATATGACTTAAGTTGGATAACCCCTCATGGCATTCACACTCGACAAACTCACTGGTCGTCCCAACAACGCTTCCAAATTTGCAATAGCGATTATCATATGCGGTGCGCCATACTCCCTGGCGTACGGATACGACTTGAACACCGAAATATTCGGCACTGGCGATTTCCCCGTATCTGTGACATGGCCCAAACGCGTGACAGACTATCTCTTTGTGTCGGACGTAGTCCTCGGTCAACCCGGGCGTTGCATGGAATGCGGCGCCACTTTCTCCTTACATGCACGTCACTCTATGGGCGACGCATACGATCTATGGAGGCTCTATGACAGCGGGGGGGGTGGATGTATACCAGTCACAGGACCTGGTACTCTCCAGTCGGCCATGCAAAGGCTGTGGACTACCCATGTCATGGGTCGAGCAGTGCCGTATCGGGGACGTGGTTTTGGTGATCTTGACCGTGGGCGCAGCATCTCGTGGAGCGTTCCTATATGCAAGGCAAGCTCAACGGGGAAATGGCGTGGTGTATTGCACTACAGTACCAGACTCTCTGACGAGGGGACCCGGTCGTGTGCGGTCTCCGCGCCTTATGTGGTCGAATTAGGCAATACAACTGTTAATGTGTCAAAGACCGTGGACCTTGATGTTGTGTGCCTCGGCGATGGCGACTGGGATGTGCGGGTGTCCGTGGCTGGTCCCACAACGGTGTCCCCGACCGACGGATTGACATTGTGGACCGAACCGCCTCGAGGTCCCATCCGGGTTGAGGGTGATGGTCGTCATTATACGGTTCAGGCCAAATTTGGGGCAACCGTGACATCCCCTCGCGCTGGGCCGTACTCCACATCGTTTACTTACACAATCGAATACGATTGATTGTCATAAAAACCGTAACGCGACCGTCGCCGGAATCCTGGTTGCCTTGGACTATCTGATGTTATGCGTTTATTCAACAGGCGGATCATCAGTTTGCTCTATGGACGAACTCTCGTTGAACAAACTGTATTGATAGAAACCTAGTTAAAACAATAACCGGCAAGATGTTATTATTTCTTTATTTTTATCCAGGGGCTGAGATTAAGCCTACGGCTGGGACCGCTGATTGGCGGCAGCATGTTGCACTGCGTGGGTAACTTATTAACGCTCCGGAGGGCCAGTGGTATGCGCGATATATGGATGACTTATTGCTGTTTAACCGGACCCGATGGTCACTGTGCCACAGTGCTAGCGGCTGCACGAATTTTTTGACCTGGGTGGGTTTGAAACCCACCCGGACAAAACCCAACTGGGCCGGATTGCGCAGGGTTTTGACTGGCTGGAGGTATGGTTTAGTCCCGCGGGGCCTCCATAGCGCCCAGAGCGCTGGAAAACCATCGTGCACGACGCGCGCGGCTTTACGAGCAAGCTCGCCGACATGGGTTGTCATCGACAGAAACTGCGGAACGAGTGCGGACGTACGAGGCACGGTGGACATTATGGGCAGAGCGAATGCTGGGTCATCCATTGGATGATATTTAGCGGTGTCTGCCGGATAGATAAAATTTAGAGAATGTGAAATGAAACTATGTATAGTCGTAGTCACCCTCCTGCTCGGTATACAAAAAAACTCGGATGCCCATGTCACCGTGCGTGTTACCGAATGTGCCCTCGGCCGTTGATGGATTGTTCTCGGCCAGAGTGACCGGGGGAATGATTCAGACCCGACACCCAACCCGTGCTGGACCCGGCCCTCCTGTGAGCTAATGTTTTTCACAATAAGTGAAGAACCGATGCTGCCAAACGGTTGGCCTGATTACCGTACCGCCGACGATGGACATTGGACGTACTCATGGGGCGTTACAACTGATCGTTTTCAAACGATCGAGGAGTGGTGGTCCTCGGCAACAAATAAGAACCGTATTGGCCGAGATATGCTGCCCGCAGATTGGCAACCAGCAACTCCTTGCGTGGTGTTGTCCGCGGGGGACCCGTGGATGATAGAGGGTAGTATTGTGTCTAACTGCGCCAGGGGTCTTGTGCAGGCAAAAACGTGCGTGATCGAACCGGGACAAATTAACGTTTCGTTGCACGTCGGTGTCGGCGAGAATGCTCCTGCCCACCCTGTGCCGGGCGTTTCTGTGCGGTGCGACGCGGCTGCCGACGTCCGTGTCGAAAGCGGAACCGCGGAACGGATACCCTTAAACGGGGATAACACGTCTGTGGCGGTTTTAGATTGGGGAAACCGGGTTTGGGGATCCTCTGTCGTTACACTTCCAAGCTGCAGGCCGACAGCCGATCGCCCTGCGTGTGAAAACTGAAGGAATAGACGGTCTAGATGCTGGCACCGTTTCTGGTTCAAGTGTGGTGAATGTGACGGACGAGTGATCGGGGGAACCACCCGGCATATTCGGAGTTGGACGTGATCAATATCGTCGCACCCTACGTAAGCGGGCACCCGGATGCCATCTGTGAACTCCTGCATCGTATTCACCGGGAACCCCGGCCCCTCAGCGACTAAACACCGTGTACCAAAAATTATCTGGTGACTATCGGGGGGCATCGTTGCTACAGCCGCCTACCGACCCTGGGCAGACACATCGGTTATGGTTGCCGCCTAGTGTCGGCATTTCGCCCCCCTCTGTAATTAGATTGACTGGGAGATCGCGGGGGATCGATGGGTGGACATTGGGGCGTGGCACGGTCGGTCGCAAAGGTGGGACTGCCAATCTGCCCGGACACGGGTCGCGGGGGATACGGACAATACAATATATTCATCTGCCGCCTATCGGGACGGGAGTAGTGCCGTGTCCACTACCCCGGGGCTTCCTACCCTGCGGTGGTTGGGGGGATGTTTTTTCGGAGGGGTGATAAATGGGCTGGGTGCGGTGTGATGATGTAGAAGAAGCGAAAAGAACCCAGCACCTGTTATGGGTAACTGAGGCGTTGACGATGGACCCTTCGGGCACGTGGGGTTCTAAGGGGGTATGACGGAATGGGGTGGTATGTTACCTAAGTCGTGAGGGGAGCGAGGTGCTGGCCCAACCCCAGAAATTACGTGCTTCGACCCGTGGCAGCAGTGTTGCCGATAGTACGTCGCTTGAGAGCCTCTCGCGATTTATGACATCTACGCGTCGTTTCGGGGCTACGGGCAGTACTGAAGGATGGGTGTATTTCGGGCCGTGACGCGGTGGGCTCCAACGTGGCATGGGATTAATCTATAACGACGCATACCTCGGCACTGCCAAAGAAATGGTTTTATAGACACACCGATATGTGGGGTTTGAAAAACAAACCGGTCGAAGGGGCAGATCAAATACCAAAATTTAATTGGAGAAAAGGGGAGAAAATAAAGAGGGGGCAATAATGCGGGGACTTACTTCCAACTGGATATCTTAGGTGGCCTTAACAATACGCCGGGGAAAAACTATCGCAATATCTTGCCAGGATTGGCGGGCACCAAGGTCTCGAGCTGTTCGGTTACAATCAATGTGCCGCGTGAAATTGATTTTGGCGTTATCTCATCGTTTACGGCATCGGGATTGATCGCCACCAAACCCTTGAGCGTGACGGCGGTTAAAAACCAG
>Ga0308158_10001805_pt1 | contig 21511 bp, 11 predicted proteins | sample PhyBR2_FD_201038 | JGI IMG/M metagenome (GOLD analysis project Ga0308158, IMG submission 201038) | Phyllosphere microbial communities from UC Gill Tract Community Farm, Albany, California, United States - DLSLB.R2 | ecosystem: Host-associated > Plants > Phyllosphere > Unclassified | place: USA...
GCCCACGCCAAGGTTGACCTTGGTGGTGCGGCTGTCAGCGTTGTAAGCCTCGGTCAGACCCAGAATCGGGTCACCAGGTACCTGTTCCACGTTTGCAAAGAAGGACACGGCGATACTCGTATCAGTGGCGGGGAGTGGGGGTGCTCGGCGCGGGATGCTGCAACGACGCGCTCAGAACCGCGTCATCCTAACAGGGCTGGAGCCCGCTGGCCGTAGGGTTTCAGCTGGAACTTCAGCGCGCGGGGCGATGACGCTGCCTGCGTGGATCGGAGATGATGGCCGGATGCGTACTTGTAATCGTTTTTTTGCGTTTTCGGGGCTGATGCTGGCATTGCCGGCGCTGGCCGACGAGTTGCCCACCGCAACCCTGGATCGGGTGCAGGTCCAGGCGGCCAAGGTCCACGCGGTGGATGATTTCGACCTGCCCGCGTCCAGCACCACGCTGGCGCTGGACGCCGACGGCAATGGCCGTGGCGCGCAGGTATCCGAAGTGCTGGGAGCGGTGCCCGGCTTACTGGCACGTGACCGTCAGAATTACGCACAGGACACCCAGCTGTCGCTGCGCGGCTTTGGCGCGCGCTCCACCTTCGGTGTGCGCGGGGTGCGGCTGCTGCTCGACGGGGTGCCGGCGACCATGCCCGATGGCCAGGGCCAGCTCTCCCACTTCAACGTGTTCGGCGCCGACCGGGTGGAGGTGCTGCGCGGGCCGTTCTCGGCGCTGTACGGCAATTCCTCCGGCGGCGTGCTGCAGCTGTGGAGCGCGGACGGGCAGGACGGCGATCCGTGGCGGTTGCGCAGCAGCCTTGGCAGCAACAACACCTCCAGCACCGGCGTGCAGCTCAAGGGCCTGGCCGGAGTTATGCACTACAACGTGGCGGCCAACCATTTCCGTACCGATGGTTGGCGCGCGCACAGTGCGGCCCGCCGCGAATCGGTGAATGCGCGGCTGGGCGTTGATCTGGCGGCGGGCCAGCGGCTGGAGCTGCTGTTCAACGGCTTCGATGCGCCGCACGCGCAGGACCCGCTGGGGCTGAGTCGCGAGCAGGTGCGCGAGAACCCACGCCAGGCCACCGCCGTGGCCACGCAGTACAACACCCGCAAGTCGGTGCGGCAGACACAGTTGGGGGCTGTCTACAGCGTCGAGCGTGATCAACAGACCTGGCGGCTGATGGGCTATGCGGGGCAGCGTGCGGTGGAGCAGTTCCTGGCGATTCCGCCGGGGCCGCAGAACAGCCCGCTGCATTCCGGCGGGGTCATTGATCTGGACAGCGATTACGGCGGCGTGGACGCGCGCTGGGCCTGGCATGGGCAACTGGCGGGCCAGCCGCTGGAGCTGGTGATTGGGGCAAATGCCGACCGTCAGCAGCAGCACCGTACCGGCTACGAGAACTTCATCGGTGGCACCCTGGGCATCAAGGGCCGGCTGCGTCGCGACCAGAATGACCGGGTGCAGAACATCGACCAGTTCGCGCAGGCCTGGTGGCAGTTCAGTCCACGCTGGTCTGCATTGTTGGGGGCGCGCCACAGCGAGGTGCAGTTCCGTTCGCGCGACCGCTACATCACCGCCACCAATCCCGATGACAGCGGCCGTCGCGACTACTCGGCGACCACGCCGGTGGCGGGCCTGGTGTTCCGCGCCAGCGACGATCTGCGTCTGTATGCCTCGGCTGGGCGTGGCTTTGAAACGCCTACCTTCAACGAGCTGGGCTACCGCGCCGATGGCGGCGCAGGTCTGGCGCTGGACCTGGCGGCCGGCAGCACACGCAACTACGAGATCGGCAGCAAATGGCGCGCGCAGAGCGGCGCGCGGCTGGAACTGGCGCTGTTCCGTGCCGACAGCGATGACGAGTTGGCCGTGGCGACCAATAGCGGTGGCCGCAGCAGCTACCGCAACATCGGCGCGACCCGGCGGCAAGGTGTCGAGCTGAGCTGGCAGCAGCCGATTGCCCCCGACGAGCAGCTGCAGCTGGCTTACACCTGGCTGCAGGCCAGCGTGCGCGATGCCTACCTGACCTGCACCGGCCTGCCCCCGCCCTGCACCCAGCCCAGCAATGTGGTGACTGCCGGCACGCGTCTGCCAGGCGTGCCGCGTCAGCAGCTGTTCGCACGCTGGCAATGGCAGCCGGGTCCGTGGCAGTGGGCGACTGAAGTGGTGGCTGCCAGCGACATAGGCGCGAACGATCTTGGCAGCGCCAGCGCAGCCGGTTATGGCCTGCTGAATCTGGAGATGGCGCGGCAATGGACGACGGCTCGTGGGCCGCTGCGCGCCTTCGCGCGCGTGGACAACCTGCTCGACCAGCGCTACATCGGCTCGGTGATCGTCAACGACGGCAACCAGCGCTACTACGAGCCGGGCCCGGATCGCAGTTTTACCGTTGGCCTGCAGTGGCAATGGGCGCGGTGAGTGGCAGAGCGCGCACTTGGCCCCCTCCCTTTCGCGTAGCGAAGGGGAGGGCTGGGGAGGGGTGCCTTTGCCTTTGCTTTTGTCGTCGCACCTAGCCCAACAACCACCTGAACATCCCGCTCACCCCTCGCTAACGGCCACGGGCGTATCTGTGACCGCCCAACAGGGAGGGTTGTGCCATGTACCGCCCCGATCGAGTGGAGCATCCGCTAGCGCCTACGTTGTTTGGTGCTGATCCCAAGCTGATGCGGCGAGGCCGGCTCAGGCGCAGCCAACATGCGGCCGACGAGGTGGCGCAGGATTTCGTGCAGTACAGCCTGGACGACTATGCGCGGCGGCGGCGCGGTGCGCGCGGTTGGCTTGACCTGCAACCGGCCTATGCATTTGCACTGGCCACACATGCGGCGGACTGGCCGCGTGGCAACAGCGATACCGACGGCGAGCTTGCCGAGCATTGGGAGCAGGCACGCGGCGGCTCACGGCTGCGCTGGGAGCAGGTGCGGGACCTGGTCGAAGACGCATGGCTGGCGCTGGACCGCATACCGGTAGCAGCGGTGCACGCACGCTAGGAAGAAGGTGGGGAGGCTTTTGTGGGAGCGGCGTCAGCCGCGAAAATGGCGACGCATGGTTAGCAATTGATATGCAATCTGATGGTGCATGAGCTCAGCGGCTTTGCTGCCCCCTCTCCTGCCTTCGGCGCGCAGCTGTTTTGTAGGAGCGGCGTCAGCCGCGAAGCTGGCAACGCTTGGCTACCGATGGGTATGTAATCTGGAGGTGCATGAGCTCTTGCGGCTTCGCCGCCCCCTCTCCTGCCTTCGGCATCCTCTCCCGCAAGGGGAGAGGAGAAAAGCCACAGCCAAAGCCAAAGCCAAAGCCAAAGCCCTCAAAGCAACCCGACCAGCACACCCCGGGGGAGGTGCGGATGTGCTGGCCGGCTGCGGTCAGGCGTTGAAGTCCAACACCACGCGCCCTTCAATCGCACCTGCATGCATGCGCTTGAACACGTCGTTGATGTTCTCCAGCTTGTCGGTGCTCACCGTCGCCGCGACCTTGCCGTCGGCAGCGAACTGCAGCGATTCCTGCAGGTCCAGGCGGGTGCCGACGATCGAGCCACGCACGGTGATGCCGTTGAGCACCATGCCGAAGATATCCAGCGGGAAGTCACCCGGCGGCAGGCCGTTGAGCGACACCGTGCCGCCACGCCGCACCATGCCCAGCGCCTGCTCGAAGGCCTTGGGCGATACCGCCGTCACCAGCGCGCCGTGTGCGCCGCCGATTTCCTTCTTCAGGAAGGCGGCCGGATCCGTGTTGCGGGCATTGACGGTGACGCTGGCACCCAGGCGCTTGGCCAGGGCCAGCTTGCTGTCGTCGATATCCACCGCGGCCACGTTCAAGCCCATCGCCTTGGCGTACTGCACCGCCATGTGGCCAAGGCCGCCGATACCGGAAATCGCCACCCAGTCGCCGGGCTTGGTGTCAGTGACCTTCAAACCCTTGTAGACGGTGACACCGGCACACAGGATCGGCGCGATCTCGACGAAGCCGACTTCCTTGGGCAGCAGGCCGACGTAGTTGGCATTGGCCAGCGCGTACTCGGCGAAACCACCGTTCACCGAGTAGCCGCTGTTCTGCTGCGCTTCGCACAGGGTTTCCCAGCCACCCAGACAGTGCTCGCAGTAGCCACAGGCCGAATACAGCCACGGGATGCCGACGCGGTCGCCTTCCTTGATGTGGGTGACGCCCGCACCGACCGCAACGACATGGCCGACGCCTTCATGACCGGGAATGAACGGGGGATTGGGCTTCACCGGCCAGTCGCCTTCGGCGGCGTGCAGGTCGGTGTGGCAGACGCCACAGGCTTCGATCTTGACTAGGATATCGCCAGCGGCCGGGCGCGGCACGGTGACCTCTTCGATCACCAGCGGCTTGCCGAATTCGCGGACTACTGCCGCCTTCATCGTCTTGTCCATCAATCGATCTCCTTTGTGGGGGGATAAGTCCAGCTTGGCGCCAAGCGTGGCCTGGCGCCTTGATCCAGATCACGCCCGTCTATTCAGCAAGGGGCGCATCCGGGCCTGGTTCAGAAAAAGCCCAATTTCTTCGGTGAGTAGCTGACCAGCAGGTTCTTGGTCTGCTGATAGTGGTCGAGCATCATCTTGTGGTTCTCGCGGCCGATGCCCGACTGCTTGTAGCCACCAAACGCGGCATGTGCCGGATAGGCGTGGTAGCAGTTGGTCCACACCCGCCCTGCCTGTATCGCACGGCCCATGCGGTACAGGCGTGAAGCATCGCGGCTCCACAGGCCGGCACCGAGGCCGTACAAGGTGTCGTTGGCGATCTCCAGCGCTTCCTCTTCGGTCTTGAAGGTGGTCACCGACACCACCGGCCCGAAGATCTCCTCCTGGAACACGCGCATCTTGTTGTGGCCCTTGAACACCGTCGGCTTCACATAGAAGCCGTCGGTCAGGTCGCCGCCAAGTTGGTTCTGCTCACCGCCGATCAGCACTTCGGCACCCTCGGCCTTGCCGATCTCGATGTAGGACAGGATCTTCTGCAGCTGCTCCTGCGAAGCCTGTGCGCCCACCATGGTGTTCGGGTCCAGCGGATTGCCCTGCTTGATCGCCGCCACCCGCGCCAAGGCGCGCTCGATGAACTTCTCGTAGATCGACTCCTGGATCAGTACCCGCGACGGGCAGGTGCAGACCTCGCCCTGGTTGAAGGCGAACATCACGAAGCCTTCCACCGCCTTGTCGAGGAAATCATCGTCCTCGGCCATCACGTCGGCGAAGAAGATGTTCGGCGACTTGCCGCCCAGCTCCAGCGTTACCGGGATCAGGTTCTGGCTGGCGTACTGCATGATCAGCCGGCCGGTGCTGGTCTCGCCGGTGAAGGCGATCTTGGCGATACGCGGGCTGCTGGCCAGCGGCTTGCCGGCTTCCAGGCCGAAGCCGTTGACGATGTTGAGCACGCCCGGCGGCAGCAGGTCGCCGATCACTTCCATCAACACCAGGATCGAGGCCGGGGTCTGCTCGGCCGGCTTCAGCACCACGCAGTTGCCGGCGGCCAGTGCCGGTGCCAGTTTCCACGCTGCCATCAGCAGTGGGAAATTCCACGGGATGATCTGCCCGACCACGCCCAGCGGCTCGTGGAAGTGATAGGCGACGGTATCGTTGTCGATCTGCGACAGGCTGCCTTCCTGCGCGCGCAGCGCACCGGCGAAGTAGCGGAAGTGATCGGCCATCAACGGCACGTCGGCATTGAGGGTCTCGCGGATCGGCTTGCCGTTGTCCCAGGTCTCGGCATGGGCGATCAGCTCAAGGTTTTCCTCAATGCGGTCAGCAATGCGGTTGAGGATGTTGGCGCGCTCGGTGGTGGAGCGCTTGCCCCAGGCGTCCTTGGCGGCGTGGGCGGCATCCAGCGCCAGTTCCACGTCCTCGGCGTTGGAACGTGCCACCTGGGTGAACACCTTGCCGGTGACCGGCGTGATGTTGTCGAAATACTGGCCACTGCGCGGGGCCACCCATTCGCCGCCGATGTAGTTGCCGTAGCGGGCTTTGAACAGGGACTGCGGGTCGGTGGCATGCGGTTTGGCGGACAGGACTGCGTTCATCTGTGGAATCTCCGGTTCAGCGGTGTGTGGGCCGCGTGTGTGGCGGTGGCTACAACAGGCGCAAGAGCGATGCCAAGTTCTGCCTGTTGCGTTGCGGCACGATGAAACGCCATTGACTACGGAGGCTCGGCGGCAGATTTGCTGCACTGCGAAATCGCAGGTGATTGCAGCGCCCGCTCCGGTGTGGTGTTAATCGGAACAGTGGTTTGAACAGCTGTCGCAAAATGCGACACAGGAGCGCTCATGGCACTGGCACTGCAACATCGCGTGGGCAACGCCCGCCGCTCGTTCTTCGAGCGCGGCACCACGCCCGTGGGCACCGTGCCCGACACCATCCTGCAGTCGTGGCGGCGCTGCCAGCGCAGCGGCCTGCTGGTGGATGCCGAACCTGCGCTGGAACCCCTGCCCGGCCACAACCTGCGTGAACTGCGTGAGCGCCATGAACGCTTGTGGCGGTTGGCGCGCGCTGAACTCGACGGGCTGGCCGCACACACCGCCAGCACTGGCAGCATCGTGCTGCTGACCGACGAGAGCGGCTGGATCCTCAATGCCGAGGGCAGCGCCGGCTTCCTCGACAAGGCCGGGCGCGTGGCCTTGATGCCGGGCGTGTGCTGGAGTGAGTCAGCCGTCGGCACCAATGCCATCGGCACCGCGATCGTGGAAGGCCGCGCGGTGGAAGTGCGTGGCGGCGAGCATTACTTCGCACCCCACGGCATCCTCAGCTGCTCGGCCATGCCCATCCACGATCCGCATGGGCAATTGGCTGGCGTGCTCGACATCAGCGGTCCTGCCAGCGTGCAGCAGATGCATGCGATGGGCCTGGCGCGGTTGGCCGCCAATCGCATCGAGCACCGCTTCTTCGAGAATGGTCTTGGTGATTGCGAACTATTACGCCTGCACCACGACCGCACCTTGCTGGGTACCGCAGGCGAAGCGGTGCTCGGCTTCCGCAATGGCCGACTGGTGGCCGCCAATGGCGTTGGCCTGCACCTGTTCGGGCTGGAACGTGGCGATATCGGCCGCGCATCGTATGAGGCCTTGTTCGAGATGCCGTTGTCGCGGATGCGCGATGAAGGCATGTTGCAGGATCGCAGCGGTCGCGTGCTGCATGGCCAGTTGGATGTACCAGCATCGGCAGCTCGCACGCGGACGGCCAGCGCCGCGTCACCGCTGGCACGGCCGACGCCATCCACGGTCGCCGCGCCCGCCGTGGTATTCGATGCAGGCCAGCGCGAACAACTGCTGCGCGCCGGTCGCGTGTTGGAAGCAGGCCTGCCGGTATTGCTGCAGGGCGAAACCGGCACCGGCAAGGAAGTGGCGGCGCGCGCGCTGCACGCGCAAGGCAGCCGTAGCGGCAAGCCCTTCGTCGCGGTGAACTGCGCGGCCCTGCCCGAAGGCCTGATCGAATCGGAATTGTTTGGTTACGAGGAAGGCGCCTTCACCGGTGCGCGCCGACAAGGCAGCCAGGGGCTGTTGCGGCAGGCGCAGGGTGGCGTCTTGTTCCTCGATGAAATTGGCGACATGCCGCTGGCGCTGCAGCCGCGCCTGCTGCGCGTACTACAGGACCGCGAGCTGTCACCGTTGGGCGGCGGCAAGCCGGTCAAGCTGGATTTCATGCTGATCTGCGCCACCCACTGCGACCTGCAGCAGGCGATGGATGAAGGCCGGTTCCGTTCGGATTTGTACTACCGCATCGCCGATCATGTGCTGCGCTTGTCGCCGCTGCGTGAGGCGCAGGATCGCGCGCAGCTGCTGCAGGCGATGTGGCAGCCCTTGGCCCAGGGGCGGGTGTTGAGCGTGGAGGCAGAGCATTCGCTGGTCGCGTACGACTGGCCGGGCAATCTGCGCCAGCTAGCGGCCTGCCTGCGCACCCTGGTGGCGTTGACCGAGCCGGGGACGGTGATTGATACGGAATTGCTGCCGGAGTATCTGCATCAAGCTGCGCGACGCACTGCTGCTGTGCCGGTGGTGGATGGCAGCCTGCAGGAACTGGCCTTGGATGTGATGCGGCAGACCTTGGTGGCCTGCGATGGCAATGTGAGCCTGGCAGCGAAAAGGTTGGGGGTTAACCGCAGTACCTTGTATCGGCGGTTGAAGCTCTAAAGCTGAGCAACAGCAACAGCAACAGCAACAGCAACAGCACCCCTCCCCGGCCCTCCCCTTCGCTGCGCGAAAGGGAGGGGGAAGTTCCGGCGGCCTGCGGCATCCAGCGCAACTGCAGCTTCAGCCCCCTCCCTTTGCCGAAGGCAAGGGGAGGGTTGGGGAGGGGTCAGCTCTTGATCTTGATCTTGATCCAATCCCCCAATCCCGGCATCAACCCGGCAAAACAGCCGCAGCGCGTGCCAGGGCTTCAATCCCAGCCCAATCGCGCGTCTGCAGCAACTCACGCGTGGTCAACCACGAGCCACCCACGCACAGCACATTCGGCAGGTGCAGGAACTGCGATGCGGTCTGCGCACTGATGCCGCCGGTCGGGCAGAAGCGCACGTCACCGAACGGGCCATTCCAGGCCGACAGCATGCCCACGCCACCGGCCTGCACGGCCGGGAAGAACTTGAACGTATCCAGGCCCTGCTCCAGCCCGCGCATCAGTTCCGAGGAGGTGGCAACGCCAGGCAGGAACGGCAGGTCGGTATCGCGTGCTGCGGCGTACAAGGTGTCGGTGGCGCCTGGCGAGACCGCGAAGCGGCCGCCGACGGACTTCACTTTCTCCATCTGTGCCGGGGTCAGCACGGTACCTGCGCCGACCACGGCATCCGGTACGGCCTCGACCATGGCCTTGATCGCATCCATCGCGTTTGCGGTGCGCAAGGTCACCTCGATCACCGGCAAGCCGCCGTTGAACAAGGCCTGCGCGACCTGTACCGCATCGTCGACGTTGTCGGGAGTGAACACCGGAATCACCGGTGCCAGTTTGAGCACAGCGCGTACGCGCGGATCAGCGCCGGACATCGAACTTTCCTTCGCCCATCAGGGCCATGACGTCGGCCACGCCGACGGGGTTGAAATCACCGGGAATGGAATGCTTCAGGCAGCCTGCGGCCAGGCCGAAGCGGATCGTGGTTTCCGCATCCATGCCTTCGATCAGGCCGTGCAGCACGCCGGCCGCGAAGGCGTCACCACCGCCAATGCGGTCGACGATATCGGTCAGCTCTTCGGCGGGTGCCAATGCACGGGTGCCATCACGGCCGAGCAGCATCGCGCCCAGCGAGTGGTGGCCGACGCTGTGCGCGGTGCGCTGCGTGCAGGCCATGTACTGCAGGCGTGGGAAGGCCGCGAAGGCCATCGCCGCGGCAGCGTCCACGCGGGCCTGCGGTTCGGCCTGGTTGAACTCGCCGCCCAGCACCACGCCGATGTCGCGGTAGTCGGCAAACACGATGTGTGCGCAGTCGAACAGGTCACGCAGGATCGCCTTGGCGTCGCCGCCCCAACGCTCCCACAGCTTGGGGCGGAAGTTGCCGTCGAAGGAAACCTTGATGCCGCGCTCGTTGGCAGCGCGTGCGGCGGCCAGGGTGGCCTGTGCGGCTTCCAGGCCGAGGGCAGGGCTGACCCCGGACAGGTGCAGCCACTGCGCGCCCTGCAGCAGCGCCGGCCAGTCGTAGCTGTCGGCGCGGGCGCTGGCGAAGGCCGAGTCGGCGCGGTCATAGACCACTTCGCTGGGCCGGTGGCCAGCGCCGGTGGTCAGGAAGTACAGGCCCATGCGGCCATCGCTGCGGCGCACGCGCGAGGTGTCCACACCGTGACGGCGCAGTTCACCGGCTACCGCCGCACCCAGCGGATTGTCGGCAACCACGCTGATCATCGCCACGTCGTGGCCGAAATGCGCCAACGACACGCCGACATTGGCTTCGGCACCGCCGGCATGCACGTCCAGCGTGGGTGACTGCAACAACAGCTGGTTGCCAGGCGCGCCCAGGCGCAGGAGCAGCTCACCAAAACAGACAACACGGGGGGAAATCATCGCCATTCCTGTCTCCTCGTCGATCGGCGCGCATCATGGCACGGATGATTGACTATCGGTGTCATTCGGTCGCCACTGTCCCCTCGGTTGCCCGTGTTACCGTCCTCCAATGTCCTTCAGACAATGGTTTCCGCCCTGTTTGCTCCCTGTTGCAGTGCAAGATGCTCCCTCTTCACGCAGCTGCTACTTTCCGTTTTGACCAGCGGTGTCATCCAGCGGAAAGCACAAGCCGGAGCCACTGCATCGCATGCAAACCTTGGAGAGGGGAAGCACATGAATCCACGTAACTCGCAGAAAAAGACACCGGTTACCTTGCTCGCGTTGGGGATCAGTTTGGCCCTGCAGGCAGGCGTTGCCATGGCCCAGGACGCCGCTGCGCCGGCTGCCGGCACCGCCGCCACCGAACTGGATGCAGTCACCGTCACCGGTTACCGCGCCAGCGTGGAGAAGGCGCTGGACATCAAGCGCGGCGAAGCCGGCGTGGTCGATGCCATCGTCGCCGAGGACATCGGCAAGTTCCCGGACAGCAACCTGGCCGAGTCGCTGCAGCGCATTCCCGGCGTGGTGATCACCCGTGACGGCGGCGAGGGCCGCAACATCTCGGTGCGTGGCCTGGGCCCGGACTTCACCCGCGTGCGCATCAATGGCATGGAAGCACTGAGCACCGTTGGCAGCAGCGATGGCCAGGGCGGCACCAACCGTGGCCGTGGTTTCGATTTCAACGTGTTCGCCGCCGACCTGTTCACCCAGCTGATCGCGCGCAAGACCGCCTCGGCCGATGTCGAGGAAGGCTCGCTGGGTGCCACTGTAGACCTGCGTACCGCGCGCCCGTTCGACTATGACGGCCTGACCATCGTCAGCAATGTGCAGGCCTCGTACAACGATGCCTCGCAGTCGGCAATGCCGCGTTTCGCCGGCCTGATTGCCAACAGCTGGGCGGATGGCAAGTTCGGCGCCCTGTTGTCGGTGGCCTATTCCGAGCGTGAGACGGTGGAGGAAGGTACTGGCACCGTACGTTGGGCTGGCGGCGGCACCAATGGTGGTTTCAATGCGGCCTCGCCGTTCAAGGACGCGCTGAAGACGGACGTGTATTCGCCACGCTTCCCGCGCTACACGCTGATGGAGCATGACCAGAAGCGCCTGGGCGTGACCGGCGCGCTGCAGTTCAAGCCCAGCGACCGCACCACCTTCAGCCTGGATGCGCTGTACTCCAAGATCGACGCCAAGCGCGATGAGAAGTACATCGAGGCCAATGGCCTGAGCAAGTCCACCAATGACGGCAAGAAAGAAATCGTCGTCAACAACGGCGAAGTTCGCAATGGCGCGCTGGTCTACGCGGAAATGGACAACGTGGACATCCGCGCCGAGAACCGCCATGACGAGTGGAGCACCGAGTTCTACCAGCTCAGCCTGGATGGCGAGCATCGCCTGACCGACAACTTCACCATCACCGGCAAGGTGGGTACCTCGCGCTCCAAGCACGACAACCCGGTCCAGGCCACCATCATGATGGACAAGCTCAACGTTGACGGCTACAGCTACGACTACCGCGGCAACCCGAACAAGCCGGTCTTCAACTACGGCATCAATCCGACCGACCCCAGCGGCTGGACGCTGTCCACCATCCGCCTGCGCCAGAACTACGTCACCAACGATTTCGACAACGGCCAGTTGGAGTTCTCGTGGGCGATTGGCCCGTCCTTCACCCTGGAAGGCGGCGTGCAGGCCAAGAACTTCAGCTTCGACTCGATGGAACGCCGTCGTGTCGGCCTGGAAACCGCGGTGCCGACCTTCGACGGCAGCAAGATCGTACCGGTCAACATGACCGAACTGGCCAGCCTGCAGGGCATGTCCGGTTCGCCGGGCAAGTGGGTGGTGCCGAACTTCAACGGCATCGCCAATGAGTTCGACATCCTCAGTGGCGAAGGCATCTATGCGCTCGTCGACTATGCGGCCAGCATCCGCAGCGTGCAGGAGCAGGACCGCGGCGGTTGGTTGATGGGCAAGTTCGGCTTCGACATCGGTTCGGTGCCGGTAACCGGCAACATCGGTGCGCGCTACGTCAAGACCAAGCAGACCTCGACCGGCATCGCCTCGGCCAGTGGTACGCCGGTGCGCACCACGGTCAGCCGGGAGTACAACGACTTCCTGCCGTCGCTGAACCTGGTGGCGGAGATCACCCCGGACTTCCTGATCCGCTTCGGCGCCGCCAAGGTGATGTCGCGTCCAGGTCTGGGCAGCCTGACCCCGGGCGTCACCGTCAGTGTCAGCGGCAGTGCGCGCACCGTCAGCGGTGGCAACCCGATGCTGGACCCGGTGCGTGCCAAGACCGCCGATCTCGGCTTTGAGTGGTACTTCGAAGAAGGCGCGATGCTTGGCGTCGGCCTGTTCTACAAGGACATCGAGAGCTTCATCCAGCCGACCCGCGAAAGCCGCGTGTATGCGACCAGCGGCCTGCCGGCGAGCCTGCTCGACAACCTCAATGCCAGCGTCAACGACGAGTTCGTGTTCAGCGCCCCGGTCAATACCCCGGGCGGTGATCTGACCGGCGTGGAGTTCAACTACACCCAGCCCTTCTCCTTCCTGCCGGGCAAGTGGGCCAACTTCGGCACGCAGTTGAACTACACCTACGTCGAATCGAAGATCCAGTACGTGACCTCCGGTGGCGTGATGGCGCAGAAGGACGACCTGACCGGTCTGTCGCGCAATTCGTGGAACGCGACCTTGTTCTACGAAGGTAGCAGCTGGTCGGGCCGCGTGTCGGCGACCAACCGCGATGACTACCTGATCCAGGTGCCGGGCACCGAAGCGGGCTTCGACAGCAAGGGCCTGGGTGTGCACGGGCAGAGCGGCACCACCTTCATTGATGCGTCCATCCACTACCGCATCAGTGACCAGCTGGAAATCAGCCTGGAAGGCGCCAACCTGACCAACGAAGCTCAGGAATCGTGGGTGTCCAATCCGTCGGTATCGCTGCCGCTGGAATACAGCGAGACCGGTCGCCAGTTCACCCTGGGCCTGCGTTACAAGTTCTGATAGACGCACTTTGGCAGGGGGCGGATCGCATTCTCTCCGCAGATCCGCCCCTGCTTTTTCATTCTCCGCAGGCCATGGTCATGCCATGGCCTGACGGCTGTCCACGTGCGGCCGCAACGGCCCGACAGCACGTCTGAATCACTCGCCAGGGATATCCCCACACCCCTTCCAGTCCGCTTGATTCCCCGTCCGGGGAAGGAGCCCACCGCATGGATCGTAAGCGCCGTTTTGGAAAGACACCGGTTACCTTGTTGGCAACCGCCATTGCTTCGGTTTTGACTGCTCCCCTCGCCTTCGCCCAGTCCGCACCTGCGGCCGCCGAGGCCACCCAGCTGGATGCAGTGAACGTCACTGGCTACCGCCAGAGCCTGCAGAAGTCGCTGGACGAAAAGCGTTACACCACCGAACAGGTGGACGCGATCTTCGCCGAGGACATCGGCAAATTTCCCGACCAGAATCTTGCCGAATCGCTGCAGCGCATCGCTGGCGTATCGATTGATCGCGAAGGCGGCGAAGGCCAGCGCATCTCGATCCGAGGCCTGGGCGCGGACTTCACCCGCGTACGCCTCAACGGCCTGGAAGCATTGGCCACCGCCGGCAACGGCAGCAGCGGCGTCAACCGCAGCCGCGGTTTCGATTTCAATACCTTCGCCTCCGAACTCTTCAGCCAGGTCAAGGTCAACAAGACCCAGTCGGCGCAGATGGATGAGGGCTCGCTGGGTTCGACCGTCGACCTGCGTGGTTCGCGTCCGTTCGACTTCGCTGGCTTCCAGGCCTCGGCCTCGGCGCAGGCCGGTTACGGCGAGCTGGCGGAAAAATTCGATCCGCGCTTCTCCGGCCTGATCAGCAATACCTGGGCCGATGGCCGCTTCGGCGCCTTGCTGTCGGGCTCGTACAGCAAGCGCAACGTCTACGAGGAAGGCTATAACCCGGTGCGTTGGGAGCATGGCAACCATCGCAACTCGAACCAGTCCACCGCTGCCAACAACGGCACCTACGGCTTCTGTTCGCCGGTGGGCTACAACCCGCAGACGCCACGCAACCCGGCGTCGAATGAAACCCCGGCCGGCAGCGGCAGCCAGGCCAACCAGGACCGCAACAACGGCTGGGGCAGCTATGGCATCAGCAAGACCCATTGTGGCAACGGTTTGCCGCGCCCGGCCAACACGCCGGAGAACATCGCCGCTTACGAGACCGCGACCAATGCGTGGATTCCGCGCTACCCGCGCTATATCCGCACCGCGCATGAGATCGAGCGGCTGGGTGTAACCGGCGCGTTCCAGTTCCGCGTTTCCGATGACACCTTGCTCAGCTTCGATGCGATGTACTCGAAGCTGGACAAGGACCAGCGCGAAGATTCCATCGGCGCCAACCTGCACCGTGCCGCCAACCTCGGTGGCAAGACCCAGATCGTGGTGCGCGAGGCTGAAGTGGATGCGCAGAATCGCCTGGTCTACGGCGTATTCGACAACGTCGATTTCCGCACCGAATCCAGCCTGATCGAGGAATCGACCACCTTCCAGCAGTACAGCCTGAACCTGGAACACCACTTCAACGACGCAGTGAAGCTGGAGGCCGTGCTCGGCCACTCCAGCTCGGACTACGAGCGCCCGGTGTTCTCGTTGGTGAGCTTCGACAACAGCAATGTCGATGGCTTCGTGATGGACATGCGCAACGGCGGCGACATGCCGAACATGACCCTGCCGTTCGCCCTGAACGACCCGGCGGCATGGTCGTGGCTCGGCTACGGTGCAGTGCCGGTCAACAGCAACGGCACCGCGCGCGGCAGCAACATCAGCGAAGTGCGCTTGAACCCGAGCTACGTCAACAACGCCTTCGACACCGCCAAGATCGACCTGCAGTTCAACATCAACCCGACCTTCACCCTGCGTACCGGCCTTGCCTACAAGGACTACGACATGGAGTCGGAGGAATACCGCCACATCAGCTACGGGCGCCTGGCCCAGGCCTTGCCGGCGGGCGTAACCGTCGGGGACCTGAGCACCACGCTGACCGGTTTCGGCAAGAACCTGTCCGGCAATGTGCCGAACGGTTGGCTGATCCCGGACTTCGGCAAGATTGCCGAGCTGCTCAACATCAACTGCAATTGCGATACCGGCGTGCAGGGCGGCGATTACCGTCTGGCCGGCATCGGCCACTTCGGCGCTTCCAACAACAACTTCGAGGTCAACGAGCGCAGCCTCGGCGGCTACCTGCAGTTGGACTTCAACACCGAACTGTGGGACCGCGCCTTCCGCGGCAACCTCGGCGTGCGCGTGATCAATACCCAGATCAGCGCCTCGGGCTGGGCACCGTGCAACGCAGCCACATCGGGCAACAACTCGGCCAACTGTGAATCGTTCTTCGGTGTGGCCAGCGCGACGGCTGCGGCCGGTGAACGCTCGCTGGTGCGCTCGGTGGTCAACCACAGCTACCAGGACGTGTTGCCATCGCTGAACCTGGCCTGGGACGTGGCCGAGAACGTGGTGCTGCGTTTCGGCGCGGCCAAGACCATGGCACGACCGACGCTTGCCTACCTGTCACCCAGTGTCAGCGGTGGCCCCACCGGCTACTTCGATGACGGCCGCGTGTTCGCGATCAACCTTGGCAATCCCAAGCTCGATCCGTTCCGCTCGACCAACTACGACCTGAGTGCGGAATGGTACTTCGGTGATGGTGGCCTGCTGTCGGCGGCACTGTTCTACAAGGACATCGACAGCTATGTGCAGCGTACCCGCCTGCTGACCACCTGGGGTGCCATGGGCTACGCGCTGGACCTGCTGCCTGCTGGCTTCACCGCCGACACCGTGTTCAACGTGCAGAGCTACTACAACACCCCGGGCGGCCCGCTGAAGGGCTACGAGTTGAGCTACCAGCAGCCGTTTACCTTCCTGCCCGGGATCTGGAGCAAGTTCGGCATCCAGCTCAACTACACGCATGTGGAGTCGAGCATCAAATACATGTTCAGCTCGGCCGGCAACAGCAATACCAGCATCACCACCACCTTCACCGACAACGACCTGGTCAACCTGTCGCCGAATTCGTACAACGCCACTTTGTACTATGACGACGGCAAGTTCAGCGCCCGTGTTTCCACCAGTTACCGCGACGGCTACATCGGCGAGATCCTCAGCCAGGAAAGCGTCTGGGACCTGGACGGCAACCAGTTCGCAACGCCGGATGTGACCGGCAAGAACAGCGTGCGCAACGTCGACTTCAACATGTCATACAAGGTCAACAAGAAGCTGTCGCTGACCTTCGAGGCGATCAACCTGCTCGATACGCCGGACCAGCGCTACGTGGACTCGGCGCTGCAGATGGCCGACCGCTACACCGTTACCGGTCGCCAGTATTACCTCGGCGCGCGCTACAAGTTCTGAGATGAAACATACGCACGGCCAATGCAGTAATACCGGGATGCCAGCACGCTGGCGTCCCGGTGCGCGCAGGAGGATGCGATGAGGCATTTGTGGTTGTCGACCGCGCTGTTGATCAGTGCGGGCTGGACATGCCCGGCGGCGCAGGCGGCCGCGCCGCGTACCGAGCCCGAAGCCGAGAACATGTTGCTGCTGCAGACCGCATCCGGCGGTTGGTCCAAGCAGTACCAAGGCAAGGCGGTGGATTACCAGCACGTGTTCAGCGCCGACGAGCGCACGGCGTTGCAGGCCCCGGATCGGCTGGATGACGCCAATATCGACAACAAGGCGACCACGCGTGAGATCCGCCATCTGCTGCAGGTATGGAAAGACACCGGCAACGCTGCCTACCTGGGCGCTGCACGGCGCGGCGTGGATTATCTGCTGGCCGCGCAGTACGCCAATGGCGGCTGGCCGCAGTACTACCCCGAGCGTTCGCTGTACCGGCATCAGATCACCTTTAACGACGACGCGATGACCCGCGTGCTGGACCTGCTGCAGGACATCGCCGAAGGTGCGCCCGCGGTTGCGGGTCTGCCGCCGGAATACGCAGGCAAGGCCAATGCCGCCCTGCAGCGCGGTCTGCAGAACGTATTGGCCACGCAGGTACGCATGGATGGCCGGCTTTCCATCTGGGCCGCGCAATACAACGAGGTCAGCCTGCAACCGGCCAAGGCGCGTTCCTACGAACTGCCATCGCTTGCCGTATCCGAGTCGGTAGGCGTGCTGCGCCTGTTGATGCGCCAGCCCGAGCCTTCACCGCAGGCCATCGAAGCCATCGAAGCCGGCCTGCAATGGCTGCAGGCCAATGTCTTGCCAGATCTTGCGATGCGCAAGGTCGAGGCACCGGAGCAGCCCAGTGGCAAGGACGTGCTTATAGAACCTTTGGCAGGCGCACGGCTGTGGGCACGCTTCTACGATCTGGACCAGGGGCGGCCGATGTTCGTCAATCGCGAGGGTGAGCGTGTGGCGCGCTTCGCGGATATTCCGAACGAACGCCGGGTAGGTTATGCCTGGTATGGCGTGTGGCCGGAGCAGTTGCTGGTACGGGAGTGGCCGAAATGGGCGCAGCGGCATGGGCGAGAGCAACCCTCTCCCCAACCCCCGCTCCGCGCCCCGGCCCTCGCGCCAGCGCAAGGGCGTTCGTAGGGGCGCGAACCTTTGGTTCGCGAGCGCCCCTTCTCACCCCGGAGGGAGAGGGGCTTAAGCAAGGCAGTCAACCGATTTGGAACGAGTTAGACAATGAACCAGAAAACCGTGTTGCGTCCCACCCACCTCGCCTGCGTGCTGGGCCTGCTGTTGGCACCGCTGAGTGCAGTCGCGCAGTCGCCTGAGCTGTTGTTCCGCGTCTCGGCGGACAAGGGCTTCGTCGCCGACAGTGCACGCGGTGATGCCACGCCGAACTTCCAGGACAAGGTCAGCCTTGTCGACGATGGCGCGCATGGCCGTGCGATCCAGTGGCAGGACGACGGCGTGCTGTCGTGGAATGCACCCGGCAACATCCAGGCCGAGCGCGGCACCCTGTCCTTCTTCTGGCGCTCGCGTTATGCAGTGGGCGAAACCCCGTTCGTGATCTTCCGCGTCGGCTACGCCGACCACAGCAGCTGGGACATGGCGTGGCTGCGCATCGACTGGAACGGGCACGGCTTCGATGCCTTCGTCACCGATGCCAACCTGGCCCGCACGCGCGTCTCGTTCAAGCTCGACAGGAATCCTTCGCCCGAGCAATGGCAGCACATCGCCTTTGCCTGGGACGAGGACAAGGGCGTCAAGCTGTTCATTGATGGCCGTGAAGTCGCGCAGGCGGCCACCACCGGTGATTACGACGCAGCGCTGGACCAGCTCGGCCTCGCCGGCCGGGTGATGGCGCCCTACCAGGTGCAGAGCCGCTACAACTTCCTGCGTGGCAGCGACTTCGACGAGATCCGCGTTTACGACCGCATGCTCGATGGCGCCGGTGTGGCCGCGCTTGCGCGCAATGCCGAGCCGCGCAGCGCCGAGAGCGGCAGCGCCTCGCAGCGCGCCTGGTGGCACCGCTATGGCTGGGAGGGTGCCGCACCGCCGGCACTGAGCGCGCCGACGACAAGCATCCGCAAGGTCGAGTTCGCCGATGTAAAGGACAAGCTGCAGTGGATGTGGAAAGGCACCGATGGCATCGCCGAAACCACCTGGCCCGGCGTCTACAACCGCTCGCGCCTGCCCGGCCGCAATGATTACTTCCAGTTGCCGGACTGGAACACCTATGTGGAAGGTGGCCAGCAGCTGGACCTGACGGTTCCCGAAGGCGAGCACATCAACCGCATCGAGATCCGCGGTGCCGCCTACGGCGAGCTGAAAGGCACGGCGGGCACCCTGTTCAAGCGTCCGCAGGGCGTGGTGCGCAGTGTGGACAGCTTCGCCGACCAGGTTGGCGGCACCCTGCACTTCCACAACACCGCGCAGGAAACGCCGATCCAGGAGATCTGGGGCTACCAGGTCAGCGATGCGGCCGAGCCGGAGGGCACGGTCAAGCAGCGCTACCAGATCGACAGCAGCGTATTGCCGGATTACACCAATATCGCAAGCCTGCGCGACTACATCGACGGCCGCTTCGCGCCGGATGAGCGCAGCACGGTGATGGCGCTGCCCAAGGGCGCAGGCTCGCGCAAGCGCGCTGCCGACAGCCTGCCGGCCAAGCCGATGCCGATCGTGCACGTGCTGATTCCGTCCGGCGTTGGCGACGCACCGGCCGCACAGCCACTGATCCGCAGCTGGGCGCACAGCTGGGAGAACATGTACGACGGCCTCGATGGCGTTGCGATCGATATCCCCGCCCTGGACCTGCCGGCGACGCATGACGGTCTGATCCCGCTGAACATCCGCATCAAGGACCCGATCTGGCCGGCGCGCGACATGATCGACGTTTCGGTGTCGGTGAAGCCGGGTGAAGCACGCACGCTGTGGCTGGACCTGCGCGACCGCATCCTCACCGCCGACAGCCTGTGGATCTCGGTGGCCTCGGCTGCGCCCGGCTTCAATGCCGCATCGCTGGATGGTGCCGAAGTACGCCTGGTGTTCAAGGAACGCAAGGAGGCGATCAAGCAACACGTCGCCGACCGCTTCAATCAGGTGCGCGATAACTGGGGCTTCCTCGTCGAGGAGCACACCACCTCCAAGCGCCAGCGGCTGTATTCGCGCGTCTACGCCGATCTGAGTGATCTGCTGCGGGTTGACCCGGACCATGAACTGGGCCGCCTGTATTGGAATTACATCAGCTACAACAGCCAGGGCAAGCCGCCGTTCGAGCAGTCGCAGGCGCCGAAGGGCGTGCCGTTGTGGGCGTTCCGCCAGGTTGAAGACCTGAAGTACGTGCGCCGCTTTGTCGACTGGTGGATCGAAAACCGTCAGGTCGCCTACGGCGATTTCGGCGGCGGCATTTCCGACGACAGCGACTTGACCCAGCAGTGGCCGGGACTGGCATTGATGGGCGTGGAGCCCGAGCGCTTGAACCGCTCGCTGACCGCACTCTCCGATGCGATTTACCGCAACGGCATGTTCTCCAACGGCCTGAGCACCATCGAGACCGACGAGCTGCACGCCTACGAGGAGGGCATCAATACCAACAGCGCGATGCTCTACCTCAACTGGGGCGATCCGCTCACCGTCGAGCGCCTGATGGAGACGGTGAAGGCCTTCGACGAACGCATCATCCTGCGCAACCCGCAGGGCAATCTGCTGTTCTCCAGCAACTGGTTTGGCGGCAACAAGGTTTACCGCGAGCCGAACTGGCAGTGGCAGAAGCCGTATTCGTTCCCGGCGCTGCATCCGGCTTTCCTGATGGGTGAGTACAACGCCGATCCCACCGGCCGCAAGTTGGTAACCGGCTTGGCGGATGGCTATCTGGCCCACGCCTACAAAGACGACAATGACCGCTTCACTCTGCCCAACGAGATCAACTGGGCCACCGGCAAGACCCGCGGCGGCGAGTTGAACCAGGGCTCGGGCAGCGGCGATCTGATGCACACCTTCTGGGCCGCGTGGCGCTGGACCGGCGATGCCAAGTACCTGCAGGCGCTGGACTACCGCGTGGTGCGTGGTGGGCCGGGCGTGCTGTCCAACCTCGGCGAGAACTATGTCGATGTACTGGGCAGGCAGCAGGACTGGGGCAAGCAGTTGCTGGCCGACGCCGACAAGGGCGGCAGCGGCTTTGCCGCGATCAGCGCCTGGCAGCAGACCGGTGACAAGAAGTACCTGGAAGCACTGCACGCCGACGGCATCCAGGCCAAGGCGCAACGTGAGTACATGAACACCGAAGGCCACTGGTGGAGCGACCGCGTCGAAGCACCGAGCGAATTCCTGCAGCGTCTGCGCCTGGGCGGCATCGGCCTGAAGCGCAACCAGAGCTGGCCGGGGCATACCGTCAGCTGGCAGTTCGCCCAGCCTGAGGGTGCCGAGCAGGTCGCTTTGCTGGTGCATGCGCGGTCACGTGAGCGCTTCAAGGTGATTGCCTACAACCTTGGCAACACGCCGCTGGAAGCGACCATGACCGGCTGGAATATCGCTGCCGGTACCTGGCGGATCCGCAGTGGCGTGGATCGCGATGGTGATGATGTGATCGACGGCAAGGCGGAGGTTCGCGAGGTGCTGCTGGAGAAGAGCGCCAGCACGCAGCTGCGGTTTGTGCCAAAGCAGAACCAGGTATTCGAGTTCGAGCTGGTGACGCCCGGCACACCGGTGGAGACACGCGCGGACCTGGGCATTGGCCGTGGCGATCTGAAGATCGAGGGTGAGCGCGTGCAGTTGACCGTGCACAGCCTGGGGCATGTCGGGACTGGCGCTGGTTATGCGGTGCTTGAAGATGCGCGCGGTCGTGAGGTCGCTCGGGTTGCGGTGCCTGCATTGGAGGCGCCGTTGGATCTTGTGCCGCGGACGGTGACGGTGGAGTTGGTGTTGCCTGCCGGATTCAAGCGTGAGGGCGCGAGCGTGCGGGTTGGCCTGGAAGGGGATGTGGCTGAGGTAACCAAGCTCAACAACCGCTTGCCGGTGCGGTGATTGTTCAAGCCCCTCTCCCGAAGGGAGAGGGGCTTTGCTGACTGTAGTGCCGA
>Ga0308158_10001806_pt1 | contig 21492 bp, 26 predicted proteins | sample PhyBR2_FD_201038 | JGI IMG/M metagenome (GOLD analysis project Ga0308158, IMG submission 201038) | Phyllosphere microbial communities from UC Gill Tract Community Farm, Albany, California, United States - DLSLB.R2 | ecosystem: Host-associated > Plants > Phyllosphere > Unclassified | place: USA...
CCGGCGATGACGACCGGCATCTGGCAGCGACGCAAGGGGTCAACCCGGGCCGCACTAAGGCCGAAGAAGCCGCCAAGCTTGTGGGAGGCAAAGCAATGCTGCCGATCTTCGCACCCGGCGAAAGCAGCTATCCAGCCGACCTGGCGCCGATCACGCCCATTCAGTATCGCAAACACCAGAGTACCGGCGAGGGCTTGGCGAATGTGCAGCTAGAGGCGTTAGCCAAGATGAAGCAATTTACAGACTTCAACGACCTCGCCACCAAAAGCACGCTCGGGAAAGAGGCCGTTGATCGTCAAGCGCGCTCGTTTGTCAATTCTGTCATTGAGAAGCATAGCCAGGCGCAGACCGATTCGCTGCAACAGGAGCAAACCCGGAGCGCTGTTATTGAGCAGGAAAAGGGCCAGAAGCTGGACGAGGCACCCAAACGCCGTAAGGTTGCAAAGGTAGCTTAGTTATCGCCAGGTGGGCCTAACCACCCCACCTGGCAGCCACACTTCTAGATACGCTCCCATGACCGACTACTTGAGCAGGAAGTATTTCGATGTCTAGCAACAAAAAAGTTCTTCTTGGAGCCGCAGTGACGATAGTTGTGATCACAAAGATTTTCGAAGTTCAGATCATGGTCTTCATGGGAAAAGCGCTGCTATGGCTGGTGTATCGTATCTGGCCAGAGTGATCGTAGCGCCGTAGCTCATGACACTCGGTTTCCGTGATTCGTAGAGTTTCGTTTTAGCCGCTAAAATGGCTTTTCCAGAATCTCTATAAATCCTTGTCAATCGATTCAGGTGCGTGACAGTGTTCCAAGTGCTGTTTTGGCGTCGCACAGCGCCGATATCAGGCCATACCGTTTTTCGCTCCTAGTCGTTGAACAGCTTGGAGACAGCCGCAAGCAACAGTCCGATCACGGCGCCGACGCCAGCACCCATTGCCAAGCCGTCTGCAACACTTGGCAATCAGCCGCATAGGCCTCCACAACCATGTCAAGTGCCGGCGCTTTTATGTCATCGAAATGCGCTAGGTTCATTTAGATCGAGAAATCACAAATGAGCTAAGCATCGTGCGCATGGCGCATAAGGGTATACCCAAAAAGTCTACCTGACCTCTGTGTTACCGATGCCAGCTAAATTATTTCAATAAAGCAAGTTTCCAACTAAATTCCCCAAAACCAATAAAAAGGCTCCTATTTAGTTGGTATCATGGAATGGTCTGCTCTTAAGCATGGCGTGCGGAATAATATAAAAATAGTAATGTTCAAGATAAGGAATAAATGTCAATGGAATTCAGCGATTTTACCCTGGGCTTAGGTTTAGATAGATATCCATTCTCGGTATTCACTGCCGAAGAAGAAAAGGATTTTCTTCGCATTGCGTTTGTAAGGCCCGTAGCTTATTCGCCAGCAATTCAGGCTGCGAAAGAAGGCAAGAATATCTTCATTTACGGAGAGCGGGGAACCGGTAAAACCGCACTTATATTTGAGCTTGTAAGCGAACGCTCAAAAACAGCCACGGTTGCCCAAATTTCGAACTTTTCGGCACTCCCAATAGTACCTAAGCTTTCTGATATATATGCACTTTATATTTCCACCTTGACTAATCTGTGTCATTTTCAGAATGCGACTGCACGATTTTGCTGGCCCAGACGGCGACTGTGCACAGGGATCCTGACTTACTTTTGTCACTAGCGGCCTTCACCATCATCGACTATGCTGAATACTCCTATGCACAGAAGTGAGGTGCGGGCGTGGCAACAGAAATACAGCGCATAGACGAGCAAGGGGTCTTGACACTGCCGGATGCTGCCTGGGAGCAGGCGCGACAACGAATGGATGTCGTAGGGCCGCTCGCGGCACTTGATCTCATCGGACATCAGGCCGCCGATGACGCCGCGCACTCGTTGGGCTTGTCCCGGCGGCAGGTATACGTCTTGATCCGGCGCGCACGCCAGGGCTCTGGCTTGGTCACTGACCTCGCACGAGGTCAGTCCAGCGGCGGTAAAGGCAAGGGGCGCTTATCGGAGCCGGTCGAGTTCATCATCCGCGACCTGTTGCAAAAGCGGTTTCTGAGCCGGCAGAAGCGCAGCCTGGCGGCACTGTATCGTGAAGTAACACAGACGTGCAAGGCGCAGAAGCTGCGGGTGCCGGCACGAAACACTGTAGCTTTGCGCGTCGCCAGCCTGGACCCGCGAAAAGTGGCGCGCAGCCGGGGTGGCAAGGATGATGCCCGTGATTTGCAAGGCGTCGGCGGCCTGCCTCCAGAAGTCACTGCGCCACTTGAAAAAGTGCAAATCGACCATACGGTCATCGATCTGATTATCGTGGACGAGCGCGACCGGCAGCCCATTGGACGCCCTTATTTAACGATCGCCATCGACGTATTCACGCGCTGCGTGCCCGGCATGGTGGTCACGCTGGAAGCCCCGTCCGCCGTCTCGGCCGGCCTTTGCTTGGCCCACGCTGCCTGCGACAAACGCCCGAGCTTAGAACGTCTGGATGTGGAAATGAATTGGCCGATGAGCGGCAAGCCCAAGCTGCTCTATCTGGATAATGCTGCCGAGTTCAAGAGCGAGGCGCTGCGCCGTGGCTGCGAACAGCACGGCATTCAGTTGAGTTATCGACCGCCGGGCCTGCCGCACTTTGGGGGCATCGTGGAGCGAATCATCGGCACCGCAATGCAGATGATCCACGAATTGCCGGGCACGACGTTTTCCAACCCGAACCAACGCGGCAAGTACGATTCGGACGGCATGGCCGCGTTGACGCTGCGCGAATTGGAACGCTGGCTCACCCTGGCAATCGGTGCCTATCACGCCTCTGTGCACGGAACGCTGCTCCAGCCGCCGGCGGCGCTATGGGCCGATGCCGTGGCCCGTTCCGGCACGCCGGCCATCGTCACGCACGCAACCGCTTTCCTTGTCGATTTCCTGCCGGTGATCCGACGCACATTGACCCGGACGGGCTTTGTCATCGACCACATCCACTACTATGCCAACGCGCTCAAACCATGGATCGCCCGGCGCGGAAGCTTGCCGGCATTCCTGATCCGGCGCGACCCGCGTGATATCAGCCGGATATGGGTTCTGGAGCCGGAAGAGCAGCATTATCTGGAAATTCCCTACCGTACCTTGTCCCATCCCGCCATCACGTTGTGGGAGCAACGCCAGGCGCTGGCCAGCTTGCGGCAGCTCGGGCGTGAACAGGTGGATGAGGCCGCGCTGTTCCGCATGATCCGGCAAATGCGCGACATTGTGGATGCTGCCCAGCACACTACGCGCAAGGCGCGGCGCGATCAGGAACGGCGGCAGCATCTCAAAACGCAATCGCCATCGGGCAAGCTTGCGCAGCCGGTGACTGACATACCTGATGCCCAAACCGAAGGCCAACCGGCGGCTATGCCATTCGGCCAGATCGAGGAATGGTAGCCATGGACGAATTTCCTGCCATCGACCTATCCCACCTGCTGCCGGGAGCACAGGGCCTGGCCCGTCTGCCGGCGGCCGAGCGTATTCAGCGCATCCGTGCCGACCGCTGGATTGGCTATCCGCGCGCGGTCGATGCGCTGAACCGACTGGAAACCCTGTTTGCGTGGCCGAGCAAACAGCGCATGCCCAACCTCTTACTGGTCGGCCCGACCAACAATGGCAAGTCGATGATCATCGAGAAATTCCGCCGTACCCACCCCGCCACATCCAGCGACGATCAGGAACACATCCCGGTTCTGTGCGTGCAGATGCCATCGGAGCCATCGGTCACGCGCTTCTATGTGGCCTTGCTCGCCGCCATGGGCGCGCCGCTGCGCCCGCGCCAGCGGCTGCCTGAGATGGAGCAATTGGCGTTGTCGTTGCTGCGCCGCGTCGATGTGCGCATGCTGGTGATCGACGAGCTGCACAACGTCCTTGCCGGTAACAGCGTGAGCCGGCGAGAATTCCTCAATCTGCTGCGCTTTCTTGGCAACGAGTTGCGTATCCCGCTGGTCGGGGTTGGCACGCGCGAGGCGTACCTTGCCATCCGGTCGGATGATCAGCTGGAAAACCGTTTCGAGCCGGTCATGCTTCCATTGTGGGAGGCCAACGACGACTGCTATTCGTTGCTAGCGAGCTTCGCCGCGTCGCTCCCGCTGCGAAGAAGCTCGCCCATCACCACGCCAGACATGGCCCGCTATCTGCTGACCCGTAGCGAGGGCACCATCGGCGAACTGGCGCACCTGCTAATAGCGGCGGCCGTCGCGGCTGCGGAGAGCGGGGAGGAAGCTATCAATCACCGAACACTTAGCATGACCGACTACGCTGGCCCCAGCGAGCGGCGCCGGCAGTTCGAGCGAGAGTTGATGTGAGCCAGGCGCAACGCTGGCCGCTACATCCGGCCCCCAAGGAAGGCGAGGCATTGTCGTCCTGGCTTCATCGTGTCGCCGACTGCTACCAGATGGACGTGTGCGAACTGCTGCAGCACGATCTTGGCCACGGACAGATCGACCACCTTGACACTGCGCCGCCGCAACCGTTATTGGTAGCCCTGGCGCAGCGCAGCGGCATCGAGCTGGACCATCTGCGCTGCATGAGTTTCTCCGGCTGGACGCCGTGGCTGCTCGACAGTCTTGACAACTCGATTCCGTCCGCCCTGGAGACCTATGTTTTCCAGCTATCAGTTCTACTGCCGAAGGGGCGTCGAAAAGCGCGGTCGATCATGAGCTGGCGTGCCTGGCTGCCGATGCAGCCGCTGCGCCGGGCGTGCCCGCGCTGCATTCTCGACTCGACGGAACATGCACTGCCACTCGTATGGCAATTGCCGTTGCTATTGAGCTGCCCGACGCATGGTTGCTGGCTCGAGCCCTATCGGGGAGGTACCGGGACGTTCGCAGGCTGGGATGATTCTTCATGTGAGCAGCGGCAGGCCAGTGCACCGATTTCGGCGATGGACCGGCGCACCTGGCAAGCACTCACGACAGGATACGTCGAGTTACCGCGCCGCCGGGTTCATGCCGGACTTTGGTTTCGGCTGCTGCGCACTTTGTTAGACGAGTTAAGCACGCCGATCTCGCTGTGCGGATCATACGGTGAAGCTATCCGTTACGTATGGAAGCGATGCGGCCACCCGCTCCGCGCCGGACAGAGCCAATGGCAGGTCTTTGAAATTTTAGCGGACTCGGTGCAATTGCAAATGCTGGAGGCGGCGGCTACAGCCATCGAGTTAATCGAATCGCAGATTTTGAATGCAGCCGGAGAGTTCGCTGGCTTGTTCGTGCACGAACCGCAGAGGGAATTCACAAACGGTCTACCGGTATACGTAGGGCCGGAAGAACCCGTCAATTATTGGCGAAAGGCGGCCAAAGCAATTGAAGAGGCCGTTCTCGATGCCCGACACAATCCCGAGACAGCACGTTCGCTATTCCGGTTGGCGTCATACGGCCGGAACGACCCTGCTTCTTTGGAGCAACTTAGAGCGATATTTGCCAAAGAGCAAATTCCAGTGGAATTTCTGTTACATTATGAGCCAACAGAGCCCTTTACATGTCATACATTAAGTAACGGGTTAAGTGACAGTTTTTGATGATTAGCAAGTGACAGGACGGACTGTCACACAATCGACCGTATAAGTGACAAAAAAATATGCTGATCGGATACATGCGGGTATCGAAGGCTGACGGTACGCAAACAACACACTTGCAACGGGATGCACTGGTGTTAGCCGGCGTTGACCCGAAGCATCTCTACGAAGATCAAGCATCGGGCAAGCGGGAAGATCGTCCTGGTCTTGCGGCGTGTCTCAAGGCGTTACGTGAAGGTGACACGCTGGCGGTTTGGAAACTGGACAGGCTCGGCCGTGACCTGCGTCATTTGATCAACACGGTGCATGACTTGACTGCGCGTGGGGTAGGCCTGAAGGTGCTGACCGGGCACGGTGCTGCGATCGATACGACCAGTGCAGCAGGCAAACTGGTCTTCGGCATTTTTGCCGCGTTGGCCGAGTTTGAGCGCGAATTGATTTCCGAACGCACTGTTGCTGGATTAGCGTCTGCGCGTGCGAGAGGCCGTAGCGGAGGGCGGCCATTTAAGATGACGCCAGCCAAACTCCGCTTAGCAATGGCGTCCATGGGAAAACCAGAAACCAAGGTCGCGGCGCTTTGTGAAGAACTCGGCATCACGCGGCAGACCCTATACCGGCATGTCTCACCCACAGGGCAACTACGTCCGGATGGCAAAAAGTTGATTAAGCCGTAGTTTTTCTGGTACGTGAACAAATTAAAGACTCTACGGATGTACACCGGTGGCATTTGTGTTTTCAAGGGTGACCACCATCCGTATCCCACTGGAAACTATATACAACATGTTACATAGGCAAGATGATCAATGAATGCAGTAGAAATTGAAGCCGCTATATCAGAATTAGCCTTGCAATCTTTCGACGCGGCAGAGTTCCCGTTCGCGTTTTTGGCCTCTTTCGGCAGTAAGGATACTGCACTCAAGCGCCTGCGTGCAGGCAACAACAACGCTTCGGACGTGCTCAGCGGCGTGCTTCAGCGAAACAATATTCACATTGCCACATGCGAACCTGGCACTGTAGGCGAAACCATTAAGGCCCTGCGTGCCAGCCCGGCCACGACCAAAGCTAAGGCCAAATTTATTCTTGCCACTGACGGGCAGACACTTGAGGCCGAAGAGCTGGCTAGCGGCGAAACCATCGTCTGTGCCTATTCGGATTTTCCCAACCACTTCGGCTTTTTCCTGCCGCTGGCCGGCATCTCCACCATCAGGGAGATTAGGGACAATCCCATCGACGTGCGCGCCACTGGCCGCCTGAATAAACTGTATGTCGAACTGCTAAGCGAAAATCCGGATTGGGCCACGAACGAACGTCGCCATGATATGAATCATTTCATGGCCCGGCTAATTTTTTGTTTTTTTGCCGAGGACACCGATATCTTCGACGGAAAGGGTCTGTTCACCCGGACCGTGGAACAATACAGCGAGCGTGATGGCTCGAATACGAACAAAGTAGTGTCTGAGATCTTTCGGGCAATGAATATCAAATCAGCTGAGCGCGGTACCGCCAGCCCTCGCCTCCCGAGTTGGGCAAACAGTTTTCCATACGTGAATGGTGGACTATTCTCGGGCAGCACAGATGTACCGCGCTTTACGCGCATGGCACGGACCTACTTTGTTCATGCTGGCAATCTAAACTGGCAACAAATAAATCCGGATATCTTCGGGAGCATGATCCAGGCCGTGGCAGATGATGAGGAGCGTGGTGCTCTTGGCATGCACTACACAAGTGTGCCCAATATCCTTAAGGTCCTAAATCCATTGTTCCTCGATGAACTTCGAGGTCAGCTCAATGAAGCTGGTGACAACGAACGCAAGCTACTAAATTTACGTAAGCGTATGGCCCGCATCCGGGTTTTCGATCCTGCGTGCGGCTCCGGTAATTTCTTGGTGATCGCCTATAAGCAGATGCGTATGATTGAGGCCGAGATTAACCGCCGTCGAGGGGAATTAAGCCTTCGAAGTGAGATTCCACTGACGAATTTCCGCGGGATAGAGCTACGCGACTTCCCAGCAGAAATAGCACGTCTAGCGCTTATTATCGCGGAGTTCCAGTGTGATGTATTGCATCGCGGCCAAAAAGACGCACTGGCCGAATTTTTGCCGCTTGATGCTCAGAACTGGATTGTGTGCGGCAATGGACTACGCCTTGACTGGTTGAGCATTTGCCCTCCCACTGGAACCGGCGTAAAGGTAGTAGCCGACGATTTGTTCGAGACGCCACTTCATCAGACAGAAATAGACTTCTCGAACGCTGGCGGGGAGACTTTCATATGTGGCAACCCTCCTTACGTTTGGAGTAATGACCAAACGCCCGAACAGAAAAATGACCTTCGGATTTTGTTTGAACCATATCTCAAATCGTGGAAGACACTCAACTACATTTCCGGCTGGCTTATTAAGGCGGCGGATTATATCTCTACAACTGGTGCAACAAGCGCACTTGTCAGTACAAACACAATATGTCAAGGTCAGCAGGTATCATTATTGTGGCCGCTGATATTCGGCAGGGCATGCGAAATAGGGTTCGCTCACACCTCCTTTAAGTGGAAAAATCTCGCAGCCAAAAATGCGGGCGTGACCGTTGTGGTTATCGGCCTCAGAAAGACTAGCAGCGCATTGTGCAAAATTTATTCCCAAGATCTTGATGGGAGCGACTTCGTTAAGGAAGTTCCTGAAATAGGACCATATTTAGTTCCAGGGAAGCCAATAATTGTTAGTAAGCTCAGCAATCCAATAGCCGGCCTCCCAAGCATGAGTTTCGGGAATAAGCCTGTGGATGGAGGGCATCTACTTCTTTCGAAACGTGAGCTTGATGATCTCGATCTCGATAGCGACACGCAACTTAGACTAACCAGACGAATCTTTGGCTCTGCCGAAATTATTGATGGTTTGGACAGAAGATGTCTGTGGATAGATGATGAGAATAAAGAATTTGCGATGACCAATCCAGCGATAAGAGAAAGGGTCGAACGAGTCAGGGAGCTTCGAGTGACAAGTTCGGATTTTGGCCCGGGCTCGAAAGACTTGCGCCCTCATCAATTCCGCGAGATGAGGGCATCCATGCATATGACCATTGTCATGCCTGCCGTGTCGTCTGAAAATCGGGACTATTTGCCAGCAGCAATACTACCCAATAACGCTGTAATCACTAACAGGTGCTACGGAATTTACGATGGGCCCTTATGGAGCTTTTCCTTGCTTGCTTCACGCCTTCATTGGGTGTGGATCGGCACAGTCTGCGGTCGTCTTGAAATGCGGTTTTCGTATACGAATACGCTAGGTTGGAATACGTTTCCTGTTCCTATCCTCACCGAGCAGAATAAGACCGACCTAACCATGAGTGCTCAGGCAATTCTAGTCGCTCGGGAAGCTCATTTCCCCGCCACTCTTGCAGACCTCTACGATCCAGATACCATGCCTGAAAATTTGCGGCACGCTCATGAGCGCAACGATGAGGTGTTGGAGCGCATTTACATAGGCCGTCGTTTCAAGAATGACACCGAACGGCTGGAGAAGCTCTTTGAGCTCTATACGAGAATGACAACGGCTGCGATACCGAAGCCAGTTAAAGCAACTAAGGGAAAAAAGCGTGAACAATAATTCCGGTAACCCGACCAATACATACACTGTGCCAGCGGTTTCCATTGCGACGACACGCACTGGGGCGTCTAGCAAGGCAAATGCATTGGGAATGCGCGCTATGCAAGAGCGTGCCTATGCCAAGCGCGGCGAGCAATATCTTCTCATCAAGTCACCGCCTGCGTCGGGAAAATCTCGTGCGCTGATGTTCATTGCGCTGGACAAGCTCAATAATCAAGGGTTACAACAGGCGATCATAGTAGTACCCGAACGTTCCATTGGTGGCAGTTTTGCCGATGAACCCTTGAGCAAGTACGGATTCTATTGGGATTGGTACGTGGCACCACAATGGAATTTATGCAATGCTCCTGGCGTTGACGAACCACGCGTGGCGAAATCGAAGGTCGATGCCGTACGAAAATTCCTGGAAAGTACGGATAAGGCGCTCGTTTGCACACACGCCACTTTTCGCTTTGCCGTAGAAGAACTGGGGGTTCCAGCCTTCGATGGGCGTCTCATCGCCATCGATGAGTTTCACCACGTCTCAAGCAACCCGGACAACAAGTTGGGCAGTCAGTTGGGCGCGTTTATTGTTCGTGACAAAGTGCATCTAGTTGCCATGACTGGGTCTTATTTTCGGGGCGACAGCGAAGCAGTCTTGGGACCGGCAGATGAGGCTAAATTTGAGACGATTACCTATACCTATTACGAGCAGCTTAATGGCTACCGTTGGCTCAAGTCGCTGGATATTGGCTACTTCTTCTATACCGGTCCTTACGTCAATGCTATCGCAAAAGTGTTGGACCCGGCACTGAAGACCATAGTCCACATTCCGAATGTCAATGCGCGTGAGAGCCTGAAAGACAAGGAACGTGAGGTCAATGAAATAATGCATGGATTAGGGGTATGGAAGGGCGTTGATCCGGCCACAGGCTTTCACTTGGTTGAGACCCATGACGGAAGAATTCTGAAAGTAGCGGACCTGGTGGATGACAGTGATCCATCCAGACGCTCAAAAGTGCTTAACGCCTTGAAAGACCCGGCTCAAAAGGACAACCGCGACAATGTGGATGTCATCATTGCACTTGGCATGGCGAAAGAAGGCTTTGACTGGATTTGGTGCGAACATGCACTTACGATTGGCTACCGCAGCAGCCTGACAGAAATAGTGCAAATCATAGGCCGCGCTACCCGTGACGCTGAAGGCAAGGAACGATCACGCTTCACGAACCTAATCGCTGAGCCAGCAGCCGAACAGTCAACCGTGGCGGAGGCGGTTAATGACATGCTCAAAGCTATTTCCGCGAGTCTGCTCATGGAACAGGTTCTTTCCCCGCGCTACGAGTTCACCCCAAAAAACGCAGGCCCGAAAGAAGGCTTCAATTACGGTCAAGATGGCTACAAAGAGGGCGGACACAATATTGGCGTAAATTCCGAAACGGGCCAATATCACTTGGAGATCAACGGGCTGACAAGTCCACAAAGTCCGGAGGCCACACGTATCTGCAAGGAAGATTTGAACGAAGTCGTCACGAGTTTCTTGCAAGACAAGACTGTGCTGGAGCGCGGCTTATTCGACAAGGAAAACACCTTGCCTGAAGAGCTTACTCAGCTTCGCATGGGTAAGATCGTGCGGGAGCGTTACCCGGACTTGAGCGAGACCGACCAGGAGGCCATCCGACAACACGCCGTCGCCGCCATGAACATCACCCAGCAGGCTAAATTAGCATTGGCCCAGGCCGACGCCAATGGTAGCGGTACTGCGCAGGGCAATACGGCGTTGCTGGATGGGGTGCGCAAGTTCGTCAATGTACGTGACCTGGACATTGACCTGATCGACCGGATCAATCCCTTCGATGCCGCCTATGCGGTGCTAGCGAAGGCAATGGATGAGAAATCGCTGCGCCAGGTTCAAGCCAGCATTGCCGCGAAGAAGGTGAGCATTCCTGAAGATGAGGCCCGTGAGCTGGCGAAACGCGCCTTGCAGTTCAAGAACGAGCGTGGCCGCCTGCCAGACATTAGCTCTGCCGATGCATGGGAAAAGCGCATGGCCGAAGGTGTAGCGGCTCTAGCTCGTTACCGTGCGCAAGCCAAAGCGGCGCAGGGAGAATCCCGCCATGGCTGATATGAACGATGACGAACTTTTGGATGCGCTGGGGGTAGAAGTCACCTCACTTAAGGTCTCTAGCCGCACCCTGCGGGAGGAACGCATCATTGCGGGTTTTGAGGACATTCTACGTTTCCATCATGTAAAGGGACGCGCCCCGCTACATGGCGAGGACCGTGATATCTTCGAGCGCCTGTATGCTGTTCGCTTGGATCAACTACGCAAGTTACCGGAGGCACATACCCTGCTGGCTGGATTGGATGGGCCCGGGCTGCTATCTGCTGCAGGCACGGCCGTGGTTAATGTGGATGACCTGGACGAAGATGCTTTGTTAGCTGAGTTGGGAATTGATAACGTACCTGCTGGCCAAGGTGACATCACCGTGCTGCGCCACGTGCGGCCTTATGTCGAAATCAAGGCAGCCGAAGAAATTGCGGACCGCACGCCCTGCGCGGATTTCGAGCACTTCAAGCCCTTGTTTGAGGAAGCTCAAGCGGGGCTCAAGACTGGTGCCTGGATGACCAAGCCCTTCAGTAAGAACGCGAGTATTGAGATGAAGGACTTCTTCATCATTGGCGGCCAGACAGCTTACGTGGCCGAAATGTACGAGGGCGGCACGACCAAGGACGGCCGCGACAACCCGCGACTGCGAGTCATTTTTGAAAACCAGACCGAGAGCAACCTGTTGCTGCGCTCTCTCTCCCGTTCGCTCTACCCTGACGGAAACACTCCTGTGGGCCGCCGCCTTATCCGCAAAGATGATGGTCCGTTGTTTGGTAGCGCCGCAGAGCCAGACGACATCGAGGCCGGAACGATCTACGTGTTGCGTAGCCTGTCCAGCCATCCGTTTGTTGCTGAGCATCGTGAGCTGATCCACAAGATCGGCGTAACCGGCGGCAGAGTTGAAACCCGTATAGCTGGCGCGGAGAACGATGCCACCTATCTCCTGGCCGACGTGGAGATAATTGCCACCTACAAGCTGCACAACGTCAACCGTACAAGGCTTGAAAACATCATCCACCGTTTGTTTGGCGCAGCGCAGCTCGACCTGACCATCGCAGATCGCTTCGGCCATCCGGTCAAACCGAGGGAATGGTTTTTGGTACCACTTCAAGTGATTGATGATGCGGTTCAGCACATTCAAAGGGGATCGATTACCGATGTGCGTTACGATCCACAATTAGCTCAGCTAGTCGTCCAAACAAATAAATAGTTGAGTCCATTCCCGAGCATTGCTGGACTTCAGTCAGGCAATCACGAAATTTGGCAACTCGCGTGTCGGCATAGTAATCCATCGTTCGATCTTTACATTGCGCCCGACAAAACAAAGGACAGGTAAGACGGCAACGCTTTGCTATTCGCGTGCAGGCGACTCCTGACACCGGGTGCCGTCGCCTTCCGAAAACGACAATCTGCTTCTCAAGCAGTTAATGCCGCAAATGTCAAATATTATTTTTGACCGGCCGAAGTTAGATCGAGACGATAAGATTCTAGTGTCTTATCTACTGAAGAATCATACAACTACATTATCTCGTGCGGCCCTTCGCGACGATTTACAAGCGATACAGCATGGACGTATAAAACGCGGAGCAGTGTGGGTATTTAATGCTCTGCGCGGAGTCATGAACCAAGCAGCAAATACAGGAGTTGACGTTGTAAGCGCTACAATTCGACAATCATGTGGATTGCCTGACCAAAGCGATGCTAGTAGTGCAAAGGACTATTTTGCGAAAATTGAGCTTGGAGTTGACGATAACTTCGATGAAGATAAAGCAAATTTACTTTTATTGCAGAAAACTGTTGGACTTTGTCACAGATTAGGAATAGAGCCAATAACAATTGTTCTCGACCGGATTGACGAAGATTCGCGCTTGAGAAACGATTCAGCAGTTATTGCAGACTTTTTACGCCCGTTTCTGGAAGAAAACGAAATTTTCTATGAAAGTGAATTACAGTTTATCTTCTCAATCTGGAGTATTCCATTCCAAAATGTGAAATCTAATTTCCGAGGAAATAAATTTTGCGTCGAACAGGTAGAGTGGCGCAATCAAGAACTCATCAACGTGCTTGAAAAGAGGCTCCAGCACCACTCCGATAATAAGATTACATCATATACGCAGATTTTTGATGATTCGGAATTTTTTAAAGATAATCTTCTACCCCTGGCAAACTCGAACCCGCGCGATTTGTGGCAACTCATGAATCAGGTAATAAGGCAACAATATCACCTAGACCCTACATCAAAAAAAGTTTCAGCGAAAGCGATGGAACTAGGCATGAACTCTTTCGTCAAAAACTTTACTTATTATGAATATTATCCGCGCAAAATTGACGCAAGAGCTAATAGCCTAGATGTTTATTCATACATTGCTCACCTGCGCAAACTATCAAGCTGTGAGTTCACGATTAATAGTCTATCTGCGGCCGCCGGAACAGGTAGTTCCACAACCAATTACGTAGTTGGCATGGAAGGTATTGGTTTAATTCGTCGATGCGAGGGGAAAGGGCCAAATGGCGCTACTCTTTATGAGGTTAAAGACCCCAAGGTAAGACTGGCAATAGCTAATAGAATTGATATTCGCCGTGATGCCTAAGATGATTGATGCAATAGTGAAAACATGATACCGAGCGCTAACCCTAGTAACACTCAATATTCGTACATAACGCCAATCTCTACGCCATACCCTGGCTATGCGGTCGCGCTGCCTCATCCTGATATTATTGGGAAATATATACGGAAGAACTTCTTTGGCGTGAAACTTGGATTAGATGAATATCTAATAAAAGCGGTAGATTGGAGAAATAAAAAATATTTCGAACTATATGGAGCAGAGGTGCCGGAAAGAGTGTTCCATCGAAAACAGTCAAACTCCAATACGGGCATTCCCGGCGTTAATGAGGTCTTAAAAAAAATCAAGAAAAAGAGCAAAACCGGGCCAGACAAGGTTTACTGTGTGCCGTGCATTATCGCAAGTATTGCAACGGTGTCAGGCGATGATTATCAACCCGCCAGCGGGACGAAGACAAAAGTTCTATCAATTGCAAAATATGGCAGAGACGAAGCTATTAGATTAGCGACTGAATGGCGAAAAGAGATGGAATTAAAGCTGCTCACTGATAGATCGGTACCCACATGATTACTACCAGACAAGACCGTGAGAAAGCGGTAAAGCGGGCACTGGCGAACTCTGCTTTGGAAGGCTTAGCGCCCGATCCGCAATTCACTGCTTTACTTGATCGGTATATCGCTGGTGAAATTTCCCTGGAAGGTGCCATTGAGTACACCAAGGCGCAATATGGACTGTCATTGCTGTAAGACGTAATCAGCTCGTTCGGACTGAGCCGGTGCATCCTCTCGGATCGCGGGCACTTGTACAGGAACAGGCCGGCGCACGAAGTTTTGGGGCGCGTCTATGGCTACAAATAAAGACTCATCACGTTGTGGCCCTCTGCGCTTCACGAACTGGACATCTAGACCTCCGGGGGCTGGTCGAAGGCCAACGCGTAGAGGCGCTGGCGACGCGTCTTGGGCGGCCGCCAACGGTCGAAGCAAGAAGAACAGATTTTCGCTACTCTGCGCCGCTAGGTGTAGGCGTCGAAGGCTTTCAGAACGAATGTGGGTTGTCCAGAAAAGCAACGCACCCGCGCATCCTGCGCGCAAGATTTGCTCGGCTGCCCAAAGACGATCCGCCGTGGTTTCGCTCTTGACCCAAAGGACGTTATCAGGGTGCAATCCCATGCCGGCGAATCCGAGAACCTGGGGAACGTGCGGAGGTTGAAGCAAGAATATTTGCCGCTGCTGGACTTTCTTCAGTGCAGGGGCAAGCAACTGTATTTCGAGTATCCCCGCCTGCTGAGCGAGTAAGTCCACAAGGCAACCAGTCGGCCAGCCGCCCCCTGGTAACTGCCTGGACAACCCACTGAACCCGGTGTCGATACATCGTGTATCGGCGCGGGCGAGCTGAGAGGCCCTCCACACAGCGGGATGCAGGTCTTCTCCAGAATTACGATTTTGTTGTGTACCGGCATCCATAACCGGATACTACTGTATTTTTATACAGTAGTGTTGAGTTGACGCAGGCGGGGTCAGTAAGTGATCCCTATTAAAGTAACGTTAGGGTCTAAGCCATGTCTGCCAGCGTGCTATTATGGTACACAATGTGTACGAAAGATGACTATGACTGAACGATCACAACAGGACTTACTTCAAGACCTAAAAGTTGCCCTCGGCGGCACTTGGGATGAGGTAGCAGCCCAAACGCAAATCGCAGCGCGTGCCCTTAAAAGCTATCGGCTACCGGCTTCGTCCAAGGGCTATCGGGGGATGGATAAATTCGTGCGAAAGGCCGTCGAAGATGCACTGGTCGAAGCATCGAGCAAAGGCAAAAAGAGTGCTTGACGTGGTACACAACGTGTACCATAGTAGAGGCTCTTGAACGCATCCGGGAAACGAAATGCTCAGGTTTATCGAATTGCGCAATACGATGGAAGCCGCAGAACAGGCTTTCGACACCGCCCTCGACGCCAACGCCCCTCAAGCCACGATTCGCAAGCTTGAGAAGGCGGCAGCAGCCGCACAGAACGCCTACGCCAAGGAACTGAACGAGGGCCGTCGTCTGAAAGCCCAATACGACGCGATTGGTGATGAAGACGGAACCGGCGTGGTCAATGCTGGCGACACCTACGATCTGGCCATTTACGGCGACGCACGTTTCAGCAGCACCGAATACTGGCAATGCGCTATCGACAGCTACCAGCTCATGCTAGACAGCGCCTGTTGATCGATCACATCTAAAACGAAAATCCCGCACAACAGCATCCAAGGCCCGCATGACGGCCTGGTGCATTGAGAAGTCGGCATGGTGCCGGCCAAAAACGAAAGGCAGAGAGTGAAAAACTTATTTGTAAAGCCTAACAAGGAGTTGACTTTGGTAGGCGGGGCCATGTTGTTTTTGGTTCCGCTACTCGTTATCGGCGTGCTGTCAATCATGTTCTTTTCCGTACGTGCGGCTTTCGATGCTCTGCCAATATGGGTAATAGCCGTCTCGCTCACGCTGCTGACGGTTGGAGTATTCATCAGTCGTCGCCTCAAAAATTGGAAATGGCTGATGCCGGCCGTAATCGGCTGGATAATAGCAAGCTTCGCGTATTTCCTCGGCGTTTCGTCTGACGCAAACAACGACCCGATGGCTATGTGGGACTTCTCAGGACTCGGAGTGATGCTGCTATCGGTAAGCATGTTGGTTGGTAGCGCTGCCAGCATACTTATGCCCTTAGCTCTGCGCTTAGACCAAAATAAAAATCTCCGAATTGAAAAGCTCCGAAGTGAAAAGCGGTTCGACAGCTTAACTAAACCTCTACCAACCACGGAAAAATCATGACTAATGAACAAAATCGGGTCCGTAAGGCTCGGGAAGAGTACGAGGCGAAGCAGGCTCTACAAAAGCGCATTCAAGATGCACGTGAATCGTTGCAAAAACCTGGCGTGCTCTTGAAGATGAGCATTGTTGTGGGCGCGTGCTTGATTTTGAGTTTAGGCTTGTTGGACCCCGTCTTCAAACTGACGGGAATCGCCCCTCATTGATCTGATCGAACAGAAAACACGATGCTGATAGTTAGACTGGCCCGCACCTGGGATCGAGTGAAGATGATTGCGACCTACGCCGCCTGCCTTTCCCTTCTGATGGGAGGCGTGCGATTAGCTCAATACGAAGACCCTCCTAGCGCGCAGTGGATTTCATTGGTCGGCATGGTTGCGTTCCCTCTCGGATGCCTAATCGTCTTATCTTCGGTTTGCGCCGCAGCCCTGGTAACGATCCGTCACATCAAACGCTAATCGTCTCTCGGAAAACGGTATAAACCCTATCTAGGATTAAAAATGGATGATCGAAAAATTTCCATGCTGGCTGTTCGCTACTTGTGCCAAGTTGCAGAGGCGATCAGCTTTCAGGTGATGAACCGCACGCCGGGTGCTGTACAAGCGGCTGAGGCAAGCATGCGTTGCTCGGACCATGCCGAGCACATCGCGCAGTACGATATCGAGGGACTTGAGTTGGGATTCCGCATGCAGGTTATCGCAGCTTGTATGGAATGGCTTATGGTAATCGTGCGAGAACATGGTGAAGTGCTGGCGGCATCAAGCCTGCACGTACCTTCGACCGCCGATCTTGAGGTTATCGCTTCTTTCGCATCACGCCAACACACGTAAGACGCCAAGGAAAATATGAGTACCCAGCTCCAGATCGGTTGGCTAGCATCCCTTGCGGAAGCAATCCGCATAAAGCCTGCCGAAATAGTCTTAGTAGGCCAAGCTCGATCCGGTAAAACAGTGTTGGCAACAATGCTCACAGCTTCAGGTGTTGTCGAAACCATGCTGGAACATCAGCAAGTGTGGGACGCTTCGATAAATCCAAATGTGCATCTAATCGTGCTTCGTCAGTTTGGTCGAGAAAATGCGATCCAAGCGTCTCAAGCACTGGGCGCTAGAGTAACCGTAGACGAACTTTTAGCCCTTCCGCGTGGGCAGGCAGTGATCCGTTTGGCTGGAGAAACCCGCGTTACTCTAGTTGACATTGGGCGCCCTACGTCGCCCCCTTTGTTCGCAGCGTAGGACTCAAGGAAAAGACCAATGAATCGCTTGCGTGCGTGGATTAGTGCCTGGTGGGGCGAGGACGAACGACAGGTAAATCTCAACGAATATTTGGGACTGCCTTTATGAAGTTTTAATGGACGACCATCCGTTAATTTATGTTGGGCATTAAAGATTGAGGATGCCTAGCGATGAGCCCATTCCGGGCTGTCGTGATCCTATTCTATTTTCAAGGAACGAAATGAATAAAGAAATTTCAGAATTATTTAACATGCTTGAGCCGACGATTGGCGGTTTAAACAAAAAGCTGGGTGTACTTGCCGTTCTAAATCTTGCAAAAGAATTTTACTCCGATGAAGAACGTAAAAGCTTGTACGCCCATTACGTTGTATTACAGGCGGAGGATAGAGACGCATTCGAAGCTATCTCAAATGCCGCGCATCCTGAAAATTTGGGATGGGAAAAGCGCGTGGAGAAATATGGCAAGGAACTTGCGAAGGAACAAATAGCGCCCATGCTAGCAGCAATGGATAAGCGAAAAGATACGTCGAACGCGCTGAATAATTTCAGAGACGAACACGGGTTGATTGTAAAGCTTGTTGAGTACAAATCGCTGTTGGCCCAGTGGTAAAGCAAAAAATCCGGTTATCAATAGAGCTAAAATTTAAGTAATCACGGAAAGCATAGTCAGATGGCTAAACTGAGCGAAATTGAAAGTCGAGCGCTACGGCGCCTCATAGAGTATGCCAAACGCGATACGGGTCAGAGTCGTCGTATTGCTGACTTCCTTCTAGCATGGTGGAACCCGGCACAATGTGGCGGTTTCGACTTTACAACCATGTGGGGTTGCGACCAGGCTATCACAGAGGACATGATTACCGTCTTTGCTTCATCGCTCGAAATAACTCGTACCCCGATAGCTTGGGTTTTGAATCAGACTTCGCGATCATCATCCGCGAATGGCGTCCCGGAATTTCTGCTTAGCGGTATTGGTACGCCATTCGCTAGTATCACAATATTTTGCCACTCTTAACATTCCTGAAGAAGCAGTGCGTTGGATTTTCTTGAATAACTTTACGATTGAGGAAAACCCATCCAGGCGCAAAAATTAAATCTTAGGAGATACAGAAAAATATGAGTAAAAAAAACCGTGTGATGGGCTGGTTGGTGCTGGCCGGGTTCTTTATTTGCGCCAGCCGGCTGTATAACTCGACTTCAAAGGGAAAAAAGGAACTGCAGGAAAATTGCCTAGGCCAACAGGAAAATAGCATTGCACAACCCGTTGAACTAGAGAGGAAACAAGTAGACGTTGGCCAAGTTAGCATCCGATGGATAATCATATATGGGCTACTAATCTGGGCGATTACGTCCGCCGTGCTTTCTTTAGAAATCAAGCGAGCCGCCGATTTCGCTGGCATTTTTGTCTTGTTTTTGGCCACCCTTATACTTGCACTTCAACCAGAGAGCACATCAGGAGAAAAGGAAGGTAGGCTAGCTGCCAAGCAAAAGAAGCATATTTATACAGCCATTGCATTAGTGGTATTCGGAACGATTATGCAATTCTCATCATTTGATCTGAGCCGCAGGGAAGCTAGTGAGGCGGAAAATCGGATCAGGCAACTCGACAGGCGATTGGAATATCTGGAAAAAGCAAATGCCGTACAAGCCGACACCTTAGCTCACGCAGAATCTGAAATAAAGAGAATGAAAGAAGCCACGAAAAATAACCGAGTAAATCAGCTCCCGGCTTCAATAGGTGTCTCGCGCAGCGTACATAGCAGGCAGGAGGGGAAACTGCGGCAAGAAATTCAGAAGTGACGTGCAAAGTCGTCCAGCGGATAGGGAAGATTGAAAACGATAAATTGCTCACCGGCGAACTAGATCAAGTAATAAATAGAAAAAGTACCGAACATCATGAAAATAGCCCGCATTTATCTGCGTGTTAGCACAGCAGAACAGGATTTGGGACGCCAAGAGAAGATCAAGGAAGGTGCAATAACGGCTGGCTTTTATGTAGCTGGCGTGTATCGAGAAAAAGCATCTGGAGCACGAGCAGATCGGCCCGAGCTGCTGCGCATGATCCAAGATTTGCAGCCAGGGGAAACGGTCATCGCGGAAAAGATCGACCGGATTAGCCGGCTGCCGCTTCCCGAGGCCGAACGCCTTGTTCAGTCAATCCGCGACAAAGGCGCCTATCTCGCCATCCCTGGCGTCATCGACCTCAGCGACCTGGCAGACGCGGCGGCTGGAGTCTCCAAGATCGTGCTGCAGTCGGTCCAAGACATGCTGTTACGCCTGGCCCTGCAGAGCGCCCGCGACGATTACGAAGACCGGCGAGAAAGGCAACGCCAAGGTGTCGAATTGGCCAAGCACGCAGGGAAGTATGCCGGCCGAAAACCCGACGCGAATGTGCATGCTCGTATCTTGGCATTGCGTGCGGGGGGTAACAGCATCGCCATCACAGCGAAGCTTTCAGGATATAGCCAAAGCCAGGTCAAGCGCATTTGCGCGTTAGAACGCCAAAAGAAGGCGGCCAAGTAGGCCTAGCCTGCGACTTCTATTGAGCGGTACTTTTTTCAATGCATGCAATGATAGGAGCTTCGGGAAGACAGCTCGAAGCGCCCGTACGTAGTTGCTCGCAAGACAGTTTCAGCGTGGCCAGCAAGACAGTTTCAGCGTGGCTCGCAAGACAGTTTCAGCGTGGCTCGCAAGACAGTTTCAGCGTGGCCAGCAAGACAGTTTCAGCGTGGCCAGCAAGACAGTTTCAGCGTGGCCAGCAAGACAGTTTCAGCGTGGCTCGCAAGACAGTTTTCAGCGTAGCCAGCAAGACAGTTTCAGCGTGGCCAGCATTCGGTCTCTTCTGCTTGGTTATTCATAAGAAAGCTGCCCTACAACTGGGGACACTTAAAAACGACTTCTACATTAAACTTTACAGGCTTTCCCTTCCGTGTAATGGTAAGTTTAGCCTTTTCCCGAATCTCATAAGCCAGGTCATTGCCGGTTTTCTGACTAGAACTAGGCGTAATGCTGACTTCTAATCCAGCGCCGCGATATTTCCGTGTAGTATTGTCGCCTACCTCGAATGATCCTATTGGTTTCAACGTCGCAAGCTTACCGCCCTGCGAAATCAGCAGGTCTTGTAGTTCGATACCGGCCAGTTGGCCATTTCGAGAAAATTCGGAAAAGCAGGTTTTTGATTCGAGCTGTTTATATGCCAGGCCACGATCCATAGGAATATCCATAGCATTTGCCGTAACGCTGTTAAGACAGATAAACGCGGCGCTAAGCACTCGTACTTTTGTGAGAAGACGCATTTCCATTCTTTCTAGTTTAAATTGATAAATTGACTCATCCGACACGCCTCAATTACTTTGAGGAACATACACGATGTCAATTTCTACCCGCTGATTTTCAATCTTACCAGCGGCGGTACTGTTATCGGCAATGAAGTCGATTGCAGAAGCGTAGTTGACCATGATCTTGAGCGGCGAGACTCCCTGGTGGATCAGGAACTTTCGTGCGGCGGCCGCCCGTGCGAATGCCAATGCCTCATCTTTCGCGGTCGGAGCAACTGTGCTGGTGCGGCCACGAATCGTTACCATGGCCGCATCTTTTGCTGCCGCTAGCGTTTCCAGGCTCTCCACTGGTGGAAGAAACACAGCCCCGCCATGGGGAA
>Ga0308158_10001809_pt1 | contig 21474 bp, 19 predicted proteins | sample PhyBR2_FD_201038 | JGI IMG/M metagenome (GOLD analysis project Ga0308158, IMG submission 201038) | Phyllosphere microbial communities from UC Gill Tract Community Farm, Albany, California, United States - DLSLB.R2 | ecosystem: Host-associated > Plants > Phyllosphere > Unclassified | place: USA...
AAAGAACAGCGATGGCCCAAGATACCGTTCGGACTAATAAAATGAAACGGGCGGGGGCACCAATCTGACCCACGTGCTCAATGGCACTCAGTCTGAACAGTGTCACCCCGACCGGCCACATCACCATTATTATCTACTGGTGCGCTGGCATCTTCAATATACGAGGTCTGACATTTGGACACGGACTCAGCTTTGCACGAACCAAGTCAAAGTTCGGATTTAAATTTGATGTTTTGTCTCATCTTCAAAGCTAAGTGACGGCATTTGGAAGAGCCGATACTCACTCAGCGATGCCGTTGAAAGACGAACAAGTTTGACTACATTAGAATTCGTGTTCAAATGTCAAACCAGACCTCAGAGCTCTTTTAGAGTTCCTGTCTAAATGCAAGACCAAGCCCCGGAGCCTTAGAAAATAGCTGATTGCCGAGCTGAAAATCCCGCAGCAAATGTGATAGGCGGGAGCCGATCCGCGCTTAGGTGAATACAGGCTTCAGCTTCAACCTGCCTATCATCAGGCGTCGGTTCGTCGAGCTGCACGAGGGAACGCTCAGTGTCAGACGTGCAGGGCGGAGGCGGGAACGCTGAAATGACAGCGTTCGATGATGCTGACGCCAGATAGCAAAAAACCCGCACTTCTTGGGAAGATTGCGGGTTTTTAGCGTAATACGAATGCGTGATGCGAGTAGGTGGTGCCTCCGGCCGGAATCGAAAAACGCCTTGGAAGCCTCATAGATACTGGGTTCCGCATCTTTGCGGTATCGAAATACCGCTAAAAGTACCGTCAAATCTTCAGGTTGCTATCCGCTCTCGTTCAATCTCATCGCGTCTCACTAGCGCGATGGCGAAGTTTACCACGCTGATCTCATGCACAGCCATAGTCTGGCTCTTTACTACCTTTGTAACTCTAAGAGAGCACCTTGGTACTACTATTCATGTACTAGATTGCCGTAAGACCACTGCTTGCAATTCGGGCAATATCCGCCGTACACTTAGCCGCACGGGGCGGACATTCTACATACAGAGGATAGTGTGAATTTTCTAAGATTTGATTTAGGTAGCCGTCAGCGTGGAGAAGTTGTGGAAGTCACGCTCACCGCAGGCGCGAACGTGCGTCTGATGTCGAGTTCTGATTTTTCCAGTTATCAGTCCGGTCGCCAGCATCGGTTCATTGGCGGATTGGCAAAGCAGTCACCTGTGCGACTGCAGATTCCAAACTCAGGCCATTGGTATGTCGCTGTTGACATGCAAGGTCTACGTGGTAGCACAAAGGCTTCGGTGCGCGTTGTGCCCGGCGCTTTGCCACAGATTCAGGAGCGACCCCTAACAGAGATTCCAAGCCTAGTGCGCGATGACGTTCCAACGCCGGCCGCCTCAGGCGGTGAAACACACGATGTCTTCATTTCTCATGCCTCCGAAGACAAGGATGAGTTCGTTCGACCGCTAGCTAATGCTTTGATCGAGCGGGGACTGAATGTTTGGTATGACGAAATGACTTTGCGCATAGGCGATAGCCTTCGGCAGAAGATCGACAAAGGTTTGGCAAATAGTCGCGTCGGGCTTGTGGTCCTCTCCCCAGCGTTCATAAAAAAGGGGTGGACCAATTACGAGCTTGACGGAATCGTGACCCGGACAGTGTCTGGTGAGCAAGTCCTCCTGCCAATTTGGCACAACATCACAAAACAACAGGTTGTTGACTTTAGCCCATCTCTCGCTGATAAGGTCGCTCGCAGCACCGCTACACACACCATCGAAGAGATTGCCGTAGAAATAGCCGAATTGTTGCAGCCGCGCAATTAATCTCTAGATCCTTAGTTCTACCTGCCGCACAGATTATTCAGTCACCCTCGTTATTAGAGAAATGGCGCATGCTAAAGGAGAATGCTCTGAGTATAATTCGGTGCTTTTTTCCCAAAGATATAACCTAGTCAAGAGATTGCAAATTTTAGCTTCAATCGGGTATCCGTCGAATGAAAATTCGCCTTTAAGTAGCCGCAATGTAATACGCCCTCGCAGTAATATTCGGAGAAACCGACATGCAGTTTGTTACAAACGGTCCTGACGTCCCTGAAGCGCTACTTCAAGCGCATGAAGAGGGGCGCGTGGTGTTCTTCTGCGGAGCAGGAATTTCTTATCCTGCGGGACTGCCAGGATTTAAAGGATTAGTAAACGAAATCTACCGGCTGACAGGCACGACGCTAACTGAAATTGAACAAGCTGTGTTCGATCGTGATCAATATGATGCGACGCTTGATCTACTAGAGCGAAGATTGCCTGGGCAACGCTTGGCTGTCCGTCGAGCACTGGTGCAAGCACTTAAGCCAAAATTGCGCCGCAAAGGAGCTATTGAAACGCAAGCTGCATTGTTGCGTTTAGCTCGCAGTCGTGAAGGCGCGCTGCGATTAGTTACTACCAACTTCGACCGAATTTTCCACACGGCGGCTAGGCGTACTGGACAGACATTCAACTCTTATACCGCTCCATTGCTACCTATACCTAAAAACAGTCGATGGGACGGTGTGGTCTATCTTCATGGTCTAATGCCGGAGAAGTCAGATGACAACGGATTGAACCGCTTGGTGGCTACAAGCGGCGATTTTGGTTTAGCATACCTTACCGAACGCTGGGCTGCTCGCTTTGTCAGCGAGTTGTTCCGCAACTACATCGTGTGCTTCGTTGGTTACAGTATCAACGACCCTGTGCTGCGCTATATGATGGACGCTTTGGCTGCGGATCGAATGCTTGGTGAAGTTACGCCGCAGGCATGGGCACTTGGTGATTATAATCCAGGAGAAGAACACCGCAAGACGATTGAATGGGAGGCAAAGGGCGTAAAGCCTGTCTTATACGAAGTTCCTTCAGGTAGCAATGACCATTCAGCTTTACATAAGACGCTGCATGCATGGGCGGCGACTTATCAAGAAGGGGTTCTGGGAAAAGAACGTATCGTGGTCAGCCACGCTCTAGCACGTCCTTCTACCAGCACTCAACAAGACGATTTTGTTGGTCGAATGTTGTGGGCTTTATCAGACCCGTCTGGACTTCCTGCTAAACGGTTTGCCGACTTCAATCCTGCACCTTCCTTAGATTGGCTGCTCGAGGCTTTCTCTAGCGAGCGATTTCAACACAGTGATCTAGCCCACTTTGGCGTACCGCAGCATGCTGTTATAGATTCGAAATTGCGATTCAGCCTGATTCATCGACCAACACCGTATGACCGCGCGCCTTGGATGTTGCTTGCCGCTGGTGGTGCCATCGCAAGTCGCTGGGATGATGTAATGTTTCATCTGGCCCGTTGGCTTGTACGTCATCTGGACGACCCACAAATCATTATTTGGATTGCCCAGCGTGGTGCGCAGTTACATGAGAAATGGTCTTGGCTCATTGAGCAAGAACTTGACCGTTTGGATACTCTATTGCGTGAAGGGAAGAGTGTCGAGTTAGATGAAATACGCTTACAGTCGCCAAAGGCGATTCCTGGGCCGTTAATGCGTAAAATATGGCGCCTCTTGTTGAGTGGCCGTGTAAAGTCGCCATGGAGAGATGCCGATCTTTATCGATGGAAGAGTCGAATAAGTCGCGAAGGTGTAACAACGACGCTTCGTTTAGAAATGCGTGACTTACTTGCACCAAAAATATCGTTTAAAAATCGGTTCCGCTGGAGTGACGAAGAGGATGTTTCAGAAGATATTGAAGATTTGCGAAATCTTTTAGATTGGGAATTGGTACTGGCCGCAGATCATGTAAAGTCTACTCTCCTCGACCGCCCAGCAAAGAACTGGACCTCAATTCTTCCTACGCTTGTAAATGATTTTCAACAGCTTTTGTGTGATGCGTTAGATCTTTTAAAAGAGCTGGGCGACATCGATGATCGTGATGATAGATCGCATTGGGAACTGCCGTCTATCACACCTCATCGGCAGAATCGAGGCTTCAGAGATTGGGTGGCATTAATTGAACTTCTTCGCGATGCATGGTTGGCATCCTGCGCTATTGATAGCATTAGAGCTATGCGAATCGCAGTTGGTTGGATGGAATTACCATATCCGACGTTCAAGAGGTTGGCATTCTTTGCTGCAAGCCATGAAAAATCTATTACTCCTGATCAGTGGGTTAATTGGTTATTGGTCGATGATGGTTGGTGGCTTTGGTCTACAAACACTCAAAGAGAGGTATTTCGTTTGCTAGTGTTGCAGGGGGGGGATTTGTCTGGCGAAAATCAAGAACGGCTTGAGGTCGCCATCCTTGATGGTCCGCCGCGTGCAATGTTTCGTGATAATCTAGAAGATGGCCGGTGGGAAAATATATTTAATCATTCCATATGGTTACGACTCGCAAAATTGAATAGTAACGGTATTTTTCTTGGGCACCATGCAGCGGCACGCTTAGAGGAGTTGTCTAATCTCCAGCCGCAGTGGAAGTTAGCGATCAATGAGAGTGATGAATTTTCTCACTGGATGAGCGGAACAGGCGACCCCGATTATGAAGACATCCGTGATGTGGACATCGCTCCTCGGCAGCGACATGAGCTGATTGCTTGGCTAACGAAAACGCCTCCTGAGAGGAGGCCGTTCTATGAAGATACATGGAGTGATGTTTGCCGAACTCGTTTCTTTCACAGTCTTTCTGCACTATGCAATCTAGCGCAGGAAGGAACTTGGCCTACTGGGCGTTGGAGAGACGCGCTTCAGGTTTGGAGTGAAGAAACGATGGTAGAAAGATCTTGGCGATATGCAGCCCCATTGGTGCAGAACATGCCCGCAGAGGTCATCCAGGAAATAATTCACTCCGTTTCGCGATGGGTCGAAAAAGTCTCGAAGTCAATCGGTCCTCATGAACAAATCCTGCGCAATCTTTGCTACCGAATCTTAGAGCTTCCACTTGAATCAGGTACTGGAATAACTAGCAACGGGAAACCGATCGATCAACCAGTCACCGAGGCGATTAATCATCCAGTTGGTCATGCGACTCAAGCTCTAATTAACTTGTGGTTAAGCCAGAATCCTAATGACAATGATCAGCTTCCGAATGACATTGAACCTATATTCACTAAGTTGTGCGATACGCGGGTGGCTAGGTTTCGCCATGGAAGGGTTCTTTTGGGTTCACGATTAATTGTTCTTTTTCGGGTTGATAAAATTTGGACAATAAAAAATTTATTGCCTCTGTTTAGTTGGTCTAATCTCGATGAAGCGAAAAGTGCGTGGGAAGGATTTTTGTGGTCTCCACGTTTGTATCAGCCACTCATGGTTGAATTTAAAGTTGATTTTTTGGATAGTGCGGTCCATTACGATCTTCTAGGTGAACATCGTCAACAGTTTGCCGCATTTTTAACCTATGCAGCGCTGAGACCGATTGAGGGATATGTTGCGGATGATTTTCGACGTGCGATAGGTGCGCTGCCACAAGAGGGTTTGGAACAGTCTGCACAAGCACTTTCTCAAGCACTTGAGGGTGCTGCTGATCAACGTGAGGATTATTGGAAAAATCATATACACCCATTTTGGCAAAGCGTATGGCCAAAGTCTCGGGATCTGGTTTCTGCACGAATTGCAGAGTTATTAAGTCGATTGGTTATCGCCGCTCGCAACGAGTTTCCAGTCGCCCTTGACATAGTGCATGACTGGCTTCAGCCCATCGAACACCCATTTTATGTCACGAACCTTCTTCAGGAGGCTGGTCTCTGTAGTAAATTTCCGGTTGATGCGCTGCGGCTTATATCCATCATCGTCGTTGATCAAGAGTGGGGTGCTTCTGAGTTAGGCGAATGTTTAGAGGAAATCGCACAGGCTGCCCCTCAGCTCAAGAAAGATGCTCGCTATGTACGACTACATGAGTATTCGCGTAGACGAGGGATGTGACGAAGCTATCCTTCCTCTACACAGTTAATGACTGTGTGGCCGCGCTCCGCGCGAGCTTTAGCTTCACTGATCCATCAGCGAGGCTTCTGAGATGCCTTTAGTTATTCTAATAGTCCGTTCAATTTTTTAACCAGAAGCTGCTTTTGATCAGGGTGAGTGCGATGAACTTTCACAAGAAGTTCAGCTAAGTTGTCATCTTTGCAATAAAAGTAGCATTCAGGTACATTGAGAGCTAATGCAATCCGTTCTACGGTTGAGTAGTCTGGCTCGTGCTTCCCACGCTCATATTGATTCATTCGGGAACTAGATGACATCTCATCGATCCCCGCCAGTACGCCCAGCTTCTCCTGTGACAGCTCGGCAGCGCTTCGTGCTTCTTTCAGCCTCTTGCTAAATACAGACATCCTCAACCCCTAAAGGCTAAGATATTCTGAGGATTTCGTTGACGTCACACTAAGGATTCCTTAGTATCTCGTCGGCCTAGCGGCCGCTTTGATCAACTATTGGAAAACCCCTGATGAAACTTCCTGCCCTTGTACTCACCGGCCTACTAGCGGGCTGCGCTTCAACAACAGGCGTGGTCCCTATTGGTCAAAATACGTTCATGATCGCCCGCGAGGACAATGGCCCTGCTGCGTCGCTTGGCGCCCTCAAAGTCGCCGCCGTCAATGAGGCTGGCGTGTTCTGCGCCCGGCAGGACAAAACGATGCAAATCACGAAGGAAAGTGACACGCCGCGCTCGCTTGGTCAGTTCCCGCAATCGACATTTCAGTTTCAATGTATCTAGGAGAAAAACAATGGCGACCGAAAAAGTGATGATCACCATCTCCGGGTTGCAGGATCATGAGGTGATTCTCGCGTCCGATAGTCAGCACGGCAAAGCGCTGCATCAAGTGAACTTATTCCAGGCGGCTAACAGCCCTCCAGGGGCGCCTGCACGCTCGGAGGATCAATCGTCCCGCACCCTATCAAAAGCGCCACCAGAGGCCGTAGAGGCGTCACAGCCGGTCGACGTATCCCAGCCTATCGCCGACGTCGAAAAAACGCCTCCTCCTGCGGCCGTGGCCACAAAAAAACCGTGGGAGCTGGCCAGCGGAGACCCGACCGCCATAAACTTCCGGCCGGACATGAGCCTGCACGCCAAAATGGAATGGGTCTGCGATAACGTTCCCAAGAGATCCAGGCTGCGCATCCTGCGCGATGGCGCCATGGCCGAGTGCGACCGCTTAATCGCGTTACATTACAAGGGTTAAGAAGTCCTTGACGACGGCTCTGGCACGGCGTCAAGCCTGGACTAGTAGTCACCTTCAAGCCGCGCTATGTTCCAAACCCATGGAGAAAACACATTGATCCGCTTGTTGGAAAAATTTCGGCGGCGGTTTATGCAATGGGCAATAGCTCAGGTGCAAGAAGATGCGCCTATTCGCCAAGAGCCACGCAGTGTGTGCGAGCACCATGCCGCCGGCTGCTATCTTTGTCCCCGAGAGCATTGCATCGGGATGCTGAATGACCGCGATGACCCTGACCCAGACAAACCTCGACCATTCACCTCAGGGCACTGCGTTTATATGCAGGGGGGTAACGGCGGTATCGGGCTGCGCGTCAACATGACTCTTCAAGGCGCCAACGAGTATTACAGAAGGCGAGCGATGGAGCAGGGCTACTCGGATATTTCGACTCGCGAAATGATCTTGGCCGACTGGACTAGGTTGGATCAGGCGCCTTCCAAGCCAAACTCAGAGCCATTGATCAAAGCAAAGCAGCAGGCACGTCCAGGCGACGTGGTCTTCTGACGATATTGGCACGCAGGGACAGCCGCTGACGGGGAAGTCCGCTGTCAGTGCGTGACCGCTTCCATGGGCACGAGCAAAAGGTCGATTTTTTCCTCGATCGCGTCGAGGCGATAATTGATGCGCTCCAGCATCCCGATCATACACGGCACGACCTGCTGGGGAGGCGGGGCAGCTTTTTTAACCGCAGTGCTTTGGCACTCATTGGCACGGATAACCGTGCGCTGGTCGAAGAGTCCGGTCGCTGGAAGCATTAATGCGCCACGCATGAGACGGAGCGAGCGACTGGCAACTTGGCGTAACTTATCATTCATGAGCAAGGGCGTGATGTGGATACAACCTTATGATGCCGGATCAAGAGAAATTCGAAGGGGGCTTCCAAAAAAAATTTCGCTTTTTCTATGGCCGCAAAAAAATTGAGGGATGGACCTATACGGATACGCGAGGCTGGGGGGGCTTCGGCCTCCCCCCGTGGGGGTGGGGGGGCGTCGCGGCCGGGCGCGTGCGCCACGCCTCCTCCACAGCGCCGGGCGGGTCGGGCTGCGCGCCCGCAGGCGCAGCGGTCAGCGCCCACGTCGAGGAGCGCTTGCGGCCATAGCGCACGACCGTGCCCGCATTGAGCATTCGGCCCAATGCGTCGATAGCGCCCTTATAGGCAATGCCTGCGGCTTCGGCCACGTCGCGGCCTGCTATCGGTGCGGTGCGGCCTTCGAGGACCGTAGTGATTGCGATGCAGAAGCTCACAGCAGTGGTAGCTCCACATCGAGGTAGTGCATGATGGCCGCGTGCGCTGCGTCGGCGCTGCGCACCATGAGCACGAGCCAGCCGTTGAGCTTGAGGTGATCGGCCCATTCGTCCTGTTCGGACGACACGCGGCCCACTGCGCTCGTGAATTCAAGGGCGAGGCCGCAGTCCGGGCCGCTCACGACGGGCATCAGCAGGTCGGGCACGCTCGGCTTGACGCTGTTCGGCGTGTGGAACATCCAGCGCAGCGCGGGCGCGAGTTCGCGTACGTTAGGCCGGTGGTTCCACTTACGTGCTGCCGATTCCTAATCTAGGAAGCAGAAATCCTGGAATTTATGCGGGTTTCAGGCCGATTTGTGTACTGAAATGTGTGAAACCGCTTGAAAAAGACTATTTCCAGGCAAAGCAAAGGCCAAGATCCGGTACTCTCCGTTTTGCGTAAAAAATAACAAATCTGGTGGCAGCGTACCTCGAGCGATCATCGGTTCGCCCCATGGCTCTAATATCTGTTAGTCGCATCGCCGAGTCGTACGCGCACGCGAGACGTGAATTCTGCGTGTTTAGCTGTTCATATTCGGCTGAAGGTCGTGCTGAGGACGGCACTGGCGTGTTGATGTGCGTGCACCGGCCGCATGGCAATTCGCCCGGACAAAGCACCTTCAATCGAACCAGGTTCTAAATTTATGGAGAAGGCACATTGATCTGCTTCTTGGAAATGTCTGGGTCGCGTTTAACACAATGGGTAATAGCTCAAGTGCAAGAAGATGCACCGATACGCCAGCAGCCACGCAGCGTATGGGAGCACCACGCCGCCGGCTGACCGATATAAGTACGTGGGCCAGGGGGTGGGTTCGGCCTCCCCCCACGGGACTACTGCGTCAAGGCCAACTGACGGTGTACGAATCGATGGCAGTTGGCACACAAACACTGCAGGTCGTCTAGCGTAGTGATATGCCCAGCTCGCATTTCGCTGACCTGAACCTTAGCGTGATGAACCTCAATGCATGCTTCGCCCACCTCCGAGCCGAATACCTGAACAGGATCAAAACCACAGCGTTCGCAGGTCAACCTTCCGTGCAGCCTACGATACTGAGCCTTCTTAGCTTGAGACAAGCCTACAGCGCGCTCCCGCTTCCAATGCGGGACGAGGCGATAGGAACCCTCAGTCCATTCTTGTTCAGGACTTGTAGGTGCTTCTAACTGTGTTGTCGAGGTATCTTTCGAAACTACATCGAACCCAGCATCTCGTAACAATCTGAAACATGTCGATCCTTCGCCGCCAGTGAAGTGTTTGGGCAAAACTTCTTGACCGCCAGTAGCTATGGAGAGCGCCATGCCAAATACGGCCTTGGGAGGGAAGCGGCGGCCATCCGCGATTAGGTCAAAGTCTATAGATGGGCCAAATTGCCCCGCATTTTCGCCAGCGAGATAGCGCTGAACGGCCTGCCAGATGAACTCAGGTGTGGCGCGCTCAAGCACCTCAGTTGGTAGCCTGTATAGGTGGCGTTGATCATTGCCGCTGTTCGACGAAGCCGTTTTTGCCCAGCGATTTGCCCATACTCGCACGCGCTGCTCTGCCGTGCTCAGCGCTTCGCGCCAGGGCAAATAAGCGATACCGGGCAGCTCTGTTACCTGATCTTTGATTCGCTGAAAGTTATCGCGGGACCAGACTCTTCCTTGCGTTGCCTGTTGAAGTTCTTTAACTGGAAACGCCCAAGTTCGGCTATCCTGTGCCCATGCTTTTTCAAATGGTTCGATTGCGGCGCACCCAAGTGGTGGCAAGTCGCAAAGGTAGCAGGCGAAATCGATTCGTGATTGGATGTTGCCCTGTACCCTGCCATAGGTGCTCAGCGCGCCTAAGCCGATGGCGGTAGCCGCTTCGGAATTAGTAAAGGTTGGAATGATCCAACCATTGCGTTCTGTACGTTCTAGGAACCACTCAAGCAGCCTTCCCGTGCGGACGTTGATGTCGTTATGAGTCACTGCTGGCGGCTTATCGCTTTCGTTTCTAAGGTTCAGTGTCCGGCGGGAGAACCAGATTGCACGAGCAGAGAATTCGCGAGGATGATCGATTACGATGCGCTCGTACGAAAGGTCTTCCAGATCAGCATCCGCCAGCACTTCAAATCCCCTAGTCGGCTTCTTTTTACAAACCGAAATCTCTGCGGCATCCAGTAGACCGCGCCGCTTAATTTGCTGCAATGTGCGCCTGGGATACTTGCCCTCACGTCGAAGAATCGCCGCGTATTCTCCGATTGCAGCAATGATCTTCTCTTCAGCTTCACTCAATGATGCGCCGGTTAGGCCGGTTTCGTGCAGTACGTAGTCGATTCCTAATCTCGTGGAACGTTGCGCAAGCGCTCCTTCCACGTCAGCATTTAGGGCACCACGATCTTTGATATTTTTTTCTAATTCGTTCAGCTCTGACCAAGACTTGGTGGTTCCGATGGTTCGTTTGAGTCGTTCGTCGATGGTCATTTTGGTTGTGCGTGGCAGTTCAGTCGATGTATTAACGCCACTGTACTATTACTTTCCTACGATGGACAAGACTGTGGCGCGCGAGATTTGATATTGCCTAGCCAAGGCGCTGACGCTTTGTTTCGCTTCGTATGCCTTGCGTATTGCAGCGCGCTGATCCGTGGATGTTTTAGCGGGCCTGCCGAGCGTCTTCCCTTCCGACTTGGCCCGCGCCAGTCCGGCTTGGGTACGTTCGACGATAAGGTCTCTTTCCATCTCTGCCACAGCGGCTAGCATGGCTAGCATGAGCTTGCCAGCAGGAGATGTCAGGTCGAGCTTCCCGAGCTGGAGGACGACCACCTCAACATCGAGCGATGCGAGGACCTTAATAGTGGCTAGGACATCTGGAGCATCCCGACCAAGACGGTCCAGCTTTGACACCACAACCATGTCCTTCTTCCTCAATTTCGCGAGCATGTCCCCGAACTGCTTGCGCTGGGCTGCGTGGGCCTTACCGCTCACGGTGTCGGCGAACCAGTATTCGACGGCATAGCCTGCGCACTCAATCTCCAGGCGTTGATTGTCAGCCGTCTGATCCGCTGTTGACACCCGCCCATACCCAAATACCGCCATGATCTGCCTCTTAGCATGTTAGAAAACATAAGGAATATATATCAACATGTTGATAAATGCAAAGGCTATTTTTTCAACAAGGTCAGATTTAACCATCGCGGGATGTTGGAAAACGATCGTTTTTCACGACGCGATCGAGAATATAATGTTGTGCTTCTCATGAAGATTTCCGGTCGTATGAATTGGCTCAAAAAATTGTTTCATCTAAGTACGCAAGGGCAGACAAGCAGAGCGTCGACGAGCTACGTGGTAGATAACTCTGCCTCGGTCAGACCAGAGCATTTCGTCCCTGGCGTTGACAGAAAAAAGCATTCTTCTCCCCCATCAGAACATACAGACGGCAGCACTATGACCATTTCAGAGATTTCAAAGACTAAAATTTTGGTCGTTGGCCTAGATGAGGTCGTGAGCGAGGACTTGAGCACAGCCGGTTATGACGTTCAAGCACTTGAACTAGGTCAGCCATACAGTTTTGAGCCTAGTGCTTCATTAATGTGTTTACCGCCAGTACCTGAATTCCCACTTGACTACAAAGAACACGACATTGTTATTTTTGACTTGACCCGTGATCCTGTTCCGCTGGATTCGTTACCTAGATTTTCTGCTCCAGCAAAAGGTGTGAAAGGCTGGTGGGCCGAGCAGAAAACTGGGCGAATTAACCCCGGCCTTCTCCGTAATCTGTCTGTGCGCAATGCATTCGACAGAATTCTTGCCGAAGGAGGTGTATTTGTTATATTCCTCGGAGAGCCTGAATCTCAAGAATTTTTCTTTGGCGCGGATGCGTATCGCGGCATCGACGTGGAACAACAATTAACTGGCCATAGTTTCGGATTTTCAGGCGTCCTAGATGAACGCGCAAACCTTAGCGTGTTTCCAGATGCTGGAAAGTCGATCGTACTAGCGTCTGATGTGAGCTCTGATGGAATCATTGGAAGTGTACTTAAAAAGCATTTGAATAAGGTACGCTTCCGCTGTGGCATAAGAAAAAGGATTAGTAATGTTGAGCAGGATTGGACATCAATTCTTGAAAACAAATTCGGCTCTGCTGTAGGCGCTCTTCTCGCCTATGAGAAAGGAAGTATTGTACTGTTACCTGATTTCGAGAATAAGTCTGATGTTCTGGTAGACTTACTACGTGATGTCCTTCCTGAGTTCGCGCCCCAATTGTTCCCGAACTCATCAAAAAGCTCATGGACCACAACCGCTCTTTACGAGCCTACTGATATTATCCAGTTAAGTGCCGATATCGAAGCTATCGGTGAGAAAGCGGCCCGCGACATTGATATGCTTAAGCAAAGGATTGCGACACGTAGGGAAGAAGTCGCAATACAATTTGATCTGGCGAGTGAGACTGGGGAAAGGTTGGTAGAGGCCGTAAAGTCTGCCTTAACGCTACTCGGCTTTCAAAACATGGTCGATGCTGATGAAAAGCTGCGAGACTCTGGAATCTCTGGGCGAAATCGGGAGGATTTGCAGATTCTCGACCAAGACCCGTCCCTTATTGTGGAAATCAAAGGCATTAAAGGTTTTCCCTCAGATGATGACGCATTAGCAGTACAAAAATACGTTGTCTTACGAATGCGAGAGTGGAAACGGACCGGGGTTAAAGGAATTGCCATCATCAATCATCAACGAGGGCTTCCGCCGCTTTTGCGCGATAATGCTAATCCTTTCCGAGCCGATCTCGTAAATATTGCAGTTGAGCAGCAGATTGGCCTATTGACAGGGTGGGATCTGTACCGGCTCCTGCGTAGCTTTTTAGAAAATCAATGGCTGCACGATGATGTAAAGGACATTTTTTACCGTAATGGAAGAATCAGTATTCTTCCTTTGCATTACGAATTTGTCGGTACAGTTGAGCGGTATATCAGCAATGCAAACATTATTGGGGTTCGGTTGAGTTCTGAGTTGCAGTTGGGGGATATGTTAGGGTACGAATTGGCCGTCGTGTTTAGAGAGGAAAAATGCGAGTCGCTCCAAGTGGATAATCAGACCCTACAGTCTGCTGTCGCTGGAGATTTGGTCGGCATCAAGACTCAATTGCACGAATCGGAAGTGAAAATTGGCATGGCCGTTTATAAAGTTAAGCGCTCAACTTAAACGGCTACAATTGCGGCACTCAGCTAGGTCCGCTTTCTCATCTTTTGTTTTGTAATCGATTGGCAGAGAATTTAGTGGAACTGATCGGTCTGGACTGCAATATTTTTTCTAATAAAATTGAATTTAAAGTCGTCATCAATTACCGGTTGCTTAATTCCCCACCAACATCGTTACCCCATGCGGAGGGTTTTCGATGACGAGCGCAGTCTATCCAGTTACGAAGGTCATCAAAGTGAATTTTCGTGAGGTTCGCCAAGCGCGTCGTCAGACGTAAATGGGGTCTGCGCCATTTATACGGCTGACGCTTGGGGGACGCTTGGCCCGGCTCTCCTCCCATCTTGCGCAACAACTTCGATCGTGCAAGTCGCGCCCGCTCGGTGGCCGTTGATGCCACATTAGTACGATACCGAAGCATATGGCAATGCCGGCATGCCAGCTTATCCCCACGGTAGTACAGCGATTGGAAATTCCCCTCGTGCGCGCGAGGGCACTTCAGGAGGGGCCGCACACGGCCCTGGAGGCACTGCACGGCCACAATGTCCACCAGCCACTGCCGACCGCCTAAGAGGACTGCCAGGCGCGTCTCAGCAAGCACGGCCACAGTCCGCTTCCCCCCATCATCGAGCACGACCCGCGAGTCTCCAGTCGCCTTTACGGCACGCATCAGCTTAGGCAGATTTAGCTCGAACGCATTTTCGAGGACCGGCACTCGAGCCGCCTTGGCTTTTTTCATTGACAGTACCTAAAAGAAAAGCAAACCGGCAATTGCATACCCGATTCATAGCTGGGTTACGGGTTTAGAAACGCTCTCAGTAACTGAGAAGTAGCTGGCCGGTTGAGGACGAGGAGGCTTCGGGAGTACGTCGCCTCGTGTAAGAGGCCAGTCGTCGAGTCTGGTGCAGGTGTTTCGGCTGCCTGCCCTGACTTTGCCCTTGCCCCACCCCGCCACGCCCCTGCTTGGCCATAGCGATGCAGCCAGAATACCGGACACGGAAAAATTCGAGCGGCGATTTTCACCCGGCCAGTATTACCACCGTTGCTGAGCCTTCAGGCAGTCAGCACGCAGGGGGGGAGTACTACTACATGTCGCAGACCCGAGGCGCATTGCGTGCGTCGGCGTACTGTCTGGCGTATTTGATGCCGTATGCAGGCGTGTATCCACGAGGTTGCGGCGTGCTCTGACGCGCGCGCATATCTGGCTGAGGCGATGAGCCGCGATCAAAAACAGAAGCTGCTTGCGGCCTATAAGCTAGGCCACATGCGGCTTTCAGGGTAAATAGTATATAAAAAAGATACCCCCTTTTTCTTACATAATTTTTCTCTCTGCTAGGACCTGGGCCAGAGAGGGTGCTGCTTTTATTGCGTTTATTGCTCTTGGTCGGATTGCTGGACGAACTCGGGTGCAATGTATGCCTCGCGCGTCTTTCCCTTGCCGCTGGCCGACTTCGTGTCGTAGCGGCGGATATTACGGTCAGATTCCAGGTTCTCGAACACGCTGCGGCGCATGCGGCCTTCAGTTCCCTTGAATTTCGCGGACTTCCTCGCCAGTTCAGCAGTGGTCAGGCCACGACGGCCAGCCTCCAGAATCAGATTGGCTACTTCGTTGCACAGGGCGGCGAATGGGGAATCGGCGATGTTATCAGCCATTCGGCTGATCGCTCTGTCAGCCCAGAAGGTCACGTAGTCGATCGCCCAGCGAGCGTGCTCGACGTCGATCACATCAGCCTCAGTGGAGTGCGCGACAATCAGCGAGACGCGCATGGCGATCTCCCGGACGCGGCTATACATCTCGGCCATGCCGTGCAGTTCCAGCTCGTCCATGCGCGCAATGCAGCGTAGGTCGAGGTCGTCGAACAAGCAGCGTGCTTTTCCCGAGAAATCCAAAACAGTCGGCACCGGCTTTTCGCTGTGCACCGCGTCGACGATATCGGCCAAATCTCCGCCGCTCTTGATACGGCATTCGCGGACCCAGCGAACCAAATCGTCGGGCATCTCGACTGGATCGACAAAGCGAGAGGGCTGGCGCCCGAGATCGGATTCAACGACGATGAGACGATTCAAGAAGCCATCCGTCAATGCCCCCGATCCTACAGCTTCGTAAAACGGAGTGGGCGTGGTCATGCCCAACACTGTCAGTGCTGGGTTCTCCACAAATTGTGGCCCCATGCTGGCGCGTTGAGTCTGGTTCAGCGCGGCGGTAGAGAACGCCTTAGGCTGGAGCGTGCCGTGGCAGCGGCCGAACACTTCCATAAGGCGTTTGCGCGCCGCACCGCCATTGGTATTGTTCTGCGCGTTTGCGGTCTTCAGCATGTAGCCAAACTCATCAATGATCGCAATGTGGGTGGGATGGACGCGCAGCATCGAGTCAATGGCACTGTCGGATGTATATTCAGACGCGGGGGACATGGCAGAGAACTTCGCGGCATCCAGCACGCGCTCGATAGTAGTCTTCGCATGCTCTTTGCCGGCGCCCGACACTCCGATGTTGAGGAAGAAGAGCGACGACCAGTTAGCGCTGGTTGTGCGGAACTTGCGGCCCATCGCGACGCTACCGAGTGCCAGTGCCGCTTGGACGGCAAACACGGGCTGCGGCTTAATTGCAGTGGCGTTGGTCCAGTCAACCATCAGGCCCAACTTGCCCGGGATGGTCAGCAGATGCGGCGGGATGTCGCAGACCTTAGCGGGAATGAGGACTTCATCAGGCACCGCGATGATATTCGCGACAGTGCCGCATTTTGGTTCGCCCACAGGCATACGTGTCAGGCTTTCCAGCAGCTTGCTGATGTCAACATTCTTGATGCGTTCCTCTTGGGCCATCGTGCGGACCGTCTCGTACGTGATACCGCCGCCCGTCTTGAGGCTGTTCCACGCCTTGATAACAGCGTTGGCGTCATACTTCTCGCGGCAAGTCTGACTCCAATCGTCGGCGAGATCGAACATTTCCTCGGACTGGTTAAACGAGTGCAGCCCCATCAGGACCCTCAGCCATTCGTCGCGACTGCATGCGGCGGAGATCACCGCCAAGTCGAGTTTGATGAAAGCACGCTCGTAGGGCAACAGCGGTTCGGTGTTGGGGGCGAACTCCAGGCCGCACTCAGCCGACTTTGCTGGCTTGCTGAATTTGTCGATAACCCACTGCGGAAGGTCTGCCATTACTTGGCCCTCGAACAGGTCGCTGGAAGCCTCCATCTCGTAGCGGCGACCAGATGCATGGACGGAGCCGGGGCCGACCACGTAGCCGTTAACTTTGAGGTCAATGTTCGCACCCATCTTGCCGGCGAAGTTGAGCGAGCAGTCGGCCAGGAAGTAATAGTGGCTGCCGCCTGCACCGGTCAGCACCTCAACGGTTTCCGGAAGGCGGCCGTGGATCTTCTCCAGCTCTTCCAGCGCGTCTGCGCCGCCTTCCTTGTAGCGGTCCTCGTCCACCACGATAACCATTTTTCCGGTATTGCCGACCTGTTGGCCCAGACGCACGCCATAGTTCAGCTCGGGTTCGTACTTAAACCACGTATTGATGATGGCCGGGTTTGTGAGGGCTTCTTTGAAGGAGTTCGTGCGGCGCGGGTGTTTGCCAGGGTGGGGGCAATTGACGTCTCCGCAGGTGCACTTGCCATTTTTCATCCCGTGGAGAGGGAAAACAGCGTGCCCCAGAGATGCCATCAAGAGGGCCTGTGCATGGGCGGGTGAGACCGCTGCGGACGTATGGTCGGGATCACCCTGGAGTGCCACTACGAGCGTGGTAGGCGTGTCATACCCGGCAGAGTGCGAAAGTGGATGCTCAACTACTTGCTCAGTGTTGTTTGCATCAGGATTTGCACCGATCGCCTTGGCGGCATCAGCGGCCAAGGGCGCTGTGCTGGTGTTAATACGGACCGCGCCAGTCTTGGCGGCTTCGGGTTTAAGCTGCTCAACGAAGTGGTCAGCGGGCGGAACGGCATTGTTGATGTACGCAGTTCTCATCGAGGAATCGTCGACGGCGGACGGCGCCATCAGTCTGACAACTGGCGCACCGTCCTGGATTTGGAATTCGAGGGTCTCGTTCATTGTGGGCGAAGGTGATGACGCGGGCAGAACAGCCCGCGTCGAGGTGGAGGAGGGCCTACTTCTGCTGGGCTTTCAGCTTAGCGATACGGATATCTGCGAGGTCGGACACGCGGTAGGTGAAGTTGCAACGGTAAAAGCGATAGATCTGCTGGGCTTTCATTTGCAGCTCGTGCAAGCCCATATTGGTGTAGGCCATAGCGGTCGAGATATCGACGAAGGTCATCCCGTACAACATCTTGGAGTTCGGCAACGTCAGGGGTGGCGCCCCGTCGGGGCGGAAGCGCAGGAAACCCGGATTCTGAGCGATCAGCAGCAGCTCATTCATCGAGTTGCAACGGCGGCGCAAATAAACGTCACCGAACACGCCGTAGCTGTCCGAATTGATGTCATGCAGGTCGTCTTCAGCAACGCCGAGGAATGCGGCACCGATCGGCACAGGGATGATCGGCAAGGAATCCAACAGGTAGTGCTTTTCATTCAGGGGCGCATCCCGGAGGACCGAAATCTGCTGCCCCAACGAGATCTTGCTGAGGTTCGCTTCGGAACGCATCTGACGGTGCGCTTTGTCTTTGCCATTCCCGATTGCAGCGAGCAGCTTGGCGCGGATGTTATCCGGCACAGTGTCGGCGTGGGCATGCATTTCGACGCTGATCATCAAGGCATTCTGCTGCTTGAAGCTCTTCATTGCGGTAGCCTTGGCAGCCAAGTTCTGCGCCATAAGCTGGGATGCGGAATAGGTGTACATAAAACCTTAAAAATTATTGGATGGTGGATTACGATTACGACTGAGTGCTGGCCTGGCGAGCGATATAGGCTTCGATATCGTCGTAGTTCCACACCGTGGTGCGAACGCCAATCTTGAACGGCTGGGGGAATTTGCCGTCACGCACCCAGCGCCAGATGGTGGCAGGGCTTACCGGCAGGATGCCCGGATTTGTGGGCGTAGTCGCAATTTCTGCGATACGGATGATTCGTGCTGCCATGTGATTTCCTCTGTTGACCCGCAGTGCAGCGGTATGGAAATCATTCTAGGTAGAGACAGAACAAAAAAAAACGTCACCCTGTGACACAAGATGACGTTGAAAAATTATTCGAGAAATGTATGCAGCCTGTGCACGCTGCGACAGCAATGCACGTTTAGAAGACTACGTGTTGCGGGCAGTCAGATCGTCTTCGGCGCGTATCGTCCGTTCCACAACGCTTTTACTCATGCCGTAGCGATCCATTATCGCCTCAATAGCATCATTTCTAGTGCTGCCACGAGCCTTTGCGGCTTTATAGGATTCACGAACTGAAAATTTCTTTAGATCAACCTTCACCCCGAAATCTCCTGTCTCATCAAAACGTTCAAGCGCCGACAAAACGTGTTCGAGTGCTTGTGCAGTATTAATCCACTGCCACTCCTTCGGGTCGTCGTCGGGGTTAAAGCAAAATTCCCCGTTGGGCGCGTTAAGAACTTGGCGATAAGTCATCGCTAATTTTTTAGCCTGATCGCGTACCAGCGGATGAGCCGCTCGTCCCACTTTAACTCCTGTTGCCATTTCGTTCCTATAGTTTGGTTTTAAATGACTTTAAGTGGCACGAGCCGCAAATCGTCTAGGTAATCCGCCCATCTTTGCATCATGGCTCGGCGTGCTGGAAGGTGGGCAGTACGGTTATACGCCCGTCCATTCGCATCCTTGACGGTATGCGCTAACTGATGCTCGATGTAATCGACGCGCTCCTCCAGCACCTCATCCAAAATGGTGCGCGCCATTGCGCGGAAACCATGGCCAGTCATGACATCCTTGCCGAAGCCGAGACCACGCAAAGCCGCATTAATCGTGTTCTCGCTCATGCAGCGATCCGGCGTGCGAATACTTGGGAAAACGTATTTGCTGTGGCCAGTCATCGAGCAAATTCCGCGCAGAATGTCGATGGCTTGCTTAGCCAGCGGAACCACATGGTCGTTTTTCATTTTCATCTTGCGGCCAGGGATTCGCCACTCGGCGGCATCCAAGTCGATTTCACACCACTCTGCGCTACGCAGCTCGCCTGGGCGGACGAACACAAGCGGCGCCAGCTTCAGCGCGGCAGCAGCATAAGGATGGCCGCTATAACCGTGGATCGCGATGAGCAGATTTGCTACCTGAGGTGGGTCGGTAATTGCGGCAAAATGATTTGTCTGGACGGAGGCAAGTGCACCTTTGAGGTCGGCGGTGACATCGCGCTCTGCTAGACCCGTGGCCACTGCGAAGCGAAACACCTGTCCACAGAGCGATTTGACGCGGTGAGCGGATTCGTTGGCGCCTCGCGCCTCGATGCGTTGGACGGCAACCAGCACATCGCGCGGCTTGATAGTCGAAATGGGTTGTGAACCAATGACTGGGTAAAGGTCTTTGGCCAGCCAGTTTTTCACCTTCTCCTGCGTTGTTGCGGCGCGCTCAGACTTGGTCTTCTCCAGCCAGCGACACGCCACTGCCTCAAACGTATGCTCGGCGGCGATCATCTTGGCATGCTTGGCGTCCCGCTTAGCCGCACCCGGATCAACGCCGTCCGCCAACAGTTCGCGCGCTTCTTGGCGGCGCGCACGGGCCTTCACGAGGCTCACATCCGGGTAGACCCCCAACGCCAGCGTCTTGCGTTTTCCTAGGAAGCTATAGTCGAAACGCCAGTATTTGCCAGCCGGTTTGACATGCAGGTACATGCCATGCCCATCGGTGTACTTGTCTCCAGCGGGTTTAACGCTGCTCTTAACCTGTCGTACAAAAGTATCTGTTAATGCCATCTTCTATCCCATCGTAACGGTATCTGTTTATCGGTATCCAGAGATACCGTGAAAAATCACGGTATCTTGTCGAGATGCGCCTTGACGAGATGAGATGAGATGAGACGGCAAAAAACCCGTTCTCCCTAGGGAGGTTACGGGTTTTGAGCTGGGATAAGACAGTATGATTCATGGGTTTGGTGCCTCCGGCCGGAATCGAACCGGCACGCCTTACGGCGCTTGATTTTGAGTCAAGTGCGTCTACCAATTCCGCCACAGAGGCCCAATCGCAGGCGGGCATCTTAGCACATCGATTGCTCAGCTGGCCAGTCCGCAACAAAATTCGGTGTGCGGGCTGCCAGATGGACACTCCAGCGGCAAACGCCACGCTGGCTAACAAGTCATCCGATGCTGCAACAACCGCAAGCTCCCCATCGGCCCGACGATCTCCAGCACGTGCTCGCGCACTGCGACATCGATCGCGCCTTCCTGCCCACGCAGCCAGGGGCGTGGGCGGAAGTAGCGGATGCTGGTGCTGTCGGCGGCCGTGCGGCGGTAGCCAAGCGCGCCAAGCGCCTCGTCGAGCCTGTCAATCATCTGGCAAGCATCGACGCGGCTGCGCATTTCAAAGCGGCCGGGGCCCAGCATGCAGACGGGGAGCAGGCCGCCGACCACGGCGGGCACCACGAGGAACGGCATCGGCGTGCCGGGATCGATCAGGTGCAGGGCCAGTACCAGTAGCGGGAGCCCGGCCAGCAGCGTGAGCGCCCAGGGCAGCGACTGGCGCCAGGTGTCGATGCGCTGCAGGAAGCCAGGGCGTTTCCTGATACGCTCGATTTCAGAAAATGTCACGCTGTTCATGCTGCTCTCCGTGGGGGCCTGCATCAGTCCGTGTTCGCGCCGATCAAGAAAACTGGTGCAATATCCAGCCAACTATTATTTGAATCGTCATTGACTTGATCATTGTGACAAGCGCTTAGTGGCTGACGTTTGACTGCGCGCAAACACGCATTCGTTGAAGCCAGCTTCTCATAAAGACAACACTTGCCGCGCACAGGTGGATTTCGGCCAGTCATTGGCCCAGAACGAACAAGCCGCACAG
>Ga0308158_10001810_pt1 | contig 21463 bp, 18 predicted proteins | sample PhyBR2_FD_201038 | JGI IMG/M metagenome (GOLD analysis project Ga0308158, IMG submission 201038) | Phyllosphere microbial communities from UC Gill Tract Community Farm, Albany, California, United States - DLSLB.R2 | ecosystem: Host-associated > Plants > Phyllosphere > Unclassified | place: USA...
GGCGATCCGTGGAACGGCCGTACGCTCGAATGGTCGACCTCGTCGCCGCCGCCGGAGTACAACTTCGCGTTCACGCCGATCGTCCACGACCTGGACGCCTGGTACGACATGAAGGAGCGCAAGGCGGTTCGCCCGGTCTCTGGCTTCAAGGCGATCCACATGCCGAGCGGCACCGGCACGGGCGTCGTGCTCGCCGGCCTCAGCGTGGCATTCGGGTTCGCGATGATCTGGTACATCTGGTGGCTCGCAGGGCTCACCTTGGTCGGCATCTTCGCGACGACGATCTTCCACACCTTCAACTACAAGCGCGACTTCCACATCCCGGTCGAGGACGTGATCGCCAGCGAGGACGCGCGCACCCGCCAGCTCGCGACCCAGGGAGCCTGACGCGATGTCCGCAATACCTATGAAGGATGGCCTGAACGAGACCGAGAAGGTCTCGTTCTACGACATCGACGAGCACGAACATCCCGACGGCGGCAGCACGATGCTGGGCTTCTGGATGTACCTGATGAGCGATTGCCTCATCTTCGCGGTGCTGTTCGCGGCCTATGCCGTGCTCGGCAACAGCTATGCCGGCGGCCCCAGCCCGAAGGAGATTTTCGAGCTGCCGTTGGTGGCGGTGAACACCGCGATGCTGCTGTTCTCGTCGATCACCTACGGCTTTGCGATGCTGTCGATGGAGGAAGGTCGCCAGCGCGTCATGCAGATGTGGCTGGTCTTCACCGGCCTGTTCGGCCTCGCGTTCCTGTCGATCGAAATGTACGAGTTCGCCACCCTCATCCATGAGGGTGCGGGCCCGACCCGCAGCGCGTTCCTGTCGTCGTTCTTCACGCTCGTCGGCACGCACGGCCTCCACGTCACGATGGGCCTGATCTGGCTCGTCACGCTGATGGTCCAGGTCCAGAAGCACGGCCTGATCGCGGCGAACAAGCGCCGCCTGATGTGCCTCAGCATGTTCTGGCATTTCCTCGACGTCATCTGGATCGGCGTCTTCACCTTCGTCTATCTGATGGGCACCCTACGATGAGCGACCTCCACGCCAACACGCACGACGCACATGCGGATCACGGCAGCCACGATGACCATGCCGCACACGGCACGCGTGGAAGCTACCTCAAGGGGTTCTTCCTCTCGGTCATCCTGACCGCGATCCCGTTCTGGGCGGTGATGACCGGCGCGTTCAAGGACCCGTCGACCGCCGCGCTCGTCGTGATGGTGTTCGCGGTCGCGCAAATCGTCGTCCACATGATCTACTTCCTGCACATGAGCGGCAAGTCGGAGGGCGGCTGGACGATGATGGCGTTGATCTTCACGATCATCCTCGTCGTCATCACGCTCAGCGGATCGATCTGGGTGATGTACCACATGAACACGAACATGATGCCGATGCAGGCCGCGGCGGACATGTGATGAAGACGCGACCGGGCCCTGCCGTCTATGTCGCAGGCCTGGTCGCGCTGCTGCTGTTCGCCGGCTTCATGGCGCTCGGCATCTGGCAGGTCGAACGCCGCGCCTGGAAGCTCAACCTGATCGAACAGGTCGCAGCGCGCGCACACGCCGCGCCGGTCGCCCCACCGGGGCCAGCGTCCTGGGGCGCGATCACCGCCACCACCGATGCCTATCGTCGCATCCGCCTCGACGGCATCCTCGATAATTCGCGTGAGACGCTGGTCCGCGCCGCCACTGCGCTCGGCAGCGGCTATTGGGTCGTCACGCCCTTGCGGACAGTCCAAGGCTTCACCGTCCTCGTCAACCGGGGCTATGTCTCACCCGAGCAACGCACGGCGCATACCAAGCCGACCGGCCCGATCACGATCACCGGCTATCTCCGCATCACCGAGCCCGGCGGCGGCTTCCTGCGACACAACGACCCCGCCACCGGCAAATGGTATTCGCGCGACGTCGCCGCGATCACCAGCGCGCGCGGTCTCTCGAACGTCGCGCCCTATTTCGTCGACGCGGACAAGTCCGGCACCGCCGCCCCGGTTGGTGGTCAGACGATCATCGCCTTTCCGAATAACCATTTCGTCTACATGCTGACCTGGTTCGCGCTCGCCGCGATGACGATCTTCGCGTTCGTCGTGTTCGTCCGCCAGGATGCGCGCAAGCGGCGGGGGGCGATCGACACATGATGTCGTCAATGGCGGGGCAGGGGGTGGCACGACAGAGCTGGCAGCGCTGGCTCGCGCTCGCCACAGCCCGCACCGACGCGACCGGCAACGCCAACATGCGCCAGCTCGTCACGCTGCGCTGGATCGCCGTCGCCGGCCAGTTCGTCACGATATTGTTCGCCCGGTTCGCGCTCGGCTTCGACCTGCCGATGGTGCCGATGCTCGCAGCGCTGGCGGCGGGTGTCGGCCTCAACCTCGTCAGCATGCCGCTCTACGGGTGGCGCAAGGGGGCCAATATCCAGCTCCTGCTCGCGCTCCTGTTCGACGTTGGCCTGCTCACCACGCAGCTCTATCTGGCGGGCGGCGCGACCAACCCGTTCATCTCGCTGTATCTGCTCCACGTCGTGCTCGGCGCGGTGTTGCTCGATCGCTGGTCGAGCTGGGCAATCGTCGCCGTAACCGCCGCCTGTTTCGGCGTGCTCACGCTCTATTACCGTCCGCTGATCCTCCCCCCCGACTACAGCGGCGAGTATTTCCTGCTCTACACGATCGGCTCGCTGCTCTGCTTCATGCTGATCGCGACGCTGTTGATGCTCTTCATGGCGCGCATCACCGGCAATTTGCGCGCTCGCGACACGCGCCTCGCCGACCTCCGCCAGCAAGCCGCGGAGGAGGACCATATCGTCCGCATGGGCCTGCTCGCGTCTGGCGCCGCCCACGAACTCGGCACGCCGCTAGCGTCGATAGCCGTCATCCTCGCCGACTGGCGCCGCATGCCGACGCTCGCGCAGGACGCCGACCTCCAGGCCGAGATCGTCGAGATGCAATCCGAGGTCCAACGCTGCAAGGCGATCGTCACCGGCATCCTCCTGTCCGCCGGCGAAGCGCGCGGCGAGGCGCCCGAGATCATGCCGCTCCACCAGTTCCTCGACGCGATCGTCGACGAATGGCGCGCGGTCCACGCGGGTGTAGAGTTCGACTACACCACCCGAGTCGGCGACGACCCGCAGGTCGTCTCCGACCCCGCGCTCAAACAGGTGATCGCCAACGTGCTCGACAACGCCGCCGAAGCCTCGCCGCACTGGGTCGCGTTCCGCGGCGAACGCAGCGACGGCGACCTAGCCCTGATCGTCCGCGACCGCGGACCTGGCTTTAGCAAGGAGCGCCTCGCCAGCTTCGGCAAACCCTATCAGTCGAGCAAGCGCGAACCGGGCCACGGCCTGGGACTGTTCCTAGCGGTCAACGTCATGCGTAAACTCGGTGGTGGCGTATCCGTCGTAAACTGCGAAGGCGGCGGCGCCGAAGTCACGATCCGCATGCCCCTCTCTGCGATTGCGCTCTCGTGAGTGAGACCAAGCTTCTTGCCATCGTCGAGGACGACGAGACCTTCGCCCGCACGCTCCGCCGCTCGTTCGAACGTCGCGGCTACGAGGTGATGCAGGCTGCCAGCCACGAGGAACTCGTCGAGCAACTCGCCGAGCGCACGCCCCGCTACGCGGTCGTCGACCTTAAGCTGGGCGGCGCCTCGGGCCTCGTCTGCGTCCAGACGCTCCACGCGCACGACCCCGAGATTCTCGTCGTCGTCCTCACCGGTTTTGCGAGCATCGCCACCGCGGTGGAGGCGATCAAGCTCGGCGCGTCGCACTACCTCGTCAAACCCTCGAACACCGACGATATCGAAGCCGCGTTCGACCGCACCGAGGGCAGCGTCGACACCGAACTCTCCGAGCGCCCGACCTCGATCAAGACGCTCGAATGGGAGCGCATCCACACCACGCTCGCCGAAACCGACTTCAACATTTCGGAGACCGCACGCCGCCTCGGCATGCATCGCCGCACGCTCGCGCGAAAGCTCGAGAAACGCCCGGTAAAATAGCCGCAACGCTTGGGCAAAGGCGCGCGTTGTCGTTCGATGCCAGCGCCAAAACCCTCACGACTCTGGCAGCCGAAGCGACTGCTAGCGACCCCGTCCGCGCTGACCTGGGAGCACGGTGCCGAGATCGCCGCCCGCGCGACCGCACTCGGCGTACCCGTCACGACGCTCCCCAGCGACCGCCTCAAGCTCGACTTCCCGGAAGACTCCCGCCGCGCCTATGCCGAAGCCAAGGCAACGCTGGCGCTGGTCGTCGCGCCGCCGTCGAAGCGCAAGCTCCAGCCGATCGCCCCCAGCGCGGACTGGCGGATCGACCTCGCCGAGGGCTGCCCCGCGCATTGCGGCTATTGCTACCTCGCCGGCTCGCTCAAGGGGCCGCCCATCACGCGCGTCTACGCGAACCTGCCCGAGATCCTCGCCGAACTCCCCGCGCACCTCGGCCAGGGCACCGTGACGTCGCGCTCGACCGCCCGCGCGCACGAGGGCACGACGTTCGAAGCCTCCTGCTACACCGACCCGCTCGGCATCGAGCACGTCACCGGATCGCTCTCCGCCCTGATCGCGCACTTCGGCGCATGGGAGGCGGACGTCCAGTTGCGCTTCACCACCAAGTTCGACACGGTCGAGCCACTGCTGGGTCTCGACCACCGCGGCCGTACCCGCATGCGCGCCTCGATCAACCCCGCTGCTTATGCGCGCTTCGAGGGTGGCACCAGCCCGGTCGCAGCCCGGCTGGTCGCCCTGCGAAGAATGGCGGACGCGGGCTACAAGATCGGCCTGACGGTCGCGCCGATCATCGCCGCCGAAGGCTGGCGCGAGGCGTATGGCGACTTGCTGGCGGAGGCGGGCAGGGTGCTCGCCGACATCCCCGACGTGACGATCGAACTGATCACTCACCGCTACACGCCGGGATCAAAGGCGGTGCTCGAAACCTGGTATCCCGGCTCGTCGCTCGACCTCAGCATGGCCAATCGCACCGAGAAACGCACCAAGTTCGGCTCGGTCAAATATGTCTACGACGCCGACACGATGCGCGCGCTCCGCAGCTTTTTCCAGGACGAGATCGCCGCCAAGCTCCCGCAGGCGAGCATCCTCTATTGGACGTAACCGCCGCGCCAACCGGCAACGCAGCGTTGCCATTCGCGACCTTCCGATCGCCGCCACCGCCGCCTACCTCGAAACCATGACAAACACCCGCCAGCCAACGCTCTTCATCCCGCACGGTGGCGGGCCCTGTTTCTTCATGGACGACCCCGCCGGTAACTGGACCGGCATGGCCGCGTACCTCCGGTCGATCGCCGCCTCGCTGCCCGAAAAGCCCAAGGCGATCTTGGTCGTATCTGGCCACTGGGAGACGCGCGGCTTCGCCTTCACCGGCGCCGCAACGCCGTCGCTGATCTACGACTATGGCGGCTTCCCCGCGCATACCTACGAGTTGCGCTACGACGCGCCCGGCGATCCGGCCTTGGCCACCCGCGCCGCCGACCTGCTCCGCGAAGCCGGCCTGACCGCCACCGTGGACCCAACCCGCGGCCTCGACCACGGCGTCTTCATCCCGATGAAGATCGCCTTCCCCGACGCCGACATCCCGGTCGTCGAGATGTCGGTAGACCGCGATCTCGACCCGGCACTCCACACCGCCGCCGGCCGCGCACTCGCCCCGCTGCGCGACGACGGCGTGCTGATCGTCGGCTCGGGCATGAGCTTCCACAACATGCGCGGCTACGGCGACCCCCGCTTCACCGCACCGTCCGAAGCCTTCGACCAATGGCTGACCGCGGTGGTCGAGTCTGAGCCGACCCCCCGGGCGGCAGCGCTAGCCGGCTGGGCCGAAGCCCCCGCCGGCCGCCTCTCGCATCCCCGCGAAGAGCATCTTCTCCCGCTGATGGTCGCCGCCGGCGCCTCCGATCAGCTGGGCACGCAGGTCTACAACGAGCGCGTGCTGCAAACCGCAATCTCCGGCTACCGCTTCAATTAAAGGAAACTCCATGGCCCTTCCCGTCCTGCTCGCGATCTCAGGCAGCCTGCGCCGCGGCTCGTACAATAATGCGATCCTGACCACGCTTGGCGAAGCGATCACCGGCAAGGCCGCGCTGACGGTCTTCGCGCTGAACGACGTCCCGCTTTACGACCAGGACGCCGACACCGACACGCCCCCCGCCGCCGTCGCAGCCCTGCGCGCGGCAATCGGCGCCGCCGACGGGATCGTCATCGCCTCCCCCGAATACAATCACGGCATGTCCGGCGTCCTGAAGAACGCGCTCGACTGGGCCTCGCGACCGCACGGCAAGGCGACGCTCACGGGCAAGCCTGTCTTCACGCTCACCTCGTCACCCGGCGCCGTCGGTGGCGCACGCGCCCACGCGCAACTGAACGAGACGCTGGCCTCGATCGGCGCCCGCACCGTGCTGCGCCCGCAAGCCGTCGTCGGCGCGGTGCACGAGAAGATCGCCGACGGTCGCCTGACCGATCAGCGCACGCTCGACTTCCTCGTAGCGGGCATCGACGACCTGCTCGCCGACATCGCGCGGCCTACCGCAGCCGACCGCGAGGCCTCCTGACATGCGCCACGTCCTCAACCAGTATCCCGCCCAGCGCGACGATATCGCCGACCTGGTGACACGACGCCCGCTACCGGGCCCCGGCCTGCCGCAGGTCGATCCGTTCCTGTTCCTCAACCACCACGGTCCGCAGACCTATCGTCCCGGCAATAGCGGCCTGCCGTTCGGCCCGCACCCGCACCGCGGCTTCGAGACGGTGAGCTTCATCCTCGAGGGCGAGATGGCGCATCTCGACAGCGGCGGCCACGAAAGCGTGATCCGCGCGGGCGGCATCCAGTGGATGACCGCCGGCTCGGGCCTGATCCACGCGGAAATCTCGCCCGCGTCGTTCAAGCGCGACGGCGGCCCGCTGGAGATCCTGCAACTCTGGGTCAACCTCCCCGGCAGCCTGAAGATGAGCAAGCCCGCCTATACCGGCCTCCAGCGCGAGGACATTCTCGCGATCCCGGTCGAGGGTGGCACCGTGAACCTGATCTCGGGCAGCTTCGGAGACCAGCGCGGCCCGATCGAATCCCTGACCGACGTCGCGATGATGACTGTCGAACTCGAAGCCGGCGCCAAGGTCGACCTGCCAGCCCCAACCGGCCGCGCGGTATTCTTCTACGTCGTCGCCGGCGCCCCCACCGCCAACGGCACAAAGATCAATCCGCATCACTTGGCCACGTTCGGCAATGAAGGCGACACGATCACCGTCACGACCGAAGCCCCCGCCACGATCCTCTACGGTCACGCCGACCCGATCGGCGAACCCGTCGTTTCCCACGGTCCCTTCGTCATGAACACCCGCGAAGAGATCGTCCGCGCGATCGAGGACTATAACGCGGGCCTGTTCGGCAAGCCGCCCGTCATCCGCTAGGGCGCCTTGCGCACCGGGGGCAGCGCGGCACAGATGTCGGCGCCCCCGGCAGGCACCGTAAAGAACGGCCCCGCCCGGTTCTCCCGCGACGCGATCCACGCCACGAACCGCGCATTGTCCGCCGCGCGATATTCGAAATGCGGTCGCTCGGCGGCGGGCAGTTCGCTCGCGAGGCGTGCGGACACGATTGGGCTGCGCTCCCCCTCGGTCTTGTAGAACCCCAGATCCCCCGTCCCGCGCGGCAACGACGACAGCCACTCGACCCCGTCAATCACACGTCCGACCACCGCGATGTTGCGGTCGAGCGCCCGCGGCGAATGCCCGATCACGGTATAAAGCTCAGCGCCACTCCCCGTGCTCGGCGCCAGATCGCGCGCGACGCCGACCATGCCGTAGCAATGCGGCACCCATTCGGTCGCGCCATTGCCCGCGAGCGGCCACCCGTCGCGGCTATACCCCGCCCATTCGGCATAAGGATCGCGCTGCGACAGCCGCGCCACCGTCGTCGGTCCTGCATGCGAATATTCCGCCGGTGGATTCGCGACGACGCCCGCGACCAGCGGCTTCTTCTCCGTCGCATCACCCCATTGCGCGACGTAATTGTCCTGAACGCGGTACACGCTCGTCCCCGCATCCCACCAATGCTCGGCGGCGAGCCTACGAATATTGGCAACGTGCACGGGCGCGTATCGTGGCGCCAGCCGCACCGTGAAGCGATGCCCGTTGGCCAGCGTGAACACGAGCAGTTCGTCGTCCGGCACCGCCTTCCAGTCAGCCGGCAACGGATCCGAGGGAAGTGTCGCGGCGGCCGGCGCTGGTGCAGGAACGGCCTGCGCGAGCGCGGCGGCGAGAAGGAGATTCAGCATGTCGGGAGACTGCCCGAGCGCGTCCTTGCACGCAATCGCTTGCGCACACGCGAAACCCGCACTAGCAGACCCCCTTCCAGAGCAATGCGGAGCGGTGGCCGAGTGGTCGAAGGCGCTCGCCTGGAAAGTGAGTATACGTCAAAAGCGTATCGTGGGTTCGAATCCCACCCGCTCCGCCAACTTCCTGTATCAACTGGTCTCATACTGTCCCGCAAGGGGCAGATTTGTCTCCGGTTTCCTCGTACGGTCGTGCCGCCACGTCCGATCGTGTCGCAGCCAAGCGCTCGCTTGTTGAGCAGCTATCCAAAGTCAGCCTCGCTCTAGCGCGCGAACATCGGAACTCGGCTTCAAGGCTTTCGAAGGCCGGGACCGATCCGAGCGTGGATCGCAAGCAAACCGCCGCGGTCCGTCATATCGCGCCTGCAACAACGACGGCCTTATGTGCCCCAGTAATTGCTTCGGCATAGAGGCTGGCAAAGTGCACAATAGTACGGTCCTCGCCAAATCGGAATATGCGCTGCTCTGGCTGACGATCCAACCACTGATCGTGGCCAGCAAATAGTGTATTCGGACAATCCGCCTTACTTCAGCCAAGCGGGGCAAAATTGGTATCAAAGGTAATTGTGGAGCGGATTTCGACTGTGTCCGGACCGATGGACATCGGACAGACTATGCCGGGCATTGCCACCACATCGAACAGTTCGGTGATGAAGCCCTCCAGCTTTACCCATTCGACGATGTCGCCGGTCGCGAGATTGACGACGAGCACGCCGCACCACGGCTCGGCGTCGCGATCCTTCAAGGCTGCATCGAGCGCGAGGCCGGCGAACGTCCCGTTGCGAGGCTTCGACACCGTCACCAGCGCATGTCCGTTGTGGATCGACATGCCGCGCAGAAATCCCGGGCAAAACGCGATGTCGGTGCGCGCGCCGCTCTGCGGATCGATCCGGATGATCTGGCCGCGGCCGGAATCGAGCGCGAGCACCACGTCGCCATATACCCGCGGGCTATGCGGCATCGACAGCTGGTCGGTCACGACGCGGTCGGTCGCGACCTCGATCAGGACGCCACCCTGGTCGCGCCGTTCGCGCCAGCCGGTCACGATGTCGCTTCGACTGACCGCGGTAACGTAGCGGGGCTTGCCGTCCGCCATCGCCATGCCGTTCAGGTGGCATCGATCCTCGGGCGCCAGTTTCGAGATGAACTTCGGCTTCCACACCGGCCGGAAACTATGGTTCAGGTCGAGGGTCGCCAGGCAACTATACTTGGTGTTGACGAAAATCACGCGGCCATCGCTGGTCGTACCGACCTCGTGGACGTCGACATCGCCGGTCGTCTGCGCGTTGCGCGGCACGAGCACCATGTCGAACTGGCCGTTGCCGATCTCGCCGGGACGTAGCATGTTTTCCAGCCGCCAGATCTGATGCAAGGCACCCAGATACAGCCGGCCCGGTTGGTAACATAGTCCCATCGCGCGCGTGAAATACTGCTGGTTGAACGAAACCGTCCCCGCGGGCGTGACACCGACGAGGAACAACTGACCAGTCTGATACGAGGTGAAGGCGAAACCGAGCTTGTTGGTGCGCAACCAATCGGCGAAGCCACGCGACACGGTAAGGTTGGTATTGGGCTGCTTGGCTGGGCCCCCCGGAACAGGTTGCGCTGTGTCCGCGCCGCCCGCAGCGGGTCCGATCGCATTGCTCATCCGCTATTCCACTCTAACATCATGGACGAAAACAAGACGGCCCGCGACTGACGCGTCGCGGGCCGATGGTCAGAACCTAACCCGTGGCAATTCCGGATACTAGAACTTGATCCGGATTCCGGCGCGGCCACCACCACCGTTATAGTCCTTGTTATACTCGCCATGCCCTTCGATGAAGCCGGTTACGCCGCCGGTGGTGACGATATTCAGACCCAAAATACCCTGCGCATAGGTGCCGAGACGATCGTTGACGATGCCCACCGTCTGACCGCCACTGGTGAAGCGCAATCCGTCCTTGCCCTCGAACTCGTGTACCGCTGCACCGCCGGCGTAGAAGACCAATGTCGAGGTTTCGCCGATCTTGCTCGAACCACCGATCCGCGCCCCGGCCTTGCCACGCAGGCCCTTATAGTCCTCGAAATCGAACTGCCCGCCGAGGACGCCGTAGCCGTCGATATCGGTCTTCGTATACGCGGCACTGACCGCGGGCTCGAAGAAGAACGCATCCGATCCGACCCGGAAGCCCGCCTCGAGCTTTCCGCCATAGGTCTTCGCCTTGGTGTCGAGGGTGAAGCCCGCGCCGGTGCCCCGACTGTTGACCCAGGCATAATCATATTTGGCGATGCCGTTCACGAAGAACCCGCCCGCCTGGAACCCGCCATATACCGTGCCGTTGACCGCATCGATATCGAAACGGTCACCATATCCGCGGAAGTTCATCGTCGAACTCAGATACCCGCCGGCAACACCCAAGGTGAAGCCGCTCTTCTGGGTCGCGTCGCCGACGAGATCGATACCGACCTGCCCGCCGAACGCATCCTGACGATAGCCGAGGTCGACGTTGTTCTGGGTCAGGCCGCTATAGGTCACCGTGCGACTGTCATCGCGGGTGTTGACCTCTCCGAACATCTGCAGCCAGACCCGGCCGCTCGTATCGTTGGCGGGGCTGCCCCAGCGCCCGTCGCGACCCGCCGCGAGATGGGCCGTGATCGCATCACCCGACCGGTTCCAGACCGATGCCAGCCCTTCGCCCAGCTTGGCCTGGCGATAGACCGTGGCGCTGGGCGCGCCGACAAGCTGATACGCGAACGAGGTTGGATTATAGGCGAGACCGAACGAGATCAGGCCGCGATTGCGCGATCCTTCGCTGAGCATGAAGGCCGTCCCCGATGACGTCGCCGATGCTTGCACGACGGTAGTGCCGGGCAGGAGGATAGCCGGTGTGTTCGACGTTTGCAGGACGATCGCGGTCGAACCCGACGCAGTCCCGACATTGAGCCGATCGACCGTCGCTCCAGTCGCGTTGAACGTCACGTCGAGACCCAGGGTCGCCGTACCGCTGCCGGTATAGGCGGTGCCGGGCAACGTCAGCGTGTCGCCGGCTACGCCGTTGCGTAGCTCGATCAGGCCGCTGTTGGCGAACGTCTCAAGATTGTTGATCGCGGCCGTGCGCACCGCGCCCGATGCGCCGAGCGTCACGGTTCCGGTGTTGGTCAGGCCGTCCGTCCCGGCACCGAAATCGCTGTTGCCAACCAACGTGAAGGTGCCGCTATTGGTCAGGCGATCGGCATTACCGGTGAGCAACAGGCGTCCCGTGAGGCTGCCGGTGTTGGTGATGGTCGTCGCCCCCCCCGATGCCTCGATCGCGTACCCGGTACCGCCGATGATGGCGCCGCCGTTGGTGATGGACGAGCCGTTGGTCGAGGACACCGTCACGGCGTTCGTCGCGCCGCGGACGACACCGGCGCTGCCCACGTTCAGCCTGGCGAGACCGTCGAGCGCAGGCGAACCGAGCGCGATGTTGCCACCGCCGCCAGCTCCGCCGGCGATGATCGAGATTGCCGTATCCGTGGCGGATGTCACCGTTCCGGTCACCCCGACATCGGCACCGCCCCCGAAACCGAAGGCGCGGATCGCGATAGCGCCGGGGCCGGCAACCCTGACGTCACCGGCACGCACGGTCACGTCGCCGCCAAAGCTTGCCGCGCTGATCCCGTGTGCGCCCTCGCCGGTCGTGGCGACAGATCCGGCCGTCACGGCGACGCTATAGGATGCGCCGGCGGAGATGCCGATACCCGTGCTACGTACCGTACCCGCATTCACCGTGACACCGCCCGTGGCGTAGGCGTCGATACCGCTGCTGCCTTCCCCGGTGGTCGTCACCGCGCCGGTCGCGATGGCGATCGCGCCGTAATAGCTGCGCGCCCGGATACCGGTCGAGAATGCACCGTTGGTGGTGACCGATCCGGCACCGCTGACCGCAACGTCGCCAAATACGCTTTGCACATCGATGCCATTGGCTTCGATACCGTTGGTGACGATGGCGCCGGTGTTCCGGACGGTCGCGTTGCCGCCGGCATACACGTCGATACCGGTCGCCCCATAGCCGCTGGTCCGGACGGTGCCCGTGACGGCGACGGCCGCATCGCCGTACGCCTGCGCCGCGACGCCGATCGAGGCGTCTCCCGTCGTTGTCACGTTGCCGACGGCGATGTCGACGTTGCCGGCGTTCAATGCTGCCCCGAGCACGCCGTTGGAGGCATAGCCGGCGGTCGCAACGTTATCGGCGGTAATCGACACGTTGCCGAAATAGGATGCGCCGACAATGCCGGGCGAATAGCTGCCGAGCGTGCTGACCGTGCCCGCGTTGACCGCGACGTCACCGTAGATGCTGACGGCATAGACGCCTGGCGCTTCGTAGCCGGACGTGGCGATCGAGGTGCCCGTGATTTTGATATTGTCGAGCGCGATCGCGGAGACACCGAACGCTCCGTCCCCGCTCGTCTTGATCGCACCATGCGTGACGGCAATGTTGCCCCCGTTCAACGCAACGGTATCGATACCGTCGGCGCTGGCGCCGGTCGTCGTGATCGAGCCGGCGTTGATCGCGATATTGCCGCCCGTGCCGAACAGATTGGCGGTCTCGGCGTGGATGCCGTCGGCGGCATCCTGCGATGTCGTGATGCTGCCCTGCGTAACGGCGATGTTGCCGGTCAGGCTATAGGCGTCGATGCCGGTCGCGGTACTCGATACCGATCCCGTGCCGGAGATGGTGACATCGCCATAGGCCGTTGCGTAGATTCCGGCGCTATCGGCGCCGGTCGTGGCTATCGTGCCGTTATTGGCAACCGCTGCAGTGCCGTTCTGGCCGATCGCTACTATGCCGAGCGCATTGGTGCCAGCGGTCGATACGTCGCCATTGACCGTCACGGATGCGTTGTAGCCATAAGCGACGATGGCGGTCGAACCGTCGCCCGTCGTCGTGACGTCGTTGACCGCGACGGTCGCATCGCCCAGCGCCTGGCTCGAGCCGGCGTAGATCCCGGTCGAATAGGTGCCGCTCGTCGAGACAAGCCCCGTGCTGGTGACCGAAGCATTGCCGTAGATGCTGTTGGCGGAGATCGCCGTGGCGCTGTCGCCGGTGGTCGTGACGTTGCCCGCGGCGATATCGACATTGCCGTAAAGGGCGAGTCCGGTGATGCCTCGTGCGCTGTCGCCACTGGTCGCGACCGTTCCTGCGCCGTTGACCACGACGTCCCCGTATATGGCCGTTGCCGCGATCCCGGAGCTTCCCACGCCGGCGGTGGTGATCGTGCCGTTATTGGTGATCGTCGCATTACCGGGTGTGAAGACGCTGATCGCGCGCGACGCATCGCCCGCGGTCGACACGTTGCCGGTGGCGGTCACGGTGACATTGTCGCCATAGGCGTAGATGCCGCGCGATTGATCGCCCAAGGTCGCAACGTTATTCACGGTAACGGCAGCATCGCCGCCATAGGCTTTGACGAACACCGCATCCGACGCTGCGCCGGCGGTCGACACCGTGCCGGTCGACACGAAAGTCGCACCGCCTGGGCCCGTGCCGAACATGACTGCGCCGGTTGCGCCGTCGCCATTCGTCGTAATGTCACCAACGGTCAGATTGGCCGTGCTGCCCTGAACGATCGCACCATTTGCCCCGATGCCGTTCGTCGTGATGCTGCCCGCGGTGATGTCGACCGCGGCGTCCGGGCCGAACGAGACCGCCTGGATACCGTCGGAGTAATCCGCCTGCGTCGACACGGTACCCGCGTTGATCGTCACGCTACCCGCCCCCGCGGTCACGTTGATCGCGTCAGATCCATAGGTGTAGAAACTGCCCCCGGTCGTGGCCACGGTACCGGCATCGATGGTCACGTCGCCGTTGCCGGCATAGGCGTTGATCCCACCGACATAATATCCTGCCGCCGTCACGGAGCCGGCGGTGATCCCGATGTTGCCCGTATAGGAACTCGCGCTGATGCCGACCGAGCTGTTGCCGGTCGTTGCGATCGAGGTCGCGTCGATCGTGACGTCGCCGCTATTGCTGACCGCGTTGATCCCGCTCGACGCCCGACCAGCTGCGGTGATGCTGTCGGTGTTGATCGTCAGGTCGCCGTAGTTCGTGTTGCCCAGAACACCGATGGCGCCCGTGCCGCTTACCGCGATCGTGGTATTGCCGAACGCGTTGAGCGTTGCCGCGCCGTCGTTAAAGCCGATGATCGCGACGCCGGGTCGTATCCCGCTGGCAATCGCGACGCCGTCGCCCAGATTGACGGTCAGATCCTGGACCGCGACGGTCGGATCGAGACCAGGATCCTGCGTCGGATCGACAGCCGGCGTCGTGTACGTGATCCCGTTGGGATAGGGATTGCCGCTTGCGTTGCAGGTCACGGTGCCGTTGGTCGTTGTACCGCATTCGTTTTGCGCAAATGCCGGCGTGGCAATAAGCGCGCCTGCAGCCACGCCCGCTAACGCGGTGCCAGCCAGTAGACGACGTGGGATGCGGCGCCCAACGTGCGAAAGCTTACTCATGACCACCCCTGTTATAATCTTTATTAGTGCTGGGCTTATCGGCGGCAGGGCGCGCGTCAATACGAACTCCACCGAATTTGATATCTATTTTTGATCCGAATTCACGCTATCAAACCATTACGATAGCGACACAATCGGCGGGCAGGCTTGCCGGCGTATTTTACGGTGCGGCATTGGAGAAGCCTTGGTGGTCGAAACGATATGAAATAATAGCTGACGCTTCTGCTCGACGGAGAGGAAGAAAATGGCCGTTGTCGTAAGTGCCGCACCCGTGACGGGGCAGAGGATTGAGATCGTCACCTTTGTGCCGGGCCAGATAATGTGCGCTGAGACCCCCATGCCCGGGACCGGCGTGGTCATGTCACTGCCGGTCGTCGTCAACCGCTACGGGCCAGCGATTCAAAGCGCACCCGCATTGGTGCTTCGCTACGACTTCGTAATCGACGCGGACGGCCGTACGCGCACGATCCGGCGTACCGCCACGGCATCTACCCCGGGCTATTATGTCAACACGAGCGATATCGCTCCGTCGCTGGCGGCCTCTCGTTTCCCGGCGGGGGACCCGCGATCCAAATGTTCGATCACCTACACTGGCTCGACGGTGCCTATCGACGCCGCACCGCTGCAGTTGCTGTATGAACTCGCGAGCCGACCGGAGACGGAAGGTACCGTCGGAACCGTGTACGATCGGCTACGTCCGGTTGGGTCGGATTGCATGCGCGGGCCCGGCCAGTATCGTCGCCTCAACCTGCCGGCGTTCGAGAAGATTGCGCGGCCTCCCGGTGCCGCATCGTGGGTGTTTCTCGCCTACGATGTTGATCGAGCCGGGAAGCCGAACACCGTTCGGGTGCTCGGTAGCTCTGGCAACCAAGCGCTGGACCGCGCTGGCGCGAGTGCGCTGTCGAACAACCGCTACGAACCAGGAATTGGCTTCACCGGCTGTACGTATCATTTCAACGGCGCTGAACCGTCGGAGCGTACTGCCCCGGAACTTCCTGCCGATGCGCCTCGTGACAACGGGGAGCAGCCAGGGTGCGTGGTCGATCCGACCTCGATCTCTGCACTTCTCGACGGCAGCGCTTATCCGTCAGCGTTCGCGCGTCGGCGTATCAAGGGCGTGGCGGTAGTCGGCTACGATACCGCATCTTGGGGAGCTATCGGCAACGTCCGCATCCTAGCATCCGAGCCGGACGAGGCGTTTGGTGAGGCGGCGCGTTCTGTTCTCTCAAGCGCGCGGGTCAGCGAAAGTGCAACTGGTCGTCGTGGCTGCATTCGACGCATCCGGTTCGAGCTGTCGCCTGTCGGCGTAGCTCGACAACTGCCCTACAGGCCAGTGATGCACCGATAACATCAGACGAATTTAGGCCACATTATTACCTGTTGGTCCGACCCACCGTTCCAAATCAAAGGTTCCAGCTGGGAAGCCATGCCTCTCTAAGGTCGATTCCAAAGGCGGCAGTGGCCAATGCCGGCTATCGCCACGGCCTTCCCGAGAGCCACAGTCCGCTTTCCTCTCCATTACGACGTTCATGCTGGAAAATCGCACCTGCATAGCGATCAGCGCGGAGATGACTGAGTGTCCAAAGTCGGGAAGCGGGGAAGGTGATGGCGCACCCTCTGCGGTTGTCTTAGTCACTATACCCCCGCAGGCTGCTACCGAGGAGAGAGCAATGGATGAGTTTGCGCGCATGATGCGCATGGATGGTGTTCGTCCTCTCGATCAACCAAAGCAAATAACCAGTCGTGATGCTAAACAGCCGCGTGAGACGCCCAGTCAAAGCGTCGTTGCACCACCGGCGATGGAACCCGTTGGTTACGCGTGGGCCACTGGTCCTCGTGCGCGCACGGCCCTCGAGACGGCGCTTGAGCGCTTGGCCAACGAGATTCGTACTGGACGGCGTGGTTGGGCAACCGGCATTTGTCAGGATGGCAGGACGGTCACCTTGCCCGCTTCGTCAGGAGCGGCGGCGCTGCTCGGCACCGCAGATCGCCAATCGCTGCGTCTCATGATTGTCGGCGGCGACGGCTGGACCTTCGTCATGCATCCGCTGATGGGGGTCGCGACGCTCGATGAGGACCCGACCGGGTCCGCATGAACGCGCATCTGAAGTGGGATGCGCGAGAGGGTGCGCGAACGTCCGCAACTGGGTCAGCAGGCGGAGGCGTCGGTCGCGCAACCATGTCCCCTGTAGTGGGCCATTCCAGCTAACGCGAAGTGCAGTCTTTGCGGGTTCTGCATCCCTGAGTGGCAACTTCTGAAACGGACAATCCGAAAAATTTTATCGGGAAAGCGGAACCCCGGACGGCCGCTAGCGGGACCAGCTCGGCCTGCTACCGGCACACTTGCCACCCGGACGTTCGCCGATTGCTTGGGGAATATCCGGCCCAGCTTAACCGCAAACACCGCCGGCCCGCTATGCCAGATCGACCCAACAACAACGGAAATGGATCAAAAGTCGCTTGCCGATTATCGATATGCAAAATATCGTTTACCAATACAGTGCGGGGGCAATGCGGTGGGTGAGGGGAGTCGATCAATAACGCCGAAGGATCGCGTTCTGACGGGCGCAACGATCCTGCTGAGGCTGATGTTGGTCATGAACATCGTCCTGCTGGTGATGTTCACGGTAGCACTCGCGCTGTCCTGGCCGCTCGGACACGCCCTCGCGCTCCGGCTCGGGGCGAAATACGGGCCGTCGCTCGATGTCGCGGACGCGGTGATGGCGATGCGGCTGATGGTGGTGCTCGGGATCGCTTCCGCGCTTGCGATCCATCCAATCTTCGCCAGCCTGCTCCGGATCGTCGCGACCGTGCAGGCAGGCGATCCGTTCGTCGACGCGAACGCCACGTTGCTCGGCCAAATTGGCTGGGCACTGCTGGTCCTCCAATGCCTCGATCTTGTGCTGGGCGCGCTGATGCGCTGGATCTCCGCGCTCAAGCTCGACACGACTGGCTGGAGCCCATCGCTCGGCGGGTGGATCGCGGTTGTCATGATCTTCGTGCTCGCGCGTGTTTTCCGGATCGGCGCACGGATGCGCGACGACCTGGCGACGACGGTCTGATGCCGGTCGCGGTCAGCCTGGACGAGATGCTTTACAAGCGCCGCATGACGCTGACCGAATTGTCCGAGGCGGTCGATATCACGCTCGCCAACTTGTCGATCCTGAAGACGGGCAAGGCCAAGGCAATCCGCTTCACGACGCTGGAAGCGATCTGCCGCGTGCTCGAATGTCAGCCCGGCGACCTGCTGAGGGTGACCGACGAACCGTCGGACGAAACGTTCGCGACGATAGAAACGGGGAAATAGCGGATGGACGCACTGGTTCTCGACGACGTAACGAAGCGGTTCGGGGAGCGGACGGCCGTCGACGCACTGAGCTTCACTGTGAAGCCGGGCGAAATCTTCGGATTCCTGGGCGGCAACGGCGCGGGCAAGACCACGTCGCTGCGGATGGTGCTCGACATCCTGCGGCCGACATCGGGGCGGATCGCGGTGCTGGGCTGTCCGCCGGGGCGGGAGAATGCGGCCGATCTCGGCTTCATGCCTGAGGAGCGCGGGCTTTACCGCGGAATGTCGGCGATCGACACCGTCATCTATTTCGGCCGTTTGAAGGGCATGACGACCGCCGCGGCGCGCGCCAAGGGGCACGACCTGCTCGAGCGGTTCGGACTGGCGGGCTCCGCCAAGATGCAGATCGACAAATTGTCGAAGGGCATGGCGCAGAAGGTCCAGCTTGCCGCCACCCTGGTAAACGGCCCGAAACTGCTGCTGCTCGACGAGCCGTTTTCGGGGCTGGACCCGGTCAACCAAGGGTTGCTCGAGGACGAGATACTGGGGGCCGCGCGCGGTGGCGCGACGGTGATCTTCTCGACGCACGTCATGCAGCATGCCGAGCGGCTTTGCGATCGTCTGCTGCTGCTGTCGCAGGGGCGTAAGGTGTTCGAGGGGACGCAGCCCGAAGCGCGTGGGAGGTTGCCGGCACGGCTCGGGATCGTCTCGCGCGATACGCCGATGCGGTGCCCCGGCGTGGATCGCGCGGAGGAGGTCGCAACGGATCCGGACGGTTGGCGGACGTATGACGTGACGCTCGGCGACGGCATCGATCCGGCTGACGTCCTGCAATGCCTGACCGAACAGGGCATCACGCTGCGCCGGTTCGACCAGCACCGCGTTAGTCTGCACGAGGTTTTCCTCCACCTCGTCGGTACCAATTCAGCCGATACGCAGGGGCAGCCGTCATGATCCACAACATCTTGCTCGTCGCGATGCGCGAGTTCCGGCAGATCACCGGCATGCGCAGCTTCTGGCTGACGCTGCTTATTCTGCCCATCGCGCTCGCGATCGGACCGATCGCCACCAAGCTGATGGGTTCCGACAAGGTTCAACGCGTGATGCTGATCGATCCAGAAGGCCGCGAGGCGATCGCGATCCGCGCGCGGCTCGACAGCGATCGGCAGCGGCGCATCCTCACCGCGCTCTCACGCTATGCGCAACGCTACGATCTCGACCGGGCGGATCCCGCGGCGCTCTGGGCGCAGCACGACCGGCTTTACGACGATGCGGAGGTCACGGCGTTCGTGAAGGCGGGTGGCATGCCGGTCGCGCTGGCGACGATGAAGCGTGCGACGACACCTGAAACGCCTGCCTTCGATCCGCCGGAGCCCGACTTCACGATCGTCCCGACCCCGCCGGCGATCGCCAAGGCCGATCCCGCAGCGCTCGACCGGCTGCTCAAGCCGCTGATTCAACCCGGCGAGTTCGGTGACAAGAAGGCCAAGCCGCTCGACTACGTAGTGTACATCCCGCGCGGGTTCGGAACGAGCACGACCGCCGCGCGCCTCTGGTCGAGCGAACAGCCGGCCGCGAACTTCGTCCAGCCATTGCAGTCGGTGCTGACGTTGCGGGTGCGCGCCGCCTATCTCCAGTCGACCGGGCTCTCGCCCGACCAAGCCCGGGCTGCGACCACGCTGGTACCGGCGATTGCCATCTCCACGCCGGCACCGGGCGGCGGTCGCGAACGGATGCTGGTGCGTTCGATCGTGCCGTTGCTCAGCGCCTACATTCTGCTGATGTCGCTGCTGCTGTCTGGCAACTGGATCCTCCAGGGGCTGGTCGAGGAGCGGTCGAACAAGTTGATCGAGACGGTGCTGGCCTGCATCAGCCCGGACGAACTTTTGTACGGCAAGCTTGCGGGGACGGTCGCTGTGGGGTTGACGATGGTCCTGGTCTGGGCGCTGTGCGCGGCAGGGGCTGCCTTCGTCACGCAGGGCGCGGTCGGCACGTTCCTGCGAATGGCCCTCGCTCCCCTAGCCTCGCCCTGGATCATCCTGGTGATGCTCTACTTCTTCCTGGCAGGCTATCTCATGGTCTCGATGATCCTGCTCGCGATCGGCGCGATGAGCGACTCGATGCGGGATGCACAGAGCTATCTGACTCCGGTGCTTTTGGTCATCGCGATGCCGTTCACGATCGTCGCGCAGGGAATCCTGTCGAACACTGGCGCCACCGCACTCAAGGTGCTGACCTGGATCCCACTCTACACGCCGTTCACGATGCTGGCGCGGCTCGGCGGCGGCGTGTCGGTGTGGGAGATCGTCGGCAGCGCGCTGACGCTCGCGCTTTTCATCGCGATAGAGTTCGTCCTGCTTGCGCGCGTGTTTCGCGCCAGCCTGTTGAATGCGGGACAGAAGCCAAATCTCGCCGCGCTCGCTCGGCTGATGCGGCGGGACCCCGCCTAAATGACTTCCACATCCTATAAAATCTTCCATACCGAAGGAGTTGCGATGCCGTTCAACCATTTCTCCCGCCTGTCGTTGGGCGTTGCCACGCTAGCGCTGTCCGCGTCGGCACTGGCCCAGACCGCGCCACCGACAACCACCAGGTCCACGGCGCCGACCGGCACCCGCTACGGCACGTTCGGGATCGACTTGACCGCGGCTGACAAGGCCGTGAAGCCGGGCGACGATTTCTGGACCTACGCGAACGGCAGCTGGAACAAGCGTACCGAGATCGCCGCGGATCGCACCTCGGCCGGCGGTAGCGTGATCCTGGCCGACCAGGCCGAGCAGCAGGTTCGTACAATTCTCGACGATGCCGCGCGCGATCCCGCTGCGGTTGGTCCCGGTGCGAAGCAGTTCGGCGATCTCTACGCCAGCTTCATGGACGAGGCCGCGATCGAGCGCGCCGGTGCCACGCCGCTTAAACCGTATTTTGCCAAGATCGACGCCGCGAACGACAAGCAAAAGCTCCAGACCTTGTTCTCGACGGTCGGCTATGCCGCACCGGTAGAGGTCGGCCAGCTTCCAGATCCGGCGGATCCCAAGCGTTACGCGGTTGCCGCGGGGCAGGGCTCGCTAGGCATGGGCGGGCGTGATTATTACCTCGAACAGGGTCCCAAGTACGACACCTTCCGCACCGCGTACCGCGCCTATGTCGAGAAGATGCTGACGCTGTCGGGTATCGCCGACGCGTCGGCCAAGGCTGATCGGATCGTCGCGCTCGAAACCGCGATGGCCAAGGTTCAGTGGTCGCCGGTCCAGTCGCGTGACCTCAAGGCGATGCTGAAGCCGATGGATGCTGCTGGCCGCAAGGCGCTGGCGCCCGAGTTCGATTGGCCGTTGCTGCTGTCGACCGCGGGATACGGCAATTTTCCGA
>Ga0308158_10001813_pt1 | contig 21453 bp, 17 predicted proteins | sample PhyBR2_FD_201038 | JGI IMG/M metagenome (GOLD analysis project Ga0308158, IMG submission 201038) | Phyllosphere microbial communities from UC Gill Tract Community Farm, Albany, California, United States - DLSLB.R2 | ecosystem: Host-associated > Plants > Phyllosphere > Unclassified | place: USA...
GAAATTGGTCCAGTCGAGGGCCGAGTCGCCGCCGCCGGCAATCACAATTTTCTTGTCGCGGAAGTGCTCGGGGTCGCGCACCATGTAGTGCACGCCGCGGCCACCCTCAAAGCGCTCGAGGCTATCGACGGCCGGCTTGCGCGGCTCAAACGACCCTAGCCCGCCCGCAATGGCCACCGCCCGGCACTGAATCTCGGTGCCGTCGGTGGTGTAGAGCTGAAACGAGCCGTCGTCGAGCTTGGCAAAGCGCTCGACGCGCTCGCCCAGCGTGAAGGTGGGGTGGAAGGGCGCGATTTGCTTCATGAGATTATCCACCAAGTCGCCGGCCAAAATCTCGGGGTAGCCCGGGATGTCGTAAATCGGCTTCTTAGGGTAAATCTCGGAGAGTTGCCCGCCCGGCTGGGGCAGGGCATCTACCACGTGGCAGCGCAGCTTGAGCAGGCCGGCTTCGAAAACAGCAAACAGGCCCACCGGGCCAGCCCCGATGATGCAGATATCAGTGGAAATTACAGCGGCCATTCAGGAGGGAAAAGCGTGAGTCTTTAGAATGATTACAAAGATACGGCCGCCTCGCCGGGCTAGGCAGGCGTGAACCAGATTGTTCACAAAATCATTAAGGTGCGGTCGAGCTTTTTAACAACTGGGTAATCAGGAAGATTCTGACCGGCCTGAACTTTGCAGGCTGCTACTAATCCGTTTTTCTCCCATCTTTCTTTTTCCACAGGTTTTATGAAGGCTACCTACTTCCGCTTGGGCAGCAGCGCGCTGCTACTGGCGCTGGCCGCCGCTTGTTCGCCGCTAGGCCAGCGCACCGCCCCGGCGCCCACCAGTACGGCCCAATCCGACGTCACGGCCACCCGCGACGCCAACCTGGCGCTAGGCAACCCGAGCGGCGCCACGGCCGACGCCACCAACTACCCCAACAACTACCTGCTCGCCAAGAGCCAGTACACCATGAGCTACAGCCGCGACCAGGGCAAGCCCAACTGGGTGAGCTGGCACCTGAGCTCGGCCTGGCTGGGCAGCACCGCCCGGCAGGATAATTTTGCCGCCGATGCTACCCTGCCCAGCGGCTGGTACCGCCCGGGCAGCACCAGCTACTCGGGCTCGGGCTTCGACCGGGGCCACAACTGCCCCAGCGCCGACCGCACCGGCTCGGTGGCCGACAACTCGGCTACCTTCTTGATGAGCAACATGATGCCCCAGGCGCCCACCAACAACCAGCAAACCTGGGCGAACCTCGAAAACTATTGCCGCACCCTGGTGAGCGCTGGCAACGAGCTCTACATCATCGCGGGCAGCTACGGCCGGGGCGGCACGGGCACCAACGGCGCGGCCAGCACCATCGACGGGGGCCGCGTCACGGTGCCCAGCAACTGCTGGAAGGTGGTGGTAGTGCTGCCCGTGGGCACCTCCGACGCGAGCCGCATCACGAGCAGCACCCGCGTTATTGCCATCAACACGCCTAATACCAACTCCATCAGCACCAGCTGGGGCAGCTACCGCACCACTGTGGATGCCATCGAGAATGCCACCGGCTACAACCTGCTCTCGGCTGTGTCGAGCACCGTGCAGAGCAGCATCGAGTCGAAGGTCGATACCGGCCCCACCAACTAGCCTAGGCTAGCCTCGCACACAAAAAAGAGCCCTCGCACTGCGCGAGGGCTCTTTTTTGTGGCTTGGTTAGCAGCCCAGGGAAGCCAGCCAGGCTTGCCTTTAATTGACGCGCCGGGCGAGCGCCCGAATGATGCGCCGGCCCCGCGACTTGATGGTGCCCAGCGGCAGTTGCAGCGTTTCGGCGGCTTCGGCCTGGGTGTAGCCCTGCACGTAGAGCAGGTCCACCAGCTGGCGGTCGGCGGGCGCCAGCAGGGCTAGCCAGTCGAGTACGCCCACGTGCTCGGGCCGAAAGCTGGTGGGCGCGGCCAGGTGCAGCACGTCGGCATCGGTAAGCGAGTGGGTGCGCTGCGCCGTGCGCCGGGCCGTGCGCAGCCGGTCGATGGCCAGGTTGCGGGCAATGGTGAGCGCCCAGGTAAAAAGCCGGCCCTTGCCCGTGTCGTAGCTCGGAAAAGTGAGCCAGAACTTGAGCATGGTTTCCTGCAAAATATCCTGGGCCAGCTCGTCCTGGCGCACCACCCGCCAGATGGTGTGGTACAGGGCGCGCTGGTAGTTCTTATAAAAAAAGGCCATCGCCAGCTCATCCCGGGCATATAGCCGTTGGACGAGTTGGCTTTCTGCATCTGGCTCAAGCAGTTTCATTAGCAGCAACTAGGTAGAACGAGCCCGACGTACGCCGCCCGGCCAACCGGTGGATTTAGGTAGCGTTAAAAATAAATAAAGTCGATTCAAGGAACTTTTTTGCCCGAAAGAAGGCCATTTACGCATTGCCAGGGCCTGTTTTTGGCAAAGCCACCTGCCCGCTAGGGTGCCTAACCCACTTAAGGAAAGCCGGGCGCCGCGTGCAAACGGCCGAGGCAGCTAGCCCGGGGTTTTGGGCGCCGAAAAGTCCATTGGCAGGCCACAGCACCCGCAGCTAGCCCCCGAAATAAAATAAACCGGTGCGGTTTTTTGCGTGCGCCCGAGCCGCGCTGGGCCCAACTGTAGCAAACCACGGCCGTATCGTAGCCAGGGGCTCCTGGCATAGGCTAGCCAGCCCGAACCGCCCTACCTACTTCGCCCGCCACTCGCCACTCGCATGGTCAAACAACCGCTTATCAGTCAGCTCGCCGTTCTCAGCGACCAGCGCACCTGCGCCATTCTCGACCAGGACGGGACCGTGAACTGGTACTGCCCGCGTCGCTTCGATGAGGCGGCCGTGTTTTCGCTGCTGGTGGATGACCAGGCGGGCGGCTTCTGGGCGGTGGCGGCGCCGGGCAAGCGGTTTCAGCAGCGCGCCTTTGTGGCAAGCAGCAGCGTGCTGCAAACCACGTTTTGGGTGGCGGGCGGCACGCTTACCCTCACCGATTGGCTGCCGCTCAACGGCGCTTTTCAGGGCCTGGTGCGCACCGTAGACCCCGCCCCGGTGGCCGTTACGCTCACGCTGCGCCTGCGCCCCGAGTACGGCCAGCGCGCCGACCAGGCGACGCCGATAGCCGACAACAGCGTCGTTTTTCAGCACACCGGCCTGTGGCTATACGCGTCGCACCCGCTGGTGTGGCATGGGCAGGAAGTAGCGTGTACGGTGCCGGCCGGCGAGGCGGGCTGGGTTTTTTTGAGTGAAGCCGAAAAGCAGCCCACCGCCGCCGCCCTGCACACCAGCCGGCTAGCCACCGAGGCCGCCTGGCAGCAGCTGGCGGCCGCGTTGCAGTACGAGGGCTTGTACGAGCGGGAGGTGCTCAACTCGGTGCGCGCCATTCAGCAGGTGACCTATGCCGAAACCGGCGGCGTGCTGGCCGCGGCCACCATTGCCTTGCCCGAGGTGATTGGCGATAAACGCAACTACGACTACCGCTACGTGTGGATGCGCGACCTGGCCCTCATCACGGGGGCGCTTTCGACACTGGACATTGCGGGCAAGCAGGAATTCCGGTTTCTGGACTTCGTGGCGGCGGCCTTGCACGAAAACCAGCAGGCGTGCGTCACGCCCCTCTACCGGGTAGACCACAGCCTGGTAAAAGACATGCAGGAGCTGAAGCTGAGCGGCTACTGGGGAAGCCAGCCGGTGCTTGTCGGCAACACGGCCTCCGACCAGCGCCAGCTCGATGCCGAGGCTAATGTGCTGATTGCGGCGCACATGCTCTACACCAAATACGGCGAGCAGCCCCACTGGGCCACCATTGCGCAGATTGCCGACTACATCTGCCACAACTGGGATAAGAAAGACAACGGCATCTGGGAAGAAGGAGTGCTGCACCACTACACCAGCAGCAAAGTATTTGCCGCCCTTGGCCTGGAGCTGGTGGCCGACTACAATCCCGACCCCGCTGAGGCCGCCCGCTGGCGGCACAACGCCGGCCTGATTCGCGAATTTGTGGCCACCCGCTGCCTTACCAAAACCGGCGCCTACGCCTCCTATGCCGGCTCGGAAGAAGTGGACGTGTCGGCGGCCCTGTTTGCCCTTTGGAGCTACACCGCGCCCGCCGCGCCCGCCATGCTGGCCACCGTGCGCGAGCTGGAGGCGTGCTACTGCCGCGAGCAGCTTTACTGGCGGCGGCTCGAAGAGTACGACTCGCGTAAGGAAGGGGCCTTTCTGGCGGGCTCCTGCTGGATGGCCCACTACTACGCCGTGGCCGGCGACCTGGCCAAATCGCAGGCTATTCTGGACGCGGTGGCTCGGTTTCAGAACGACCTGGGCTATTTCAGCGAAGAAGCCGACGTGGATAAGGGGCTGCTGCTGGGCAACTTCGCGCAGTCGTTTGTGCATTCCTCTTTTGTGTGCGCGGCCAACGGGCTCACCAAAGCCCACGCGGGCATTGACACCCGCGTGCGCCCCCGCTCCGCCCCGCCGGCGGGCTAGCTAGCCCGTCGGTGTGGCAGGGTCGCAGAGTTATACAAATTGGGCTGGTGACGAGAAATGTTCGCCAAGAAAACAAGCCTGTTGAACGGGCGGCAGTAGGACTTTAGCTATTTTGATGACTGGCCGCAGCAGTGGAGAAGTAGGTTTGCTGCCTATTAATCCTTTTGTTGTTTTTTGGTATGAAAATCAGTTTGCGGGCGGGCGTAGCCGCAGTACTAGCGTACTTGCTCTTCGTGGCTAGCCCAGTAGTAGCCCAAAATCTGGCTCTTAATAAGGCCACTTTCACATCCTCCGCGCCTGTGCAGGCTGCGGCCAATGCCTTCGACGGTAATCTTGGTACGCGCTGGGAAAGCCCCGCCAGCGATTTGCAATATATCATTGTGGACCTGGGCTCGGTGCAATCCATCGACCGCATTCACCTGAACTGGGAAACGGCCTTGGGTAAGGATTTTACCCTGGATATTTCCAGCGTTACCGCCGCGCCGAGCGATGCCAACTGGACCAACGTGGTGGCGGGCACTTGGACGGCCGCCCAAACCGTAAAGGGCAACACGGCCACTACCAACGATTTTCCTAACCTAGGCAAACGCAGCCGCTACGTGCGGCTCAACGGTACGGCGCGGGGCACCGGCTACGGCTACTCGCTCTACGAGTTTGAGGTGTATCCCTACGACTCCAATCCCAACCTGGCCCTGGGCAAGGTCGTCACCACCTCGTCGCCCTCGCTGCAAGCGGCAGCCAATGCGGTGGACGGCAACGGCAATACCCGCTGGGAAAGCCCCTATGCCGACCCCCAGACGCTAACCATAGACTTGGGCGCGGTGCAAAAAGTCGACCGCATCCGCCTGACCTGGGAGGCGGCGCTAGGCAAGGATTTTATCGTCGATGTTTCGTCCGATGGCAGCCAGTGGGAGAGGGCCGTAACCGAAACCGGCAATGCCTCGACCTCCAACGAATACGCCAACCTGGGTAAAAGCGGCCGCTACGTGCGCCTGACGGGTACTGCCCGCGGCAGCGATTATGGCTATTCGCTGTACGAGTTTGAGGTGTTTGCGGCCTCTACCAACCTGCCTAACCTAGCCAGCGGCAAGCCCACCACGGCCTCCTCTACCCAAGGCACGCTCGAGGCCCGCTACGCGGTTGATGATAACCGGCTCACGCGCTGGGGTAGCACGGCCGGCCGCGACGACGCTTCTATCTACGTTGACCTGCGGGGGCAGGCCACTATCTCGCGGGTGTACTTGGTGTGGGAAAAGGCATACGGCGGAGATTTTACCATCGATGTTTCGCCCGATGCCACTACCTGGACCACGGTAAGCACCGTAGTAGGCAACTCGTTTCATTTCAACGAGTTTATGCTGGCTACGCCCGCCACTGGCCGTTACATCCGCATGAACGGTACCAAGCGCGGCACAACCATTTCCGACAACGGCTACTCGCTCTACGAGTTTGAGGTAAATGGCACGCTGTCGCAGCCCTTGCCCGTGAGCCTCACGAGCTTCGGCGCGGTGGCGCAGGGAGCCGCCGTGGCCGTGAGCTGGGTGACGGCTTCGGAGCAGAACAGCGCCCGCTTCGAGGTGCAGCGCGCCGGAGCCGACCTCGCCTTTCATACCCTAGCCACAATGGCGGGCGCGGGCACCACCCAGCAGGCCCGCACCTACCGCTACCTCGATGCGGCGCCCCTGCCTGCCATGGCTTACTACCGCCTCCGGCAGGTCGATGCCGACGGCACGTATACCTACGGCCCAGTAGTGGCGGTGCAGGTGGCCCCGGGCAGTGCGCAGTCGCTGGTGGCCATCAGCAGCTATCCCAGCCCCACGCCCGGCCATGCTACTGCCACGTGGGCCACGCCGCTCGCCGCTTCTGGCCGCTGGTACCTTACCAATGCGCTAGGGCAGGTAGTGCATGCCGAGCTTCTGCCCCGCGCCGCCGCTAGCCTCCTCCTCGACCTGCAAGCCTACCCGGCCGGCACCTACGTGCTGACGGTAGAAGCCAACGGCCAGGTGCTGGGCCGCAGTCGGGTGCAGAAAACGAACTGATAACCCGGACTCAGGCTTCGCTTTGGCATCGGCTACCAGGCCTGGCGAGTGGCAAAACGGGGCTTCCCCACAGTTCGGCAAAATCTATCCTTGCCCGGCCCTAATCTGTCATCAGTTCAGCTCGCGCGCGATTGGGTACTGCAAGTGGTAGGGGTGGCCCGGCCCCGCCCGCTCGTAGAGCCAGGCTAGCCGCGCGCCGGGGCTAGCCGCGAAGGCAGGCTCGGCGCGAAGCTTGGCCTCGAACGCCGCCTTAACCGACGCATTGGTGGCCAGCAGGCGTTCGCCCAGCGCGGCTAGCACAAAGGCGTCTGTGCTGGGGGCAGGGGCTAGCATTTCGGGAAAAAAACCCCAGGCCAGAAACGAATCCTGGCTTTCCGGCTCTAGCAGCGCGGCAGCCAGCAAGCCATTGGGCTGGTCGGCGGGCACGCGCACGCTGCCTGCGGGCAACGTTTGCTCACTGGTTTCGTGCACAAAGGTGGCTGCTAGCGGCACACGACCCTCGTTGGGTGTCAATAGCTTGGGGTCGATGAGCCGCACTTGGTCGAGAGGCAGTGTGCGCGGCGTCGCTAGCGTCTCAAACGTGATGCCGTGTAGGCGCAGCCGGTCCAATACCTCTGCCTGGGCCGCGGGCACCCACCAAGCCTTGGGCAAGCGCACCGACTCGGTCGCCTGCTGCCCGATGATGGGCATGCGGAAGGTAATCGGCTGGCCCCGCCAACGTTGCTCCAGCTGGCCCGAGGCGGGCGACAAGTACGTGTCGAAGGCAATGCCCTTGAACTGCTCGACCCAACCAATGGGCTGCGGGGCGGGTGCCCAGCGCGTGAGCAATTCGGCGGGCCGGCTCGCCCGGTCCGTTGCCTTGGCCACGGCGATGCGGTTCGCATCCTGCGCCGCAATCTTCAGGGCGGCTTCCAGCAATACATAGGTGCCGAGCACGCGCTGGCGGTAGGGCTTCAGCATGTGGTTCTCGACCAGCACGGTGGGCACGCCGATGAAATCGCCGTAGCCCGTCGAATAGCGCGGGCCTTCCGGGCTGTAGCGGATGCCTTTGGTCGGCTCGCGCGTATCAATCGGGCTAGGGTAGATGGTAGGCGTGTGGCCCGCCTTGGTCAGTGCCTGGGTCACAGCCGGGCCAAAGCGCCCCTGCAGCCAGTCGGCAGTGGCCCGGTGGCGTGCGTACTTGCCCCAGCCCGCGTAGGTGAAAGTCACATCGTACTGCATATCAAAGCCCTCGCTGACGTGGCAATCGACGTAGAGAATAGGGTCGAGTTCGCGCAGTAGCCCAATCATGGCCCGCGTTTCGGGCGCGTCTACCTTGGCATAATCACGGTTCAGGTCTATGTTGCGCGCGTTGGCCTTGCGTCCCTTTTCGGCAGGACCCCGCAAATGAGGAAAATTCCACGCGCTCAGCTGCTCGTGGCCGTCGATGTTATAAATCGGCACGAAGACGAGGTCAACGTGGTCGAGCAGGTGGTCCTTGCCACGCAGGGCAATATCGCGCAGCAGCATCAGCCCGGCATCCTTGCCATCTATTTCGCCCGAGTGAATGCCCGCTTGCACTAGCACCACCGGTTTGGCCGGGCCGCCCTTGCTGGCGCGTACGTAGAGCAGCTCGCGGCCTTCGCCGGTGCGTCCAAAGGGGTGCATGGTTAGCAGGGGCGAGGCGGCAGCGAGCCGTTCCAGCCACCCCCGAACCTCGGCGTAGCGCGGCGTTGTCTGGAAATTAGCTGCCTCGGCCGGGGTTATCCAGGCATCGCCCGGCTGGGCGATTAGCTGTTCGCTACGGCCCGACCACGGCCGGGCAGGCGGCAAATCCAGGATATTCTGGGCCATCACGTTTGGGTAGCCGGAGCTTATTAACACTGCTCCGAGCGCTATTGTCCGATAAAATGGAGTACTCACCATTATTTTTCAATTGAGGGAGCAAAACCTAATTAGTCAACTAGGAAGTGCTTGTTCAAAGAATAAGCGGGCGAAAGGTGTAGATAAGTGCTGACCGCCGCTTGCCTCAGCGCTGCCGGCGCGAAATATCCCGTAGGTTCATAGTCGCCGGGCCTCAGGCTCACTACCCTTCCAAACCGCCCGCCTCAGTCGCAGAATCGCAGCGGCGTACTTGTTGCGCCGCTGTACTGATTAAAGATAAAATGCGTATTGATTGTTGATTTTCAATGCATTGTGAATATGCTTTTTGTTGTGGTAGTATGGCTGTAGTTGCGCCCTAGTGTGCCAAAATCCAATTCGGAGAGTGATTTCGTGACAATGTAAAGTGCGCTTCGTCGTACGTTACAGCACCTGAGTGTGGGAAATGTTTCACCTGTTCCGGCAAAGTTCAGCCCTGCCACCGTGCCGAAACCACCGGCTTCGAGTGGCTGCCGGGCCTGGCGCAGGCGCAATCCGAGCCGCAGGTTGCCGGGGAGAGGCCCGGCATCTTGCCCAGCCGGTAGTGCACCGTCCGCTTGCTCGCGGCCAGTTCGGCTAGGCCAACTTGTTCGCTGGCTAAGTGATTGGCTGCCTGCGCCAACTGCTCGCTAGCCCCGGCCAGCGTTTAGGCGGCGGTGTGCCTAGTATCGCGCGCCTTCTACGTGCCGCCGGCTACGTAGGGCGCGAAAGCCCTCAGGAGCCCCAGGCGAACTACGCAGAGATTTTTCACCCTGCCGTGCAGCGTGTCGAAGCAGCGCAAGCAGCCTCTACCTCGCCCTATTTAGCCCAAACGCTCCTACGCAACCTGGTAAATGTGCCTGGCATTGCCCCCAGGAGTGGAAGGGTGGCTAGTGGGCTGGAATCATTTTTAGCTAGATGAGCTAAATCTAGTTAAAATACTGTCTGATAGTATTGTGAAATAGAGTTTGGATAAGTTTTCACCCACGATTTGCAGTGCTAGAAGCTGGCTTAAGCTCTAGTAGGTAATTGGTCAGCACGGCCAGCAGCACCCCAGCCAATGGGGCGGCTACGTAGACCCAGGCCGCGGTCAGGTGGCCGCTCAGCAGCGCCGGGGCCAGTGAGCGGGCCGGGTTCATAGATGCCCCGCTGAGGGGGCCGCCTACTAGGGCCTCCAGCCCCACCGTGGCGCTGATGGTGAGGCCCACCAGCAGCCCCTGCTCGTAATAGCTCGACGTTACGCGCAGGATGATGAGCATCAGCCAAAAAGTGAGGCCCATTTCTACCCCAAACGCCTGCGCTACCCCGTGGGCCGGCAGCGTAGCCCCTAGCGACGAGCCGGGGGCGGCCAGCAGCGACACAGCTCCACTGCCCAGCAGCGCCCCTAGCAGCTGCGCCCCCACGTAGGGCAGCACCCGGCGGCCCGGAAAGCGCCCCGCGGCCCAGAAGCCAACTGTTACGGCTGGGTTGACGTGCGCGCCACTCACGTGCCCCAGGCCCTGAATGATAATCAGCACAATAAGGCCAAAGGCGGCCGCTACCCCCCCGTGGCCAATGGTGTGCGCCTGCTCATCTACTACTACCGCACCTGTGCCAAAAATCAGTAGAAAGGCAGTGCCGATTACTTCGGCCAGCAGGCATTGGCGGAGGGTAGGCGTCATGCAAAGGCTGGGTTTTGGGCCTGGACAAGCTAAGCCCCCACAGGGGATAAGAAGGAAATTAAAAATGACGAATTAAAAATCTGACCTTCAAATTTTTAATTCGTCATTTTTAATTAATAAAGGATACGCGCCTAGGCCACCGTGCCGCCGCAGCTGGAGCCCGCACCGGCCGTGCAGCCATAGCAGTGCTGGTTGACCACGATGGGCCGCTGGGCCAGGGCCACGGCGTCGAAGTCGCGGATGTGCTGGCTGGTGCTGGCCACGTGCAGGTCGAGCATCTGGTTGAAGTCGCAGTCGTAGAGGCCGCCGTCCCAACCCACCGAAATGGTGTCGCGGCACATCACGCCGGCCGCGGCGGTGGGGTTGAAGGCCGTCACGAGCTTTTCCATGTAGCCCGCGTAGTTGCCCGATTCCACGAGGTAGTCGAGGAAGCGGCTCACCGGCAGGTTGGTAATGGCAAACAGGCTGTTGAACACAATGCCGTGGTCCTTGAGCAGCGCTTGCTTGAACTGCCGCTCCAGGGCTGCCTGGGGGCCGGGCATAAACGCGCCGGCCGGGTTGTACACCAGGTTCAACACCAGCCCGCTGTCGGGCTGGCCGTAGCCCACGGCGTTCAGCATTTTCAGGGCCCGGATGGAGTCGTCGAACACGCCGTCGCCGCGCTGGCGGTCGGTTTTGTCGGCCGAGTAGAAGGGCAGCGAGCTAACGACTTCCACGCCGTGCTTTTTGAAAAACTCGGGCAGGTCGTAGTACTTCTTGTTGGCCACGATGATGGTGAGGTTGCAGCGCACCAGCACCTTGCGGCCCAGCTTGCTGATTTCCTCCACAAACCACCGAAAGTCGGGGTTCATCTCGGGCGCGCCGCCGGTGAGGTCCACCATTGGGATGTCGGTCTGAGCTAGCGCGTTGAGGCAAAGCTGCATCGTCTCGCGGGTCATGATTTCCTTGCGGTCGGGGCCGGCGTCCACGTGGCAGTGCTTGCACACCTGGTTGCACATCTTGCCCACGTTGATTTGCAGCACGGCCGGCAGCACCGGCCGCAGCGGAAACAAGCCCACCTCCTGCATCTTGGCGTGAAAGGGCGGCAGGTGCAGCACATCCACCACTTCCTGGCGCAACACGGTGAGCTGAAAAGCCGAGTTGGCGAGCTGGTTGCCCGTGGCTTTGAGGGATTTTATCATGGACTGGTAGCGCGGACTTTTAGTCCGCGTTAGGAGGAATGGGTAAACGCGGACTGAAAGTCTGCGCTACATCGATAGCTCTTTGACTTTGTTCATCATCTGCACGCCGTGCACCAGGGTAGCCCCGCCGCGGATGGCAGCGGCCACGTGCACGGCCTCCATCATTTCGGGCTCGGTGCAGCCTTTTTCGAGCGTGTCGGCCGAGTAGGCGTCGATGCAGTAGGGGCACTGCACGGCGTGGGCCACGGCCAGGGCGATGAGCGATTTTTCGCGGGCCGTGAGGGCCCCTTCGGCAAAAACGGCCCCGTAGTAGGCAAAGAACTTATCGGCAAATTCCTTTTGAAACTCCCCGATGTTGCCGAATTTCTTGAGGTCGGCGGGATTGTAATATGTTTCCATGGGTGGCTTTTAAATAGATACGAGAAAAAGGTCAGGGACAGATTCTAAGCGGGGCTTATTCGTAGAAGTTCCGCAGCCGGCGCTGGCTGGTGCGCACCACCCAGTCGCCGAGGCGCGGCAGCAGCGTGTGCACCACCAGAATGAGCTTGCCCAGCCCCGAAATGACGGTGCGCCGCCGCCGCCGCCGCACGTGCCGCAAGATAATGGCTCCCACTTGGGCCTGCGATTTTTGCCAGCGCGGCGAGCGGTGCGCAATGGGCACGGGCTGGCCCCCGGCGTCGAGCACGCGCTTGTCGGGGTCGTTTTGGGTGAAGCCGATGTGCACCACGCCAAAATGCACGCCAGTATCGGCCAGCTCCAGACGCAGGGTGTGAGCCAGGTTGGCCAGCGCGGCCTTGCCCGCGCAGTAGGCCGAGCCGCTGGGCATGCCATTGAGGGCCGAAATGGAGGAGATAAACGTGACGCTGCCCCTAGCCGCGATAAGGTGCGGCAGCGCCGCCTTCAGCGGATATACCGAGCCGTACACGTTGCTATCCATCACCTGCCGAAACACTGCGGGCTGCATATCAACAAAGTAGGCCCGCTGCGAGATACTGGCGTTGGTAATCAGGATATCGAGCCGGCCGAAGTGGGTTATTGCCGTGGCTACCAGGCGCTCGCAGGCGGCGTAGTCGGTGATGTCGGCCACGCAGGCCGCTACCTGGTAGCCTTCGGCGGCCAGGGCCTGGCGGGTGGCTTCGAGGCGGGTGGGCTGGCGGCCATTGAGCACCACGGCCGCGCCCTGCTGGCAGAAGGCGCGCGCCGTTTCGCGGCCAATGCCCGACTCGGACCCCGTAATCAGGGCGACCTGGCCCGCTAGGGGGCCAGCAGCGTTACTGGGCATAGCCGTGGATTTTAAACCAATCGAAAGCTTCGGCCACGGCTTGGGTGATGGGCGTTTGGGGAAGAGACAAGTCGGTGCGCGCTTTCTGCGGGGTAAAATAGTGGCCATCATTCGCCACGGCCACCATTGCGGAGTTGACCTGGGCGGGGCGCCTGGTGAGGCGGGCCTGCCAATCGCAGAGCACCCCATAAAAGGTGGCCAGCGGCGGCAGTATGGGCCAGCGGGGCGGCGCTACGCCCAGCACACTAGCAATCAGGGTAAAGGCTTCTTTATAGCTTAGGTTTTCATTGCCCAGAATGTACGAGTCACCCACCCGGCCCTGCGTGAGGGCATTGACCGTGGCCACGGCCACATCGTGCACGTGCACGTAGTTTTTGCCCCCTAGCGGGTAGCCAGGCAGGCGGCCGCGGTGCAGCTCCAGCAGCAGCGCGCCCGAGGTGGGCCGGGCATCGCCGGGGCCCAGCATAAAGGTGGGGTGCACCAGCACGGCGGGCAGCTGCTCGTGGGCCACGGCGGCCAGCACGCGGTCGGTAGCGGCGCGTTTGCTGTCCATATAGTCGAGGCCGTAGCGGCGGCCGGCGTAGGGCCGGGTTTCGTCGCCGGGATGAGCTTTGGAGCCAAAGCCGAAGACGTTGGCCGTGCCCACGTACACGAAGCGCTCGATGCCTCCTTTGCGCGCCAAACGCAACGCCTGCTCGGTACCGTGAATATTGGTATTCCGAACCGCCCGGCTGCGCGCCGGATTCACCTGGGCCACCGCCGCGGCGTGAATAATAGCCCCGCACCCGCCGATGACAGTGGCTAGGGCCGGTTTGCGCACCACGCGGGCCAGGTCCAGCTCGCATACCTCGATGGGTAGCGAAGCAAGGGGGGGTAGGGCGGGGCTAGCCGCGCTGCCCGGCCGCACCAGCGCCCGCACGGGGTAGCCGCGGCGCAGCAGCTCGGCCACGAGGTGGCGGCCCAAAAAGCCGTTGGCGCCGGTCACGAGCACGCGGGGGAGCGGGGAGGACGGCATTAGCGGTAGTTGAGCAGCAGCTTGTAGGTGCGGGCAATGCGGGGCGGCGGCAGCTTGAGAAAGTACATGGCGAAGGCCGTCAGGTTGGCCAGCTGCACGCGCAGCCAGCCGTTGGTTTCGTACTTGCGGGCCGACACCACCACCTCTTGCGGCACGATGTGGAAGCTGGCCACCCGCCGAATGCGCTGGATAATCTCGAAGTCTTCCATGATGACAAACTGCTCATTGAAGCCCCCTAGCTGCTCAAACAGCGCCCGCGTCACAAACAGCGTCTGGTCGCCGCCCCGGCTCATAATGCCCTTAAAACGCGTGCCGTAGCTGTTGATGCGCAGCAGCGGGTGCGGCGAGTCGAACCGGAAGCGGTAGCAGCCCGCCGCGTGCCCCCGGGCCACGGCCGCCGCGATGGTAGCCACGTAATCCGGGTGGATGCCCACGTCGGCGTGCACGAAGTAGAAAACGTCGCCGCGCGCCTGGCTAGCCCCGTAGTTGAGCTGGGCGGCGCGCCCGGGCTTGGGGGCGGCCAGCACGGTGGCCCCGGCGGCGCGGGCCACCTCGGCGGTGCCGTCGGGGCTGTTGGCGTCCACGACCAGGATTTCGACGGCCCCGGCCGGCGCGTGGCGGCGCAGGGCGGCCACCAGCCGGCCAATATTAGCGGCTTCGTTGTAAGTGGGAATAATTAGGCTGAGCATAGGGCCAAAACTGCTGCGGAGCCGCAACTTCCGCATAAATCAGTGAAGACGAGGTTTAGCAAGCTTAAAAAGCTTCGCCCACGGTTAAGTAAAAGCCGCTCGACTGCTGCCCCAGGCCGTAATCGAGCCGCACATTTAGGTGGTCGCGCCGGTTGGCCGTGAAGCGCAGGCCCGCCCCGTAGGCCCCTTTGGGGTCGCCCAGGCGCAGCAGCGCCTGCTCATCTCCCAGGGTGCCCACGCCGCCAAAGACCACCGCGCCCAGCCGCTTATACACGTCGAAGCGCAGCTCGGCCTGCGCCAGAGCGGCGTTTTGGTCGCGGTAGCGGCCCTCGTAGTAGCCGCGCAGCCGCCGCGAGCCGCCCAGCAGCGATAGCGCATTAAACGGCGCCGCGCCCACGATAAAGCTGCCGTAGACGTTGGCGGCCAGCACCGCGTGCGGCCCCAGGGCCCGGTAGCCCGACACGTCGGCCACGTAGCGGTCGAAGCGGGTGGTTTCGCCCGCCCGGCCCGCGCCTACCGCCCGGTTGCGGACAAAGGCGCTGAGGTCAGCTACCACGCCTTTGGCGGGAAAGAAAAGGTTGTCGCGCGAGTCGTAGAACAGGCCTAGCCCGCCCCCCGTGAGGCGGCTGCCCAGCCCGCCGGGGATGGTGCCGCTGGCTAGCTGGCCGCCCGCTTCCACGCTGCTCACGCGGTAGTCTTCGTACTGGTAGCGCAGGCCAGCGTAGAGCTTGCCCGCCCCCAGGCCGGCCCCGATGCGCCGGAAAACATTCACCCGCACCCGGGGAAAGTTGACGCCGTACAGCTCACGCGGCACTTCGTGCTGGCCCACGCCGTAGAAATAGTAGTTGTAGCGGTAGTAGCCGGCTTCCCCGTAGGCGTAGTAGCGGTTGTGGTCGTAAAAAACCTGAAAGGGCAGGTACAGCAGCAGCTGGTGGTTTTGGGTGTAGGCCAGGGCTAGGGTGAGCTGCGAAGGCCGGGCGGCGGCAAAGCCATCGTCGCGCCGAAAACGCACGGTAGCCGTGGCGGCCACGCCATACGCCAGCCGGGTTTCGGGGGTGTAGTACACCAGCGGCACCGGAATCAGGGCCAGGCGTTTGGGGTGCACCGTATCGGCGGGGGCCAGCCCGGCCAGGGCCAGTAGTGCGGTGGATAGGAGCACGGCAGCAAGTGGTTTTTGAGGTCTACGAAATTGCGGGGGCTGGGAGATTGCCGCCCGGCAATCTTTACCGCAGGGCTTTGCCGTATATAACCCCCGATGAACAAGCTCATGAAAACTTCCACCCTGGCCGCGCTGGTGCTGGCCGCCGGCACGCTCACGGCCGTGGCCGTGGTAGTGCCCGGCCTCAACCCCGTGCCCGAACCAACCCTGGCCATCGCCGCTACCGGGGCCCTAGTCGACCACAGCGCCTACGACAAGCTGCTCAAAAAGCACGTCAACGCGCAGGGTCTGGTCGATTATAAGGGCTTTAAGGCCGACGAAGCGGCTTTCAACCAGTACCTGGCGCAGCTGAGTAAAAACCCGCCGGCTGCTAACTGGAGCAAGGCCGACCAGATGGCCTATTGGATTAACGCCTACAACGCCTACACCATCCGCCTCATCCTCGACCACTACCCGGTGCAGAGCATCAAGGACATTGGCTCGAAAATCAAGATTCCGTTCGTGACCACACCCTGGGCGGCCAAGTTTTTCAGCATCGGCGGCGAAAAAATGAGCCTCGATAATATCGAGCACGGCATTTTGCGCAAGAAATTCGACGACCCGCGCATTCACTTTACGCTGGTGTGCGCGTCTATTTCGTGCCCGCGCCTGCGCAACGAGGCCTACACCGCCGCCCTGCTCGAAAAGCAGCTCGACGACCAGGGCCGCGACTTTCTGAACAACCCGGCCAAGAACAAGATTAGCAAGTCGGAAGCCCAGCTCTCGAAGTATTTTGACTGGTACAAAGGCGACTGGCAAAAGAATGGCCAGTCGGTGGTGAAGTGGGTCAACCGCTATTCGACCACCAAAATTGACGCCAACACCAAGCTCACGTACCTGGACTACAACTGGAACCTGAACAAACAGTAGTAGCCCCACCCCCGGCCCCTCCCCTGCGGGCAAGGGGAGCCAGTCGTTTACAATGCTAGGTACAACGCTAGGCCTTTATTGGCAACCGTTAGGCTCCCCTCCCCCGCAGGGGAGGGGCCGGAGATGGAACTGTCGTAAGCTTATGTGAAATTGTCATTCAAAATATTGAAAATGAGTTATCTATCAACCACCGCCGACGTGTACCGCCAGGCGGCCCAGGAGCCCCAGGTGGGCCTCTGCTGCACCACCAACCCCGTGTGGCAGCTGCCCGGCCTCAGCATTCCGCAGCGCATGCTGAGCATGAACTACGGCTGCGGCAGTACCGTGAACCCGCGCGACCTCACCAACTCGCCCACCGTACTCTACGTGGGTGTGGGCGGCGGCATGGAGCTGCTGCAATTTGCCTATTTCAGCCGCCGGCCGGGCGCCGTAATTGGCGTGGACGTGGTGAGCGAAATGCTCGACGCCTCGCGCGAAAATATGCAAGCCGCTGAGGAGCAGAACGATTGGTTTAAAAACGAGTTTATCGACCTGCGCGCCGGCGATGCCCTGCACCTGCCCGTAGATGACGAGAGCGTGGACGTGGCCGCCCAAAATTGCCTCTTCAACATCTTCAAGCTCGACGACCTCAAGCGCGCCCTCCAGGAAACTTACCGCGTACTCAAGCCCCACGGCCGCCTCGTAATGTCGGACCCCACCTGCGAGCAGCCCATGAGCGACGAGCTGCGCGCCGACGAGCGCCTGCGCGCTCTCTGCCTCACCGGCTCGCTGCCCTTGCAGCAGTACCTGGATATGATTGCCGAAGTGGGCTTCGGCACCATTGAGGTGCGGGCCAAGCGCGCCTACCGGGTGCTCTCGCCCCAGCACTACGCCACCGACGAGGTTATCTTCATCGAAAGCGTAGAAGTGTGCGCCATCAAAGACCCCATGCCGGCCGATGGCCCCTGCATTTTCACGGGCCGCACGGCCATTTTCTACGGCGGCGAGGAGTACTTCGACGACCACAAGGGCCATGTGTTGATGCAAAACCAGCCCCTAGCCGTGTGCGATAAAACCGCCGGCAACCTAGCTGCGCTGGGCCGCGACGATATTTTCATCTCGCCCTCGACCTACCACTATGATGGTGGCGGCTGCTGCTAATGGGCTAGTAATTATTCAGGTAGAACGGCATGCTTCGGCTTCGCTCAGCATGCCGTTCTTTCTCATTTTTATTGCGATTTTAAAAACTTCTATGTCCCTGCCTGCGCTGTTTTTCCTGCTGCCCCTGGCGGCCGCGGCGCAAGCCGCTAAGCCCGCGGCGGCTGAGGTGCGGCACTACGGGATTGAGGTAGCGGGTATCAAGGTAGGAACGATGACGGCCACGCGCCAGGCCCCGGTGGGTGCCGACGTGACGTACTCGCTGGTGAGCGATGTGAAAGTGAATTTCTTGCTCTATCACCTCAAGATTTACTACCAGGTAACCAATCGCTTCCGCAACGGTCAGCTACTGCTCTCGACGGTGGAGGCGCATACTAATCAGGGCGATTTTGCCTCGCGCGCCGAGTGGAAGGGCGACCACTACGACATCGTGGCTAGCCAGTACAAGCACCACTACCGGGCCACCGAACCGACGCCCATTCGCTACGCCGTGACTAATATGTTTTTTGGCGAGCCGCCGGCGGGCCAGACGCGGGCGTTTGCCGAGTACTTCGGCGATTACTTCGCCCTGAGCCGGGGCAAAGCCGGCAGCTGGCGAGCCATGCGTGACGGGCGCGAGGATGAGTACCAATACGCCAATGGCCAGCTAGTTACCATTATCAAAAAGAATCCGCTCAAGAATTTTATCATTCGCCTGTTGCCGGAGTAAATTGGTAATCAGGCGTATACTAGTGAGCGTAGTAGTTCGGCCACCTAGTATACCCGTTGGCCGTGCTGAAGCCAGATGCCCCAAGTGCGCGAGTAGGCGTGCACGCGGTCGGTGGGCTCATTAGCCGCTTTTACGACCGGCTGGCCCTCGTTCACCCATTCAAAAATGCCGCCGTAGAGGTTGCGCACATTGGTAAAGCCGGCTTGCTGAAGCTGCGCGCCGATTTTCTCGCTACGCGCGCCCACCGAGCAGTACACTACGATGGGCGCGTCTTTGGGTACGTCCTGCACCGCCGCCAGCGAAAAGGTATCGTAGCCCACCAGCCGCGCCCCGCGCAAGTGGCTAACGGCAAACTCCGGGGCCTCGCGGGTATCGAGCAGCACCGGGCCGGGCAGCTGCCGCAGTTGCGCCACGCTCACGAACGGCACCGACTCGCGGAGCAGCCCGCGCAGCATGGCCGAATACAGGGGGTTGGTGGTCGGGGGGGCGTCGGGCTGGCGATAGTGCCAAGCCACTACTAGGCCCGTTACTAATAGCCCGGCCCCCAGCCACCGCCCCAAGGAAGAGAAAGTCATATTCCAGATACGCAGCTAACCTATCGGTGGCTGCACTAGCCTCTACCGCCCGCGCCAGGCGTAGCCAGCGAGCGTGCCAAAGCCTGCCAGCAGCAGCAAGTGAAACGGGAGCAGGCCGTAGCTGCCGAAATAGAAGTCGGCCGCTAGCCCGGCCACAAAGTAGAGTGTCAGCACCACCTCCGCTAGGGGAAGCGGACCCGTTTCGCGCACGCCCAAGCCGGGCGCGGCTGGTGCGGAGGCGCTGCTCGCCCCCAGTTTGGGCGTGCGGACGAAAGGCGAGGCCCGCCGCAGCCAGCCCTGCCCCACGGCCCGGGCATTGTGCAGCGCCAGGCCCATAGACAGCGCAATAAAGAGCACGAACGTGGGCGCAAACCACCGCCCCGCCGGCGGGGCGCTCCGCCGCCAAGCGCTATAATAATAAGCGGTTAGCGGCAGCAGCGTGAGCACAAAAACCGAGGCTAGCCGAAACACCGGCTGGAACTCGGGGCGGTGGGCTCGCACCAGCACCAGCGGCACACTCAGCAGCGCCATCAGCAGGATAACCGCAAACACCGAGCTGTTGAGCAGGTGAAAAGTAGCGTGCCACTTGGTGGCCAGGGGTAGGCCAGGCGCGCGCCACACCCGGCCGAGGTGCTTGCGGGCGGTTTCGGCGGCGCCCTTGTTCCAGCGGTACTGCTGCGATTTGAGTGCCCCCAAGTGGGCCGGCAGCTCGGCCGGAACCACCACCTGCGGCAGGTACCGAAAGCGCCAGCCGCGCAGCTGGGCGCGGTAGCTCAGGTCGAGGTCTTCGGTGAGGGTGTCGGCGTGCCAGCCGCCGGCATCCTCGATGCAGGCGCGCCGCCACACGCCGCCCGTGCCGTTGAAGTTGAGGAAGTGCCCGCCCGCCTGGCGGCCCACCTGCTCTACCAAAAAATGCGCGTTCAGCCCGAAGGCTTGCAGGCGCGTGAGCAGCGAAGCGTCTTCGTTGAGGTGGCCCCAGCGGGTTTGCACCATCCCGATATCGGGGCTAGTGAAGTAGGGGATAACACGATGTAGAAAGTCCGGCTCAGGCACGAAGTCGGCATCGAAAATGGCAATGCACTCGCTGTCGGTCTGGGTTAGGCCATAGGCTAGCGCGCCGGCCTTGTAGCCCTGGCGCGTGGGGCGGCGCACGTGGCTGATGCGCAGGCCGCGCGCCTGGTAATGCGCCACGCGGGCCGCAGCCAGGGCCACCGTATCGTCGGTCGAATCGTCGAGCACTTGAATAAGCAGGCGGTCGGCCGGGTAGTCGAGGGCAGCCGCGGCATCGAGCAGGCGCGTCACCACATGGGGCTCATTATACACGGGTAGCTGCACCGTTACGAGCGGCCACTCGGCGGGCGCGGGTGGGGCGGGCAAGGGGCTAGCCCAGCGCGCCACCCACGTGAGTTGCCACTGCGTGAGGCTGAAGCCGAGCATAAAGACCAGACACAGGCCGTACACGACGACCAGGCCGGTTTCGAGAAAGAGCATGAAGACGTAAGACTCGTTCTAAAATCAGAAACGGTAAAATTTGGTCGTCAGGCTGAGCTTGTCGAAGCATCTCTACCGCACCGCTTAGTGGCCCGGTCAAGATGCTCCGACAAGCTCAGCCTGACAACTCTATTTACTTTAACTACTTCAGAAACAGGCTAGTATTTCTGAGTCAAAAGACCAGTTCGCATCCTATAAAATTCGCAATGAATCGGCGTGGATGAATGCGGAACCGGCTAGGCGGCCTTCGCGGGGGCCATTTTCCAGGTTGAGCACGCCGCGGGGGCAGGCGGTGGCGCAGAGGCCGCAGCCCACGCAGGCCGCCCGCACGATGGGCTCGCCGCGCTGGGCGTACTGCTTTACGTCGATGCCCATCTCGCAGGCGTTGGAGCAGTTGCCGCACGAGATGCACTGCCCGCCGTTGGTGCTGATGCGAAAGCGCGAAAAGTACTTTTGCAGCAAACCCAGGTAGGCGGCCATCGGGCAGCCGAAGCGGCACCACACCCGCGAGCCCATGAGCGGGTAAAAACCCACCCCAACCACCCCCGAAAACACGCTGCCAATCACGAATCCGTAGAACTGGCCCAGCGGCCCCGTGACCACGCCCAGCGCCGGCACCGCGCCCGAGGCCCCCAGCCAGAGCAGCGCCGTGAGCAGCGTTATCAGCCCCAAAATGGGGTAGATGAGGCGCACTTCCCAGCGCCAAGCCTGCCGGCTTTTGTCGGAGAGGTGGCGGTAGGCATCGCCGGCGGTTTCGGCCAGGCCGCCGCAGCCGCACACCCAGGCGCAGTACCAGCGCTTACCGAAGAAATAGGTGAGCACCGGCGTGGCCACGAAGGCCATCACCACGCCCCAAAACACCATAAACACCCCTAGCCCGCCGCCGTGCAGTAGTTGGCCCACGGTGCCGGGAAACAGGTAGTCGTATTTCAGCGGCCAGAAGTAGGTGAAGTAGTACTCGGGCTGCTGCAAGGCCAGCAGCAGGCCCGGCAGCAAAAAGCTGAACCCTAGCTGAAAGAACATGACCGACGCGGTGCGCGCCAAGTGGTAGCGCGAAAACCGGTATTTCCACAGCGCCCGGCCGCCCAGCACCAGCACCGCCAGCGTGTAGAACGTGCCGTAGAGAAACCACTGGTCGGCCGCCCGGTGCCGCAGCGCCTGGCTGAACGGGTCGAGCGCCCGAATGAGGTTTTCGAGCAGCCACGGAAACCAATACAATACCACGTAGAAGCCCGTGAGCGCCAGCCCCGTAGCCCAGGCCACGGCCCCGCGGCT